>Ga0307510_10010029_pt1 | contig 11257 bp, 9 predicted proteins | sample 12_EM_MG_FD_207224 | JGI IMG/M metagenome (GOLD analysis project Ga0307510, IMG submission 207224) | Populus trichocarpa ectomycorrhiza microbial communities from riparian zone in the Pacific Northwest, United States - 12_EM | ecosystem: Host-associated > Plants > Roots > Unclassified | place... | reverse complement strand
ATCCAATATCAGGAGATAGTCCAGGAAAAGGACGTTGCCTGTCATACCGCCAATACCCATCTTTTTCATCGTATTGATCTGGCTCGTGTCGGCTCCTTCTATATAGGTCACCCGGTGGATCGGGATTATTGTCGAGCTGATCCCGATGCTGTCCGATGTGCTGGTAGTATGGGCGATGAGCGTTTTTCCCCAGGAGTTTACGGGATATGAAACCGATTGAGATGCAGGGTCTGCCATTTGCGACCAATTTGCTGAATCGATCAGCAATTGAAAAGCGCTGCTGCCGGTATCGAAATATAAAAGGGTTGGCTTCTGCCTGATGGTTACAGGAAAGAACAAACGCCCGCCGGTAAAATAAAAACGAGTCTTCGGCACCGGAAAAGAGGCTGGTAAAGAGTCCGCGATGGTCAGCTGAGAGTAGGGATAATCAAAAGCTACAACATGCTGGTCAATGATGTCGGCGCCGAGCGTACCGATGATCAGAAATTGCTGCCGGTCAGCCCTGCCCTTCACAGCTTGCGGGAACGACCTTACTGGCACCTTGCTCATGATGCGGGTCATCGTTGCGATCCGAAGAGTTATTTCAGGGATCGTATCACCGGTATGGGGAGCGGCACTCATCGATGCGAGGGCTTCGGCCTTTTCCAACTGATCCCTGTAAAACAGGGAATAAGGAGAGCCCAGGTCAAACTGCATATAAAAGGTCGGGGAAGAGCTGGCTAGCTTTACCGGCAGCAGCAGAGCCGCATGGGGGTTCCAGGTCGCTCCGAGGCTATCTCCCTGCCATACAATAGGAATAGTATAGACCTGACCGAATGAAACCCGGCTTAGAAGTATTCCGACGACAAACATCAATTTTTTCATGCTGGATCTTTTGCAGCAAGATAACCTGGCAGGGTTGCCATTGGCCCGTCATTTGCCCGACATTCGGTAGGCGGGTGACTTTTGCGTTGGGGTCTTTGTTTAGTTGCCCGCGACAGTCGCCTTGATCCGTCCTGTCCGGATCCGGAAGGCAGTCCTGAGAATGACCACCGCATTCAGGGCATACATAAATGCTGCGACCCAGAGGTAATTGCCCAGCCAGGCAGATGCTGCCCGGCCAAAATACCGGACCAGCATCAAATTGTAGATAAGCGTAATCAGTAAGAGACCGTGAAGAGTTATGGTCCATTTGAGCTGGAACAGGACGATCCGTCTGCCCGGGGCATAGAGGGTCGAGCGGTGCCGTCGCCAGATCTTATAAGGAAGCAGGGCGTGTATAAAAGGAATGACCAGGAATAAAAAAGACGAGAGGTTTAACAGGTAGAGATTGTCTTGTTTCTCCAGGACAGGATCAGGGGCTGCGCCAGCCTGCTCAACAGCAGGGCTAGCCTGGCTGACCTGGCCTGTTGCCGGGTCAGGGTGTAGCAGGGATTCCATTTCGGCCCCCAGGACTTCAGCAAGTGCCTTCAGGGTATAAAGTCTTGGTTGAGTAGCGCCGGTTTCGATCCGCTGGATAGTACGCACCGTCACCCCGGCATTATCGGCCAGATCTTCCTGTGTCCATCCCCTGCGGATGCGGAGGTCGCTGATCTTTTTTCCCGTAGTTTGCATATCCGGAATTTACGACTTTTATCAGAGCCCGCTATGCACGGCTTCCGACACAGCGTTGGCGGCCCGGGGCGCAATGATAGGATTGGCGATGCCATTCAGATCATAGACGATCTTCCCATCCCGGATGGTCATCTGGCATTCCAGCTTCTGGCTGCCTTCGATCCGGTAGCCTACATAATCAAAGAAGCCAAACTTTCCATGCTGCAGACCGAGGATCGCGATATCCGCCAGGCCGCCGACAGAAAGATTGCCGAGCTCTTCATGTTTGATCTCGCGGGCAGGATTCCAGGTCACCGTCTGGATAACGGATTCCAGGTCCATGCCCATTGCCATAAATTTGGACATGATATTCAGGAGGTCCTTCATGGCGCCATTGATGTTACTGTTATGGATATCCGTGGAAAGCGAATTGGGTCTGAACCCGGCTTTAAACGCCGGGATGGCCTGGGCAAAGGCAAAGCTGATCTCGCCATAACCCACATCAAAATAGGTTCCCTTTTGCTGGGCTTCCCTGACAAAAGGTTTCAGGGTTCTGGTAAGCGTGTCTACAATGGCTTCCCTGCTCCTTAGCTCTCCAAAGCAATGGGTAAAGATGTCTCCAGGGCGAAGATGTTTGAAGAAAAGTTCGTTGATGGATAAGGGTGGCATATTGCCACCAAAATCAACCATCACAGGTATATTGGCCAGCTGTCCTGCTTTTACGGCTTCATCCACGACCGTCCATTCAGGTCCTACGTAGTGGGCCACTTTTACACCTACAACATAGTTCCGGTACTGACGCGCTACAGCTGCTGTCAGCTTGCCATCCATGTCCTTTGTATCCTGTTCGTAGGGTGTGCCGCGCATGCCTGAGCCAACGATGTTGAGAAAAGCCAAGACCCTTGTGCGGGAATTATCGATCACCTGCTTTTTAAAGATGGGGAAATCGCGCCATCCGGAAGAGCCTGCATCGACGACGGTAGTGACACCGGTCCGGAAGGTAAACCCATCCGGAACAATTGCTTCAATGCCGCCGGCATAGCTTCTTGACGGGTCCGTCCCGAAGTAGACATGGGCATGAATATCGATAAGACCTGCCGTGACGACCATGCCGGCTGCATCTACGACCTGTACGGCCTGCTGGGGATCGATGTGTTTTTCCATCCGGACGATGCGGCCATCCTTGACGGCGATGTCGAGGGTGTCGTGGATCTTGTTCTTAGCATCGATGACATACCCGTTCTTTATAAGAATAGCGTATTGCTGTGCCTGCGATGATGAGGAGACACAGGCCAGCAATACCAGTATACAAAGTTTGTACATGGAGAGAGATTCAATTTGAAAAAGATAGCACAAGGCTAAGATCAGGCCATAGCAATACAATCCATTTCCACGAGGGAATTGCCTGGCACACCACCCTTGGCAACAGCGACGGTCGTACGAACAGGAGGTTTGCTTCCAAAACGACCCTTATAAACCTCGTTCATTCCGGCATAGTCTGCGATGTCATTAAGAAATACGGTCACCTTCAGGACTTTCTCCATGGACGAGCCGGCGGCGATGAGCTCTTTTTCCAGCTCTTTTAGCACGATCTCCGTGTGCGCCTTGATCTCAAAGGGTTCAACATGTGCTCCTTTACCGGCAATAAAGATCATTCCATTGAACTTGGTCGCACCGGAAAACAGCGGCACCTGCTGGTCTTCGACCACATTGAATACTTCTTTTTCGGCGGGGACAGCGGTCTGTCCTTCTTTTGGAGCAGGAGCTGGCGTGCCTCCGGCTTTAGCCATAAGACCAAATCCGGCAGCACCGGTTACTGAAAGTAAAATTCTCTTAAGGACGTTCCTTCTTTGCTTTTCCATAGATTCTCATTTTTGGCGTGATAGTGATTGGTATAAATTTGCAATTTATTTGCAATAAATATAGACATTATTTCAAACAAGCGACCATTTTTGCAAAATAATTGCAATGAATAACCATAAGAATTTTTGACTCATCCCCTGCCCTATGCTATATTCGGAAATTGAAATCAAGAATATATGCTTGCTATCTCTTTGCTGATCTTTGATGATGTCGTCCCTTCTTCTATCACCGGGGTGATCGATCTCCTTTCCGGCGCCAATTTTTATCTGGCCGGGATTGGTAAACGACCCGCTTTTCACCTGGAACTGGTTGGTGAAAAAGAGAATCCTCCACCCGGATTCCCGCTGATCGGGTATCATACCTATGCGGATGCTGTCCACCCTCATCTTATCATCATTCCTTCCTTCAGGGTGGACAAAGTGTCCCTGCTATCGGAAAATGTTGCTGGCATCGAATGGATAAAGCAACAGCGGGTAAAGGGTACGGAACTGGCGAGCCTCTGTGTAGGCAGCTACTTCCTGGCCGAAGCCGGTTTGCTGGACGGAAAGGAAGTAACTTCTCACTGGGCTGTGGCGGGCGATATGCAGCGACGTTATCCAGCTATAAAGATGCGATCGGACCAGGTCATTACCGACCAGGACGGGATTTATACCAGCGGCGGGGCCTTCTCATCTTTAAAGCTGATCCTTTACCTGATTGAAAAATTTTGCGGACGTGAGGCGGCTATCTGGATCAGCAAAATGTATGCGATCGAAATGGACAGGACCAGCCAGGCGCACTTTGCTGTGTTCACAGGTCAGCATCAGCATGAAGATAAAGAAATATTACGAGCCCAGCAATATATCGAACAACACTACCAGGACTCTATTTCGATGGACAATTTATCGAAGCTGGTAAATATGGGACAGCGAAATTTCATCCGCCGTTTCAAAGCGGCAACGAATAATACTCCTTTTGAATATCTTCAGCGGGTAAGGATCGAGTCGGCCAAAAGGGCGCTGGAGAACAATGACAAGGACGTGACGTCCATCATGGATGATGCCGGTTATAAGGATCAGAAAGCGTTCCGGTCGATCTTCCGGCGTCTGACCGGTCTTTCCCTCCAGGAATATAAAAAGAAATACGCGAGGACTTCGGCTCCGGTATAAATGGCTCAGGCCATCACCGCTACAAGACTCAAAACCGATCGTGCCAAAACCGGGTCACCTTCGGTCTTTACCGTGACATCGTCCGGCCTTATACTTTTTGAAAAGAGCTTCCAGGCGATCTGAGGCAGGAGGCTTATTGTCGCAGCATATACTTCGTCTGCCGGTGTGGAGCAGAAGCCCCAGCCGGTATCGTATTTTTTCAGGTACCAGTCTCCGCCGGCTTCAGATGTGATCGTGATCTTTATAACTGCATCCGCTGCGGCGTCTGTCTGGCGCAGCGTATAAGGCAGACCGCGAAGAAAAGTGTCGATCATCGGAAAAAAGAATTCGCGGGTCATGATGCCTTCCCTGCCGGTCGCTTCCCTTATCTGCTGCTGGTGATGCCATTTCTCTGTAAATTCCCTGGCAAGGTGCATCCAGTTCAGGCTTGTGGTCTCGCCGGCCCAGCTTACCGCAAAAATGGCTTCATCATAAAGATCGAGTGATTCATAGTACCTGTTAACCGGGTCGTTGGTCAGCTGATGCAGTAAGGTCAGGACCCCCGGACTTATCCGCCGGAATGCCTTTACCCAATCGGCATTGAGCTCATTCAGCCATCCAACCAGCTCCTCAAAAGAAGGCGAGGCTGGCGGAGCCTCCCCGTAATACCGGTCTCTTTGAATGGACAGAAGCCTGATATTGCCATCGAGCAAATGAGCAGCCACGTCCTTTACGGTCCATAGTCGTGCGACGGTGGGCCGCTGCCAGTCTTCTGTATTCAGGGACTTCAACAGGCTGATGAGCGCTGCATCCAGGGGGCGGAACAAATGCCTGACATCGATGGGAGTGCCGATAGATGGTGTCATATTTATACAGTAAATTTAAGTAATAAAAACCCTTCCCATGCTTGCTCGCAGAGAATTCATCCAACAGATCGGGTCGGCTGCTGCCGGACTTTTTCTTTTGCCGGCAGTTGCTTTTCCGTGGAACAGCGCGCCGTATAGTGTCTCGTTGACTGCCCTATCCCTTCCGCGCAGTACTCCCGAAGTACAGGGCGTCTCATCTGCGGTCATCAGCCGTTTTTTCGACGCGATAAAAGCCAGCGGACAGGAGTTCCATAGCGTCATGGTTATCCGTCATGGCCATGTGATAGCGGAAGGCTGGTGGTATCCCTATTCACCGACGGTTAAGCACGACCTTTATTCGCTCAGCAAAAGCTTTACCGGGACGGCCATCGGACTGGCGGTAGATGAAAAGCTGCTTACGATAGAAGATCCCGTGATCTCTTTTTTCCCCAATGACAAGCCTGCCACCGTCAGCACGAATCTGGCTTCGATGAAAGTGAAACATCTGCTGAGCATGTCAGTAGGTCAGGAAAAGGATTCCATTCTGACGCTGGAAGCAACTCCTTCCGGAGAGAGATGGCAGAAGACTTTTCTCAGCCTGCCCGTCGTGTATGAACCCGGGCTTCACTTTCTATACAACTCCGGCGCCAGCTATATGCTCAGCTCGATCATCCGGCAGGTGTCGGGGCATTCGACGCATGAATTTCTTGGTCCCCGTCTGTATGAGCCGCTTGGCATCACCGGCGCCACCTGGACAGAGAATGCGGAGGGGAATAATATGGGCGCATCACATCTTCGTATCCGGACGGAAGACATCGCCAGGCTGGGGCAGCTCTATTTGCAGGAAGGCCGGTGGGGAACAAAGCAAATACTTAGTGAGGAATGGGTAGAGCTGGCGACAAAAAAGGAAATAGAGAACGGAAAGAACGACAACTCCTGGGCATATGGTTATGGCTACCAGTTCTGGATGAACCCCACCGGCGGGTTCAGGGCCGATGGCGCCTATGGCCAGTATAGCATGGTCTTGCCGGACAAAGATACTGTCGTGGCGATAACCAGCGAAAGCGTCGATAAAGCGGCTACGATGGCGACGGTATGGGACCATTTATATCCGGACATCAGGGAAATGGCCCCGCTCCCACCCAATGCCGCGGACCACGGTCAGCTGCAAAAGGAACTAAAGGATCTGGCTTTCAAGCCCCCTTTGATCAAAAGCCGGTCGTCTTTTGCTGCGGCTATCTCCGGTAAGAAATTCCTTCTCGATAGCAATCCGTTCAATGCAAAAGCGGTATCCTTTAGTTTTTCAGGAGACAGAACGTTGTTTCGGTTGTTGGAAGACGGTAAACCGGACATCGTCATCACCTGCGGAATGAAAGACTGGATCACCCACGGCAATAAAAAACCTTCGGCACATTCTCTTTTCTCTCTAAGGCGTATCGACTTTGATTCGGTGGTAGCAGCCAGCGCCACCTGGAAAGACGAGCATATCCTGCTGCTTACTTTCCGTTTTATAGAAACAGCGCATGGAGATAGTCTTACCTGTATCTTTGACGGAGATAAGCTGAGGATACAATTTTTGTTCAGCGCGGCCCGGCTGGAAAAAAGGCCCGACGACCGGGCCGATATAATCGGGAAAATGGAAAGTTAAATAAAAAACAATGATAGCATTTTTAGGCATGGGCTTACTGGGCTCCAACTTCGTTCGGGCATTGATCGGCAAAGGGGAGACTGTCCGGGTATGGAACCGGACCACATCAAAAGCGACGGCGCTGGAAAAATATGGCGCTAAAGCTTTTGCAAATGTAACAGAGGCCGTGAAAGACGCGGGTGTGATCCATCTTACTTTAAAGGACGATGGTACGGTGAATGAAGTGTTGGCGATGGTCAGCGCGAGTCTTAAACCAGGCGCTACGATCATCGATCACACTACTACTTCTGTCACCGGCGCGATCCAACGAACAGAAGAATGGAAAGAAAAAGGATTCACCTATCTGCATGCCCCGGTATTTATGGGACCGGTCAACGCGCTGGAGAGTACAGGATTTATGCTGGTCTCCGGGGACCAGGCGGTGATCGCCAAACACTCGCCGGCTTTATCAAAAATGACCGGTAAGCTGATGAACTTCGGTCCCGAAACAGGCAGAGCCGCCGGAATGAAGCTGATCGGCAATAATTTCCTGGTAGCCTTTACTGCAGGGCTGGCCGATACTCTTTCTCTTGCCAGGTCATTACAGATCCCCACCACCGATATTGCCAGTTTATTTGATTCCTGGAATCCGGCTGCCACGCTGTCCGGCCGGCTGAAAAGAATGACCAGCGGCGACTATAGCAACCCGTCATGGGAACTGAATATGGCAAGAAAGGATGTAGGGCTGTTCCTGGAAGCTGCAAAGCAGGCTGGAACAAACCTGGTGGTTATCCCGGCGATAGCTGGCGAGATGGACCGTTACATCGCAAAAGGCCATGGCAACGAGGATTGGACGGTGATCGGGAAAGATGCGGTTACTCCGACCTCAGGCTCCTGACCGGATTGGTCACCGCAGCTCTGATAGCATGAAAGCTCACTGTGCCCAGGGCAATGACAAAGGCCATTCCACCCGCCAGCGCAAACATCCACCAGCTGATAACCACGCGGTAGGCGAAGGCCTGTAGCCAGGTGTTCATCGCCCACCATCCGATGGGGATAGCGATCAGGATAGCTATGCCTACCAATTTAAGAAAGTCCTGGGACAGGAGCCGGACAAGACCCGGCACGCCTGAGCCCAGGATCTTGCGGATGCCGATCTCTTTATTTCTTTGCTCTGCGCTGAAAGCGGCCAGCCCGAAAAGACCCAGACAGGAAATGAGGATAGCTATGACAGTAAAGGAATCGATAATATTTGTCAGGGTAGTTTCTGTTTCATATTGCTGCCGGACCTGTGCATCCAGGAAGGCGTAATCGATGGGCATGCCGGGCAGGTCCTTGTTCCAGGCTGTTTCGATCCTGCTTAAGAGGCCGTTGATATTGCTGGTGTTGATGCTGATTATGATATGTGACAGGAGATCCTTCCGCTCCCCGTACATTAAAAGGATGGGGGTTACTGTCTCGTGCAGCGAGTTGAAGTTGAAATCCCTGACGACTCCTGCGATCTCATAACTACGTTCGGTATAAAGCCGGACTCCGGGCGCCTTCGCAGGGTCCAGTCCCAGGCTGTGGGCCATCGCTTCATTGATCAGTACCTTGCCGGTGTCGTTCTGCCGGAACTCCCTGCCGCTGATGACCCGGATGCCAAGTGTCTTTGTATAGAATTCATCTGTCAGCATGAACGGTGCAACTTGCGAGGCAGTGCCACCCGCCAGTGAAAAGACCCGGCCGCGTTTGTTGACAAAACGACCAGGGTAATTATCTGCCATGCTCACGTCTTTTATGTCGGCCAAAGCGCGCAGGTCGTTGACAAAACTGGTTACTGCTGTCTCCTCAACTTTTGTGTTGAAGGTAAAAACCAGCTTCTGTTCCTTGTCAAAGCCGAGGTCCTTGTTCCTGATAAAGCTGGTCTGGGCATAGATAACGATGATCCCTATGATCAGGACGATGGACAGCACGAATTGAAAGACAACCAGCGAGCGTCTGATCCCGGCCGCGGAGATCTGATTGGTGAAATTGCCTTTGATGACTTTTGCAGCCTGGAAGGCGGACAGATAAAACGCGGGGTAACTGCCTGCGACAAGCCCGGTAAAGAACACCAGTCCCGTCAGCAAGAGCCAAAGGCGATAGTCGCGAAGAAAGGTTAAATGAAGATCGGCCTGTGTCAGCTGATTGAGATATGGAAGGAGCAGCACCAGGACCGGTATTGCCAGCAGTACGCTGATCAGCGTCAGCAGCATCGACTCTCCGAGGAATTGCCCGATCAGCGCCATCCTGCCTGCCCCGATGACCTTTCGGACACCGACTTCTTTTGCCCGCCGGGCCGCACGGGCTGTGGACAGGTTCATGAAGTTGATACAGGCGATGACCTGGATCATGGCCGCTATCAGCAAGAGGACCTTCAGGAAAAAGGGATTTACAGTCTTGCTGAATTCATTTTCATAACCTGCTGTCGTATGGATCGAGCTCACCGGCTGCAAGTGTAATCGTTTGGTCTTTCCCATTTTCTTCAGCTCCTCACCTCCATACTTATCCAGGAAGGCGGGCAGCTTACTTTCCAGCAGTGCTACGTCGGCATGTGGCTGTAACCGGACATAAGAAGCGACAACATCGGCTCCGGCCCATTCATTGTTGACCTTACTCATGATCCAGCTGCCTATTCCCCCGCTGTTCATGGTCATAAAGAGGTTGGCCCGGATATGCGACTTGCCAAGACTTTCATCCACCACGCCGGTCACTTTAAAATTACTTATTGTGCCGTTGCTTTCGATGTCGATGACTTTCCCGATAGGGTCTTCTTTACCAAATAATTTTTCTGCGGTCGGTTGGAGCAAAACCACAGAATAGGGATTGTTCAGTGCATTGGCCGCATTTCCGCTGACAAAGTGAAAGTTGAACACGTCAAAGAAAGTGGAATCTGCAAAGACGGCATCCTTTTCATACAGGGACTTGTCCTTATATCGTAACAAATGCTGATACAGACCTGCCATATTGAGTACTACTGCCCGGGTATATTGCTGTACTTCTCCGAAATCGCGTCGCATAGCCGGCGCAATGGGCGGTGATGCCGTACCCAGATTGAAAGTACTGCCCGGTAATTGTCCTGTAGTGGTGATCCGGTAGAGGGCTGTGTCATTGTTGAAATGTTTGTCATAGCTATACTGATCTAACACGTATAAGACGATGTAGAGACAGCAGAGCGTACCCGTCAGCAGACCAATGACATTGATCAGACTAAAGGTTTTGTTTTTCAAAAGCGACCGGATAGCCGTTCTCAGATAGTTCTTTAGCATGCAGCAGTATTTGTCCAGCTCTCTCAGCTATTTAGGTGCCGGCTTTGTAAAGTTTTGTTAATCAATTCTGTGTAAAGTTTTTCCCATATGGTCTTGTCCGCTTTTGATACAATCCCTGTCCGTTTTTTCTGAGTAAAAAAGTCTACAAAAACGGCGGGCTTTTACAAGGGCTTATGTTTAAGAGCGGGCTGGCATCGACTTTGAAACAGACACTGTATTGGTTCACCAAAAAATGAATTTATGCAAAACAAAAACTATAAGCTAACCAATTCTTTTATGATTGCCGCATTTGCTCTTTGTGGTTTGGCGGCGTGTAATAGCAGTGACTATAAGGACAGCTCATCAGACAGCAGCGCTATGACGGCTCCTGCGGCAGCCGATAAGGTGGCCAATGATAAGATGGCTACGGATACGTCAAACGCCACCGGGATAACAACTTCCGCTCAGACGCGGGAAATGAGTGCGGATAGTGCTTCGCCTATGGGTAAAACGTCCGTTACCGAGACGCCGGTGACAGCTTCAAAAGGTTTCGTTGCTAAAAGAAAAGGAAAAATGACTATTAAAATGCCGGCCGGCAGAAATACTGACAAAATGGTAAAGGATAAGGATGGGGTATACAATTGGGCAGAGGCTGCGCCCGAATTCCCCGGTGGTCAGAATGCGCTGGACAATTATGTCAACAATAATATCGATTACCCCGAAAAAGCTATGGATGATAATACTGCGGGTACCGTAAGAGTCTCCTTTGTGGTCGATGAGCATGGTAAGGTGACAAGGGCGCATATCATCGGAAACAAGCTGGGGAGCGGGCTGGATGAGCAGGCGCTGAAAGTAGTCAGCAATATGCCTGCCTGGAAGCCCGGAAAAGTAAATGGTAAGAATGTCAAGACAAGGCTTGAGCTACCGATCGCTTTCCAGGTAGAGGCTTAGATT
>Ga0307510_10010028_pt1 | contig 11257 bp, 6 predicted proteins | sample 12_EM_MG_FD_207224 | JGI IMG/M metagenome (GOLD analysis project Ga0307510, IMG submission 207224) | Populus trichocarpa ectomycorrhiza microbial communities from riparian zone in the Pacific Northwest, United States - 12_EM | ecosystem: Host-associated > Plants > Roots > Unclassified | place... | reverse complement strand
TGCCGCCCGGTGATTAGGCGATAATCTCGCTCGATTAGGGTGATGGCTGGAAATCCACTCGCTGCTGTGCTGACGGCGTAACCACCGCCCCACTCGCTCTATTTTTCTTCCTCGATCTCTATTCTCCATTCTTCATAAATCCTGTAACAATTCATCATCCCTCCTTTCTCCCACAACTTTCATCATGCCGGCATATACTTCAAAATCACCTCCCATCCCCACTGTCACACGCGGGGTTGATGACCCTCGACCCTCGCCCACCATACAGGCGCCTCTCCCAACTCCCTCGTCGACACACAAGACAACCCCACCGCTGGCACCCGCCAAGCCGGCACCCATCACAAAAGTGGACAACACTCCTCCGCCGGCATCTAAAGAGGTGGGTTTTCACATAATTTCGTTCGTTCCCTCCTCGCTGCCCCCCAGACATCGCTCACGCGCGCACACCCCAAGCGGGCTGGGAGCATTCCCTCCGACGGGATCATCGATCAGGAGGTGTTCGACCAAGTGCTCGAGCTCGGCGAGGACGACCCGTCGTTCTTGAGAGAAATGGTGGGCGCATACTTTGACCAGGCGGAGAACACGTTTCGGGATATGGACCTCGCACTGTGCGTGTGTTTTTTGTCATCGGTCGGTCATCGCACCGAACGCTTTTGACTTTTTTCATCACACACCCTGACGTTGTTTGTTTTTTGTTCGGCCTCTAGGGCGAAGAAGGATCTCGGGGAGCTCACCGCCCTGGGCCACTTTCTCAAGGGGTCGTCCGCGGCGCTTGGCGTGTTCAAGCTGCAATCTTCGTGTGAAAAGATCCAACACTTCGGCAAACTGAAAGATGAGAACGTACCCATCACCGAGGCGGAAGCCATCGTGAAGATTAGGGAATCCATCTCACGCGCGAAAAAGGAATACGAAGTTGCTGAGGAATGGTTGAAAGTGTTCCTGAAAGATTATCCTGAAGAGTAATGGTAATGAAATCCGGCGCTGCACTTTTGGGGGCTTTTGTTTTTCTCCTGAGGCCGCTCTCGTTTGGGTGAAGCATTTGCGGGGCTGGGTCGGTCAAGTTGACGGAATGTTTTACTTTTTATGCTTTGTGTTTGTATAGGCAAGCAAGCTGTTTGAATATGAGCCGTTCGTACGTCCAATTCGCTCTGACTTTGATATATTTACAAATCTTCGGATAGTTCTGATACTGTACATTTCGCTGACCGCTGCTGCGCAATTCCATGTACTACTGCACCCAAAGCAAACTACTCCTTAGCGGGTCACGTCTGCGTATCTTCCTGGTCCTTGTACTTGTCATTATGCACAGGGTGAGGCCCTGTCAGTGTTCTCACTCGACGTCTGGCATATCTCCTTTCGCAAGTTGACTTCCCAGAAACATGTCTGTGGCATGTTTACCAAATTTCCACGCTTGGCGAGTTTGGAGAACCGATCCAAGAGGCGAATATACGAGAAGTTGTCACCAATGCACGCAAAGGCCCCAGGTGACATTCCTGCATACAGAATGTCGTATGCGGTGGACTAAGCCGCACGGCGATGCTTTGGCCGACGCGCAAAGGTGGCACCAGAGTCCTCGAAAAGGCCATCCTGATGACCGGTAATGGCTCGTCCCATCAGAGCACAGAACGACGAATGGATCCATGTCATACATCTTACCCTTGAAACAGGACATATACCCATTCACGAGCGTTTCTTCGGCCCACATGTCGCTATTGCGTAGAGCCATATCACGGGCCTGCATGATGACGAGCGATGTCATGAGCCCGACCCACGGACCAACATTCATGCAGTTAGGCTACCGTATGCTCCACCAAGAGTTGCACAGCAGCCTTTCCACTAACTTGTACCAGCCCAGCTGCTGCGTCCGCCAAGAATGGCCCTGATCCGGTCTGATCCGGCAGCAGTCAGTGTATAGTCCGAATTTGGTCCGGGACTGGTTCCAAAGAAGTCTCTACAGTGCGAGATTTCGGGGCAGGGGCAGAAGGGACAAAATCCCAAAGCAAAGAGGACTGAGAAACAGGCTACTAGAATCCATGCCGGGCGTCAGCTGATAGACCTCTTAGTCATCAGCAAATGTAAAGATGACTAAGTTAGAACGACACTCTAGTCGCCTCTAGTCCTGACGAGACCGAGAGACCTGATTGCTCTAGGCTCTAGTCTGTGCAACTAGAGCTAGTTTCTTGTCTAGACATATACGCACCGACTAGTTCTAGAATAATGGGACATCCGTTTGTTTCGTGCTACTTGGTCTACTGTGGTGATCGTTTCCTCCGCGATGTAAAGAATCAACTTGAAGACTAATCTCCGTGATGGGAGGATATTGGGTTTGTGGATGAAGGGGATGTCTGCACCTCCAACGATGTTTCCGCATTGTAAGTATGGAAGTTATTTGCGCCGGAGAGCCTGGAATAAGGAATAAATGGGTTGTGTGTATGAAGCTCGCGCAATGGCAATCTTCAAGTGACTTCTTTGAGAGCCCGTCTGCCATGCGGGATCTCCCCGTCCCTGATGAGTTTACAATGGTGGAGCAATTTGCGCGCACTGAGCGAATGGTGGTACGTTTCTTTATGGATGGTGACGATCCAGTACTAGTATGGGCGCGTTGTGGAATTTCTGCAAGTTTCCAGCATATAAGCGATCAATTTAGTCAGGTCAGAGACATCCTGGGATAGATATACTCACCGAGACGACGAATAGCTCGGAATGAATATTTTCTCCAACACTCTTCAAACACGGGGATGATCCACGGGCCCACGGGGTACTAGGCTATGTGCAGAAGAGCTGTGCCGTCGATCTGTATGAATCCGGGAGTTGGACGTTGGACCCTTGGTGCCAATGAAGTCAATCCGGTCCTTGACGATCCATCGGAAGAGTGTGACTCGGACGCGTATTGGACCGTGCAGCTCGTGAGTATTCTCGCCCTCGTTCCAGGGAAGGTGTTGTGCCCGCTCGACGTCGAAGCTCTCGTGTTCCTCTTTGGAAAGTATATCCTCTATCAGCTTGCCCTCTCGATAAAGGGCATCTGCGTATTCAACGGTAGGGGAGGTTGACCTGGCTGCAGATCGGCCGCTGAGTCCGAGTCACCTGCACGTCCGGCGAGTCGCCATCCTCAGGCTGGTGTCTTTCTTTCTGAGTCGGTGCGGCCTTGATTGTCTCAACTTCGCCCTACGCCGAGGGATGTGTTTGTTTACTCGGCAGCGCTCCCCTTCGCGTGGGGCCATTGATGTGAATGATGAAAGGGTCAAATCAAAAAAGGGCTCACGGGCTTAGTACCCGACCGGCATTATTATGTTATGTCCCTGTCCGCGGCGGACGGTCAGCGAGCATTCCGTCATAGACCATACCCCGAGACCCTCGGTTTTTAGTTGGGGTTTGGTTCACGTCTTGGCCAGCACGTCCATAATCTCGGTCTGACTTTTATCCTATTGATTGATGGGTATGCAAATACTACTATGGTGGTCGACGACAACATGAATGATTTACAACTGTCTATAATGCCAAGATTTGAAAAGACAAGAAACAAGAGAGAAAAAAAGCCTAAGACTCATGCAAAGATATCTTGATGCAAGATATCCTCCGCCTTGAGAGCATCGTCCATCTGCGGGAAGAGATCGACCAGAGACGAACCGACGTCAGCCTCCGCAGACCATGCCTTGCCCCACAACTGTGCAAAGTCGTCCTCTCCTCCCACACCGGTACCCTCCGCGACCGCGGTCTGCGAGGACGAGGAAGCGAGTAGGGCTTCGATAGATGTCCAGAGTGCCGCCATCTCCGTTGCGTCGGCGTGGACGTCTACCGCGTCCTTGCTGTCAATGTCCACGTTGGCCGTGCCGGTCGGCTGCTCCTGATGCAGTGAGTCCCTGGACGGCCCTGGTGTGCAGGAGTCATCCTGGCTGAGATCGAAGCCGTCCAAGAACGCGTCACTGCTGCTCAACAGCGGACTCGATGGCGGGAGTGGTGAAGATGGCGGTAGTGTATCGGACCACAATAAACGTTGCGCGACCGTCTCGCGGTCGTCCTTGTCCTCGTTGATGTCATGATAGTTGGTACCTCTATGCCTGTGATCGCTCCTGCTGCCGCCTACTGGACACTTTTCCTCATCGTCGTCAGAGGGTGCCGGCAGCGAGCCCGCTGGTGTCTCGACCGATGCTTCTACGTCCTCCTTCGTGGTCAGACTCGCCACCGCAGGCTCACCGTCATCCATACTCGAACCCACGACACTGCTCTTACATCGTAGCGGCGATGCAGGTACATCCATCCCGATCCCACGTCCGATCAGTACGCTCTGGATGGGCGAGAGGATAAGCGCAGCCTTAGCAAGCTTAACTGTGTTTTCGTCGTCCGCATCGGGGGAGAAGAGAGGGCTGTTGCTCGCAGCGAACTTTGTCGAGCTCGACGATGTGGTAGGTTCAGCGTTTCGCAGCGAAGCGGCGGTAGCCCTGCGCGTCGGCGTGCATGGCATGGCGACAGGCATGCGAACACTTGCCCTGGGTGACGAAGACGAAACAACCGGCGGAGGCGGGGATGAAGTCCGGAAGATGTCGGTGGCAGCGGCCATGATGGGTGCTGTGGTGCTCGTACCCGCACATAAGTTGTTGTTGCTACTGCCCAGCGACACACGGCGCAGTTGTGCACCCGCTGACGATGGATGGTCAGACGCAGGTCGGGTAGGGGGAGACGGCGGTGGCTGCTCGACGGCCGCCCGCCCACGAGACTTGCGACGGTTCGCCCGCTTCCGCTCGAGTGCTTTGGCTTGCTCGCGCGCGTCTTCGGCTTCCTTACGCGCGAGAGCCTCCTCAGAGATGCGCGGCTTGGTTGCGGTCGTGGTGCGTGCCCACTCCGGCACAATGTATGGCTTCTTGGCTATAGCCTGCGCCGGGGCAGGGTTTGAGGCAAGCACGGATGCAGCAGCCTTGAACGTCGTCTTGTCAGGTACAGCTTGGCCTGTCTTTGGGGGAGAGGGGAAAGCAGCGGCAACAAGGGCAGTTCGCGCAGCGAAGAGGTCTGCGTTTGGTCGTGGAGGAGTCTGCAAAGAGACAGACCGGCTTGGGTAATTGACAGGGTCTGAGAGCAAGGGGCGTGACAGAAAGGTGAGCTTGCGCTGTGGCGGCGAGCTGTCGCAATGACGCTTTGAGCGTCCGTGTGCTTCGGCTACGTCGCTCAGGGTGCGTTTACGTTTAGGCGTGCTGTCTGAAGTAATTGCGCTGGACGCGGTGGTTTGAGGGCCACTCCGTCGCCTGAATGTAGCTGGATCGACGTTCTCTTTTTCGAGGACAACAATTTCATCATCTGAATCCGTACTCTCCGGGGCCGTGGAGGCCTGTGAAGACTCTGGGGTTGGAGCGAAGTCGGATGACGTGTCTGTTGGCTGCTGTGCGGGTTTGGCGGGTTTATTGATTAACTGAAGGAGGGCATTAATGACCTTGGAAGAGCGGGGGCTTGTGGGCTTCGATGATGACTGGGAGTCCGTGCCTTGGTCCTGGTAAGGAGCAAGTAGAGTTGACAGAGCCGCACGCACGCCCGAGTCGGAGAGGTCAAGGTTGTTGGATAAAGTGCTAGGTGCGACGGACTCGGAGCGGTCCTTGCATTTAAACACTTTCTCGTCATTCTGTGACTGCGACTTGATGGGAAGACCGCGAGCAGCCCTGATGAGCGGATGAAGATGTGAATGGGTGTCCTTAGAAACCTGGCCGCTGGAACTACGAGACGTCGGTTTGCGCCTTCGGTCTCGCCTCGACGGATCCGTATCGAGCTCTGCCGACTTGATCGGTCGCTTCGCGTCGAGCGATGTGGTCATTGCAGCCGTGTCAGCAGTGTGAAAAGGCTGATTTAAGTGGATTGGATGTGCTACTTTCGGCAATGCATGTAAGCTCGGGTAAAAATAAGAAAATTACAACGTAGTGTACATACCTGGTGGCATGTGCATAGGCACCTGCATTGGTATCTGAGGCTGCCAAGGGTTTCCGCTATGACAACCAGGTTGAAAGACAGAAGGTTGTTGAGGGTGCAGAGTCTGCCTCGGAGCCATCAGCCGCCGAATACATGCCAAGAAACAAAGTGCTTTACCCCTCTGAGAGCGAAGACGACTTCTAGAGCGGATTCCCCAGAAGCCGTCTTATTTATAATGCCGGTGATGAAAGCGCTATCATCTGGTGCTGCAAGCGCCCAGGACATGAGACCCAACCCGACGGCGACACCTTGAGGAGGCTGGTGAGAGAATGTAGATTGGGACGACGGGCCTGAACCTGAGGATACAACGACTGTATTTGGGACGGAATCTGACTCGGATGGGTCCAGAGCATAAATCGAAAAGTCGCGTTGGCCAAAATGCATTAGTTCAGGACTAGCTTGTGGAATTAGCACAAATCAAGAGTTCGAGGAGAAAATGTTACCAACCTTGATCTACATATGGAGTGTAAACACAGCTTGAGAGATGTAGTAGCATAGGTTGACCGATGGGAAGAGGTGGCACTAAGGGAGTACACTGGGAATTTATCTGGGGAACGAGCAAGGATGTACTGAGACGATCCATCAATAGTGTACCAGATGCGGACTAAGGAAAATGTTAAAAAACAATGAAGAGATGAGGTAGATCTGAGACCACCTTGAAGGTACTGAGGTTGGGACTGAGTCACAGCAGCCATGGTAGCCGTCAGCCGTCAAGAGCAATTAAACGCGCCTCCCAACGCCCGAGCACGAATTAAACGAGAAACGCGTAACCGGCAAATCCGGTCCGTGACCGCGACCGCGCCCGTCACGTGCACGGTACACAGGTTGACGAACGGATGACTGGTTCTTTCCTCGCTGCTCCATGGCTACAATTCGAATGTGTATGGTCATGCCTTGAGCAGGAAGTCTAGATGATTTCATTCACGGGCAACTGGCGTCCGTTAAATTCCACATCTCCGGGTATCATGTTCAAGTTAAAGAGTCAGCGGGAGTTTGCTGACGCCTTGTTCCCGACCTCTATCCTTTGCTGATGTGTCATCCTCAAACCTGATGATTTGATCTCTCTTCCAAGCTAGACCTGATCCAACCCCAGTCAACAGCTCTTCGTTTGAATGTTCCTAACGTCAACCATGAATTGCCTCCGCGCTCCCACTGCCACAGCCTCCCAGGTCCATGGGCGCAATTGCTACGCCCCCGTTCCGCGCACTATTTTATTTCATCACCTTTCGTAGATATCTATCTCTGGTTCTGTAACTTTGTTGGGGGAGCGCAGCACCTCTTGAGATGAAACCCGGATATGACACTGAATTCGCCACTTGGAATATCGGACCGCAAGTCGAAAGGAAACAAAGGAACAGCAACATGTTACTAGTAGGCGGAGCACGGGACGGACAAGCAATTACAACAAGAGCATTGATAACAGGCTAAGACAGGTAACGGTATTCTTACACACTGCAACCTACTGACACGGACATGGTGCACAGCACCATCGGCGTTGATTCTGTGGGCAATGACAAAGCGGACACCGTCCTGACAAGGGACGTCCTCAAAGGAAATCGGACATCTCAAGCACGATCACCACTTTGTATCGCCCCGCGGTGCCTGGTTCCATCCGAACCATATCAACCTTCGAATCTGGGTGGTGCACATAACGGCTGGCGATTCGTCGGAGATTTTCTACCGTTGGTTGACCAAGAGCGTGCGGCTGGTGAGCCGATGGATCAGGAAAGGTGGTCTGGGTAGGGCCTGGTACAATACGCTGAGGGGCATACCCCAAACGATGGTTGCCTTGGTGGTCCTGCGGAGAATCTGGTTGGTAATCTATGCATCAAAGGTAAGTCGGTACACACGGGAGAAATGACTTGTTCGTGTTCTAGGGCACCTTGAGCAAGTCCTATATTGGGATATATGTACGGGACCGCAGGGTCCTAGTGACAAGTTTATTGGTCGCATGCGAAGCTCGACAGTCCGCGTATATATAAATCACTCACGTCACGTAGCTCGCGGTAGTCTGCTAAGCGATAATCTGCAACGTTGAGGTGTTGTCGGTCCTGCGGGGTGTCTTGCACAGCACCATAGCCTCCGTGATGACCATTATGATCTACGTAGTTGAGGGGATGAGAAGGGGACAGCGAGGTTTGGTGAGGACGCTGATACGAGTAGCTGCGGGAAGCGTCATGGGGGTGCGACTGCATGTTGGAGGAACGTGTTGGACTGTCGGATACACAGTGGTAAGAACCTTTATAGTCCTGGTACGCTTTAGAAGGAATGGCGAAGTTTGAACGGCATCGGATTGTTGAATATGGCCAAGGACCACGCAGTGAACCGGCGAGGAACGGATACCAGGGATTTGGCCCAGTAGAAACCAAGGAGGGTAGGCGCTGGGGAGAGGGCAAGCTGAAGCCGAAGTGAGTGAGGCAAAAACATTTTTTCCGCCCGAACTTGAAGGAACGTGGGCGCTGGGGGAGATTGCAAGTTGAGGCCGAAGTGAGTGAGGCGAAAACCTTTTTTCCGCCTGACGTCGAAGGAACTTAGGCGCTAGGGGAGATTGCAAGTTGGGGCCGATGTGAGGCAAAAACCTTTTTTCCGCCCGACGTCGAAGGTACTTAGGCGCTGGGGGAGATTGCAAGTTGGGGCCGAAGTGAGGGAGGCAAAAACCTTTTTTCCGCCCGACGTCGAAAGAACTTAGGCGCTGGGGGAGAGGGCAAGTTGGGGCCGAAGTGGGTGAGGCAAAAACATTTTTCCGCCGAAGTCGAAGGAACTTAGGCGCCGGGGGAGTGGGCTAGCTGGGCCAGAAGCGGGTAAGGCAAAAAAACCTTTTCTGCGTCCGAAGTCGAAGGATTTGAGGCTTAGGGTTTCGAGTCGCACCCTTGTACGATCAAAAGAAATGGCCCTCTCTTGGCCGGGAAAGGTAAACGAGCCTTCGTTGTCATACAGTACCACTCCGAGTGACCGCGGCCCCGTATTTGATATTCAGAAGAGTAACCATTTTCGAAGCGAGCGTCAGCATGAACATCGCGTGTCCTTTCTTCACAAATGCGTCTTGTGACCTGTCCTACTGCTGCATTACACCGCAGCCTTAACGTCACTTGGAAAAAAAGAAGGGACATCAAGTCCTAAGCGCGTAGGCACTTGGAACCGCCCAAGTAAAGTTGGATGGGTTTGCGATATGATTATCCTTTTGGATGTGATGTTGTAGCTGATGAACGCATGTCATATCGGATCCGGGCTCAAATTTCGCGTGAGCTTCTCGGAAGCTTCTTCTAACCGCAGAGGACGTGCCACAGAGGCCCTAACATAGGGACCGACAGCCTTAGGGTCTGCATAGGCGGAGGTAAAGGAAACCAGAAAACGTACTGGAGTGACGATCATCACATAGACATGCGGGGGTGTCGTGTCAGCAACAAGGCTTATGGATACTAAAAAATCCGGTTGAGGGGCGAACCATAGTTGTACGAGTGGACCAAGCCAGGAAGATCCCCTGGGGAATGTACGCCGAAGGGAGATCGCGATAACTGCCCTACGGTAGTGCGTCGAAACAAAAGGGGTTACTTGTAATCTTGTTAAAGGAGTTTCATGTGAGAGTGAAGTGAAGTGCCCTCGATATCACGCACTCAATTTTTTACACAAACACGAATCCGACAGGGGGTGATAACCTCCGAAGCAACGCGCGGCCTTCCCATGACCTATCATCCAGAGCTGTGAAGAACGTGAGACACGAAGGATATTCGGAGCGCGCTATGTTGAGAAAATATAATTGAATTTCATCGATGTGCTCTGCCGAGCCGCGGGAACCGTGGGTGGGAGAAACAAGTTGAGGAATGGGGCGATTGACACTCTAATGTACTGGTACAGTAGGGTACCGTTTACTGACCGGGGAGACCCCAAATGGGGACAAATGGGAGAGTGTACCATGTCGTACCAGAGTCACCTAGGATGCCCAGGCACACGGCTCAGGCGCGCAAACTCCCTTGCCCCTACTGTACAGTACATAATGGCATGAACGAGGCGCTGCGCTAAATGACGTACAATTCAGGCTACGTCTCGCTCACTCACGTCTACCACTTTTTCCTAAAAATATCGTCAAGTTCCGCAGAACGAAAAATGACACTCCCTGGCGGGGAGTCGAACCCCGCTCTCGCGCGGTCAGCTGGAATGACAGGCGCGTGTACTAATCCGATATACTACCAGGGATTGCATCACATTAGTAGTGGGCACATCGTCGGCTCGGCTGACGACTCGACCACAGCCATAACGACGGCTCTCTGCCTTCCGCGGCGCAAGCAGGTACTCTGCAGTGACTCCGCGACTATCATGTGCAGTTGTCCTCCCGACGGGTATGATTCCTGATTCCTGAGTCCTCGGACTAGCTTCCTCGTCGATCGATTTGACGTGCGTGAAATGCTTCGCATCGCCCCCGTATGCGCCACTGCCAGAGCGGATAACAACCACGAAAGAACGTCTTCATCTTCATATGTCCCAGTCTCCCAGTCTCGTCCGTCTGCTCCATCCCTCTCCTGTGACTTCAAGCGCTCCGCCTCGACAAGGCAGATAGGAAATCCGTCAATTTCGTGGCTCGAGTGAACTCCACAAGTTTAAGATTCAGTGTACGATAGTTTTACAAATTCCAAGAATATCCCAGTACGCTACCCCAAAACGTGAACGTCGAAAGACGATGTAAAAAGCCCTTCTTGGTTTGTCTGTAAAAGAACGAAGGTCAACACACTCAGGCTGGTCAACAACATAATCACTCGAAGCGTACCTGGAAGCCCAGAATCCTTTGGTCATCCATAATAAGACCATCATATTGATATTCATCCTGGGTCACAATCTCAACATAAGGCAACGACGACCACACATCTTCTTTGAATACAGAACCCGCAGTGAGCACACTATCCTCCACTTTAAGGGACATCCTATTTCCATTTGGAAGCTGCTTGCTCCAGTTCCCCTGCTGCGACTGCCCACTTGCAGATGCCAGTGCACGAGCGGCGCACACGGCATACGGATTAAAGTCTCGCACTATGATTGGAGTCGGCACACGATCGTCCAACACTACCGCCCGCTGGCCAGCCGCCGCCTCTACGTAGTACATTGGTGCCGTGGGGTTCCCCACGAACAAGCGCGTCGCAGGCGGACCCCAAAGAGACCATGGCACCTCCACAGGCACGGGCGTGTGCTCTGGGATGGAACAGAAGGGCGCACATGCTCTGTGCGCCGCGGGGATATGACTGAGAAGTGCACGGCGGTGCACAATAAGGGTGAGCCAATCAACCGAATGATTATAGGACATATTGAAAATAACGAT
>Ga0307510_10010027_pt1 | contig 11258 bp, 8 predicted proteins | sample 12_EM_MG_FD_207224 | JGI IMG/M metagenome (GOLD analysis project Ga0307510, IMG submission 207224) | Populus trichocarpa ectomycorrhiza microbial communities from riparian zone in the Pacific Northwest, United States - 12_EM | ecosystem: Host-associated > Plants > Roots > Unclassified | place... | reverse complement strand
ACCGCCGACACCCAGCCCGATTATCGGGTCTCGGCCGGCGGGGTCGAGATCGGCGCCGGCTGGAACCGCGTCGGCGAAATGAGCGGCAAGGCCTATGTGTCGCTGTCGCTGGCCGCCCCGGAGTTCGGTCCGCGCCGCATCTACGCCAATCTTGGCCGTGCTGCCGATCAGGACGATGACGACACGTTCGCGATCATCTGGAACGCTGACGACTGACGCCGGCGGCGACGCCCGCACCCATTCGGGTGCGGGCGTTTCATGCTGTTCGCGCGCCGGTGAGCGGGGTTCCAAGGGGCTTTACCACAGAAAAGCGGGCGGGAAATGCCAATGCAGGGGCGAGGGGGTCGCAATGGCTGACAGCCCACTGCGACCCTGCCCGGGCCAGCGGTGGCCGGCCAAAGAAAGCGCCATGCGGCGCACTCCGGCGCCAGCGGCAAGCGGACCTGAAACATGGATGATATAGCCGAGCGCGCCAAAGCCGCGCGCGACACATGTCCCTATCTGACCGCCAAGCAGGCGGCCTTTCATCTCGGCATCGCCTATAGCACGCTACGCGCGTTGCGAGCCGCAGGGACGGCACCGGTTGGACGCCGTCACGGGCGAACCTGGCGCTATCATATCGACGATATCGAGGCCTGGTCGGCTGCGCGCAGCAGCGGAGGCCGCCATGAATGAGCGCCCGGATCTGCCGCTGTTCGACTGGGGTGCGCGCGAGGATGCGACCGAGCACCGCTATCGCCGGCTGCGCTGGCGCTGCGCGATCGGTGCCTGTTGCCTGTCTCTGCTGGCACTCACCGTGATCGACCCGCCGCCGCCCCGCCTGGTGTGGAACGCCAGCGCAAGCGCGCCGCTAGGGCTTTTTGAGGTGGCGACGGATGCGCGCCTCGCGCGGGGCGACATGGTCATCGCCTGGGCGCCGCAAGGCGCGCGAGAACTAGCGGCGCGACGGCATTATCTGCCGCGCAACGTGCCGCTGGTGAAGCGGATCGCCGGCGTTGCCGGCGATTGGGTCTGTGCCACCGGGGAAGTGCTTTCGGTGAACGGCAAGCGCGTGGCGATCCGGCTGAAACGAGATGCAGCGGGCAGGACGATGCCGTGGTGGCGCGGTTGCAAGATGCTTGGGCGCGACCGGTTCCTGCTGCTGATGGACGCACCAGCCTCATTCGACGGGCGCTATTTCGGGCCGACCGCCCGGTCAGATGTGGTCGGTCGTGCGACTCCGATCTGGACGTGGTCGTGACGAACCGTGCTGTCATCACGGTGCCGCTGACGCCGGGCTATCGCATTCTCGTGCCGCTAATTCTGATCGTCGGCGCGCTCGCGCCCCCTCCGGCGTTTGCCGAAAGGGTCGCCGACTGGCAACCGATCGTCGCTGAAGCGTCAGCGCGGTTCGGGGTACCGATTGCCTGGATCAACCGCGTCATCGCGGCCGAAAGCCGGGGGCATACGACACGCAAAGGGAGGCCGATCACCTCTTCGGCCGGCGCAATGGGGTTGATGCAACTCATGCCGCTGACCTGGGACACGATGCGCGTGAGCCTCCGGCTCGGCGCCAATCCTCATGATCCGCACGACAATATCTTCGCCGGCACGGCCTATCTGCATATCCTTTATGACCGGTTCGGGTATCCCGGGATGTTCGCCGCCTATAATGCCGGGCCGACCCGCTACGCGGCGTATCTGGCGACGGGCCGCGCGCTGCCCGCGGAGACGAGGAACTATGTCGCCGGGATCGCAGGCGGGCAGGAGATGCCGACGCGGATGGCCCCCCAGACGCGGCGGGAGGGCATATTCGTAGCGTTGTCGACAGCGCTCCGCCCGAGCGGTGCGGTCGCCGAACCCGAACCCATGCCGGGCAGTTTCGTCGCTTTGTCCCCTCCCTGATCGCTGCGCCGCCGAGCGGTAAAGCGCGCGTGGCGACCCATGTTCCACGAACGGCGGGGAGGGGCTCGTCTCGGCAAGGCCGAGCATGGCGGCTGGCGCGACGCCTGTGCAAGGCCGGCGGCCCCTCCAATTTTGCCGCGATATTGAGCGTGCTTCGCACGCGAGTTTGTTTGTTTAGAGCGCAACAAAATCGGTTCCTCCGCCGCCGCTTCGCGGTGCCTGCGCTTCGCTCCGGCAGCCCTGACAGACGCCGCGCCAGCCGCCGGACAGGGCTTGTCCTCAAGTCGGAGGATCTCAAGCGTCAGGAGCTTTTCATGAACATGTTCGTACCAGTAGCAGCGGCGTCGGACCGCGTGTTGGCAGCGTTGATCGCGGGGCTCGAGGTGGAGTTCGGGACGCGCGCGGCAGAAGGATTGGCGCAGCGTTTTCTGGCGGCGGAAGAGTGCGATTTTCACTGGGATGCACGTGCATCGGAGCGCTGGCTGGGCGCTTATGAGAGCATCGACGGGCAGGAACTGGAGCTTGATCGGGTGGCGATCTGCGGGCTTCTGGACGGTGAATGGTTCGTCGCGTGTCTGATCGTCGATGGCGATGGCCAGGCGCACGGCATGATCAATCGGTGCGGTTTCGGCACGGAAAGGGCGGCGCGGCGGGCGTTAGCGCGCATGGTTTGATGGTCGGGTTATTCTGGCCGGGCACGGTGCGCACAGCATCGTGTCCGGCTTCTTTTTGCCTCGGCTCGTTTGCGACGCGGTGAAGGCTCGTGCGGGCAGGGCGCACGAAACATCCATAATGGTTCTAGTTTCGGAGCGGAAATTAGAAAAAAGGAAGGAAGAAGGGAAGGCAAGATTAAAGACGCGGCACCGGTGGCGCCGCAAGTGTCTGTCTGCACATCTTTTTTTGACCGTGAATTTGGCACTGCCTTTTTTGTCGCTGGTGCCACCTCCGGTCGCAATGGCGGAAATCCGCGCTGTTCGGCGGCACCGGTTTTCTGGTCTCTCGAGGCGAGCCATGTTCGGCGTCCAACGCAGGATGGACGCGCTCCAATGGCCGATGATGACAGTTTCGAGCCGCGGCTCGGCAAGATGCGCCACCAGGGCGCCAAGCGTGCGCGCAAATATCTCGGACGCGTTCTGGCCGCCACCAATCTCGCACGCGGCGGGGCGTTCACCTCGTCCGGCAAGAGGGCATTCACCGGCAGCAGGATCGGGCGCGGGGCCGGTGTCGGCCGTGTGCTTGCAAGCCGAGGCGGACTGGCCGCGTTCAGGCAACGTCGCGTCATCGTCAAGGCGCGCATCGTCAATCTGGCCGGCAAGGGCGCGCAGGGGGCTGCCGCGCACATGCGTTATCTCCAGCGCGATGGGACGACGCGCGAGGGCGCGCCGGGCACATTGTACGGGCCGGAATCCGATGCGGTCGACGGCCGCGAATTTCGCGAACGCGGCAGCGGCGATCGGCATCAGTTTCGCTTCATCGTCTCACCCGAGGATGGGGTGGAATATGACGACCTCAAATCGCTGACGCGGCGGTTGATGATGCGGGTCGAACAGGATCTCGGCACGAAGCTCGACTGGGTCGCGGTCGACCACTTCAACACAGGGCGCCCACACACCCACATCATCGTGCGCGGCAAGGACCATCTCGGCGCCGATCTGGTGATCGCGCGCGAGTATATCACTGGCGGCATCCGCGAGCGTGCCGCCGAACTGATCGGCCTGGATCTCGGACCGCGCTCGCCGCGTGAGGTGGAGACTGGCTTGCGGGCCGAAGTCGAGCAGGAGCGGTTCACCTCGATCGACAGGGCCTTGTTGCGCGATATCGATGCCAACCGCGTGGTCGATGCCAGGGGCGCAACATCGTTCGACCAGACGCTGCGCGCGGGCCGGCTGGTGAAGCTCGAGCGGCTTGGTCTCGCCGAGCAGATCGGCGCGGGAAGGTGGCGGCTTGCCGAAGGGCTCGACGACACGCTGAAGCGAATGGGCGAGCGCGGCGACATCATCCGTACGATGCAGCGCGAGGTCGCACGCGCATCGCTCGGTCGCGCACAGGCCAACCAGGTGATCTTCGAGCCGAGGGTGGCCGAGGCCCGGCCACTGGTCGGGCGAGTGGTGACGCGCGGGCTCGATGACGAGCATGCCGACCGCCATTATCTGATCGTCGATGGGGTCGATGGACGCAGCCACTATGTCGCGATTGGCAAGGGCGAAGCGCTGGACCCGGTGCCGACGGACGCGACCGTCCGAATCACACCCCGGTACGCCGCGGTGCGTGAGGTCGACCGGACGGTTGCTGCGGTCGCTGCCGCCAATGGCGGTCGTTACGATGTGGACGCGCATCTTCGGCACGATCCGGGCGCAACGCAGGATTTTGCGGAAAGCCATGTTCGGCGGCTCGAGGCGTTGCGTCGCGGGCGGGTCGGCGTGGAACGTGAGCCTTCTGGAATCTGGACGATCCCGCCGGATCACCTCGATCGCGTCACGGCGCACGAGACGGCGATGCTGCGTGACCGGCCGGTCGCGGTCGATATTCTGTCGGCCGTGCCGCTCGAAAAACTGATCGATGCCGAAGCGGCGACTTGGCTGGATCGTGAGGCGTTGAGCGAGGTCCCGCTTGCTATTCGCGACGCGGGGTTCGGGCATGAGGTGCTGGCCGCTCGAACTCAACGTCGGCAATGGCTGATCGCGGAGGGACTGGCCGAAGAGCGAGAGGGCGCTGTCACTTACCGCGCCAATCTCGTCACCGCGCTACAGCGGCGTGAGCTGCTGAAGGTTGCGGGGCAATTGTCAGATGAGCTCGATCTGCCGTTCGCCGAGGCCGCGCCCGGCGCGCGCGTCGAGGGCATTTACCGCCGCCCGGTCGAGCTGGCCAGCGGGCGGTTCGCGCTGATCGAGAAATCACGCGAGTTCACGCTAGTGCCGTGGCAACCTGTGCTCGAGCATCAAGTCGGGAAATCGGTCGGCGGAATACTGCGCCAGGGCGGGGTCAACTGGACGATTGGTCGGCGCATGCCGGGTTTGGAAATCGGTAGCTTCTAAGGCACCAATTTTGGCCAAAACGAGCGCTTCTGCGCGTCCTGGCCGGGGCCCAGCGCAAGCTCGATGGGCCGCGGCAAGACCAGGAGCCTCGAAGACCCTTGTGCCCACGCGCGCGCCGCGGATTCAGCTGACAATGATGCGTCTGGAGCAAAGCCGTCAACGCGTCGAGACTATTGGCTTAGGTCCGCTTCTCCTTGCGGCCAAACACTGGGCATTTTGAGATACGAAGTTGGTCGCGGGACGGCCAGCCTCCCCGACGCCGTTGCGATGGCTGCCCGGATTTCGGATCATTCGGCCGCTGTTTCGGTGAGCGGCTTGGCCTGTTCGCCTCGCAGAGCGCTGAACTGAGTTGAGCAAGGTCACAGCGTGGAAGATCACGGCGAAGGCTGGCCTTGAAGCAGTAGGGAAAAAGCAATGACTCGTCTTTCTGCCGTCTCCAGGCGCGGGAGCCCATGATCATCATGGCGAAGAGCTAGCGCTCCGTGAGAAGTAGCCGAACGTCACTCATCGGCATCTGCTCCTGTTAGGGCGGTGTGCGACCATATCTGGAGTATATATAGCTCGCGCTGTTTGTGGTGCGGTTACCTTTCACATCTGGTGAATATGATCACTCCTACCGCATTGCCAGCAGAGATAAGTACCGATAGGTTAGCCACGCTAGTGGGGGATGGGGATAGTGGAATCTATCGATCTGAGTGACTTTTTGGCGGCGCTGCGACGCGAATTGAGTGAGGCGATTCGCGATGGGCGGGGCGCAGGTCTCCATTTTATTGCTAACGCTATAGATGTTGAATTGGAGGTCGTGGCGGAAGCGAAGCAGGACGGATCGGGAAAAGTCAGTTTCAAGGTCTTTGGGACAGGTTTTGACGCGGGGGGCGCCGTTTCGAGCGGCTCACGTGCGACACAACGACTCAAGATTTCGCTCGGACTGGTCGATGCCGATGGTCGACAACCTCTAATTAGTGCGCAGGCCTCCAATTCTGATCTCTAAGAATGCTGTCATTTGATAACTCTTTGGTCGCCGAGATAAGGGTCGGGCAACAGCGCGGTAGCGGATTCCTCATCGCGAAGGACATCGTCCTTACCGCGTTGCATGTCGTTCTTGGTAATAGTTGCGCGACCGTCCCGGATGCAGTGGCAGCTGAGGTGCGGTTTGAAGGCGACGTTCGTCTAGCATTGAAGCGACAATCGATGGGCATCGATCGTCACGAAAACGCCGATGTTCTCAGAAATCTTGATATCCCGTGGCTGAAAGCGTCACTACTCTGGCCAGAGGCGGGCAAAGCTTTCGATAAGGCGCCTGATCTTGCACTTCTAAAACTCGAACGACCGAATGGAACCGGAGTGGCGCCTCCTGTGGCGATATACGCCTCCGATCCCTCATCGAACAGCAAATCTTTACCAGGGTGCGTGAGCGCGGGCTTCCCTCGCCACGCCGCTACGCAAGCAGGCACGACCCTGATATGGAACTGCCATATGCTGAGCGGCGAACTGAACTCGATACGGGGACGCTCGCCGCCAACGTTTGATCTTTATGACAATCAGAAAGCATCGGGCAGCAAAGATGGCTGGCGAGGGATGTCCGGTGCAGCGGTGTGGCTGGACCAAGGCAGCGACTCGCAACTTATTGGCGTGGCATACGAAGGGCCTGATAACACCCGCCCCGACCACGCTCTGAGGGTCTGGCCGATAACTAGCATTCCACAGGATGACCCAGATTTCTGGAGGCTGAGTGGCATTCGCAATGCTCCCGCGGCCGCAGTTGCGTGCGGGGCCATCGGCCTCGGGAGCAAGCTTTTGGACAATTTTTTCCGGTTTGACCGGAAGCAAGCGGCCGAGGTTTTTCGGCAATGGCTTGCTGGCGACGGGGAAGGCCACAGTCCTTTGCTCGGTCGTACGGGAGCTCCCACGAAACCCGCAGCCATCGTGCTAAAGGGACATCTGATAGATGAGCCGATGCTGTGCGCAAAGCTCTTTGCGCGCATTTTGGCGGATGAGGCCTACCCAGATGCTGGTGACGTCTATCAGAGCCAAATTACGTTAAACTGCGGCTCGCGCGATCATTCGGTCAGTATTCGCGCGGGGTCTATGTTAAGAGAATGGGCGCAAGCTTACAGTAGTGACCGAGCTGTGCGCCAAGGTGATATCGCCAGTGTGCTCCGAGATGGACTTACTGCACAAAATAGGTCGCGAGTAATCATCATAGAGCATAAGGAGAATTATTTCGAAAAGGCATGCGCTGATGTTATAAAGGAGGTGCTGGATAAATTATCAGGGTGGCCGCAGCCTGTTTCTGGAGCGGCGTATCCCCCGGTCGTCATCTTAAGTATCCTGGCAGGGAATAAGTCAGATAGCAGTGGTGGTCTGATCACGGGGATAGAATTTGACAAGAAACTAGAAAATCTAAATAGATATCTCGTGCCATTGCGTAATGCATTGCCAGATATAGAGTGGCTTATTGATATACCGAAACTTGGCGGCGCGGATATTACATTAAGTGATGTGGATCGTTGGGTAGAAGAACTCGCGCGCTATGATGCAATCGACATTCCACGAGGTCTAGATCTTATGATTCGCCAGATTCTCGGTGATAGCGCGTCATTTTCAGTTAGGTACGTGGAAAGAAAGTTAGGCGACCTAATTGAACGACAGGGAATATATTAATGGCAAATTTGAGTCTTAGAGCGTTGCTCGACGCCGGCGCAATTGGGCTGCGCCATGAGCTTGTCGAGGCGTTGCCGGTTCCATGGCATCGGCGCGGTGACCCAGCAGCTGATTATGAACTTGAAGACGCGGCGTTGATCGCTGCGATCCAAGCGGCATTGTTGCTCGGCCAGCCCTTGATTCTAGCGGGTGAGCCAGGGGTCGGGAAAACAACACTAGCCCCCGCTTTGGCGCGACGATTAGACCTGTTTTTTCACGCGCCCGTTCAAGTGAAGCTCGTGACGGCCGGCTTGGACCTGTTTTATGCCTTCGACGAAGTAGCCCGCTTTCGAGATGCATTCCCATTATCGCAACAGGCATCCCCTCATCTCGCGCCGCAGGTTGGGCGAGGCAGGGGAATGCGCGAATATGTGCGTTTTAGCAGCTTGGGGCGTGCGATTCTCTGGTCGGCCGGGGCAGACACGATGGTCGCTACGGGTTCGGTCAGTGCGCGCGAAATTATGGGTGACGAGAGGGATACGCGATCACTCCGTCTTGGTGACATATTCCCGCACGAATTTGACCGAACGCGGCTGAATAGCGACGAATCATCAAAAAAGCTGGATATCACGCAGCCGATACGTAGCGTTGTCCTGCTCGATGAACTCGATAAGGCACCCCGCGATTCCCCAAACGATATACTTGGCGAGCTTGAGGCCTTAACCTTTCGCATTCAGGAACTTGACCTTGAAATATCCGCTAATCCGCATGCTTGGCCAATCGTCGTTATCACTTCGAACTCAGAGCGCCCACTGCCCGACGCATTCCTGCGCCGCTGCGTTTTTCACTGGATAGAATTCCCGACGGAGCGCTTGGCAGCGATCGTAGCGGCACGCTGTGCTCAAGAATACAAGTTAAAAGCGAGCGATCTTCTCGTTACGTCGGCCGTAGATATCTTCCTTGAAATGCGAAATAGGGTTGAGAATAAGAAACCTGCAACGGCAGAACTAATATCCTTTATCATTTCTCTTTTCGAGTTTGGTTTTCCGATTAATCGACGGGTTCCCGCTAATGACGAACGTGTCAAGGCATTACTTGGAACATTGTTGAAAACTCGAGTGGATCTGCAAGAAGGTGGCACATCGATAAATTCAAAGCCGTAACCGGTGGCAAATCCAAGCGACATCTCCGACGATTTCCTCACCGCAGGCAGACTGCTTGATCGCGTGCAAGAGCGGCTAGCGCAAGAAGGCAACCCAATTGCGCTGGACCAATTACTCAAGGCCCACGCACTCTTGTCGCACTTACGACGCGCTGGCGCGAACATCGACCGTTCACGCGTCGCGGATCTGCTAGTCCCGATATTGTCGACGTCGCGTCAGACGCAGCGCGATGTCCAGGATGCATTTGCTGCACTCACGCAGCGGCGGGCAGCTGCCGCCGATGCGGGACACGGGATGCGTGGTCGACCCAGTTGGCGGAATCATCGAACTTCGGTTTGGCAGCGCTCACTATGGGCTACTGCGCTGACGATTCTTACGATACTTCTGTTGTTTGCGACAGTGTGGGTTCTCCCGGGCACGGACGGCCCCACCGTAGCGTCATTGAACCCCGAACCTCTGGTCGCGCTCCAGACTCAAATTGTCGTGCGAGAGACGAGCTATCGGTTGTTGCTCTTCGCGATCGTTCCAGCCTTTTTGCTGTTGACGCCTTTCATCGGTGCGGTCCTGTGGTTGATCCGGACCGGCCGGCGCGGGACCGCAACGCTTCGAAGAATCAGCAGCGAGGGTTGGCGGTTCGACACGTTGCGAATTCCATCCCCGAAAACTGCAATTCTGTGTGAGCCTAGCTCACGTCGAGCGCTAATCGAACTGCGAAAGACCGCGCCGATAGAGCAGGGTCGGTTTGACGTCTCGAATACGATCCGGGCCACGGTTCGCCGCGGCGGCAGCCCGTCTTTGCGGTGGCGGCACGAGGCCCAATCCATCGACTATGTGTTACTTTGCGAATGCGGATCTGCTTTGGACCATATGACACTTTTGGCCGATGCTATGAGTCGCCGATTAATAGACGCAGGGATCACACTTACCCGATATGACTTAGATGCGGGCATGGGTGCAGCGCGACACGCCGGCGGATGGAGGATCGGCAACCGAGTTGAGAATTTACGCGAAATACGCCGCCGTCATCAGGGCCAGCGGTTGATCGTGCTCGGCAGCGCTGAAGGATTCTGTCGCCGGTTTGAGCGGCCTGGCGGTCAAAAGCTTCTCTGGGAGCTGTTGCAGGGATTCCAATCCCCCCTGTTTTTTTCGACTGCTCCGCCTGAGCGCTGGGGCATAAGTGAGATAAATTTAAGGTCAGCCGGGATGAATATCCTTCCTGCTGACGACGAAGGCGTCGCAGCCGCGGAGCCGCAATTTGGCGCCGATAAGTCGATTGCGCGCCGTTACAATCCTTCGAGGACGTTTAGCGCAGATCCACTGCTTGCGCATTTTCACCGCGATTCACTGCGCCTGACCTCTAATTTACCACCTCCGGACGAAGAGGTGTCGTTGCTCGTGCGGCGCCTCCGCAGTTTTCTCCTCGACGTGGATGGCTGGACGTTGCTGGGAGCGATCGCGTTGTTCCCGCATATGGCACCGGCCATCACCGCCCGCTTAGCGCAACACGTTAACAATATGGCGCTTGATGCCAGGCTTACAGCGCGTCTTTCGATCATGCCGTGGATGCGCGTCGGTCGCATGCCCGACTGGATGCGTATCGCCATTCTACAAGACTTGTCTGTTCCAGAGAAAAGAATCGTCTGCGCAGCGGCAGAGTCGTTTTTGGAAGAGTTATACGACATCGCTGGTGATCGCGCCGCCCCCACATTGCACGGAGAGGTTTTACTCGAAATCTTACAGCATAGCGGACGAATTCGTCGATTTCTAACGCGGGTAGGGCTACATCGAAAGTTACATATTCAAGAAAACATCTTCGTTCGTTTCCTTAATGACCTTCCGATTGGAGAATTGGAGATTCAGGCTTCGGAAGTCAGATCGCCAATCGAGCGCTGGCGACTTGCAGCTGCCACGGTCATCACTGCAGTCGGTTGCGTAGTTGCCTGGATGGCGCCAGGATTGGCCTTACGAATTGAACCGAGAATGGCGAACGTGCCAGGGTGGTTCGATGCGTCAGCTCTCATACTCGTGGCCACAGGATATACCTACGTATGTTGGTCCATGCAATCGCTGTTATTGGGAAGTCTCAGTCGAAACGCGTTGCTACGATGTTCTGTCGTTCACATGATATCCTTTGTTATTGGATTTTATCTCATATTCCGCATGAATGTGGGCTCTCGAAAATTTCTATTTTCCGCTGTGTATCTATTTGGGCTTATATTAGCATACTTCAATATGGTATTATTTATAGATCCGCGACCGATCCCGCTCAGGCTGGCTGAATTGACAAGTCAGGTCTGGCGAAAATTAATCGTAAAGATATCTCCATTCGCTTCAGCTTTTCTTCTATTTGCTGTTTTATTTCCTAAATATAGCTTTTTTATATACGAAATTATACCTATTACTATGATTTATGTTTATGTGGCATTTCGTCACGATCATGGTACTCGTTCGGTGATTATAGATTCATTCCCAAGGAGGATAATTGGCGCTATTTGTGCTAGTCAAAATATTTTGGCTATTTATATGTCATTTA
>Ga0307510_10010024_pt1 | contig 11260 bp, 12 predicted proteins | sample 12_EM_MG_FD_207224 | JGI IMG/M metagenome (GOLD analysis project Ga0307510, IMG submission 207224) | Populus trichocarpa ectomycorrhiza microbial communities from riparian zone in the Pacific Northwest, United States - 12_EM | ecosystem: Host-associated > Plants > Roots > Unclassified | place... | reverse complement strand
AAAACAAAAAAGGTGTCACAGATGACAAATGATCTTCTTTGCTGTACCGGTAAACTCTTGCTACCAGTTCGTCTAATGCTGAACCCTTGCCTCCTTATTCCCTCCAAGAATTTATCCCTTTGCTGGGCTGACTGACATGCATCATTTTAAGCATGAATAGGTTTTGAGAAAGCTGCCATGGCGGCTTCCTTAAAAGCCTCTGAGAGGGTGGGGTGGGCTGTGGATAAAGTTAGAACTACGGTCCTCATAAGCCTAAAAACGTGATGCGGGGTTTACCATGACTTGTACGCCCAATATCTTCCGACGAAGCACCATATTCCATGGCCAAGACTCCCTCAGCAATCATTTCGCCAGCGTTGGGCCCAATGATGTGGATGCCCAGGATTCTGTCTGTTTCCTTATCGGTGATGAACCTGAGTAAGCAGCATAAATGCGTCAGCAACCCCTCTATAAAAAAAAAACGCCCGCGTGCAGCTAGATTCTCGCAAAAACTTACTTGACCATTCCCTCGATGTCCAAGTTGGTCTTTGCCCTAGAATTGGCACTGAATGGGAAAGAGCCAATGTTGTATGCTTTGCCAGTCGCCTTGACCTCCTGCTCGGTCTGGCCTACCCAAGCGGCCTCCGGGTGGGTGTACATGACACTAGGGATAGCTCCATAGTTGACATGACCGTAGCCCTTTTTGATGTACTCGACGGCAGCAATTCCTTCTTCCTCAGCCTTGTGAGCTAACATGGCACCGAAGGTGACATCGCCGATCACACGGATGTGTGGGATCTTGGTACGGTATTCCTGGTCGATAACGATGCGACCTCTCTCATCAACCTCGATACCGACATTCTCTAGGCCCAAGCCGGCAGTGTATGGCCTACGGCCAATTGCGACAAGGACGACGTCGGTATCAATCTATAGTCGACGGGAATTAGCTCCGGCAACCCTAATCCGATCAGCACGGGGGTTAGACAAACAGTTTCGGACTTTCCACCCTTGGAGGATTCAACATTGATCTTGATGTTGTCAGATTCGACATCACCGCCCATAACCTTGGTGTTAAGCTTGAACTTCATTCCCTGCTTCTGGAGAATTCTCTGCATTGTCTTGGCCATCTCGGCATCCATGCCAGGGCCACCGATAGCACCAAGATACTCAACAACGGTGACCTCGGAACCAAGCCTAGACCATACAGAACCCTATACATATCGTCAGAATCATCGGCACCGGTACAAAAACAGCCAGCATTTATCTCAAACCAACCATCTCAAGTCCAATGATGCCACCTCCAATGACAACCATCTTCTCTGGTACCTTAGTCAAAGCGATAGCGCCGGTGCTGGTAATAATCCTCGTCTCATCAATTTCAAGTCCAGGGAAGGGGGTCGCCTCAGATCCAGTCGCAATGATAATGTTCTTAGCGCGAAGAGTCTGAGGCTCTCCATCATCCAATGGATTGACCTTGATCTCATGTTCGCCAGTGATAGTTCCAGTTCCTTTAACATAGTCGACGCCGTTCTTCTTGAATAGGTATTCGATACCCTTCGTTAAACCTGAGACGGATTGTTCCTTCGCTTTCATCATCTGTGTTAGGTTGAGCTTGACATCGCCGACTATACAATAACCCCACATTAGTGAGTTGACTCACCCCTCACAAAAAAAAGACCCCACTACCAATAACCCCTCCCAATTGATAAAACAAAAGGAGGAAAGAAGGCAGGGTTGAAGAAACAAAAAACATACCGTCAATGCCACGATTCTTAACATCATGCAGGATCTGGTGGTATATATGCGAGTTGTTGAGCAAAGACTTTGACGGAATACACCCAACATTCAAGCAAGTCCCACCAAGAGCGCCACGCTTCTCAACACAAGCAGTCTATCCCCACACACAACAAAAAGAGAGCGAATTAGCCTCGATACAAATTCCAATCGCTCGAGACCAAACAAATCCCTCACCTTCAACCCTTCCTGAGCGGCTTTGATGGCCGCAACGTACCCGCCGGGCCCACCACCTAAACGCACTCGCCCGTCAACAACCAGCGCACTCCCTCAGACGAAAAAAATAATGCCAAACTCCGTGGGGGGCGTAACATACCTATAACTACGACGTCATGCTCCTCAGCTTCCGACGCCAGACCCCTCCTCTGGACAAGCAGGAACGTAGAGGGGGAATATCCACCAGCCTTAGCACTCAAAGGCCGGAGTAATGAGCGAGGCGAATGTTTAAGAACAAAAGACTTCAACATGCTTGCTTGAACAAGAGAGAAAACCAGCAATGGGGGGTATCCCGATGGTTGTTAAACGTAGAGAGAAGGAGAAACGGGGAGAAGGAAGGTAGGATAGATTTCCCTTTCCTTTGGGAGTGATGATTGATTGCTTGAGGTTCGGGTTGAGGAGGTGGTGGTCGTGGACCAGCCCAGAGCGAAGGGCGAGAGGCGAAAGCGGGTCTTGGCGTTACCTGCAATAGCCGGTCCCCGTGTGCCACACTTTTTTCTTCTTCTTCTCCCCGTCCATCTTCACTGCGTTCCGAGATGGGTTGGTAAGCAGCTAGCCGCGGCTTCAGCCACACACAAAGCTCGGGTTCCGGGTTTGTCCCCGCAGCCCTGGCTTTCTTTTGAGATCGTCTTATTATAATATCATACCGTTGATATCATACCGTAGTTGGAAGGGTGGTTCCGTGGCGTCTAACCCGATTACTTAGACTACAAGTGCATAGGTTAGGGGCCGTTTTTCAACGGATGAGAGTGGCGAGTGATATTAGTATTTTACGACCGTGAATCATCTAACAGCAGACAGTGGCTTCCCATCGTCTGGTATGCGCAAGGCTATCTACCCGAGCACGCATGAACCTAGAGTCACCTCGAGATCTCATGTCGCAGCAGGCACAACCTACCGAAAACAATTGTGAAACAATTGTAGTAATCTCTCGATTGATGTGAAATCGTTAAAAACTAGCGAACGCCTTTTTCGTACCAGGATGCTTTGGGGTACCTCCTACAGAATTGGGCAAACAGAAGAAGGGAACACTGGCCACGTCCCTCAGCTAGTAGCGACCCCTAATGGGTAAAAGAACAACACCTCAAAAGCTACCATAACACGGGGGCAACTAGCAATGTGACGCCTGAGTGCGTCAACCTAGACTTCGACCGGCACTCTTGCCATCGCCACGAGGACCGGATAGCCCTACTGGCGGGGACTGTTTGCCGATTTGGTTTATACCGGCAATCACTTTGTCTTTAACCTGTTCAGCGTAGCCCATGAGTTGTCCAGGATAGTCCTGAATCCGTCCTGGGACACCAAGTACTCCTCGGGGGAAGTAGAGCCCCTGTCGGGGAGCATGCGTAGCGGGCATCGCAAGCATATTCAGGACCAAGGTTGATTGCCTCCTAATGTTGCTTAGTAGGAGACTAATAAGAGAGAAACCCTATTGAGCCGTTTGGTTATGCCGTTTGCGTGACTAAGGGCTATTATTCTTAGAGGTGAGGAAGGGGGATCGATTTTAGGAGCTGAAAGGGATTTTGTTTCTTTGTATGATAGGTAAGAATGGGGCTTTTCTATGCAGGAAAACTACCCACTGGCCATTATACAAAACAGTCCACGCGGCCTGCCGGAAAATAGGCCCAGCTCAGGTGGTTGCTCAATGGTCTCATCGCAACTGTGACCACGACAACCTGTAGGATAACGAAGGGGGTCCTCCTAGGAAGGTCAAGCACTTGCTGCCACACCGTTTACCCTACCAGCGTGATAGGGTCGCTTGTAATCACAGAGTTCTGGGAAATTCTAGGCATAATACTCTCGGATCATGCCCTATATTCATCAATTATCACTCGGGTTAGTGAGCAACGAGTCACATGGAGGATGGTGAGTTGGGGGTTGGGTGTTTTGGGAAAATTCGATGCAAGATCCTTCAACTCCAAGCACAGAGTTCTACAAGAATTGCACTAACACAGAAACTTTGTAAGATACAAGGCACATCTGATCACAAGTTAGCATTCCAATTCATTGCTTTCATACGGCCCGTCTGAAAAGTATGCGGCCGCCCTAAACCCATCATGATTCCGTGCGTATCTCATTACTCCTGGTCTCACAACCCCCGAATAGTAAACATGCCCCCGAATTAAACAATCGTAACTTCCCAAAAGACATCAAGATTAGCAAAGCAAGGAAGTGACGGTATGTATGCTGCGCCATCCACAAGGGGCCACCCTTGGGAGGAAAGGGAAGATTATTAAACATCATACAACGCGGCCATTTCTTCTCACTAAAATTATTTCCGGCGAGTCGGATCTTATCCGTTTCGGAGCAGCAACAGGACTTGAGCTAGCACTATCGATGACTATGACTGTGGGGTCTGCTTTGGGAGCTTCATATGGAACAACGTCCTCTGGGAGATTGGATGTGTCGATATCCCCTTGGAAATTTTTTCTTTTCCCCACCATGTCTGGTGAATCGTAAAGTGCTAGTTTCTCGAATGTTCCTAGCATCCCTTCAGCTGCCCAAAGATTTTCCGAAACTCCGTCGATTCTAGACATCTCTTAGCCCAAAGAGCGAGGAAGACGGGATAGGCTATTCCATACTTTGATGCGGCCCCTTCTTTTATCCGATTGAATCGGCCCTTATTCATGCCCTCCAGCTTGGCCCAGGTGAAACGTAATCCTTCCCGTAGGAATATTAGACCATGGAACCCAGTCTCATCTATTCGCTCTTGTAGAATATTTAATAACCATTCTTGGTGACACCTTTGGCGTAGTTCCATGCCAGCTGCAAATAATGGGGCAACACTACGGAAACTGTTAAGAATTGCTCCTAAGTCTCCCCGTGAATAGCGGCACTTACATGATTGCGTCAGTCGAACTCGGCAAACAAGCAAATATGCGGAGGAGCGTGTGGCACAAGGATCCTAAGCGAGGTGGAACAACAGGCATATCAGGGTTGTTTATCCGGTTGAGCTGAAGCCTGACGCCGATTGCCCAACCGTGGACAAGGGCTATAGATATATGTTGATAACTTCCCATGGTGATTGAGGTGATTGCAGTTGTGTTGATATCTTCGTCTTTGGGATTGTAGTCCGGGTGATCGGTGTCAAGGGCAGAAAACCAAGAGGGAAGCTCGGCATACCACATATCAAGCTCATCATCTAGTTTGAATACTCGGTCTTGAATGGTTTCTTGGAGTGATTCCTTTTCTTCTAAGGAGGGGTTGCCATTGGATTTAACCCAGAGTGTCCTCCTACGTTTCAACGACCAAGCTTTAAGATAGGTGAGCTTGCAACAGAGCACACAGAGCTTCGAGAGGGCGGCGTCAGCCACCAGAAGGGTCGGGGAGTCGGTTGAAATTGGAACGCGAGTGAATGGGTCAACGGTCCACCAATCCTGGACGGACAGAAATTAATAACGCCCTACACATAACTAATCCACAAGGGTATATCTAACCTTCGTCATAAATGTTGGGTTTCCGGTAATACTTGAAGTAGCCACATCCATTCTATTGAAGGCAGCATAAAGGGCTCTCCCCACTGGCGTCATGTGAGCCGCCTTTCCTAAGCCGGTGTCAATTATTGGCCCTGATATTTAGGTTAAAGAGAGCATCCGATACCTCTAGCGAGTATTATGTCCCTTCCTCCTAACATGTGAACACCCATTTTCACATTTTCACCATTCCAGATCTTGATGGCACGGAGCGTAAGTGATGGGCCGAAAGAAACAGGAGCCAGGGGAAAAATACCTCGTAATGACCTAAGATTATGCTGGTAGCAAGGAGTGAGTCTTGTGATCTGGAGTTAGGGTCCGCAACAGCTTTAAAGTGCGACTTTAACGATTTATGGTAATGTGAAGCAGCATCCACTGCTATGCGGGGGTCTCTTCTCATCAGCCCTATCTGAATTGCTGCTAGGGCTAATATTCCCTCCATCAATGCTGTTGAATCGTAAGCCATGGCAGGTATGTACTTTCTGAATAGATCCACGTATGAGGGTGAGGTATCTGCTAATCGTTTTGCTGAAATATCAAGGTAGGCTTGTAATAATTCTCTATTGGTAGGGCTCTCTAGATTGGCTGGTCGTGGAGGGGGAAGTGTCATTGTCGATGGATTCCAGCTGTATACACTAAAGTGAGCTACCGTACGCTTGTCACCAAAACCCATGACAAGAGAAACCCACCCCGACATTGGCATTGTGATCTCATCCAATACCTTCTGCGAGAAGTGAGGAACGCATTCAGGTATTAAATCAAGGACAGACTTTTCCGGCAGTATCGGTTTTGGGCCTTCTCTTGGGGGTGTTGGCGATATAGGCGTTTGTGAATCAGAGCTGGAAATACTCTCCGAGGGGGAGTCTACCTCGCTGGAGTCTGAACTATCACTCATTTGGGTGATGAGGTAGTCGCGCAGCTTTGATGAAGCAACTGGGCTGAGGACGGCTTCCCCAGTGCTCAGCTAAAAAGAAGTCAGGCACCCAATCACAATTCCCTCAAGGAAAATAAATCGTACTTACAGAAGGCTTGCGTTTTCTATTCGTTCCCTTCAGCACATCTCGCCGTCGCAGCATCTCCTGCAAGAATGTTTCCACCCCTCCTATGGTTTCACCGTCAGAACAAGCACTGAGCCTTAAAAGGATCGCCCACAAGAAATGACAGCCTTCCAAACTTTATTCGCCCAGTTTGCGTACAGCTTTCCTACTTTGGTTGCTTGTTTTTCGCCTCCCTTTCCTCCTTCCTTCCTTTCCTCCCGCTCCCCCTCCCCCTTCTTCTTTTTTTCCAATTGTTCAATCGGGATCGGGTTCATACCCATTTGGTTTTCCACCTTCCGTAACACCACCGAGCCATTACCACGCAATAACTCGACATCTTCCCCCTCTGTGCCCCCCCACCTCGCATCCAATCCTGTAGCAAACTTATGCGACGGAGGTAGGCTTTCCATTGTCTCTGTTTCGTAGAGTAGGTTGCAATTGTCGGTACCGAGAAGCTAGCAAACCTCCAACTAAGGATGGCATTGTCACCGGTCCGTATTCAGGGGTGTAAATGCAGGCTATCACCCAACGGTTTATTGATTAGATATTGCAAAGTATGTTTTCTTTTCTTTTCGATGTGTGTGATTGAAATGTGCCTCAGAGGGGCGGTCAATCCTAGGTGATAGTAATAGATAGACCCCTAGAGATGAGATAGGCAGCTCTGGAAGAGGGCCTCTTCCTTATATAGGTAAAAGGAAGATGGATAATAACTCGAAGCGGGGGTATGGAAGACACCACAACCCTGGCAGCGGCTTCCCAATTATTTATCAACACTATTTTATTATTTTATTCCCTGGGGTCTAACGGCCGGTACGGTACGGTAACCGATGGTGGCTTGTGGCTGTTCGGTACGTTCCCTGAGGCACAAGAGTAGGGAGAGACAACTTGTGCAGATAAATCCAACCCCCCTTCGGGCGGGTGCAGTCCGCAGCAAGCAGCTAACAGCCGTTTTTTCCAAGTATTGAGATTTTGAAATGGAAGTCTTATTGGCCGAATGAGGTCGTGTTACAGTGGATGGCTATATTTGTAGGGCTGTTAGGCTGCTTCGCCTCTTCCCGCTTTGTATAGTGCGAGCAGGTTAACTCGGGAATTCAAAGAGAAAGGGTGCAGTGCGGTGCAGAAGCTAGAATCGTATCAGTGGCCCTTCTCGTTTAGAAGCTTGAGGATCCAGGAATCGGTCAAATCTGAGCTGAAACTGGACTGCATACATACAGTGGGACTACGAATATAGCTCTTATGCAACAAAATAAAATATGAAGGATGGCGATGGAAAAAAAAGAGAAAGAAATCTCAGCGTGTAAGAGGCATTGTAATCTGCAGAGATAGAATGCGACACGAAGGAGGAAGAAGAAAAGAAAGAGATAGAGTTGGTAATTAAATGATAAGGGGGTGAAGAGAGGGGGGATGAGAGAAGAGATCATCCCAATCCGGCCCTCTTCATCTCACCACTCACAAACAGACTTTTGGGCTGAATCCCTTTTCATGCTGTCTTTGGCACGTTGACCAAGCTATGATACATCTAAGCCGGCTTTGTCAATGAGGCTATTGCCATTTCCTCCCCGATCAAAAGCCTCTGAGATCCCCCAGAATAAGCTCCACAGTCTATTATTACACGATTGTGTGTAAAGATGACGGATATCATTCGGGACCACAGATTTTTAGCCCCTACGAGTAAATAACACCGAGTTCTGCTGTTTCTGGCAGGATGAGGGTCCAAGGGGGTGTAAGTAACAGGTAAGAAGTACCCGAGCACAAGGGATTGGAGAAATACATGGCTAATTTAACACTCGGATGTCCGGGTACTTCTTACCTGTTACTTGTAAGGCTCCTATGCCTTTGGTCGATTTCAGTCGAATTTACCACAAATGGTTGTCCTACATGGACACAGCATACTGTGCTAGTACTGTGCATACAGTGCTGTGGGATCTCGTGAATTCCACAATCAGATATCAGCAAAGATTAGCCCGTCGGCTCAGGATGGGTTTGGTTCGACAAGTTAACAGAGTTGCGAATACCAGTTAAAGAGATTGAACGCGTCTTGAGGGCTGATCTTATACTGTGCCAGGAAAACTCCCTTCTCGGGAGTTTTTGTCTCTGAATCCGGGGACTACAAGGCTGACAGAGATAGTGGATTTCACGAGATTATACAGATACATTAGCTACGTACAGACCAGTACATACATCGGCACAAGAAAATCATTAAGCCGTAGGTATTAAGATAACTTCTCCTCCTCGGGCGGAAAAAAAGAGACCGAGAGGAAAAATACCCCTGACATTGGTAAGTGAGTGGATGAAAAGAGTAGCGGGGTCCGGTAAGGGAGAAAGCAGAACAGTTGAAATCCAAGTAAAAGCACTGTAACTTAAGACTAGTGCGACCACCAAATAATTGGCGCACAAAAAAATGTAGTGGATAAAATAACACCCCATGACTGGGCCAGAGCCGGAATAACGTAAAGCCATGTGGGAAAGAAGCAATCGTCACAAAAAAAGTCATATTAGCTAGCTAGCACACGGCCGTTTCCACAAATCCCGCGCCTCAGACAGGTACATGTATCGTAGCCTCATGCACGCTCCTGCTGCTCCTTTCGAAGCGCCCATCCCTTTATTGCCATTACGCAGGTCACCCAGCTCATGACCAAAACAGTAAATCCAATAATTACCGTGAGGACGAACATTGCGTCCCCATTCGCTCGGTCTAGTGCTGCAATTGTGTCTTTGTTCTGCATCGAGTGATATCGTCAGCAATCCAGGTGCTCAACATTTTGTGCTTGTGCTGCTAGAAGCTGTGCATCACACTGATCAAAACCGAAGGCCAGAACCCCCCCGGAAATAAACTTACACTTGCCATAAACACAAGGCCGCCTGCCATGAGGCAAAATGACCCAATAATTTCAGTTGGGGGCCTGGATGGATAGTAAGAAGTCAAAGGTGACAGATATAGCAGAACGTAGGTGAAAAGCCTGAACACGCCAAACGTGGCTAAGAGAGCTCCCCACTGCGCACATGTCAGCAGCTGTGACCTATATAACTATTGAGCCTGGATATACTTGAGCGTGGATCTTGGTTGACAGCGCTGAAGATTGGTGGTGTTGGCTCATCATTATACCAAGGCAGAATATCACAAGTGCCGGGAGAGGGTTCAGCGACATCTTATAATCCGCAGCACCTGGTTGACGCGGGGTCTCGGCACCGTAGGGTCTTCTGCTTTCACCGATTCCAATAATGACGCTCTGGTTTAAGACGTCCCTTATCCGCAGTGACTCCACAAGCATACCACACTATTCTGAATTAGCCTCGCTCGATGCAGCTTTTTGGAATATTAGGAGACATACAAGGCCAGCTCCAAAGAACATAAAAGCGATCGAGACGTGCTCTAAGTCTGAGTGCGACCAAGCTCCGCCTTGTCCAGCAAGATGCTCGAGAAATACATTCGACGCCCCGTAAGTAAAGATTACGGAAGATTCGATCATTTCGGCCGAGGGTATTCTCGACCTCCACTGGCCGCCATACTCCCGGGGTGGCTTGACGTTCCAGGCCTAATCAATGGCACATTAGGGAGCTGCTCCTCTGGCTGTGGGGAAGCATCGTACCCATCCAAGCTCGCTGAAAGCACCAAGCCAGCGCCCAAGCGTTAAAACACCATAAAGGAAAAATATTCCGCCTTTTATGAAATGCGCAAGCCCATTGAATACCCGACTTTCCATCTATTCAAAGAGAAAAATCACACCGTTAGCAAATCCTCGTGGAAAGTGAGCGGGTTCACCTCGGTCTAGTATACTGACAAATATCCCACCTGCAGTTACGACCCCGAGTGATATCTGCGCGAACCCCAGAACGATCAAAAACCTAGCGATAAGCGAATACAAAGCGTCGCTTATTCTCAAAACCCTGAGCCTGAGCAAAGACGGCAAACACCGTGACAAGAGCGACTCAAGTCGACTAGGACTCGTCAAGCGCTCCAACAAAGTCACCTTCTCGTTGGCATGTCCCTCGGCAAACGGCAAATCCACACTTTCAAAATTCCCATAACGGTGATTTTCCAGAGATGACGCAGACGGAGACCGAGAATGATATTCGTCCGAGCCCTGCCCACTATCAGTGGAATGGCGCTGGGATGTGTGATGGTGATGATGATGATCCTCAAGATCCTGCGCAGGCGCCGGGATGAACCTGGAGGTTTCTTCTTTTGTACCACCGAGAGTCCCCGTACAACGTGCGAACCTAATCGTCCTCCCTAAGACCCCCAAGGCGCACTGCACAGCTAATATCCAGATGATGGCCCACCCGAGCTTGTGATGTGAGTTATTGGGGTATAAATCTGGGGTAGCGCTGTTGTAGAGGATCGAGAGGAATACGCCGAAACCGTGGATTATGAGGAAAAGTAATTGGGTTGGGAAGTGGTATCTTGAACCTGCGATTGCAAGGACAACGGCTGGTGCATGTGTCAATAGGATGATTCGATTCGGTTTGATTTGATTTGATGATTTTTTTAAGAGAAAAGAATTATTGTTATTGGTAGCAAGACTATGAAGGCCTCACCTATGGGCAAGATAATGAGCCAGCCGATGCTCATAAGAGCGATATGGCCATATAACAGCCCCTTATGATCGGGGAGCGCAAAATAGTAAGGAAGGGTATCTAACGACCCAGGGGCTGGAGGGGTGCTATATTCCGAGTGACCGCCCTCATGGCCACCATGATGACGGTGCTCCTCACTCGCGGAGACCAGTTGTAAAAATGAAATTGTCAGGCCCGCGAGCC
>Ga0307510_10010023_pt1 | contig 11260 bp, 9 predicted proteins | sample 12_EM_MG_FD_207224 | JGI IMG/M metagenome (GOLD analysis project Ga0307510, IMG submission 207224) | Populus trichocarpa ectomycorrhiza microbial communities from riparian zone in the Pacific Northwest, United States - 12_EM | ecosystem: Host-associated > Plants > Roots > Unclassified | place... | reverse complement strand
GCCCGTCGAGCGCGAAGAACGCGTCGGGGAGAGCCACCCGGCGCACCACCGAGCAGGACACATCGCCCTCGTTCCACTGGTCGCCCGCCAGCTCGCCCGTCATCGACGCGTAGCCGCGCAGGATGACCATGAGGCCGTTGACGCGCTCGCAGGAGCGGGTGTTCATCTTGTGCGGCATCGCGGAGGAACCGACCTGGCCGGGCTTGAAGCCCTCGGTGACCAGCTCGTGCCCGGCCATCAGCCGGATCGTCTTCGCGAGCGACGAGGGCGCCGCCGCGACCTGCACCAGCGCGGTCACGACCTCGTAGTCCAGCGAGCGCGGGTAGACCTGGCCCACCGAGGTGAACGCCTGCGAGAAACCGAGGTGGGAGGCGATCCGCTGCTCCAGCTCCGCGAGCTTCGCCGCGTCGCCGCCGAGCAGGTCCAGCATGTCCTGCGCCGTGCCCACCGGGCCCTTGATGCCGCGCAGCGGATAGCGGCCGAGCAGCTCCTCGACCCGGCCGTACGCCACGAGCAGCTCGTCGGCGGCGGTCGCGAAACGCTTGCCGAGGGTGGTGGCCTGCGCGGCCACGTTGTGCGAGCGGCCGGCCATGACCAGCTCGCCGTACTCACCGGCCAGCTTGCCGAGGCGCGCGAGGACGGCCACCGTACGGTCGCGCATCAGCTCCAGCGAGAGCCGGATCTGCAACTGCTCGACGTTCTCCGTCAGGTCCCGGGACGTCATGCCCTTGTGGACCTGCTCGTGCCCGGCGAGGTCGTTGAACTCCTCGATCCGCGCCTTCACATCGTGCCGCGTGACCTTCTCGCGCTCGGCGATGGAGGCCAGGTCGACCTGGTCGAGCACACGCTCGTAGTCCGCGATCGCCGCGTCCGGCACCTCGATCCCGAGGTCCTTCTGGGCCCGCAGCACAGCGAGCCAGAGTTGCCGCTCCAGCTTCACCTTCTGCTCGGGAGACCAGAGCGTGGCGAGCTCGGTGGAGGCGTAACGTCCGGCGAGGACGTTCGGGATGCGGGGCTTGGCGGGAGCGGAAGTCACGTGTACGGAGTTTACCCGGCGTCCTTGAGGGTTCCGGACCGTCCTTTCGGTCCAGAGATCCCAGGTCAAGGACTCTTCGGGCAGAGGGCCGCGACGGGGCCGTGAGATGCGTGCGAGATGCCGAGTCATGCGTGCACGGTCGGGTCGCCCCGTTTCGAGGGGCCGAATTTCCGCCTATAACACGATTGAGTGAACCCCCCGAGTAAGCAGCAACCACACGCTGCCTTTACAAGTCACACATCTCGCATTCATCAGCGAGGACCTCAGGGGACACATGAGCAACCAGCCGCCCTACCCGCCGCAGCAGCCCGGATGGGGCAACGGCCAACAGCCCTACGGACAGCCTCCGTTCCAGCCGCAGCCCCCGAAGAAGCGCTCCGTCGGAAAGATCGTCGGCCTCGGCTGCCTCGGCATCATCGGTCTGTTCGTCGTCATCGTCATCGCCGTCGCCGCCATCGGAGGCGGCAGCAGCAACAACGACTCCAGCGGCGACTCGAAGAGCGCGGCGCCCGCCGGCGAGAGCTCCGACAAGGCCGCCGCCGACCCGAAGAAGAACGACACCACGAAGGACGCCACCACGAAGGACGCCACCGACGGCAAGGTCGTCTTCAAGGTGTGGGGCACTGCCCCCGCCGGTGCCCTCGGCGGTCTCGACATCGGCTACGGCTCCGACTCGGACACGCGTAAGGGCACGTTCAAGGACGGCAAGTTCGAGGCGACGCTGACCCTCGACAAGAAGGCCCTCTACTTCAACGTGCACGCCCAGCTCCAGGGCTCCGGAGACATCAACTGCTCGGTCACCGCGGACGGAAAGACGAAGAAGGGCCACGCGTCCGGCGGCTACAACATCTGCACCGCGCAACTGAGTAGCAACTTCACCGGGGGTTGGTCGTAGCCCCGGTCGGCGGGCGCGGGGGCGTTCGCGCCTGAACACGAACGGAACGACTACCTCTGGGGGGACCATGACCGACAGCAGCGTGCCGCCGATGCCACCCGTGCCGCCGAACGATCCGTCGCCACCGGTGAAGAAGCCGCGCACCAACCTGGTCATTCTCGGCTCGGCCGTCGCCGTCATCGCCGCCGTCGTGGCCGCCGGCGTCGTGGTCGTGCAGTCCCGGCCCGACGAGAGCAAGCCGACCGCCGCCGCCAAGCCGACTGCCTCCGCCAAGTCGAACGCACAGGACGAGGGCGCCGTCACCACGGAGGAGCCCGAACCGGAGCCGTCGTACAGCGAAGTCGACGCCGACAGTTTCGTGATCGGGCTGAAGACCACCGCGCGGCACTGCTTCGGGTCGGCGGGCTGCAATGTGACGGTCGAGCCGGACCTGACCTACCTGGGAGACAGCGAGGGGATCGATCCCGACGCCGTGTACGAGATCACCTACGAGATCCACGGCGATGAGTCCGGCCCGGTCATCGAGACGGCCGAGCTGTCGGACGAGACGACCCTGAACTACACGCCGTCCATGATCAGTACTGCTTCCGCGGGCACGACAGTGTCCGCGGAGATCACGGACGTCTCGGTCTCGGTGCAGGGGGTATGAGGCGCACAGGCCGGGAGTGCGGCGGCCTCGCTCCTGGGCGATCCCGGGGCGGGGGCCGTCATCAGACCCACGTCACCCTCGGGAACCCCGCCCACGGGACTCGCATCACGCCCCGCGATCCCCACCGTCGGCAAGCTCGGCCAACACCCCCGCGTGACAGACCAGCGGCGCACACCAGCAAGCCAGCACCCGTCCGCGCAGCGGCGGAACCAGGTCCAGCAGATACGGCCGCTCCAGCAGATACGCCCGGTACTTCGCCATCACCTCCGCACGCGTGCCGTCCCGGCGGCGCGTGGGGGTGTCGTAGGCGAAGGGGTTGTGGAGCGGGTGGCGGGGGAGGTCCCAGCCGCCGAGGGTCCAGCGGCGGCCTACGTAGATGATCTCCTTCGGGGCCCGTTCCAGGCGGGGGCCGTACTCGTGGATGCGGCCCCTGACGTTGATCACCCGCGTGGTCATGGGGAGTTACGCCGCCGGGCCCTCGTAGGGCAGCAGGTCCGGGCGCTTGGGGGAGAGGCCGTCCCCCGAGGAGCGGCCGGTGAGGCGGCGGCCGATCCAGGGGAGGAGGTACTGGCGGGTGAAGCGGGCGTCCTCGACGCGGCGGGCGGTCCAGTTCGGGGGCGGGGTCGGTGGCATCGGGGTGCGCCAGTCCGGGTCCTCCGCCTCGTGGCCGAGGGTCTGCCAGACCGCTTCGGCGACGCGGCGGTGGCCCTCATCCGTGAGGTGGAGACGGTCGACATCCCACGCGCGCGGGTCGCCGAGCGAGGGGGCGCCGTACAGGTCGACGACGAGGGCGCCGTGGCGGGCGGCAAGGTCGTCGACGCAGGCGAAGAGTTCCTCCATGCGGGGGCGGAAGCGTTGTAGGACCGGGCCCTGGCGGCCGGGGCTGCGCATCAGCACCAGGTGCTTGCAGGCCGGGGTGAGGCGTTCGACGGCCTCTTCCAGGAGCGCGCGGACGCGGCCCATGTCGCACTTGGGGCGCAGGGTGTCGTTCAGGCCGCCCACCAGCGTGATCACATCGGGCTGCATGGCGGCCGCCGGGCCGACCTGCTCCTCGACGATCTGTGCGATCAGCTTTCCGCGCACGGCGAGGTTGGCGTACCGGAAGCCGGGCGTCCGGGCGGCCATCCGGCCGGCGAGGAGGTCGGCCCAGCCCCGGTAGGTACCGTCCGGGAGCAGGTCCGACATACCCTCGGTGAAGGAGTCGCCGATCGCGACCAGGCTGGTGTGTGTGGGATTCGTCTGCATGGCGACGAAGATGATATCCCGCGTCCGTACTCGTCGGTAGGTGGGCCTCCACCTGGCCTCCAGCCGCGCCCATCCGGCGGCCACCAGCGCCCACCCGGCCCTCAGCCGAACCCACCTGGCTTTCAGCCCAGACCCGCCCAGCCGCCGCCAGCCGCGCCCACCCGGCCCTCAGCCGCGCCCGCCCTCCAGCCAGACCCGCACAGCCGTCACCAGCGGCCCGCCCGGCCTCCAGCCGCGCTCGCCCGGCCTTGACCAGTACCCACCCGGCGGCCGATAGGCGCCCACCCGGCCGCCAGCCGCGCCCGCCCGGCCTCGACCAGTACCCGCCCTGCGTTCGCCGGTACCCCTCCCCGCCCTAAGCCCGCTGCCCGAACAGCTCTCGCAGCACGTCCTCCATGGTCACCAGACCGGTCAGCCGGCCCTCCTCGTCGAGAACCGCCGCGAGGTGCGTGCGGCTGCTGCGCATCGCGGTGAGGACGTCGTCCAGCGGGGTGTCCTCCTTCACGTTCGCGATGGACCGCATGTCCTCGACCTTGAACGGCTCGTTGCGCGGCGAGGCGTCCAGCGCGTCCTTGACGTGCAGGTAGCCGATGATCCGGCGCTCGCCGTCCACCACGGGGAAGCGGGAGAAGCCGGACTCGGCCGACAGCACCTCCAGCTCCGCCGGGGTGATGCCGGCGACCACGTAGTCGACGCGTTCGAGGGGGAGTACGACGTCCCGCACAGGCCGTCTGCCCAGCTCCAGTGCGTCGTTCAGCCGCTCCAGGGCTCGTTCGTCGATCAGCCCCGCCTCGCCGGAGTCCCGTACGATCCGGGCCAGTTCGGCGTCCGAGAAGGATGCCGTCACCTCGTCCTTGACCTCGACCCGCAGCAGCTTGAGCAGCGTGTTGGCGAACGCGTTGATCGTGAAGATCACCGGGCGCAGCGCCCGGGACAGCGTCACCAGCGGCGGTCCGAGGAGCAGCGCGCTGCGCACGGGTTCGGCCAGGGCGATGTTCTTCGGCACCATCTCGCCGAGCAGCATGTGCAGATAGGTCGCCGCGGCGAGCGCGATCACGAAGGACACCGCGTGCCCCGCGCCCTCCGGAACGCCGACCGCGTGGAACACCGGTTCCAGCAGATGCGCGATCGCCGGTTCCGCGACGATACCGAGCACCAACGTGCAGAGCGTGATACCGAGCTGGGCCGCGGCCATCAGCGCCGACACGTGCTGCAAACCCCACAGCACGCTCTTGGCACGGCGATCGCCGTCCTCGGCGTACGGCTCGATCTGGCTGCGGCGCACCGAGATCAACGCGAACTCGGCGGCCACGAAGAAGGCGTTGACGACCAGCGTCGCCAACCCGATCAGCAGTTGTACGGCGGTCACAGCTCCCCCTTCGCGGAGTCGGAACCGGATCCGGAATCCGAGCCGGAATCGGAGTCGTCGAGCGGCGCGTGCAGCAGCAGCCGCGCGGCCCGCCGCCCGGACGCGTCGACCACGTCGATCCGCCACCCGGCGACCTCGACGACGTCACCGACTTCCGGAATCCGCCCCAGCTCAGTGGCCACCAGACCGGCCAGCGTCTCGTACGGTCCCTCCGGCGCCCGCAGTCCCACGCGCGCGAGCTGGTCCATACGGGCGGCGCCGTCCGCCGAGTACAGCGTGCGACCGTCGTCGTCCGCCCCGGCCGGAGCCAGGTCGGGCGTCTCGTGCGGATCGTGCTCGTCCCGCACCTCTCCCACGACCTCCTCGACGATGTCCTCCAGGGTCGCGACCCCCGCCGTACCGCCGTACTCGTCGATGACCACGGCCATCGTGCGCTTGCCCGACAACCGGTCCAGGAGGCGGTCCACGGTCAGGGACTCCGGGACGAGGAGGGGTTCGCGCATCACCTCGGAGAGGGGGAAGCGGGTCCGCCGGTCCGCCGGTACCGCCAGGACGTCCTTGATGTGCACGGTGCCGACGACCTCGTCGAGGTTGCCCCGGAACACCGGGAAGCGGGACAGCCCGGTCGCCCGGGTCGCGTTGGCCACGTCCTCGCAGGTCGCCTGGGCGTCGAGGGCGACGACCTGGACGCGGGGCGTCATCACGTTCTCCGCGGTGAGGTCCGCGAGGTTGAGCGTCCGTACGAACAGTTCGGCCGTGTCCGGCTCCAGGGCGCCCTCCTTCGCGGAGTGCCGGGCCAGCGCGGCCAGCTCCTGCGGCCCGCGCGCGGAGGCCAGCTCCTCGGCGGGCTCCAGGCCGAAGGCCCGCACCACATGGTTGGCCGTGTTGTTCAGATGGCTGATGAACGGGCGGAACGCGGCACTGAACCAGCGCTGCGCGTTCCCCACCCGCTTCGCCACACTGAGCGGCGACGAGATCGCCCAGTTCTTCGGCACCAGCTCGCCTACGACCATCAGGAACACCGTCGACAACGCCGTACCCAGCACCAGCGCGACGGACTTCGACGCCGAGTGCGAGATGCCCAGCGATTCGAGCGGGCCCGCGATCAGCGCGGCGATCGACGGCTCGGAGAGCATGCCGACGACCAGATTGGTGACGGTGATGCCGAGCTGCGCCCCGGAGAGCTGGAACGTCAGATTCCGTACGGCCTTCAGGGCACCCGCGGCGCCCCGCTCACCGCGCTCGACCGCGCGCTCCAGCTCGCCGCGCTCGACGGTGGTCAGCGAGAACTCGGCCGCGACGAAGGCACCACAGGCCAGCGAGAGCAGGATCGCCACCAGCAGCAGGAGCACTTCGGTCATCGGGTCACCTCCGTCCCATGATCGGACAGGGCAGGGAGGTTCGCGCGATGTCGCGTACTGGGAGGCTCGCCCATGGGCGGACGTTCACACCTTTCGAAGAGGTCGGTTCCGAAGTGCCGTACTGTCCGCCAATGGTAAAGGATGGGCAAAGCGATCAGGTGGTGAGGTGTTTCACCCAGCGCCGCCACTGTTCCTCGGGTGCGTACCCCGCCGCACGCCACGCATGCCGGCCCGTCTCGTTGCGCTCCAGCACCATCGCGTCACCGCGGCGCCCGCCCAGCGCCACGAACCGCTCCTCGGCCGCCGTGAGCAGCGCCGAGCCGATGCCCTGCCGGCGGTGCTCCGGGTGCACGGCCAGCCGGTAGAGGTGGCAGCGCCAGCCGTCGAAACCGGCGATCACGGACCCGACGAGCCGCCCGTCACGTTCCGCGAGGATCAGCGCGTCCGGGTCCCTGGTGATGAGCCTGGCCACGCCGTCGCGGTCGTCACTGATGCTCGTGCCTTCGGCGGCCTCGCTCCAGAAGGCCAGGACGGCGTCGATGTCGGAGAGGGCAGCGCTACGGATATGAAGATCACTCATGGGGCGAGCCAAGCAGAGGGGCGGCGGGCGTGGCGAGCGGGTTTCGCCGCAGTTCGTCGGCCACCGGCGCGAACGCCTCCATGTACGGCTCCAGCACCGTGAGATACGAGAAGCCGTACCGGTCGCGCAGCGCGCGCAGCTTCGCGGTGATCTCGTCCAGGGTGCCGACCAGCATGACGGGCAGGTCCAGCACCTGCTCCAGGGTCAGGTCCGGCCGACGGTCCAGCAGGGGCCGGAGCGCACTCGCGGGGTCGTCGGTCACGGCCACCACCTGGATCAGGAGGTTGAGTTCGGCGGGCTCCTCGCGGCGGGCCGCGAACTCCCGGTACCGGGCGACCCGTTGGCCGAACTCGGCGGCGTCGACCGGCGCCAGCCTGCCCGTCGTGCTTCCCGGTTCCAGGCTCGCCCCCGCGAACGCCGCGATGTCCGCGTGCTCGGCGGTCAGGCGCAGCATGCGGTCGCCGTTGCCGCCGAGGAGGAGCGGTACCCGGCGGTTCGCGGCGTCCAGCAGCCGCCCCAACTCCTCGATGGTGCGCCGCAGATGGTCGACGCGCTCGCCCGGCGAACCGAAGGGCAGCCCCGCCGTGTCGTGCTCCGCCTTTACATAGCCGGTGCCGAGGCCGAGTTCGAGGCGTCCGCCGGTCAGGTCGTCGGTCGTCGTCACCTCGCGGGCCAGCAAAGTCGGGTTCCAGAAGCCCGCGTTGAGCACGAACGTGCCCACCTGCGGCCGTTCGGTCGCGTCGGCCGCCGCTACCAACGCCGGGAACGGCGCGACCATGCCGAGGTGGTCCGGGACGAGGAGCACGTCGTAGCCGAGTTCCTCGACCCGCCGGCATCTCTCGCGCCACTCGTCGGCGGGCGCGGACGTGAGCAGGCTGGCCCCGAAGCGGAACGGGCGCGGCATGAACTCTCCTCGCAGGCAGGTGACCTGACCGAGCGTCACGTGATGGGAGTTGCTGTCGCGATTCCATCACTCGTGCGCGATCGCCGCCAGCACGTTCATCCGGGACGCGCGCAGCGCGGGCAGCAGTGCCGCCACGATGCCGACCACCGCCGAGCCGATCACCACCGCGACGATCGTGGTCCACGGAATCGCGAGCGCCGTCATGCCTTGCAGCGCCAGGACCTGTTGCGCGCACACGCCCCACACCAGGCCGAGACCGAGCCCCAGCACCGCGCCGAACACCGCGATCACCACCGACTCCAGCCGGATCATCCGCCGCAGTTGGCGCCGCCCGAGTCCGATCGCGCGCAGCAGACCGATCTCACGGGTGCGCTCCACGACCGACAGGGCAAGGGTGTTGACCACACCGAGCACCGCGATGACGATGGCAAGCCCGAGTAGCGCGTACACGAGGTAGAGCAGTACGGCGATCTGGTCGTGGACGAGCTTCTTGTAGTCGGCCTGGTCGCGGACCTGGACCTGCGGATAGGGCTTCAGTGTCGTCTCCAGCGCCTTGCGGAGCTGGTCGGCGCCGGTGCCGGAGGCGGCGTTCACGTACAGCGAGGAGTCCTGGCCGTTCGGGACGTACTTCTCGACCGTGGCGATCCCGAAGAACAGCCCGCCCTGCGTCCCGAACCCGCCCGAGGAACCCTGGTCGCTCAGGGCACCCACCGTCAGCTTCGTGGTGCGGCCGCCCGGGAACTCGACGGGGAGCACACTGCCGATCCGTACACCGTGCTTCTTCGCGAAGTCGACGTCCATGGCGAGATGCCCGGCGGCGAGCGCCGAACTCGTGTCGCCCGCCGCGTACTTGATGTGGGCGACGTCGTCCAGCGGGGTGTCGTAACCGGCCGCCGTCGTCTCCACCCGCTTGCCGTCCGGCAGCCGGACCGCGAGCGGCGCGAAGCGGGCCCTTACGACGAGACCGACGCCCTCGGTGGCGCGTACCTGGTCCGTGACCTCCTTGGAGAACGGCAGGAAATTGCCGTTCTGGATCACGAAGTCGGCGCCCAGGGTCTTGTCGATCTGCTGGTCGAAGGACTTGGACATGGACGCGCTCGCCACCGACATACCGCCGACCAGGGCGAGCCCCACCATCAGGGCCGCCGCGGTGGCGCCCGTACGGCGCGGGTTGCGCAGGGCGTTGCGCTGGCTCATCCGGCCGACCGAGCCGAACAGGGCGGGGAAGGCGCCGCCCAGCACCCGGATCATCGGGCGGACCAGGAGGGGGCCCGCGATGACGGTCGCGATCAGGGTGAGGACGATCCCGAGGCCCAGGAGGGAGGAGGACGAGGCCGTGCTCGTCGCCGCGGCGCAGCCCGCGAGCGCGGCGACACCGAGCGCCCCGACGATCGAACCGACGACCGCGCGCACCTTCAACGGCCGCCCCACGCCTGCGACTTCGGCGTCCGCGAGGGCCGCCATCGGGGAGACGGTCGCAGCGCGCCGGGCCGGGAGATACGCGGCGACGAACGTGACGCCGACCCCAACCACGTACGCTGCCACGGGAGTTGGCCAACCGACCACCATCTCCGTGGTCTTGAGGTTCATGCCGAACGCGGTCATCAGCTTGATCAGCCCGGCCGCGAGCCCGATCCCCGCCGCCAGCCCGAGAGTCGACCCGACCAGCCCGAGCAGCAGCGCCTCGGTGAGCACCGACCGCCGCACCCGCTTGCGGTCCGCGCCCAGGGCACGCAACAGGCCCAGTTCGCGGGTGCGTTGGGCGATCAGCATCGAGAACGTGTTGACGATCAGGAAGACGCCGACCAGGACCGCGATGCCGGCGAAGCCCAGCATCACGTACTTGATGACGTCGAGGAAACCGCCCAGATCGGCGGCGGCCGACTTCGCCTGCTCGTCGGCGGTCTTGATGTCGTACGTGCCGGAGGAGTCGATCGCGGCGGTCACCCGCTGTTTGAGTACGGCGTCGTCGACGCCCTTCGCCGCGTCCACCGAGATGCTCGTGGCGCGGTCGGGCGCGCCGAGCAACTGGTCCTTCGCGGTGGCGGGGTCGAGGAAGACCAGCGCGGCACCCGGGTTGGTGGTGGTGAAGGTGGCGATGCCGACGATCTGGACCTTGAAGCTGCCGGGCTGTGCCTGCACGGTCAGGGTGTCGCCGATGCTCACGTGCTTGTTGTCGGCGGTGTCCGCGTCGAGGAGGGCCTCGCTGGCACCCTGCGGGGCGTGCCCCGAGGTCAGCTTCACCGGGCTGCGGTCCGTGAGGTACCAGTCGGTGGCGATGGTGGGCGCGCCCGTGGTCGGACCCACGGACTTGTTCTTGCTGTCGACGACCACGATGTTCTCGACGGACACGTCGGCGTGGGTCGTGGCGACCCCGGCCACCTTCGCCACCTGCCCGGCGAGCGAGGCGGGCACGGTCTCGGTGGCGCCGGTGGGCACCGAGGACTTGAGGTCCTGCTTCGGCTCGACGGTCACATCGGCCGACGTCGACGCGAAGAGCCGGTCGAAGGTGCGGGTCACCGTGTCGGAGAAGATCAGGCTGCCGGCCACGAACGCCACGGACAGCACGACGGCGAGCGCCGAGAGCAGCAGCCGTCCCTTGTGCGCGAGGAAGCTCCGGAGGGTCGCCTTCAGCACGGGGTCAGTCCTTGTCGAGGGTTACGTCGGGTGTGCCGGTCGTGTCTTGAGAGGGGCCGGGCCCAGGACCGGGCCCAGGACCGAGACCGGAAGTGTCGAACTGCCCCCTCGCCAGGTCGAACCGTTTCATCCGCTCCAGCACCGCCTCCGCCGTGGGCCGCTCCATCTCGTCCACGATCCGTCCGTCCCCGAGGAAGAGCACCAGGTCGGAGTGGGCGGCGGCGCCCGGGTCGTGGCTGACCATGACCACGGTCTGCCCGAGGTCGTCGACGGCGTCGCGCAGGAAGCCGAGGACCTCCAGACCGGCCCGCGAGTCGAGGTTGCCGGTCGGTTCGTCCGCGAAGATCAGCTCAGGGCGGGAGGCGAGCGCCCGCGCGCACGCCACGCGCTGCTGCTGGCCCCCGGAGAGCTGGGACGGCCGGTGCTTGAGCCGGTCGCGCAGCCCGAGCGTGTCGATGACCTGGTCCAGCCATTTCTGGTCCGGTTTCTGGCCGGCGATGTCCATGGGCAGGGTGATGTTCTCGGCCGCGTTCAGGGTTGGGATGAGGTTGAACGACTGGAACATGAACCCGATCCGGTCCCGG
>Ga0307510_10010021_pt1 | contig 11260 bp, 18 predicted proteins | sample 12_EM_MG_FD_207224 | JGI IMG/M metagenome (GOLD analysis project Ga0307510, IMG submission 207224) | Populus trichocarpa ectomycorrhiza microbial communities from riparian zone in the Pacific Northwest, United States - 12_EM | ecosystem: Host-associated > Plants > Roots > Unclassified | place... | reverse complement strand
TACTCCGTCCCACCCCTCTTAGTCTTCTGCCTCTTCCTCCTCAACGTCTCCCTGCTGCTCCTTTGGATCAGTCACCTTCAACTCCGTTCCCTCGTCGAGTCTTGCTACCCATAAAGTAGTGAGTTCCTGACATATGCTGCACTGTATGAGTGGCATACTGGCACACACAGGGGCTTTGAATTTTCAGCCAGTGTGTACCTGGATGTGTATCTAGGTCATATTGGTACTTTGGAATATATCCGGGATGAATGACAACGTTCCTTCCATGTCATGATGTCTGATATTTATTTGCGAGCAAGGTGAGTGACTTATTTAATGATGTTACAGTCCTAACTTATTCATTTGATCAGTTCATCAATCCCCAGTGATGCCACAGGTATCCAAATTGCCGACATCGACCTTGACAACTTAGATAATTGATGTGACGGAGTTGTGAAGCAGCACATCAAGTTTTTCCCACTGTAAGTAATCCATATTGCTCCAGATATCAACATTAACAAAACTTGTGCAGTCAACAGTGGGTTTCATATACCCAAATGGTTTCCATCTTGTTACCTTTTCCCTTGTTTACCGGTCCACCCTTAATCTACCTACACAATCTTAATTCTGTTCCACTGTCCCTTAGCCTTTTCATAGAATCTTTGGACACTATTCTTCATTACTAGCACAGAAACTATCAGTAGCTAGTTAATGATACTACAAATACCCTCATTTTATCAGAATTTCATGAATTTTGACAGAGTTTTAGTGTGTGACATTTGGCTGTCCCAACTCCTTGCGTCCCAACTCATGTCTCAACTTCTCGCGTCTCTCCAGTTACACCAACCAGTCACTGCCCCTCTGCCCCATTCAGTCAGCGCACTGACCCCCTCCTCTTTCTCAGAACACCCCACTCGACGTAAAAATAATAATAATAGCATGGCACATCTGTGCCTTCATCCATGGTATTTTTCGGTCTCCACACGTCACCTGTGAGTCAACTTTTTCGATCGTGGAGGCCATGTGTGCACGCACAATAGCTTGGCCCAGTTCGGTGTTGTGATGCTCATTCTGCCCCATCTTTTTGCCCAGGTTTTCCGGCCATTGTGGCCCTTCTTCACTGCAAGCGGCATCACCTACTACCTTGTCTCCAAAGCGCATGACATTGGAGTTCGCTGTGCGTCATTTTATCCAATCTCAAAGTCAGCCAACTCACACCCCCGCCCTTTCTCCTACCCTGTTTCCTGTTTTCCCTTTTAGCCGAGGCATTCTGCGATGACCTGCGCAACCCATATGCGGCGCAGATCGCAAAGGAGGCACATGAGCACCATCAGAGCTGGGTGTGTCACCTGTAATCCCATGTTGTGCTTGCCGATTCTACAATAGAACCCATTTTTAAATGGTTCATCCATATGTTTCTTCCTTTGGATTCCGTTGTTGCGTGATCTTGGCCCACATGGAGACTCCTATCATCGAGCTGCCAGCATCAAGCCCATATAGGGGCTTACTTGGTACGTCTTCGTCTTCCTTCACCCCTTTCGCCTGCTCATGTCCCCTGCATTGATCATTCATCATACGGGCTCTTGCACCGCTCCCACTCCTTGCATGTGAATTCTTCGCCTTCCACACATGGTAATATGGGACATATGATGTCTGCACACACCAGCCCAGCACGTGCCTTGCATGGACCAAGGCCAACACCTCCCATGATTTGTGCATGCACAGCCTGTGGTCCTTGAGCTGGCACACAAGCCTTTTTGCTGAGCAATCATTTTAGGTGTGTCATCGCCATGTCTTTCTTTCTCTGTTGCTGACTTGGGTTTATTTTTCCGTTTCCTCGTCCAACCCCTCTGAGCCTTCTGCGCATGACATTAGTATTGATGTGGATGACACCAAGGCCCCACCGCTGCCATCACCATCTGCGATGATCCACCTTGCAGGCGTCATGACACTTTCCTTTTTGTTTCATGTCACACCACCAAATGCGCATGAGTAAGTCAAAGAAGTGTTGCCAAACTGTGTAGTGGGTGTTTTTTTTGTTGGTTTCTCTGTTCTGACCCTCCCTCACAGCCCGAACAAGGTTGCCTGCCTCCGTCCCCATTGCCACTCTTGGTGTGTGGCCTTCCCCACCCCCCCTCCCTCGCCTTGCTTTGTCCTCCTTGTACCTCGCTTTCTTTGTGTCCCACTGCCCTCTCCACCAGTGAGTCCTTGCTGGCTCAGGCCCGCTCTGGCAAGTGAGTTCCCTTTGCTCACTCAGCTTCCTTCTGTGTCCTGACCAATCTACCCCCTACGCTCACCAATCCCATCCTCCCCTTCCAGCAACATGGAAAAGCAAGCTATGAGGGTAAAAAAAACCGTGAGTCACAAGCTGTCGCAGCTCACCTTTCTCCGCCTTGCAGCTTACTTTTTTATTTTTTACTTCCTTCACCATCCCCGGTCGTATCTACCCAGTCGAGGTGCTGTACACCAAAGAGCCCGAGACAGATTACCTCGATGCATCACTCATCACAGTCATGCAAATCCACCTATCCGAGCCACCAGGCGATGTCCTTCTTTTCTTAACCGATCAAGAAGAGATCGATACTTCATGTGAGATTTTATTCGGGCGTTGGGTCCCAAAGTGCCCGAACTAATCATTCTTCCAATCTATTCCGCACTCCCTTCTGAGGTTCAGTCATGCGTCTTCGAACCAACCCCGCCAGGCGCTCGTAAAGTTGTGATCGTGACTAACGTTGCAGAAACGAGTCTAACAATCCCTGGCATTTACTATGTGATCAGCCCAGGCTTTGCGAAGCGGAATGCATACGATCCACGGCTGGGCATGGACTCGCTGGTGGTGATGCCGATCTCTCAAGCACAAGCACGTCAACGTTCCGGCCGCGCAGGACGCACGGGTCCTGGAAACTGCTACCGGTTATACACGGAATCGGCGTACCGCAACGAGATGTTGCCCAACTCGATCCCGGATATCCGGCGTACGAACTTGGCACACACCATCCTAATGCTCAAGGCCATGGGCATCAATGATCTTCTGAGCTTTGACTTCATGGACCCACCGCCGGCACACATACTTACTGTTCTGGAGGCTTACGCGCCCTCCTCACTGGGTGACAAGGGATTACTGACATGCCTTGGTCACAAGAACTGCCGCATGGTCACTGTCGTGAGCACCTCTCGCTGGCTCGCATTCTTTCGTGTACTGACCCTGCGATACCCACCCTGCACTGCCATGCCACCCTCATACCCTCATACCTCCATTCCCACCGGATCTAGGTGTGTGTCCCCTTACTTCTCGACATCTCCACAATCTAATTTACGTTTATCTCCCACAACTAAGCCCCTCATGTGTCGCCACAGAAGATCCATTCGCAGACCACAATAACTCCCTCTTCGTAACAAAAAATTGTGTGCCGCGCAACACACCTCTGAAAGTGCCAACGACAACAATGATGGTTCCGTGCAAGATCCCACCATCCCGACCTCTTCTTCCTCAGTGAGTCCCCATTTGATTCCTTTCATTTCATATGGTGACTGCACGCTAGCAGTCATAAATTATTAGTAATTACCTCTCACCAGCTAGTTCACGATACCATCAATACACTTATTTTTATCAAAGAATATCAGTGGTTTATAAGTTAAATACCCGTAAATTATGGGGGGGTAAAGCAATCAGTGATAATGAGGAATTTGATAAATTTGTGCTAGCAAGGATAAATTATTAGTAATTGCCTGTCGCTAGCTGGTTAATGGGATCATGTTTTATCAAAAAAATATCAATAATTACAAGTAGGCTACTGCTAGATTATGGGGGGGTAAGGCAATCCGTGATAATACTGAATAATTGATAATTTGTGATAAATTATCAGTAATTACCTCTTGCTAGAGCAGGAGGTTTTTCCTGATGACTACAAGTATGCTATGCAGTGAGGGGGAAAGTGAAGTAAACAAGTGTGAAGTTGGTCTTGCTGGTGACGAACTCGTGCAGCGATGTAAGCAAATATTCAGTGCCCAAAATGAGAGCAGCAAGTGAATTGTATCCAGAGGAGCAACAGTGGGTCCATGGTCAAAGCCAAGGTGGCGAGGTTCGATGACTGGTGGCTAAGGTAGAAAAAGGAAAGCAAAGAGGGAGAGCAGGAGTTCTGAGATGAAAGAAATGATAAGGGAACGTACGAAAACAGGTCAAATGGTCCTATCCTATATGCATTAAGTGTGGGTCCAGTAATATGCAAGGGCCCAACTGACGAGGCGTTGTGTATGCTGTTGTATTGACAGCTTGAGGTTAAGAGAGTGGGCGATCTGCATGTCACTAGCAGTAGATCTTGAGGGGAAGAACATGAGGAAGGGATCAAGGGGTGATTGAGGGGCATGCGATGATTGAATGTGTTGGGACAACTGGCGTGCAGAGGACGTCATGTGGTCAAAGTGCTCCTACTGCATGCAAACCTTGGAGCACTATCTCAAAAATATGTTTTTCGAAACAAAGACGTACTGCGTCATGTTTCAGATCCTTTATAAGCAGCTGTGCCACTTCCCCCCCCATCATCCCCTTTGCTTCCTCCTCTGTCATATCCCGCCCCCTTTTTTTTTTCTCTGTCATTGCAATACCTTATCCTCATCCAGCACATACAACTAGTCACTGGCACACATGGCCTCAATCCCTCTCAATTCCCTTCACAAGCACCAAAGCAGCATTGGGCCACCAGGACTATAGCATATATGCGTATGTCTTCAATGTCTTGTGCATATATGCTGCGATATTGACGAGGAATGGTTGATATCTGTCGCTTGTGTGGATATTCAATTCCCACCCTCCCTTGGTAAACTTTACCTATGGGTCCACTGATGTGTATGATATTCTGCACTCCCTCACATTTCCGGCTCACTGGTAGATCCAGCTTCAGCATACATGATAATTGGCAGAATTCTCCCAGGTCAAGAGACTAAGTGGATCAACACTGCATCAATCATGACCGCTGGGGTGGAGGCAATGATGCACATTGTCTCCAAGCGTAGCAGGGCAACCACAGACAAGGGAGGATGGTTTGCATATGGATGATTTGCATCACGGTGTGTGTGACCTTGTCCACTAAGCCCACCACTGATCACGACGCATATGGTCTTGTTCATGCTTCTCCAACCACTGTTGTTTTAATGGCCCATTCATGTCTTGTCTATCATGTATTCTTGCCATTGCTCTGCTATTCAATCATACATATATATTGTCTCACTTCAACCTCATCGACATCATCCCCATTCACTCGCAGCATCCATCACCACCACTTCCTATCTTGCATCTCCCGACAACACCACCGCCACATTTTCCTTGGGATCCCTCCTGTTGTTGCAAGATCATCGCTCGCCAACTCTTTCTTCGTCGATTCTCACCAGAGGTACGCCTTTTTTTATATCTCCCACCAGCTGCATGCTAACTATGGGAAATCGTCCGCCACCACTTCAGCGCAATTATGGGGTGCTCAACGCGTCATAGGTATCGGTATTGACAACACGCTCATGCGCATGGCCTGGCAACGCAGACGCACGCTCTGGAGCCACCAAGCTCCCCTGTCGCTTTTGGAGGCAATGTCTTCCTGCCCCACTGGCAACACATCCCATCTCAATCTCAAGCATAAATGCATGTCTCAGCCCCACCTGCCACCTCCACTGCCAGAAGCCAATTATTTCCCTGCATCATGTCAGCACATGTTCGGTCCTCTTCCCATCCCTCCTAGTAGTACGGAGACGAGCATCATGCTCGATTCTGGGGTCTCCGAAATCGCGTTTCCGCACAATGTTTCTTTCCGTTGCACTGACTGGGTGAATGAGTGCATCCCTGAAGACGACATGGGCTATGACGTCATCCTTGCATGAGCTTCCCACCTATTTCCCCACCAGCCAAACGAAAAGGAACACAATTAATTAACAATGGGCTTTCTTTATTTCGGCAGGTTTTTGGTATCGAAGTGGATTCATTTGAATGGTGGCGACACTGGCTTGAGGCGGTTCTTCAAGCGCGTATATGCGGCTTTGGTTCCCTGTGGTGCTTTTGTCCTTGAAGCACAACCCCACAAGTCGTACGTCAAGGTGCGCAAGCTGCATCCTGTGGGCGCATTTACCCTCCTTTGTCTCTGGTGGATTGAATGCGCTTCCTTGACGCAGACTCTGCAAGAGAACGTGTAGAGTTTGCAGATACAGCCAGAAGGATTTGAGGGTGTACTGTGTTCAATTGGGTTCAAGCCCACACAGAGGCTCAGCGAGCCTGGGGAAGGTCATGAGTGCTCAAATATGCCGCAATCAACCTGTGTCTAACAAGAGTTTTATCCTCTGATAGTGGAACCGTTGTCTGCACACCTATGCTCAGTCCCATAGAATTACCATCGGCTCTTGTCTTTGCCTTGCCTCCTGCTCTTGGACATTTACTGTTCCTTGAATTGACACCCAGGATTGAAGCATCATTTGTACTAGTAGTCAATAGTCTCTAGAATCGATCAATAATTTATACCATTTGAACAAAAATAACTGAAAGCATGCAGGAAAAAGGAGAAATGTACAGTAGCTAAGCTGATGAAGTCTGACAATGTCTGGCCATTCGCTGTTGAACTGATCATGGCACCTGACCTAGAAGACATCTGGTCATGGCATCATCAGGCCAATGATCATGCCATTTAGCTTGAGAGATCATGATCATCGCAGTCAGACTGGGTGCCCTGACCAGGCCAGGTGACTTCGAGTTTCACCTGCCAAACCTGATCAGCCTTCCTGGTCTGACAGTGCTGATGAATTTCCCAGGCAGCTGTCAGGTGCTGATCAGGCACTTATCATCCTGTGTCTTTTTTGCTGACAAAAGGCCTATCCGCCGCCCAGTCTCCTTTCTGGCTAGCATCGTTGCCCAATGCCTTTTCCTGACCGTCTCCAAGTCATCAAATTTGGATGGAACGGATAGCCTTGCCCAAGACCCCGATATGGGAGAACCTTCTACTGGAGCTCAGGAAGAGTCTGGTGAGGAACAATGTCAATGTATGTGCACCCAATCCTTATTTCTCACTGCCTCTGGTCCATCCAGCAATGACTTGGATCAATGACCTCAACAACTGCTCCATGATGGGAGGCCAGTCGATATCTCTTCCAGAAGAGTCTTGTGAGGAGAAGGGCCAGCGTATGTGTTTCGCATAGTGTCCGCAGCAACCACCGGCTGATCCAGTATAGCGGGCCAAGTGACAATCGACACCCTCCCTGATGATGTGCTCCTTGAAATATTCGCCCACTGTCTCCTCGAAGACCTGGAATCATACATCCAAATTGATGACACCGAGCTGTGGATTACACTTGTTCACGTCTGCAGAAAATGGAGAAATATTGTGTTTGAATCGCCACGTCGCCTGAATATACGAATTCCCTGTACCGTCAGGACATGGGTGACGGCGATGTCAAATGTCTGGCCAGCCCTACCAATAGCGATTAGGGATCACTACAAGAATAGGCGTGCTGGATTACTGTTTTTTGGGCATGAGGTTGCCGATAACATCATTGCTGCTCTTGAGCTCAAGGATCGTGTACATCAAATCTCGTTGTGGGAGTATCCAAGTATTCTCTTAGGAAGGATTGCGGCAGCAATGCTGGGGTCATTTCCGGCTCTGGCCAAACTAGAGATTAGTACGGATATCTTGTGGGAATACATGATCCCCGTCGCGGTGTTCCCCGAGGTATTCTTGGGTGGATCCGCTCCATGTCTATGATCATGCTTGTTGGTGGGCATTCCGTTTCCAGGAATATAGAAGCTGCTTTTGTCTACTGATCAGCTTGTCGAGCTCACCCTCAAGGAAATCCCTCCATCTGGTTACATTTCACCCGAGGCCATGGTCACATGCCTGTCTGCGATGCCTAATCTCAAAATGTTTTGTCTTGGATTCCATCACTACAAATCAATCCAAGACCAATTAAATCATTGGCAGCGTCCCCCTCCGCTCACACCACCTGTCCTCCCTTCCCTTACTAAGTTCAAATTCAACAGTCCCAGTGAGTATGTTGAAGACCTTCTCTCCCGAATCGATGCGCCTTTACTCTACATCATCTCTATATGCCTTTCTTATTTCCCAATATTTGACACGCCACAACTCCATAACTTGCTTGCTTGTACTCAAATCTTTGAGTCATGTAGCGGAGCCGATGTGACGTTTTATGGCGAAGGGGTTTATTTCAGACTTGGGCATCAATTCGATTTAGGTATCTTAGGTGTGACATTATCAAGGCACCTGCCGTCGTTGGCACAGGTCTTCGGCTGGTCATTTCCTCCTATCTGCACTTTGAAACTCCTTGATATTAGGTTGGGAAAACACTCGAAACTACATTCCCAAGGCGTGGAGAACATCCAATGGCTGGAATTGTTTCGTCTGTTGACAGCTCTGGAGACCCTGCACCTAGACAAGAACTTTGCACCACTTATCGTGCCTGCCCTGCGACACTCACAGCTTGCCACGGAAGGAGCAACGCAATTGATTCCCGTGCTACAAGTTCTTTTCATAGAGGGACCCTTGTATCCTCTACAGGAAGCCATCGATGAATTCATCACTGCATGAGAGCTCTCCGGTCTCCCCATAGCTGTCTATTGTCAGGATGGAAACAACAATGGTTAGCGTGTGACATACCCTTCCCCGCTGTGAGGTATACATGCACTGTAGCCACCTTCGACCTTGTGATGCCCTTGCGCCCGACCAACCCCTATCCCTCCGCTCACCCTCGTCCGACATGCCTCGCCTCCAACTCGTCTTCAGTTGCCCTTGCTGCCTCACGATCGAACTTTTTCCTCTGGTAACCAAGATCCCCCTCTTATCGCGCCCCAATTCTTACGGCCGAAGACACACGGGTCGCCCAAGCCCGTCATTGATGAACTCTCGGAAGGGCAATCCATTGGAGGTGGCAGCCTGACAGTATAAGAGAGCATTGATTAGCTTGGGAAACAGAGTCCACTGTCCTGGTCAGGGCCACTGATAGATGAATTTTTGTTAGTCGTGATGTAGACAGTCAACTTCCTCTGACATACAGGTGAGAACATTGGAAGATTTGGTGTCTCGGGTTTGGCATCTTGGGGGAAAGCCCGTTCAACGTTCAACATGACGTAGAGCGGAGCGTTTACGTACAGTATTAGTAAATCACGTGCACCCCTCAACTGTTACATTAAAGATGTACCTCGACATCGCCTGGTTAATCCCCCCGATGACTTTTAATGTGTGTGATGTCCAGGGGGTCATGTGCGATAACTGTATAATATAAATCAAGCGTGTGCTGCTGTTAGGCGCCGATACAGAGAAAGGTTTGGTGTGACCTGGTCTTCGTAGCTATTCTCAGATGTTAAGGCCCTTACTGATGGGGCTTCCACAATGTAGAGACTGGGGCGGAGTGACCTAGTCGCGAGTTGAGAGAAATAGAGAGAAAGAGAGGTTATGAGCTTGCAATCCCAAAAGATCGAGAACTCATGTTAAGAACTCAAGCGGACTCAAAAAGAGGGCTTGAGGTGTGAGGATGCAGGTGAACTGCAAGACAACAGCGAATGGTCTTCACATGGGAGCGAAACGATGGCGACCTGCAAGGGTGTAAAAGGGATGGAGAGAAAGGAAACACATGCACACACGAGATTAGAGAGACAAGCAACGGTGTGGCGGCTCGGTTTGTTGTATGTCTGTTGGGCGAGAGTAAAGGCAAACACAAAGAGAGAAAAGTGGACTTTGACAGATTTAGACGGGAGGAACAAGCGACCGTATGGCGCCTTGGTTTGTCGTCAAACAGTCAGGCGCGAAATGGCACACAATTGAAAAGAAACGGGAGAAACAGGGATGCAGATGCCTCTTGATTGGGCCAGGTCAAAAGGTGTTTATACTAGGGTCCAAGACAAAATAAGGATGAGTAATCTAAGAACAAGACCAGCAGAGGGGAAAGAATAGGAGAACCAAATGCGAAGGCAGGTCTGCCGGCGACAAACCCATGCAAAGACATGGCAATGGGATGGGGCGCCTGAAATGAGGAACAATTTACCAAATCATAGTCAAGTGCACAATGGTGGGTACGTAGACGACGACCAAAAAAGAGGTGCGGTTTCGGAAATGAAGCAAGATTTACTGAACTATTGTCAAGTGCGCGACGGTGCATGGACAAGGATGTGGGAGGTGCTGTGTCCGAAATGGTAAAGGGGCCAAGGTAAAAGAGGGAAGTCTGGAATAGAAAGCGGAGGTCTGAAGCAAAAGGAAATAATGGAAGCGTATGAAACAAGACACTGACCAATCCTATGTACAATGTAAGTCCTTCCTAACATAGATGTAGTTTAGACTGATGCCCGACTTGCGAGGGGCTGTGCAACCTGTGCACAATGTGGGCTGCGTAGAATGACAGGCCTAGGCAATCCGCATCTCTTCGGCTGTAAGGATTGGGGTGTGACAGCAAGGACCTCAGTCGTGAAGAGGAAAGAGTGGATTGAATGGCAATGATGGTGGAGTGAGACAAGTTTTGGAGTCGACAAGAGGCCCAATGCATCCGAGTTGGCGGGCTAGGCGGGTGCATGAGGGACATCTGGGATGTCACGTGGTCACATAAGGTAGGGCTCATTTAGTTTCATCCAATGTCACGTGAGTGTGACACTGTGTTACATGATGCACGGCCAATCTATTTCAATGGCTGCCGAGTGCCTGAACCTTATGTCCAGTGTCAGGTAGGGCACTGTGGTTCCAATCATTGATCTACCAAACCAATAAAAGTTCCCTTTTTCCTCCTCACTGCATTTCAAAAATTTCATCTCATCCGTGGCAGCTTGTCGGTTCAATTCCGTGTGGTGCAATACATTTTTCATCACCCATATGTCATGTGATACAAATTGAAGTCTGAAGTGGCGCCATGCCATGTCGTCAGAACTCGAAATTTCAAATGGATCCACCCGCCCATGCTATCAGGTCCGCCATTGGAGACACAACTTTTTGAATAACTTCTTCAATAGATTTTTTATCAAAAATCGGCCTTGGCACAAATGATTTAAATCTAATTCTCTAACTTTGTGCCAAGGCCTTTTTTATTTTTTATTTTTTGTTGGAAAGTTATTCGAAGATTTGTGTTTGTCACGCATTTTGTCACTTTTATCACGTGACGTTGGATGAAACTAAATGAGCCCTACCTTAGTTGTTGCACTGGGGGGCGTGGGAAATTTGGACAAGGGATGGTTTGATCAACGTACATAACGTGCGCTCTCTCGAGTCGTCATACCCGAATGCCTATTCGTCGCCCGGTCTCCTTCCTGGCTAGC
>Ga0307510_10010020_pt1 | contig 11261 bp, 10 predicted proteins | sample 12_EM_MG_FD_207224 | JGI IMG/M metagenome (GOLD analysis project Ga0307510, IMG submission 207224) | Populus trichocarpa ectomycorrhiza microbial communities from riparian zone in the Pacific Northwest, United States - 12_EM | ecosystem: Host-associated > Plants > Roots > Unclassified | place... | reverse complement strand
CCGGGGCCGACCTTCAGCCCTCCCCGGGCAATGACATCCTTCAGGAGTTGATCATCGAGCCAGTCGCGGCCACGAATACAAAGATGGTTCAGCAGTACCAGCAGGCGACGCGCGAGAGGGCTCTTCATATCGATGTGGCGGAGGCTTGCGCAGGCGGGGAGGCGCCCCAGGCGTAGCTAGTGAGTGCTGCCCGCACGGCGGGCGTTCCGACTTCGTAGTCACGGGTGCGGTTGTCGGAAATCAGCAGATTGCGCTGGTCGAGTGATCGAAATGTGGCACTTGCCGGCCAGTCCGGTACAGCATAGGCGCAGCCGTCGCGACCCACAACCCTGGGCTGGCAACCCCGGCGCTGTGCGAAGCGGGTCAGCCCGTTCCTGCCGCTTTCCAGCATGTGCGCAGCGTATTTGTCACCAGGCGGCCCGTGCAGGGCCGCGAACGATTGGAGCAACTCGCGCGAAACCAAGATGCCCGTCGAGCGAAGGTGCGGATTCGGGTATGGCTCGAAATTTCGCAAGTGGCGCTGGTGCCGCACCGCGCGAAGCAGTTGCCGCACACGGGTCGCGAACGAATCGCGACGCGAGTGCGCCCCGCGAGGCGACTCCCATGAACCGGTGGCGCCCGCTACGCCGATTTCGGGGCGGGTGGCGACGGCCATCAGCTTGGCCAGCCAGTCGCTCGAGAGCGGCCGCGAATGCGAGTTCATCAGGCAGACCCAGTGCGTGCCCAAGCAGGGCAGTGCTTGGAAGTAAGCGCCCCAGTCGAAGCCGTCGTCGTTGACGTCGAGTACGCCCGCGCCGCAGCCGGCGGCGACGTCGGCAAGCCGTGTCCGGTCGCTTGCCGATGGCCAGCCCTTGGCTAGGAACAGGAGGCGGTACGCGTGGCCGGGAGGGTGCCGCAGCCAGGCTTCGGCGAAAGCCGTCGCGGCGGCAAGGCCGGCATCGATTCCCCTCGCCACGTACAGGATGGTGACGTCAGGCTCTGCGGTCATTTGCGAACGATCTGCCGAAGGCGTTGCGCCGAACCCCAGAAAGCAAACGGCTCGTAGTCGGGGTATGGATAGCGGCCGAGATCCAGCGCGATCTCGCGACCGGACTGCGCAACCCATCCCTCAACCAGGCTGCGCACCGACACCGGCGTTCCCGAGCAGATGTTGACGGTGCCGACGGCAGCCGGCGCGAGTGCCACGTCGACCAACAGTCGGGCCACCTCACCGACAGGCAGGAAATCTCGCAATTGCTCTCCGCCCGACATCGCGAAGCGGGCGTCGCCGCGCCGCAGTGCAGCCATCAGCTGCGGATACAGCGAGGTCGGCGCTTGCCCATCGCCATACATGTAGAAGAGCCGGGCCCACGTGAGCCCAAACGATCCGGCACTGGCGCGCAAGTACTCCAATTGCTGCCGCAGTGCGTTCTTCGCATGTGCGTACGGGTTGGAGGGCTGTGCTGCCTGCGATTCGGTCAGTTCGCCGCTCACCATGCCGTACTCGTAGCAGGTGCCGCTGACGACCAGGCGGGACACGCCGCCATCTACAAGCGCGCGCAAGAAGCGGTATTGGGCCGGCAGTTCGGTTTCGAAGTGGTGTAGCGAGCGATAGTTCGGCAAACCGCCCCATGCTAGGTGCATGACGATGTCAGGCCGGCCGAGCCGCTCGAAGGCATCCAGCCCGGCGTTGCCGACATCCAGGGTCACCGGTTCGACACCAGCCGGCCAGCCGCTGGCCGGCGCCCTGCCGCGCGAGGCCGCCACAATCGTCACGTCTGAGCGCTGCCCGAGTTCGGCCAGCACGTGCGAACCGACGAAGCCCGTTGCGCCGGTGACCGCGACCTTCATTGCACCTGCAGGTGTGGAACCGCGCAGACGAAGCGCCCGCCCCATTCGCGGATGTACGACAGCTGATCCATAACCTCGTCACGAAGGTTCCACGGCAGGATCACGACATAGTCAGGCCGGGCCTGCTTCAGATGCGACTCTTCGACGATCGGGACGCGGCATCCCGGCAGGTACTTGTTCTGCTTGGCCGGGTTGCGGTCGACTACCCAGGGCAGCAGGTTCGAGCGCACGCCGGCGTAGTTCAGCAAAGTGTTGCCCTTGGCCGCCGCGCCATACGCGCCCACGCGCTTGCCTTCGCGCTTGGCTTGGATCAGGAAGCTCATCAGGTCATCCTTGATCGTGTTGGCGCGCTCCTGGAAGCCGGCGTAGTACGCGGCCGATGCAACGCCCGCGCCGCTCTCGCGCTCCAGCAGCGCCGCCAGCGCTGCCGTGCGTTCGCGGCGGCCGGTGTCGACCCGTTGTGCGAACACGCGCAGGCTGCCGCCGTGCGTCGGCAACTCCTGCACGTCGAACACCTGCAGCCCGTTGCGGACGAAGATCGTATTGACCGCCGTCAGCGATAGGTAGGAGAAGTGCTCGTGGTAGATCGTGTCGAACTGGCACTGCTCGACCAGACGCATCAGGTGCGGGAACTCGAAGGTCGACACTCCATCGGCCTTCAGCACGCGCGCGAAGCCGGCCACGAAGTCGTTGATGTCCGGCACGTGGGCCAGCACGTTGTTGGCGGCCGTCAGGTCAGCTGACCGGCCCTGCGCGACAAGCTGGTCGGCCAGCGCGACGCCGAAGAACTCTTCCAGCACCTCGATGCCCTTCACGCGCGCTGCAGCGGCCGTACTGGCGGTCGGCTCGACGCCCAGGCAGGGGATGCCGCGCTGCTTCACGTGCTGCAGCAGGTAGCCGTCGTTGGAGGCGACCTCGATCACATGCGAGTTCGCGCCGAGCTCAAAACGCTGCGCCATCGCCGCGACGTACTCGTCGGCATGCTTGAGCCAGCTGGTCGAGAACGAGCTGAAGTACGCGTAGTCGCTCGAGAACATCTCGGAGAAATGTGCGTAGTCCTCGGTCTGCACCAGCCAGCATTGAGTGCAGGTGTACACACGCAGCGGATACCACTTCTCGGGGCCGCGCAGCGCGGCCGCGGTGACGTACGAGTTCGACGGCGGGGACGTCTCGAGGTCAATGAACTGCAGCGTGACGGCTGCTTGGCAATGGCGGCATTTCATCGTCAGATCCCGGTGAATTCGGAGGTGAGAAAGGGGTGGTTGGCGTCCCGTTCGGACAGGTCCGCGAACGGCAGCGGCCAATCAATGGCGAGCCGCGGATCGCGCAGGTTCAGCGCAGCCTCGGCGGCTGCGGCGTACGGTCGGGAGTGCAGGTAGATCAATTCACAGTCGTCGCTCAGCGTCTGGAAGCCGTGCGCGAAGCCTTGGGGCACCAGCAGGCTGCGCGTGTTGCCCGCCGACAGGACCTCCGCATGCCACTGCAGGAAGGTCGGCGAATTGCGGCGCAGGTCGACCGCGACGTCGAAGATCTCGCCGCGCAGGCAGCTGATGAACTTGTCCTCAGCGTGCGGCGGCTGCTGGAAGTGCAGGCCGCGCACCGCGCCCTTGCGGGCCGTGAAGGTGTGGTTGATCTGCGCGATCGGCAGCCTGAAACCAACCTCGGCCAGTTCATCGGCACAGAAGAATCTGCTGAAGAAGCCGCGCGCGTCCTGCGCGCGCTGCCGCTCGACGAGTATCAAGCCCGCCAGCGGCGTGTGGGTCAAGGTAAATCTCGCCATGCCCTGGCCTCAGGACGGTGCGTGCGCCTGGTGCTCGGCGATCTGCTCGAGGCTGAAGCTCCGCATGTCGCGGCCGGCAGTCCACGCGAGATGCCAATCCACCGTCCGGCGCAGCGCCTCGACCAGCGTCCAGCGAGGTGCCCATTGCAGCCGCGTGCGCGCCTTGCTGCTGTCAAGCTTCAGGAAGCCCGCTTCGTGCAGCTGCTCGCCGCCCGGTTGGTGCCATTGTGTGCCCGGCATCTGTGCGGTCAGGCGATCGAGCAGCCAGCGCACCGGCTTCGCATCTTCTTCGCCTGGGCCGAAGTTCCACGGCTCGGCGAACGCCTGCCCGTGCGTGATCAGGTGCTCGGCCAGCGAGAGGTATCCGGAGAGTGGCTCGAGCACATGCTGCCAGGGCCGCGTCGCGTCCGGAAAGCGCACCTCGATTGCGCGGCCGGCCTGGACGGCGCGGAAGAAGTCGGGGATCAGGCGATCGCCGGCCCAGTCGCCGCCGCCGATCACGTTGCCGGCGCGTGCACTGCCCAGCGCGACTCCCATACCCTTCAGGAAAGAGGCGCGGTAGGCGGAGGTGACGAGTTCGGAGCAGCCCTTGCTGTTGGAGTAGGGGTCATGGCCGCCCATCGGTTCCGACTCGCGATAGCCCCAGACCCATTCCTTGTTCTCGTAGCACTTGTCGGTCGTTACGTTGACCACCGCCCGCACTGTCTTGCACGTGCGGACCGCCTCCAGCAGGTGGACGGTGCCCATCACGTTGACCGCATAGGTCTCGACCGGTTCGCGGTACGAGGCGCGCACCAGTGGCTGAGCCGCCAAGTGCAGCACAACCTCCGGCTCTGCGTTGCGCAGCGCTTGTGCGAGCCGACTAGCGTCGCGGACATCAGCGATCGTGTGGCTCGCCAAACCGTCGGCGACGCGAGCAACCCTGAAAAAGTCGGGATCAGTTGGCGGCTGAAGCGCGTAACCGTGCACGCGAGCACCGAGAGTGGTTAGCCACAACGCCAACCAGCCGCCCTTGAAGCCGGTGTGCCCAGTCAGAAAGACAGACCTGTCTCGCCAGAACGAAGGGCTCACTTCCACACCTTCCAAGGGGCATTGCCGGTGGCCCAGAGCTGTTCAAGGTGAGTCTTGTCGCGCAGCGTGTCCATCGGTTGCCAGAAGCCGTCGTGCTCAAACGCCATCAACTGGCCGCTTTTGGCCAGGCGTGCGAGCGGCTCTGCTTCCCAAATTGATGCATCACCCTCGATCTGCTCGATGCACGATGGGGACAGGACGAAGAAGCCGCCGTTGATCCAACCACCGTCCCCCCGAGGCTTCTCCACGAAGCCGCGAACGGCGAAGCCTTCCAATGAGAGCGCGCCATATCGGCCCGCTGGTTGAACGGCCGTGACGGTCGCCTGCTTACCGTGCGCACGATGGAATGTCACCAGCCTGCCAATGTCGATGTCGGCAACGCCGTCGCCGTAGGTGAAGCAGAACGCATCCTCGCCGCGCACGTGTTCGGCAACGCGGGCCAATCGACCACCCGTCATCGTCTCGTCACCTGTGTCGACCAGCGTTACACGCCAAGGCTCGGCCTTACGGTGGTGGACGTGCATCGTGTTCTTTTCCATGTCGAATGTGACGTCGGACATGTGCAGGAAGTAGTTCGCGAAGTACTCCTTGATGACATATCCCTTGTAGCCGCAGCAGATCACGAAGTCATTGATGCCATAGGCGGCATAGATCTTCATGATGTGCCATAGGATCGGCTTGCCACCAACTTCCACCATGGGTTTGGGCTTTACGTGCGTTTCTTCTGATATCCGGGTCCCCAGGCCCCCGGCGAGGATGACAGCTTTCAATTGTGTACTCCTGTACGGTGATGGCGAGTTGCGATCAGGACTGCACTCAGCCGATGTCGCAAATACCTGCCTGCACTGGTGCGCCGGCTATACATGATGTGACTTCACGACCGTTCACTGGTGCGCGCCGCGACCTCTTCGCGCAGCAACAGGATTTGGTCCTTCAACATTTCGTATTCACGTTCCTTGCATGCTAGGAACGCTTGAGTCAATTGGAGTCGCTGCCGCACGCCTTGCGGCGTTAGTACATACAGATAGCCAAGTTTGCGGTTGCTGTGTTGGAAATTCTGTACTTTCACCCAACCCTTCCCCAGCAATGCCTTTAGCAAGTAGTGTGTCTTTCCCAAGCTCACACCGAGTAAAACGGAAAGTTGACGCTGCGAATAGTCGGGATGCTGTTCCAGCAGTCGCAGTAGCTCTAGGTGAGCCAAGGGGTTTGCTTCTGGCATGTGCGGAAGAGCGCAGCGTTCAATCGTTGAACGCAAAATTCTACAGCACTCCGCCCCGACTTCGGCTGCGGGGCCGCGGCCTCAACCATCTGCGATGCCGCGTCAATGCCGTGATCGCGGTCGAACGGCAGGTACAGGCACCAACGCAGCTCTCTCTCAAGCTGTATTGCGGCGATGCTGTAATGCCTCTCGTAGCCGCTCCATCTGATCTGCATTCGTTGGGTCGGTGATCACGGCGCGCCACGAGCGGCGGATTAGCACCGCAGCGATCAATATGATTCCGCCCGCAAAAGTAGCGCCTATGGCGATGAAGAGCCGCTTGGGCTTGCTCTTTTTCTCCGGCGGCGCAGCCGCATCGACGACCTGGATCAGCCCCCCTTCGCGGCTTTCATCCACACGCGCCAGTTCGTACTGCTTGGCGAACAGATCGAACAGGGTTTCCTGGTACTTAAACTCACGATACTTGCTGACGTAGTCGGGGCCACTGGCAGCGGCAGCCGGTTGCTCGAGCCGCGCGACCTGGCTGCGCAGGGCCGCTAGCGTGCCTTGCTGCTGCTGCACTTCCGGCGTGCTGTCGGACAGAGATCCGCGCAGCGTCTGCAAGCGCACTTCCGCCGCCGTCAGTTCGGCGCGCAGGCGCGCATAGGCCTCGGCGGCAGACTTGGGTTCGGCCTTCAGCGCACCCTGGGCGAAGCCGCTGGCCTGCAGGGCCTGCTGCGCTTGAACCAGCTTCTCCTGGGTTTGGCGAAGCTGTAGTTCGAAGAACTTTCGGCGTTGCTGCGCTTCGGACACGGCGATGGTGTCCGTCATGCGGCGCAGCTCATCCACGTAGCGATTCGCCATCTCGGCGGCGCGCTGCGGGCTCTTGTCGTCGACTTCGACAGTGATCAGGCCGTCCTTCTTGCCGACGGCGATGCGCACGTTTGCTGCTAGCGCGCGACGCGCGTCGACGCGGTACTTCTGGTCGTAGACATCGAGCAACTTGAACTGGTCGACCATGCGGTCGGACACGGTCGCGCTCTGCATCAGCGCCACGTATTGATCGGCCGGCGTGCGCACAGCCGACGCGCCGCCGGCCAGCCCCGCCAGCGAACCCAGCGACGACAGCAGCGAGCTGGCCGAGCTCTGCTGTTGCTGGGGTGGCAGCAGCGTGGTCGTCGCGGTGTAGGTGGGCGGAATCAACGACGCGATGCCGAACGCGGCGAGCCCGGCTACCAGCGGCCCAACCACCAGCAGCTTCCAGTGCTCAGCCAGAGGCAACGCCGTTTCGAGCAGCGAAATCGAATCGTCTTCGTCCATGACGTCCACCGCTGCGGAGGAGAGGTCGGTTGAGGCCTTGTCCATCATCTAAACGTGTTGATGGCGGCGATCCCGATCCCGAACTGGTAGAGAATCTGCGTCCAGTCCTTCGCACCCTGAACGAAGGTGACCCTGCTGATGTCTTCCGGCACGAAGATCGTGTCGCCCGGCTGCGCCACCAGGCCGACGAACTCGCTGCTGCGGGTGCTGAGCCAGCCTTTGCTCTGCAGGTTGCTGACGACGCTGCCGTTGGCGCGGATGACGAACACGCTGGCTTCGTCGGCGCCTTTGGTCGGTCCGCCGGCCAAGCGGAGGTAGTCGTCCATGTTGCGCTTGTCGGACCACAAGAAGCTGCCGGCATTGAACACGCTGCCGAACACACCCACTGTGGTCGGCAGTGCAGGGATGTAGAGACGGTCGCCGTCTTCGAGTGCCAGGTCGGGCAGTTCGCGCGCGTCGGATGGCAACTGCAGCACGACGCGTCCGCTGGGCTTGAGCGAGCGCAGGCGCTCGATCAGCCGGGTCGTGCCGGCGGCACGCTGTGTTTGCGCTGCGGCTTCGTCGGCCGTGTTGGTGCGCAGCGTGGTCGACGACTTGGCGAACTCAAGTTCGAGGTCACGAAGTGCACGCTCGTAGTTTTCCTGTTGGGTCAGCCGCACCGTTTCGCGGCTGAACTCGGTGCCGAACACATAGGCCGAAGGCGTCATGCCGCCGGCCGCGTTCAGTGCATCCCGGATCGACGTCCGCGCAGGCAGCACGTATTCACCAGGTCTGAGCACCTCACCTTCGATGCGAACGCGCTTGTTTTGCCGCTCTACCGGCAACACCGCGAACACGGCGTTGAAGGCGCGCAGCACGTCGCCGCTGCGCAGCTCGGTGCTCAGTGCCTGCGGCAATTCGAGCTGGGTGATGCGGGTGCTGTTGCGATCGTCGAGGCGCTCGATCGCGATCCGCGTGAGGTCGGCCACCGGCGTCGGGCCGCCGGCCATGCTCAGCACGTCGGCGAGTTTGTCACCCGGCTTCAGCTCGAAGATCGCCGGCTGGTTGACGCTGCCGATCAGCGCCACCTGCGCACCCAAGGGTCCGACGTAGATCACATCGTCGGGTTGCACGACGCGGTCGTTCGAGCGATCGCCCTTGAGCAGCACGTCGTAGAAGTCGAAGGTGGACACGACCTCTTTGCCCCTGCGCAGCTGGATGTTGCGAAAGCTGCCCGCCGCCGACGGGCCGCCGGCCTTGATCAGCGCGCCCGCAATGGTGGAAAGGCTGTTGACCGAGTAGGCGCCCGGCTTTTGAACAAAGCCCGTGATGTAGACCCTCACCCCACGAAGCTGCCCCAGCGACACGCTGACTTGGAAGTTCTTGAACACCTGCGCGACCCGCTTCGTGATCACGTCGCGCAGATCGGCGTAGCGCACGCCAGCCACCATGATGGCGCCGACGCGGGGGATGCTGATGCGCCCGGATCGGTCGACAATGGGCCGCAGATCGGCATCCACCGAGCCCCACAGCGTGACGAGGAGTTCGTCCCCGGCCTGCACGACGTAGTCTGCAGGCACCAAGGGGTTGTAGTCGGGGCCGTCAACGGGGCAGGGGTCCGCGGTCATCAGATCGGCGCCAAGGCGACGAATCTTGGGGGTTGGTGCTTGGCGTGGCTGCTGCAGGTCGGACGAGTCCGACTGGTTGCGTTGGTTGGACGAAGGGTTCGCGTTCGCCTGCTTCTCCGGCACCGCAGAAGGGGTTGCCGGGATTTGCGCGACCAGTCGCTGCACGTATTCCTCGAACTCGCCCGGTTTGTAGTCGGCGACCTGCCGCGCCTGGTCGCAGCGCAGGTTGCTGTTGCGCTGCTGGTCCTGCGTGTTGTTCTGACGGAGGCGCACAGCGCCGGTGTTCACGCTGCTGTCAGTGTCACTGCGCTGGCTCTGAGCGCTTTGCTGGTCGGTCTGGCTTTGCGCGACCACCAGCGTCGGCAACCAAATCAGCCCGCCAAGAGTCACGCAAATTAGCCAATGGATGGTGGAACGAAGGGAGCGATACATGAGAGAAGACATCGGCGCAGGGCCCAGGTTGCCCGCTGGCGCGGGATCGGCGGCATTCTACTGATGTGGCCGTGGCACTCTTCGAGCGACAAGCAGGTGCCGGAGCGTGCCGCGCACGCTGACGACCCGGAAGCGCGATAATGCAAGGATGACTGAAAACATGCTAGACGGCGTTGCAGACGCGACGCAAGGCGGCCCAGCTGCCCCCATCGAACCCGCGGTTCCCCTCGAATTCAACAGCGTCGGCCTCGCCGAAAGCCTGCAGCGCGCTGTCGCCGCTCAGGGCTACACGCTGATGACGCCCATCCAGGCCAAGGCCATTCCCATCGTGCTGGCCGGTCGCGACGTGATGGGCGCAGCCCAGACCGGCACCGGCAAGACCGCCGCGTTCTCGCTGCCGTTGCTGCACAAGATGCTGCGCCACGAGAACGCCAGCATGTCGCCGGCGCGGCACCCGGTGCGGGCGCTGGTGATCGCCCCGACACGCGAACTGGCCGATCAGGTGGCAGCCAACATCAAGGGCTATGCGGCGCAGACCAAGCTGCGCGTCGCCGTGGTCTACGGCGGCATCGACATGAAGCCGCAGACGCTGGAGCTCAAGGGTGGCGTCGAGGTGCTGGTGGCCACGCCGGGCCGCTTGCTCGACCACATCGAGGCCAAGAACTGCGTGCTGAACCAGGTCGAGTACGTGGTGCTGGACGAGGCCGACCGCATGCTGGACATCGGCTTCCTGCCCGATCTGCAGCGCATCCTGAGCTACTTGCCCAAGACGCGCCAGACGCTGCTGTTCTCGGCCACGTTCTCGACCGAGATCAAGCGCCTGGCCGAAAGCTACCTGCAAGACCCCATCCTCGTCGAGGTGGCGCGGCCGAACGCGACCGCGACGAATGTGGAGCAGCGCTTCTACAGCGTCTCGACCGACGACAAGCGTGGCGCGGTGCTGAAACTGATCAAGGATCGCGCGCTGACGCAGGCGATCGTGTTCGTCAACTCCAAGCTGGGCTGTGCGCGGCTGGCGCGCTCGTTCGAGCGCGACGGCTTGCGCACGAACGCGCTGCACGGCGACAAGTCGCAAGACGAGCGGCTGAAGGCGCTCGAGGCGTTCAAGCGCGGCGAGGTCGACGTGCTGGTGGCGACCGATGTGGCGGCCCGCGGGCTCGACATCGCCGACCTGCCGGCTGTCTTCAACTTCGATGTGCCGTTCAACGCCGAGGACTATGTGCACCGCATCGGGCGCACCGGGCGCGCAGGCGCGTCGGGGCTGGCGGTGACGCTGGTGTCGCCGTCGGACACCCGCCTGATCGCCGACATCGAGAAGCTGATCAAGAAGAAGATCGATCTCGAACCGCTCGAACTCGACGATGCGCCGCCGCCGCGGCAGTCTCGCGACCGTGCGCGCCATGACGAGGAGCCGCGCAGTCCGCGGCTGGCCTCGTCTGCGCCGTCACGGACTTCGAGCTACGCGCCGCCGCCGCGCGCGCCCAGCGATCCGTTCTTCGACAAGCCCTACGAAGCAAGCGCGACCAGCGCCGAGCCGGCGTGGGAGAGCAAGACGCCGGCCGCGCCGCGCAGCCTGTCGCCCAACATCAAGCCGAAGAAGCGCGTCGCCGCGCTGTTTGGTGCGAAGCAGGCGGAACCCGCCGAGTCCTGATCAGCCGGCGAGCAGCGAGAACACCGCCGGGACGTCGGTGGGCACGGCGGTCGGCCGGCCCTTCCAGCCTTGTGCGGTGTCGGTGCGTGTGAACGCCGTCGACAACGTCAACCCGCAGCTCACCGACAGGCGGGTGCCGGGTTGCAGATGCGTCAGCAGCGCGGCGAGCAGCGCCTCGTTGCGGTACGGCGTCTCGATCATCAACTGGGTCTGATTCGCCCGACGCGACAGCGCCTCCAGTTCGCGGATGCGCGCGCCGCGTTCCGCCGCGTCGACCGGCAGGTAGCCGACGAACGCGAAGCTCTGCCCGTTCAACCCGCTGGCTGCGAGTGCCAGCAGCAGCGAACTCGGGCCGGCCAGGGCAACGACCTC
>Ga0307510_10010019_pt1 | contig 11261 bp, 14 predicted proteins | sample 12_EM_MG_FD_207224 | JGI IMG/M metagenome (GOLD analysis project Ga0307510, IMG submission 207224) | Populus trichocarpa ectomycorrhiza microbial communities from riparian zone in the Pacific Northwest, United States - 12_EM | ecosystem: Host-associated > Plants > Roots > Unclassified | place... | reverse complement strand
CCTCCCTTAAAATCCGCCCTCGGCGGAGTGAACGCGCTCATCAAACACTACGAGGTATTGGTCGAATCAGTGGCTGTCGCACACAACTGACACCGGCGCTCGCAGCAATTCGAAGATCTCGAGGAGAAGATAGAAGATCTTAAACCCCAGTTGGACAGGTTCAAACAAAACGTCACCACGGCAGCTACCGGCGAAGACCCTGGGGAGACGGAACGACGCAAGGAATTGACCAGGTACGTTCGTCGGTTTCTCGCCTCGCCACGTCTATCAACTGGCTGCACAGCACGTTGGAAGGGATCGAGAAGCGATCCGAGGCACTGCTGCAAAAAGGCAAGACTGCTCGGTTCCTAGACAAGGGGAGGGATTCCGGAGAGGTGGTGAAACTTGTCGAACGACTCCGGGATGCCATCACCCACTATCAAGTAAGCGAAGACTGATTCGTAGCGCAGAATACGACTTACACTGCGGGGCAGGTTTCACAACAGCAAGCAATCTACGACCAAATCACGAGCCTTACTGTGAGGGTTTCCCCACTTGTCTCTATCCTTTTCACCGATGATCGGTCCTTCCATCAAGTCTTCTTTCAACAGCCTATTGAGGCTTCATGAGGTGATGAGGATCAGCGGGCTTGTCACGGTATTTGCTGACGCTTGGACAGAACTCGACCCCGTTGAAGAGCAAGCTTGATTGCGCTATGGCACGGCTGGATCGGCTGTGCTCGCAGGATGACGGCGAACTTTGGGATGAAAACGGGCACGAGCAACGCGCAAAGCTATTCGAGTGAGTGTTCGGGATCAATCATAACCTACCATCGCGCTCATTTTCTGCTAGCACTCTAAGACTCATCAGGGACGCCGGGAACGTGCTGTACAACCGGATCACCACCAAGGGCTACAAGGAGTCCCAAGACGATATTCAGGTTGCATCCGGAATCGTTGAAGATATCCGTGATGCTCTCCTTGAATATCAGGTTCGTATTAACAAACCATACACGACTGGGGTGTGGCTAAAGTCTGGATACCTCGACAGATGAGACATCAACAGGCGATATACGACCAGAACTGCAAGCTGATTGTGAGCTGCATAAACTACGTGTCGAGAGCATATCTGACGTTGACTGTGACTTTTAGGACACCGGTCCGGTCCTCCAGTCCTTCCTCCTGAACCCTACTTACCCGTGTTTCACATAGCGGACCTATCAGTGTTGAACAGCTGTCGTCGCGCACAAGGGGCGGAGCATCGTCACGGTAGCCGCCGTGGGTGCCTCAGAGGGACACGAGAGACGGTGCTGAACGAGATCGAGTCATGGGTCAACGACTTCGACCAGTCTCCTGTCTTCTGGCTAAACGGTCTCGCCGGCACCGGTAAGTCCACGATCGCCCAGACGGTCAGCGAACGGATCTTTGCTGACGGAGAACTCGGAGCATCTTTCTTCTGTTCACGCGATTTCGAGGACCGCAGCAACCTCCACTTCATCTTCCCCACCCTCGCCTTCCAGCTGGCACACAAGTTTCCGGAATTTCGATCCATTCTCGTCCCCCTCCTCCAATCGAATCCGGATGTTGCGCACGAGTCGCTCTATAGGCAGATGGAGAAGTTAATAATCGAGCCGCTTAAATCGGCGGATATCTCAACGGTCATCGTCATCGATGCTCTCGACGAGTGCAAGGATGAGGAACCATCTTCCGCAATCCTCTCCGTGCTAGGTCGGCTTGTCGAACGGATACCGAAGGTCAAGTTCCTCATTACCGGCAGACCCGAGCCACGGATCAGGACGGGATTTCGTCTTCCCATACTGGTGGAGTTGACCTCGGTCTTCGTGTTGCACGATGTCGACCCTTCCCTAATCAACAGCGACATCCGTCTCTTCCTGAGACACGAACTCTCCGGACTCGCGCAACGGCGTGGGTTGGGGATGTGGCCTAGTGACGAACACGTTGATTTATTGTGTAGCAGAGCGGCCGGATTGTTTGTCTATGCCGTCGCAACTGTCAAGTTTCTGGACAACAACATTCATCTCCCCAAGCATCGCTTAGCCACCATTATCAAGCTTCCGGAATGTACAGCTCCCGAGGGCAAAACACGGATCAACCCCAAGACAACTCTCGACTCTCTGTACACGTCGATCCTCCAGGCGGCCTTCAGCGAGGCAGACTCGGAGGCGTATCCCAGGGTCAGATCTACCATTGGCGCTGTCGTCCTGGTTGTCAACCCGCTTCCACCATCTGCGATCGCCGAACTCGTTGGCCTGGACCCTGAGGAGGTCGTATTGTTCCTCACACCGGTTCAATCGCTGTTCTCCCTCGATGAGGATTTCGATCAGTCTGTGAAAATGTTCCACAAGTCATTCCCCGACTTCATCACCGATCCATCCCGCTGCGCCGACACGAGATTCTACATCTCACCTAGAGACCTGCACCTCGAACTTTCCATGAACTGCCTGAGAATGATGAATGACGGGCTGGAACAGGACATTCTATCACTCCCCGATTACACCTTGAACTCAGAGGTTGAGGATATCAAGATGAGAGTCGGTGATCGCATTACCATCGCCCTGCAGTATGCTTGCCGGTCCTGGCACAGCCACCTCACGAGGACCACGGGAGATGTCACTGAAGTTGCCTCCTATCTACGCATTTTCCTGGAGGAGAAATTCTTGGCATGGTTAGAGGTTGTTAGTGCCATTGGGGCCGTGAGGGGAACCGTTGCTGGACTCGAAGAACTGATGCCCTGGTTACAGGAGGTTCGTTCTTTGCCTTCTCCATAGCATTGTCCCGTAATAATCTACCATGTATCAGGTTGCCAAAGACGAGGAGCTTCTCGAAACCGTCAAAGACTATTTCAAGTTTGTGACCAAGTTCTTCGAGGTCATCAATGTCTCCGCTCGCCACATCTATCACTCGGCGCTGGAACTCTGCCCTACATCGTCGATCATCCGGAAGCTGTATTATCACCGGCGCGTCACTCAATTCCCGAAGGTTGTGGTTGGAACCCCGGATTCATGGGACTCCAATATAGCCATTTTTGGCGAGCGCCGCTATGGTGGACCCTGCACTTGGTCACCGTGTGGGCAGTTCGTCGCTGCTCAGACACGGGGAGGTGTGGAGATCCGGAACCAACTCACGTTGGAGCCAACCGCCATCCTCCAGCACACTGAAATAATCCCTCGTCTCACGGATCTGCTCGCCTATTCACTAGATGGGCGTTCCATTGCCTGCACCTCCGATACTGCCATCGTGATCTGGGATGTCCAAACGGGTGGTGTGGTCGAAAGACTTACATGTAACACCAAATGTATCTCGCTGGTGTGGTCACCGGACGGACAGACGCTTTGTGCTATCGAGGCAGGGGACCAGGGGACCTTCGTTGTGCATACATACGATGTTTCCTCGGGCACAACATTAACCTCCAGCTCATTCCAGTCAGGAGACGACCCACACCTCTGGATGCACGACGGATCTTTCAGGGTCATGGCAACGGTGCGGGACGGGTATGATAATCGCGCTATCGACATCTTTGAGGTTGGATCCCCTCTCATAAAAATACAATCGTTTGTTCTCCCGCGCATGAAGGGCATTCTCGGGTCCTTCTCCCCAACCACCTATCGTATTTCCATTTTGAATTGCAATCGACTTTGCATCTTGGACATTCGAAACTCGAAGTCCTTGTTCGAGACCACCCCCCACTCCACTTCCCATTGCTTCTCTTCTGATGGAAGTCTCTTTGCAGTTCCTCTGGAGGGTCATGTACACGTCTGGAAGTATACTTCCGATTGTTATACCCTGTTGAGGAAATTCCGGTGTCAGGGCTTTTTCAAATCTCTTCGATTCTCGCCAACTCCGTCGTCAATCCTGGGTTGTTCCTCCGATGGTCTCCAGGTGTGGCGTTTACATGAACCCTCCGCTGCTCCCAGTGGCCGTGGTCAACGGTTTGTGGGGCTTTCTCGCTCTGGTGCTCGCGTCGCAACTGCCTGCATTCAGGAGAATACCATCACAATCGTTGACGTCCTTGCACAAACCCCTCCCCAATTCATCGATGTGGGCACGGAGATAAAGGGACTTGTCATCACCGGCAACGTTCTCTTGGTGCGGGGTCCTCTAGAAGTCGTAGCTTGGTTGCTCACCGAAGAAGGGCTGGTGGACGGTGTCATTGGTGGCAGAAGGGTTGACCGGGGTGACAGTATTTGGACCGTACCGGCGTCGTGCGCGCTCTGGGTTGGGGGTCACGTTGGGGTTATCAAGCTGAGTTGGAGTGATCTTCTGCACGTCTACCACACAGAGACTGGGGAGATTCTTGATTCTACTCAAATACCTCGACACTCTACCGACCGTCGGCACAGTCTCTTCGATCTGCACCGCGGCCGGGACTATCTCGACTACCACAATTTGTCTCGGTGCGATATCCTCCCCGAAGAAAGTTGGAAACTATCACCGGCCACGTTGGGAGAGGGATGGGTGAAGGATCCGGAAGGGAAACGCCGGTTATGGGTGCCTCACGAATGGAGGAAGGATTGGGATTCTGCGGATTGGCTCCACGATTTTACGATACAGTTCAGCCTCATAGAAGGCAAACACGTTCTCGTCAAGTTCTAGTTGCTCTATTGCGGCCTCATTTGTTTATATTCCCCTCAGGTCAAATCTTCATGTTTCTCTTGGAATTATATCGTACAACAGTGTCAATGTGTTTGTTTAGTACCTGAGCTAGACCACGAGAGATCCTGTCGCCGTGACCAATCCTTCTGGACAACAGTTTCGCAAGCGCCACTCCCCCATGACTCGCGAGTCGCACAGCGGAGGGCCCAGTTGTTCGCTCCGGCAGGATAAAGCAGTGGCGTACGTTTTGACTCTTCCGGTTTGCACCAGGGGGCGTTTATTGCGGTCCCGGTCACAGCTGGAATACAAGGAATTTCCCCTATTCCAAACGATCAGTTTTCAACAAGTGACATCGACGTGTTGAACCTGCACCGTAAACGTGAGAACAGAACATACAATCAGATTAGGTGACCTTGAACTACCAGGTGGTTCGCGGTTCCCGTTCATCGATAATAGGGAAGGCTTCGTTGTGATAGTCTGCATCGGACAGAGGGCACAGCAGCGGTCGTCTCGTTCAAATCCGGTACTATTGAGTAAACGTCGGTGACAAACCCAGAACGGAACGCAGAGGTGAAACTGGCTGGCGTGCCTCGGGGTTCAGAACGTTCAGCGACAAGAGTTTGAAGACTCGCAATGGAACTCGTGCAAGGCTTCATCAGATTCCCTCGTATACTGCCGGGTGACCGGCGACTTCCTGGCAATAATCTGTATGTTCAGCGCACGGGTTTTCCGCTCTCAAGGGGTTAAAGAATTCTTTCAGGGCGGGATGGAAGTTGTGGTGCGAGGTTCAGGTTAGCCTCGCTTCGGCAGTCACCGGGCCCAAGATCTCCGAATCGAGGGGCGACACCAGCGCCACCCAATCGAGCCGAAGCTGTTGTTCTCCGTCTTGCCAGCAGTCGTTCAGTGACTCACCCACCTCCCAGAAAATCGGAGGAAAGCCGGTCCACAGAAACCCGGGGCGAGAGGGCCTGGGCGATCTCCGGGTACCAGATTGTGTCAGTGACGAACCGGAAGGTGGAGAACATCAGCGCTAGCCCATCAGTATCCGTGGTAAAACAGGACCCAAGAAACACAACGAGCATAGACAGGAAAGAACCGGGGCGGCAATCTCATGGTATGTGCTCTTCTTCGTCTCGTATACGAGGCTTCCTACGGCTGCTCCCTCCGTTTTTGAATCTCACAACCGCCCTTCGACCGCGAGAAATAAATATGCAAGGTACGTCGCTCTTCATGCATCATGCACCGAAGATCTAGGAACAAGGCGGTACGAACAACAGCATCTCCCTAGAATGGTATCCCCATACTATGCAGCACATGGCTCTCACGAAAAAAGGTCGGGCACTATCTTCCCCCTCCTAGAAATACTCCTCAGGAGAAACAAACTCGACCTTCAACGGCATCTGGACCCCCTTCTCCTCTTGCCCCCTAACCATAGCGACCATCACAAACGACGGCACTCTCTTGATATTACTCGAGTCCTCAGTCATCTCGAACTCGAAGTGGTTGACGAGCTCGACGAGGAACGCTTGCATCTCCAACACTCTGGATATCGATGTTGTGGTAAAAAGGGGGTGAAGATTAGTGAAGATACGTACGCGAATCTGTACCCGAGGCAGGCGCGATGTCCACCGCTGAAACTCAACCTAAGTGGGGATTAAGTGATGCCATGGTGTGGGAGTGAGTGAACGATGCCTCACATATTCGCGAGGATTCCAACGTTCTGTCCCTTCCTCGGCTGGGCCTTCAGCCACCTCTCAGGCTTGAACTCGCTTCACCCCAGAGGGTCTTGTCCCTATCAAACCCAAACCAGCGGCTTCAGTGACCAGGGCAGGGGAATGGGATGTGGGGCTCACCGGTGACAGGCAGCAACGGAGACGATCACGGTCAATCCCCTGGGAACTGGGGCTTCGGTGAGAGCCTTTCCGGAAACCGTCGTGATGGGGTTGAAGAGCAACAACACGTCGTCGTTAACGGTCTTCAAGATGTTGAACGCGACCGGATGGAACCGCAAGTTCTCCTGCTCGTACGAACGCGTCAATTCGTGTCAAGAGTCTGAGAGTGAGATCGACAAACCTTGATAAACGCGCTCAGGTAAGCCATTCCTTCGTAATCCAAGTGCTCAAGATCGGTCTTCCCCCTCGCGCGGGCGGTGGCACGAGTAGCTCTGATTTCATCCCGCGGTTTCTTCTGGACCTCTGGGCGCTTGACGAGTTCAAGGAAGGCGAAGAATAGTGTGTGGGCACTGATTTCATCTGAGGAAATCGACTGGTCAGGAGACGTGATGTGGACTGGACTTGTGACCGCTTACGTCCAGCAACGATAAAGGTCCTGTGAAACGAACCAGTCAGTATTTTGGAATGGCTCTTGCACGGGGTAACGAAATGGCTTGCCTCAATCTGATCAACCAGTTCGATGTTACTCAACCTGTTTGCCTTGTCGGACGACCTGCTCGCGTTTACTATCATCCCAGGGGTTAGAGCTCACTCCAATAGGGAAACAGGAATCGGACGCACCGAGCAGCGTCAGAATATCTCTGCCAGATTTCCCGCCCCTAGCCTCCCGAATCTTGGACTCGACCAAATCCTTGGCAGCCTTGACGGCGACTCTTCTGTTCTCCCTTGCAAGGGCGAGACCCTCACCAGGTAAATGGTCGTACATAAAGCCGAGGACCGAGGGGGGGAGGTATGGGGACAGGACGATGATGAGAACCCGCAGTTTGGATGGAACACCGAAGGCGCCTGCCACTGGAAAGTTGAGTGAGAATTGACAGTCGTGAATGAAGGAGGAGAGTGAGAGATGCTAGTACCGAGGTTATGGTAAGTCCGGACAAATTCGTTCTCTGTATTGCCCAGAGCTCCGAAATGGGTTCCAAAGCCGGCTAGATGACCAGACTTAGTAGATAGCGCGACGTGTCGACGGTAAGTCCACTCTCACCTTCACCGATAGCGTCAAGAGCGACACGAGTCAACCAGTCGGTCACGGTGAGGAACTCTTAAGATCCGGGGGCCTCGGCCAAGATATCGTTCCATTCCATCGTGAGCTGCGGCACACTCAGTACGTCTCCGAGACACGGGGAGGTGAGGAGGTGTTACTGACGCGTTCGGTGCAACCTCTGAAGATGCTCTGGTCTCGGCGATTGAAGGCGGGCTGTATGAGTCTTTTTTGACGCTTGTGGGTTTCGCCTGGTGTTCTGTTAGCGCTCCGTTCGTTTCAATTGTTGGAAGGGGCTTACCGTTCGCCCATGTAACTGCTTGACCGCTGAAGCGCTGAACATTTAAGAGCTGAGTGCGCCTCTCATGGACACCATCGTGGGAAATGGACGGATGCCGGATATGGTGATCTGACCTTGGGTCCTTGGCTGGTGGCCCCACCTTAAATGCCGCGAACGGGATAAATGCAAAAACGCAACCCACCTCCCCCTTTATTCCCCATTCCACCCTCTTAAGTCGTGACGGAGACGTCTGGATCAAGCACACTGACACTCTGGCAAACCCCCGACGAAATTACGCGAATTAAGACAGCGGCCCTCAAGCGAGAGAAGGGAGAGAACAAAACCACTTCCTCGAGATTCGCGACGTCGTTTTGGTACCAGTTGAGGGTCGTGACGAGGAGATCTTCCGTTGGGTTGTGGAGGTCGCCGAATTATGTATGTACGAGAGTTTTCACCCATGCGGCGATCTCGTTGATCCTTTTCCTTTCGTATCTGCAATTGGGTCAGAGTATGAGGGATTTGTAGTACAGGCTCATATCGATGTGAGTGTTTGTGTCGGTGGTGGCTTTTTCCCTCTAGGATGCTAACTTTCCTTCTCCCTCACAGTAGCTGGGTATGTACAATCCCCTCCATCATCCAAGTCCAGCTCGTCCCTCTTCGGATTTCCAACCGACGTAAATGACTCATCCCCGCCCCTCCTGTTCGACGCCCCGTACTAAACTTCGACCAATTCAATTAGGTACATTCATCCAGGAATCTCATGGTCGACCTTACCCCTCCGAAGTGTTCGCAATCTCTCAAATATTGTCAGAGATCCCGAGCTCGAGCGTCTGCACGGTCGTGTACTGGGCTTTGAAATTTGATGGTTTATCCGATTGGGTTTGGAGCTGGATCCGCTGGACTGAAGGGACCGGATTCCAATTGCTCGCGGTCATATTCACGGAATTCTTCGGTGTCACGTTCGCTCAGCATATCGGTGCTCTTGCTCCGTCGATCCAGGTATGGACCCTTTCTCCGGTCTTTTGAATCCGCGTGTTACCAGGTTTGCTAACCAATTTGAAAAATAACTTGCTCTCTGCGGTGTTCTTTTTTCTTGTAGGTCGGGATGTTGTTCAACTCGGCGACTTCCATTCCGCTGTTCCTTTCTTCCGGTGTCGTCATTCCGTATCCCGACATTCAGGGCTGGCTGAAAGCGTGGTTGTACGAGTTAAACCCGTGGGTCAGGATCACCAACTCAGTGTTCGCCACCGAACTACAGTACGCTCCTTCCTCCCCCCCCCTTCTCTCTTTCTAAAAGAGACCTAACCACCAATCTTTACAGCGGCCTCGAGGTCACACGCAATCCTGGGGAATTCGCTGTTTTCAACCCACCCCTGAACGAGACATGTGCGACTTGGGCGGACGATTTCGTTCAACACTTTGGCGGGTACTTGGATAACCCGACCGACACCGCGCTCTGTCGGTATTGTCCTGTCACAGTCGGGGACGAGTACTATACCCCGCTGAATATGAGCTACGAGAACAGATGGAGAGACGTTTGGTTGATATTCGCCTCTTTTGGTAAGACTCTCCTCCCCTCCCCTACCTCCCTGCGATATATCTGTCGTGCTGACAAACTGCTTCTCGCAGTTTTCAACGGGGTCTTAGTCGTCCTCGCGTCCAGGCCCCTTCGTTGCGCCAGACGGTAATCGGTAAATCGATAGCCCCTCTACTACGACCCCCAACGACATCCACGAGCCGTCGAGCCAACAACCCACGACCAATTATAGACATGGAAGACATCCCTTTATATTTCTAGCTGCGATCATTTTAACATCGCCCTGTAGTACTTAGCACATCTTTTTTTGCAATAATGTAGCCAAAATTAGATGAGATGCGCAGGTGTCCGACTATAAACAATGCCTGAGGAAACGCGAGGAGTCACATTCGTTGCAAGTCATATGGGCAAAGAAAGTCCTTATAATGATTGTGGTGAAAAGTTCTGACGGTAACGAAGGTCTACTGGAACGTGCAGAATTACGCCCCTGTCGGTCTCCTCGTCTCGCTCGCCGCCTTCGGTCGTTTCCTAGAAATCCATCACTCCCAGTTGGACTCGTGGCTCACTTCCTTCGGACTCGACATTTCCAGCCTCATCACCTTCCTCCTCAACCTTATTTTTAAACAGAGCTGGATGGTTACGAGCTCTTGACCCCCCTCTAATTTCCGATGGAAACAGTGTGCCAATGATCTCTGGCAATAGCAGGGGAGGGGGCGCAGTTTTCGGGGCACCCGCCCCTCTCGTGTCTTGCTCTTTCCGTGAGAAAGCGTCTGCACTCAATCACAAAAATTGGGCTGGGGTCCAGCCTCAATTTCAGAAGCGAGGAGGGCGTATTTAGGGAGGGAGGGTACAGGGGTGGAGGACGCCTCTGAATTGACACAAAAAATAGGCAAACGTTCCATTGAAAGTTATGTCGATGACAGAATGAGGCGTTATGCACCCGTGTATCTACCCCAGTTCTCATCGCAATTAAACCTGTGCACAATGTCCGTCTCGATCCTATGGATAATAGCACGCCCACTCCGTGAACTGGGCAGGCATTACCGCAAACCCTCCCACCAACACGTCCCTTTCCTCGTCCACTTCCTCGACAAAAACCGCTTCCTCCTCCTCCTTCCATGTCAAGTGATCGCGCTCAAACAGGTCATACAACCTCCGCAGCTGACAAACCTGAGACACACGGAGATCGGTAATACCCAGGTTCCAACTCCAACTCCTCTGCGATCGGGACCGGACTTAGAGCACTTCCCACTCGACACGGAGGTCCTCTATAATGCCTCAGAAGAAACATCATATGCTTGATTTCCATGTTCTTGTCGGTGTCAACGATGTGTTGCCTCAACGTGGCAGGCAGGCGTCCTGTTCCATAGGTCTGATAGAACTCGGGCGTGTTGCGTCCGATCAACTTCCAAGGCGAGGGGTGTGGTAAGGGATCAAAGTGAGCGTGCGAAGATGGAACTACTGCTTGTCAGGTATCTGATCAGCGCTCGGATGAGGGTGGAAGGTGGTGTCTGATAGGGATAGCTGCAGTGGAGAGTTGCAGCGAATGCGAAGAAGATGTATGAGGTGAGCCCGAAGAGCGTGAAGGTACCGATGACCCAGGCGATGGGGCGGCTGATGGTCCAGAGGTGCAGTGACAGGGCAAGCCCTAGCAGCAGCAACGTAAGCTGAAGCATTACTGGAAGGCTTCAACGGTGATTCGGAAGTGCCACTTCTCCAGTCCATCCAATTTCCGCTGCCTGTCACCGCTTTCGTCGGCAGCGGAACCCCCGCGGTTCCGGATGTATCGATTGTCCCACTGCTTCCCAAGCATCGCAAGAAACGCGGCGAAGAGTGAAGTCGCGAGGCTTGCATATAGTAGAGACTGGATGGTGATGATCTCTGCAGGAGGTCCGGTCCAGGTGATAGAGCTTGGGTCCGC
>Ga0307510_10010018_pt1 | contig 11261 bp, 8 predicted proteins | sample 12_EM_MG_FD_207224 | JGI IMG/M metagenome (GOLD analysis project Ga0307510, IMG submission 207224) | Populus trichocarpa ectomycorrhiza microbial communities from riparian zone in the Pacific Northwest, United States - 12_EM | ecosystem: Host-associated > Plants > Roots > Unclassified | place... | reverse complement strand
CCAGCACCGTTACCAGCGGAGGCACGTCCCCAAGTCCCTTCAGCAGCGTAATACGCGCTACCGTATCGATATTACCCGTCACGACCAGGCTGTAGATCCCCAGCCCGATAGCCTGTCCGGTATGACCCGAAGAGAGAAGATATACTACCACAGGTATCCAGACAACCATCGTCCCCACCACCGGGAAGAAGGCGAACAGCCCGGTGAGAAAACCCCAAAGCACATAGTCCTTTACCCCAAATATCATATACCCCAGCAACGCGGCACAGCCCTGTATCAGCGAGATCAGTGGTATACCGATCGCATTGGCCCTGACCATGGTCCTTGTCTCCTTTGCGAGGATCCCGATATTGTCATTCCGTAAAGGGATAAATGCCGTCAACCCCTTCTCCATCTCCCTGCTGTTCGTAAACATAAAAAAAGCAAGGAACAGCAACATGATCAGATTGGCCAGTATCGAAGCCGTGCTATTCAGCAATGTGGGAATAAACCCGGTGACAGCCTTCTGCAGCGTTGCGATATTTTCATTGGTCAGGATCTCAGATCCCGTCCACCCCTTCACCTGCTGCGAAAAAGTACGCAACACCTGCATCACCTCGTCCGTATCCGAGAAAAGAGAGTTGAGCTTTGTCGTCATCATCCGGACACCAAGATAAACAGGCAGACCGGCACAGATAAGAAAGGCCACCATAAAGAGCGCGGCCGTCAGCGCCTTGTTCCATCGCTTTTTCACCGTCAAAATAAAATAGTAGTTCCGGCAAAGGATATACAACGTGATGGCGCCTAAAAAACCCGGGAAGAAAGCGTACAATTCCTTAAAAAGTAACAAGGCCAATCCGATGATCACGATCAGCAGCAACACTTGTCGTATCCTGTTATTGTATGGGTCTGACATATACTAAAGTTACGGCATTATCCTTATCTTTAAATATGGCTCCGATTATAGTAAGACCCGCAACTAACGCAGACCTCGAAACGCTGCTCCGCTTTGAGCAGGGCGTCGTCCTGGCCGAACGCCCCTTCGATCCAACCCTGAAACCAGATCCCGTACATTATTACGATCTCGCCTATATGATCACCGCTCCGGAAGTCGAGCTCGTCGTTGCCGAACAGGACGGCGTCCTTATCGGTTCGGGTTATGCCCGCATCGAAAAGGCCAGAATCATGTACAGGTATACACATTATGCCTATCTTGGTTTTATGTACGTCGTCCCCGAACACCGCGGGAAAGGTGTCAACCGGCTTGTCCTCGACGCCCTTTCAAAATGGGCGCGCTCAAAAAATATTACAGAAGTGCGGCTCGAAGTTTATTTGGCAAACACCGCGGCCATCGCAGCCTACGAGAAAGCAGGTTTCGTAAAAGATCTGATCTGGATGCGACTTGGGCTGGACTAACTCTGTATCTCCCGCTATATACCCACTTGTGGTAGTTTTTCGGCAATCCTTGTAAATACCATATCTTTTAATTAATTTTAATATACTCCGCTAACCCCACTTACCACTTCCTGAATTTTTTACCAAATCCTAGGCTACTTCACAAACCACGTCACCGGTTAAAAAATCGCAATGAAACACTCCAACCCGATTCCTCAATGGATAGGCATCCTTTTGCTCTGTCTACCCATTTCACTGTTTGCTCAAACCGGTACCCGACCTCCGGAAAAATCAGCAGGGCCGTCCACAGCGCCCCCAATTGACACAGCACTCTTCCGCGTCATCCGCGCTGGCGATGCGACAGCCCTAAAACAAAAAATGACCACCGGCGCCGATGCCAACGCAACGATGAATGGCTTCTCCGCCCTGATGATAGCAACCCTCAGCGGCACCGTTGAAGAAATGCAGGTTCTTCTGGATCATGGCGCCAAAGTCAATTACGCCGATGACGACAGCATCACCGCCCTCTGGCTCGCCGTCCCCAACGAAACAAAAACACTTCTCCTGCTCGATCATGGCGCCGACCCGAATATGCTTTCAAAGGAGCACTATACTCCCCTCGTCAAGCTGGTCAGTTTCCCCGGCACGACACCGCTGTTTAAAAAGATGGTAGCCCATGGCGCCGATCCCCGACGCAGCGCCCGTGATAATGCTTTACTCTACCTGGCTGCCAGCTCAAATGACACTGCGCTGGTCGGCACCTTGCTGTCATTGGGATTCCGGCCCAACGACACCATCTCCATCGGAGACTACCCCATCAGCTCCGCCCTTTCTTACCGGGGTTTTCTGACGGTGAAAATGCTGGTCGATAATGGTGCCGATGTCAATGTCGTCACGCCCAATACTTTCCTTCCCGATCTTATTGGCCTGACCCCGCTGATGCTGGCAGCCCTCAACGACGACGAACCCTCCTTTTATTATATACTGAACCACGGCGCCAATGTCAATGCCAAATGTAAAAAAGGATATACTGCGTTGATGTGTCTGCAACAGTCCGAGATCGATCATCCCGCCTTGACGCAGGCCCTCCTCGAACACGGTGCACTGGCCTCGGAAAAGACAAAGTCGGGCATCGATGCCCTTTCCCTCGCGCGTAAAAAAGGAAATACCCGATCCGCCGAGCTCCTGCAATCATCGCCAAAATAAAAATAAAATGCGCACAAGAATAATTCCCGTTCTACTCCTGACAGCAGCCACCGTGGCCATCGCTGCCACCGCCATCAGTTGGATGAAACCCAGTGACGCCCCCCCCACCGGCGCCGATCATTATGCAGCCACCGGCGCCGAACCATCCGCCGCCGATATCCGGCTTTCCATCAGTAAAAGCCTGTCCATCCTTCAAACCAGCGGTTATAAGTTCACCAACCGGGCGAAACTCCATTGCGCCTCCTGTCATCACAATACGATGACCTCCATGCTGGAAGAAAAAAGCAAATTAAAAGGAATAACCTTTGTAGACACCTTCAAAACACAGCGGATCCAGTCGATGGTTGGCGACATCCGTTTTGCCTGTAATATCAATCAGCCCGACATCTTTGTTCCTGCCAAGTTCATCGCACCCTATGTCCTGGTAGGCCTGGCCGCGGAGAAATATCAGCCCGATCCCTATACCGATATTGCCGTTGATTATCTCATAAACCAACAAAAACCCGATGGCACCTTCGGCGCAGAGTTTGGACGGCCGCCATTGGAAAGTGGAGAGATGCACCTGGCGTCCTTCTGCGTACGTGCTATTCAGTTATATGCATCACCCGCCCAGCACAAAAGAGTGGAGTTAATGGTCAGCCGTACAAGAACGTGGCTGGAGAATACTGTCGCCGATATACAGCAGGAAATGAATTTCCAGCTGCTGGGACTACAGTGGTGCGGCAGCAGCAGACCCGAAAAGGAAAAAGTCGCCGCCCGTCTTCTGGCGCTGCAACATCCCGATGGCAGCTGGTCACAATTACCAACCATGAGTGGTGACGCCTATGCCACCGGTCAGGCCCTCTATGCTTTGTCCGAAAGCGGCACGATCCTGTCGCAGGATCCCGCCTATCAGAAAGGGGTCAGCTGGTTATTGAAACACCAGGATGCCAGTGGAGCCTGGATCATGGAGACAAGGGCCTTTGCCATCCAACCCTTCTTCAACAGCGATTTCCCGCCTTACGACGAAAATCAATATATCTCGGCAACCGCCACCAACTGGGCCGCTCTCGCCTTGCTGAACGCACTGCCGGACCAGGCCCTTATGGCATCAGCGCCTTAAGCTCTAATAATTTATATATCTTTCTTCAAATCCTCCATCCGCATAAAAATCGATCACGCCATAACCCGGCGCGGTCTGACGCCTGTTGCCTTCCCACCAGGCTCCGAATGGCAGGCAGGGTTAAAGACAACATTTACCCGTAGCGACAACGATGCAAATACCAACCACTTTTTATATACCGAAGATATTTATGCCGCTTATCTAAGCACCAGCAAAACTATCCTCCGGCCTCATTTCGATATCCTCAATCCATTTATCGTCTATCAAAGTCAGTATGCCTGGTCGCAGGGATCGATGAAGTTAAAAACAGGATGGGAAATTAGGAGGACGTGGAATAATATCTACAATTTTCCCTTCTTTTTGACGTTTAAAAGCCTGATTTAGCCGCATTATTTGTTGGCAGGGTTTTTACACCCTATACCTTAAACCATCTGTTATGAAACACACTATAAAGAATATAATTAGCGCAGCACTCTTTCTGAGTGTCGTCGCCTTTTCTTTAACCAGCTGTTACGAACAACATTATTATCATGAGAATCACCACCACACCCGTGGCTGGTACGATCGCCATCATACACCACCACCTGAAGGAGTCAGATTTGACGTCGATGTGCATCACTAATCGCCACAACCGGCGACACATGTATAAACGTCTTCTTATAATCCTGCAACACTCCGATGATCCGCTTCGGATCCTTGCATTCAAATAAATGAATCACCCAGACCGTCAACTTTAACATCGCCCTAAAATGCACCAGCGTGCTACCCAGCTTGGCAATGTCCTTATCCCGGGCATCGATACAAGTTTGATACGCATCTCCCGACAAGGCAAACAAGTCCTCCGCAAAACACCAGGCCCCATCCCGGGCATTCGTCATGCTGAACTGAACCAGCACCGATTCAGTATTTCTCGAATGTTTTCCGATCAGCGACAGCAAAGGCGACAAGCGGTTGATCTCATTGATCACCTCATATGTCATCGCACCTAAAATAATGTTGATGCTGTCAAAGTCTTTTTCGATCGGCTGCAACGGTTGCCCCAACCCTTTCATCGCCTCCACAGCGGCAATGCCCAGATCGAAATTGATATGCGCACTGATACCCAGCAGCAGATGCTGCAACACCAACACCGATCGGCTCCTGCAGGCCTCAAAAGCTATCTTCCACGAAGCAGAAGGCTCCCCACCCGATTTCCAGCTGGCCAACGCATCCAGGTAGCGATTGGCAAACAGCACGTCCAGCCTTCCCATCCGCGCCCCATCCTCAAACTGGCCTTTGTCGATGCCCGCCCTTACTTTTTCTGTCACCTTATAATACAGGGCCGCAAAAAACCCGCAACGGTCACCCGTCTGCCGGCTTTCCGCTATTATCCCACTCAGTTGGGACAAGACCTCATCAATAGTGGTAGCTTTCATTATTGCCGCGTCAGCGCCTTGATCAGCCGGGCGCGATAAACAGTATCTTTTTCCAATAACCCGATCCAATGTTCCTGTTCATTAATATTCAGGTAAAGCTCCGCAGAGTCACCTGTCCCTGCAACCCGGAAAATCAACTTACCCTGCTTGCCATGGCTCTGGTTCGTACTATCACTTACCAATGCACCCAACGACAAAAAATGTGCTGACAGATCCGCCGCAAAACGTTTTGACGAGTCAGCAGGTCTCCCATAGATCCCCTGCATGAAATGAAGTAAATTGTCACTGACCTTGCCCGTGCCCGACAAATACGCCGTCCCCTCTTCTCCCTTCGGGACACTCAGGTTAAACCCAAACGTCTCATCTTTATAGCTAGCATTCACCTGGTAGAAGACAGAGCTGTCCGTCACCGTGCTGCCAGTATAAGAAAGTCGCAAGCCCATAATGGACGCCGCCGAATCCAACTGCATCGGCTGGACCGGAAATACGCTGGTATTTATGAGGGTCTCGGTAGGAGTATTATTGTCAGTGCTCTCCGATTGCTGACAGGAAAAGAGCAAAACACAAACAACAATCGACAGTAGAACAACTTTAGAGGTCATAGTAAACGGTAATTTACTTAAAGGACGGTATTTATTTGGTATTTTCCGCATTTGCCTTATATACCCGGATAAAATTGCCGCCCAATATTTTTTCTGTATCCGTCCTGCTATATCCTCTTTTTAACAGTTCGCGAGTGATCAGCGGATAGCTCGTCACATCATCCATTTCCTTTGGCGGCGACTCGATGCCATCAAAATCCGAACCAAGTCCCACATGATCCGCCCCGATCAGCTTTGCGATATAGTCGATATGGTCGATGACGAGTGACAGCGGTGCACGCAGCGAATCCGCTTCTTTTGGATATTTCTTCGACAGGAATTCATTGATAGCATAGTTGGGGGCCTTCGCCGCCACGAGAGAGTCCAGTTCCGGTTTATGTCTGGCCAAAAAGGCGGCAACCTTTCTGCCATAGGTGCTGTCCAGGAAGCCGGAATAAAAGTTAACCATGATAACGCCGCCGTTCTGTCCGACGGCCTTGATCTGATCGTCCTTCAGATTTCTCGGGACAGGACACAGCGCATATACCGAACTGTGAGACACCAGCACCGGTTTTCCCGTAGTGTGAATGGCATCCCAGAAAGTCTGCTCGCCCACATGGGACAGGTCTACCAGCATTCCCAGCTGGTTCATATGCCGGACAATGTCCTTTCCCTTTTGTGTCAGTCCATAGGGCGTGACAGTAAATGCCCGGGTAGATTCATCCAGTGCCGAAGTAGCCCAGGAGGTGCTGTTGTTCCAGGTAAGGGTCATATACCGGACGCCCCTGTTGTAAAAGCTGTCCAGGTAGTCCATATTGTCTTCCATCATATGACCGCCCTCCACACCCATCATAGCCGCCAGCTTGTGGTGTCTTACCACCTGCTCCAGCTGCGCAGGACTTTTGACGATCTCCATCTTATCCGGATTTCGTCCCGCTATCGCATATAGCGAGTCTATCTCCCGGTTAGCCTGTCTGAACGCGCTGCCCGTACCATACCGGTCGTCACAAAAGATCGAGAATACCTGTACATCGACCCCGCCCTTCTTCAATCGGGCCAGATCGGAATGTGTCCTGCCTGTCAGGTCCTGTTCAATATCAAGCCCCTCCAGCGTAGCAGTACTCAGCACATCATTGTGCGTATCCACCAGGATAGCCTTGTCATGTATCTTCTGATAAGACAGCACTGCCTGCTGATCCACAGCCTTTCTCACTCCCGCGACCGGTGTCCGGGCCATTCCATCCCAATACAAATACCTCTCCCTATGCCTTTCCTCTTCCGCTCTTGTCTGTACATTGATATGCATCACCTGTGCAGGCCCATCACTACCCGCCGCAGGCCATACAGGCAAACCCGGCCCATTGGGATCACCCCTCTTTATAAAGTTGGCAAAGTATTCCTGCATGCGAGCGGATATCGCATAGTCATCCGGCGTCCACGAGTAGACCTTGTTCAACGGCAAATTGCCCAGCGCATATTCTATCTCCGCCGAGTGAACTGCGCCGCGTGCCGGCTGAGTCTCCGGTCTCGCCCGTTCGAAGTAATACCTGTACACCCGTTTACCTCCGGTCTTAGCCTGCTCATTCGCCCAGCGCCAGGTGTTGAATGCAATAAACCGGTCGCTTGCCAGGTCTGTCCCAACCTGCTCTACGTCGCCGTCCGTTGTAGCAGCATAAAGTCGTAGTATCGTATCCGCCGCCGCACCATATAGTTTCCTTACCCCTTTTTCATAATTCTCCCGGGTGACCGGGTCATTGCCGATGATCGAGTGATAGTCCCCTTCATCAGAATTCCAGCCTACCAACAACGGCACATGCGCCTGCTCCCCTGCCTGGAAGAGGACAGCCGGCGCCTTTGGCAAAAAATAACCGTCGATGGTCATCGGGAACCGGAAGTTGCTGAACTTCTTTGCAGCCTCCAGTATTTTATCTGCCGGCATGGCCCTCAATTCGGCCAAAGAGTTCGCTCCGCAGCTTACGGCAAAGGCTACCCCGGTCTGTTCTGCACCACCCAGCAGCACCGGCGGCAAGGCTCCTAATAAAGACCCGCTTTCCCCTATCGCTCCGTTGATAAGACCTTTCGATAAGGGAGAGACCATCTGGGCACTGACCGACACCGATCCCGCCGACTCACCGGCGATGGTCACCCGATCCGGGTCTCCGCCAAAAGCCCTGATATTTTCTTTCACCCAACGCAGCGCAGCCGACTGATCGAGCAGCCCATAATTACCGGATGCATGATGGGACGATTCCTGTGTCAGCTCAGGATGAGCCAGAAATCCGAATACCCCCAACCGGTACGTGACGGTGATCGCTATGATGCCTTTCGTAGCCATCCCTTCGCCGTCATAACGCCCTTCAGAACCATCCCCCGCAATAAACCCGCCTCCAAAAAAATATACCAGCACCGGCAGCCCCGCCGCCTTGCCCTTCGTAGCTCCGGCGGATGATGCCGGCACCCACAGATTCAAATAAAGACAGTCTTCGTTGATGCCCGAAGCCCGGAATTTCATATCACTGTAGATAGGTGGCTGCACCCCCATAGCCGCGAAATGATCACATTTCCTCACCCCCGCCCAGTCCTTTGCAGGTTGTGGCTCTTTCCACCGCAGGTTGCCTACCGGCGGAGCAGCAAAAGGAATGCCCTTGAACGATCGGACACCGGTCTTTTCCAGTACACCCTCCACCATGCCATTGACCGTCTTAACCTGTAAGCCGGTGGTTTGTGCAAAGGAAGAGGTCAGGGCCAGACCCGAAAGACCCAGGATAAGGAAAGCAAGCTTTTTCATGTGCGATTGTTTAAAGGATGTTTTGTAGTTTAAAGTATTGAAGCAGCATTATCGTTTTTGCATCTTTGATCTCACCGGAGTAAAGCATTTGCATAGCCCTTTCCACCGGCAGCTCCAGCACCTCGATATTTTCCTGCTCCTCTTCCAGGCCACCGCCTTCATGCACTTTCATCGCACTCGAATATTCGGCGATAAAGAAATAAAGCATCTCCGTTACCGAGCCGGGAGACATATACGCTTCAAATACTTTTTCTACTGCGGAGATCTTGTATCCAGTCTCTTCTTCCGTCTCACGTCGGATCGCGACATCAGGCTGGTCCTTGTCAAGCAGTCCCGCACAGGCTTCGACCAACATCCCATCCGGGTTGCCATTGATAAAGGTCGGCAGTCTGAACTGACGGGTAAGGATGACCGTTCGGGTATGTTTGTTGTATAAAAGTATGGCTGCGCCGTTCCCCCTGTCATATGCCTCGCGCGTATTGGTTTCCGTTGTGCCGTCTTCTTTTTGCCGCTGATAAGTTATTTTTCTTAACGTATACCAGTTGTCGGATAGAATTTCTGTCTTTAAGATCTTAACTGTATTAGTTGCCATTTCCAAATATCCCGATTTTAGAGCAAAAAAATGCCTTCCAGGAGCCTTGACCCATCGTAAAAGCACGAGTTTTTGCTTCGGAATTTACCAACGCCTAGGTGTTTGTTCCTAAAGTCTGTTAAGTTAACTAATCAACTTGTTTAACTGCATGTACAAAACTCAGGCAGGCCGCCAATCCTGTCGTTTCTTTGTGTTGTCAAAGCGCTGAGACAAATGACCTGAACAAAAAACCCGTTGCAAGATCCAATAATCCGAGAAACCAAACCCCTGCCTAAACCAAGGAATGCAAGTCCAATGTCCCGATGAAAATGTCCGACCCTTTTTTGATCCCTACCCTGTCCAAACCCATGAAAACCACCCGGTATATTGCCGGTACCTGTTGTCTCTGATACCACTGTAGCATCGCGAATCAACCCTTTACAGTGAATGAATTAACCCGCTGCGACCCCGGCGGGTTTTTTTGCGTCCCGGTGCTCCGGATCGTAAAACCCTACAACGCCTACCCGGAAACCCCTATTTTTGTTCCATGAAGGACGTCAAGCTCCCCACCATCAAAGAAATAGCGAAACAGCTCAATGTTTCCGTTTCAACGGTCTCCAGGGCCCTGCACGACCACCCCGGCATAGGGCTGCGAACCCGGATGCGCGTGCAGAAGCTGGCGCAGGAGCTTAACTATGAACCCAACCAGGCCGCCATTTTCTTCAAACAACGCAAGACCTTTACCATCGGCGTCGTCCTTCCCAATCTCAAAGAAGAGTTCTTCTCCGAGGCTATCAATGGCATCGAAGAAACGGCCAGCCAGAACAAATACAGCGTCCTGATCAGCCAGTCCAAAGATGACATCGACCGCGAACGACAGATCATCACCACCTTCAAGAATAACCGCGTCGACGGCATCATCGTTTCACTGAGCAAACAAACCTGCTCCTACGATCATTTTACCGCACTCAAAAATTACAATATACCCGTCGTCTTCTTCGATCGGGTCCCCACGCTGCCGGACTTCAATAAGGTCTATTCCAATATGAACAGCGGAACCCGCGAGGCCATTGAGTTCCTGATCGAAAAGGGACATCGCCGCATCGGCGTGCTCAACGGTCCCGAACAGATGAAGTCATCGAGGGAAAGAACAGAGACCTACAAACAGGCCCTGATAAAACGGCGGCTCAAAATAGACATGGGCCTCGTCGTCTCCACAGACCTCACCCGCGAGAGTACCCACAAGGCAATGCAGGTCCTGCTCGGCCAGCGTCCCCGGCCAACGGCCATCCTCGCGATGAGCGACTATATCGCGCTTGACGCCATGCAATATGCCCGCCAGCAAAAGCTAAAGATCAACAAAGACATCTGTTTTGTCAGCTATGCCAACCTACCCATCACCAGCTACCTCGAAAACCCGCCAATGGCCAGTGTCGAGCAATACCCCTACAAACAGGGAGCAAAAGCCGCAGAGATCCTGATCGACCTGCTCAATAAGGCCGATAAACCAGGGAAACCAGAGGAGCCTGAAACCTTCCAGAACATCGTTATTAACGGTCAACTTATAATTCACTCAAAAAAATGATCTCTGCTCTGCTGCGGTTCCGCTGCGCGAAACCTAAGCGGGGCCAATGTCTGCTCCGCTACGCTACGCAATCGCCTTCCAGGCGATTTTTGGCGCAACCGTTTGCGCACTAATTCTTCCTCAATCTTCACTAAGTTGTACCCCGAATAACGAAACATTCTTCCATGCTGGACCCGGTCCTTTCTGCATACGGCTTCGACAACAATACCTGCCAGGTCACCCCGCATGGTAGCGGCCTCATCAATCGTACCTGGTTCATCCGGTGTCAGCAAGGCAACTTTATCCTGCAACAGATCAACAGCGAAGTCTTTTCCGACCCAACGCTGATAGCAGACAATATCCACCAGATCAGCACCTATCTCGCTGACCATTATCCCGATGTCCTTTTCCCACGGCCCATATCGTCCCGCGACGGTAAGAACCTCATCCGATTGGCCCCCGACAAATATTTCCGCCTTTATCCTTTTATCGAGAATTCCATCACCATCGATGTCGTAGACAATCACGCACAAGCTTATGAAGCAGCCCGAAAGTTCGGTGAGTTTACCCGTCTGCTTTCCGGTTTCCCCGCAGACCAGCTGCATCAGACCCTGCCCGGCTTTCATGATCTTTCCCGGCGTTACAAGGACTTCCGGCTTG
>Ga0307510_10010017_pt1 | contig 11262 bp, 12 predicted proteins | sample 12_EM_MG_FD_207224 | JGI IMG/M metagenome (GOLD analysis project Ga0307510, IMG submission 207224) | Populus trichocarpa ectomycorrhiza microbial communities from riparian zone in the Pacific Northwest, United States - 12_EM | ecosystem: Host-associated > Plants > Roots > Unclassified | place... | reverse complement strand
TGATTTAAGGGTCATCAGATGTTATTTTCAAGGCTGTACGGTCTCTGTGGACCTGTTCTGGATGTTCGCGCCAATATCCTGTGTTTTAACCATAGCGAAAGTTTCTGAATTCCTGTCACTGTGTGCAGGTATCATATACGAGAACTGAGTCATGTGTCATGAAGTAGGTGGCAATCTGGAAAAAATGATCACTCTTGGTATCAATAGTGGTTCTTAATGCAAAGCTGCGAACCCGACGACGATGCAGAAGCCGACGCATGCACTACCAAAAATAGCAACTGGACGCTCGAGCACGGCCCAGACGTAAGAAACAATCCCCGTAAGGACGAGAAGGAAACCAGCAAGGGCGAAGGTAGAGCAAACACTGTGGCACCTATTCAGCAGGCGTACTAAGGCCTTCGCATTCTTCTCCGCATCTGCCTTGGGGTCACCGTCATCAATAGGACTGGCGAGGCATGGTACTATCGTGCTGAAGTTGGGCAATGACACGCGCCTAAGGTCGATATTGAGCAAGGGTGGTTCATCCAAGATTGACGTCAACGAAGTAGTAAGTGTCGAGAAGAAGGGTGGCCATCCAAATAGAAACGGTGTGGCGGGGGAGGAGGCGAAAGCATGAGAAGGATGGACATGTGCGGCCTTCTCGCGAGAGCGTGAGTTCCCGGACTCTAAAGCGGAAGGAGTCCGTAGCTTGTCAGCGGGCGTTGACCCAGAGGGGGCATACTTGGCATAGACGGTGGCAATCGATGAGTTGGTGGTTGATTGCTCGCCGTTAAGCCGGTAACGGATAAGGACAAAAGACCCAACGTAGGCGAGAATAGCTAAGCAAATGAGGACGATCATTAGTTGGAAAAATAGAGAATCCATTTAGAATCGCATACCAGCCGCTGCGTGAAATATCAAGGCCCCGACCAACGACGCAAGCATCACTCTGCCCATAGTGGTGTGTTTTTCCCTGTTGGAAGCGAGGGAGAATAGCACACTGTCGATTGACGTGAAAAAACTGGCCTGAATGTATGCGCTGAATTTTAGGGGATTCCAGGCGTCAAAGACAAATTTCTGTTACTTACATAGACACTAATTAGCTGCAACCGGTCAGACCATATTTGTGTAATTCGAGAGATGGTGTGCAAATCAGCAGCCATTGCAAGCGTAGCATGTTCCCGAGCTGTAAACGTCGAAATTGTGAGACTAAATTCTTATGTTGTGAGAATCTACTTGCCCCGCTTTTGGTTTGGTGGTGATTCACCATGAGTACGTTGCCGATCCGTCGAGGGACGAGCACCTATATGCGCATACAGTCACTAAACAAATCGAAGTATTTGAATGGCATAAAAGGGAGAGGAACATACTGTCAGCCAAGGACATGGGAAGTTGTAAATCGATGAAGCTGGATGCAGTGCTGGTGGTTGGAAAGACTACATGTACACAAACGTAATTGCGTTTGAAATAATAAATTCAGTCAACCGTGAGCGGCTCCGCGCTCTTGCCATTTTAGCATCAGCATCATCGATCGATCGAGATAAGTTCTCACCTCACTGCTGTCCGCAAATCCGAACTGACCCGTGACCAGAAAACTGCTGACGGAGTCAACTACGATGCAGATCGCCCGGAGGAGCGAAAACCAGGCCGTTAGAACTACGCAAAGGATTATGGCCGCATGGCTACATCGCAAAAGCTGGCAGTTGCCACTGCGCTTCTCCGGGGATACCCGACGTTTTCAGTCCAACTTATCTCCTCATTGATGGCAGTTGTCGTCGGTCATGTTCACTGGCCGCACTATCCCAGCATCGTCACCGAGGGAACCATGCGGATTCTGGAATAGGGCCTTCTCGATGTGAACACGCTGGGGCATGCAGGTGCCATAAGTAACCCCGCCCGAAATTCTGCGCCCTCTTCAACTTGCTTGCCTCTCTTACTCTTGTGCTCAGCACTTTGCTTGTCAAGAGGCCTTCTAACCTTTGCTGACTCACCGTTCACCGGTTCACCCCCTGATGCGCTTCTCCGTACTTTTTGTTCAAGTTCGTCTCTCTGACGTGTTCTCAACTGTGGTCAACTCATCATGACTGTCCTTTCCAGGTTCTTACCAGTGCCTGGGTGGTGACTGGTAAAGTCATCATCATCACGGTTGGGGGTAACACCACAGACGATGGAACGACTACTTTTGTTCCTCAAAGAGTAGATGCCGTCCTTGGGGATGAGGTTCGGTTTAATTGTATGCATTCCCCATTCTCGTTGTCAAAAACTGACCAGTTGCAAAGTCACGAATGGGAATCACACGGCAACCGAGTCGACTTTCAGCAGCCCTTGCATCCCGGCACACGAGACGGACAACACAATAAACGGTTTCGACTCTGGCTTCAGAGACACCCAACCTGGTACCGCCGGTTCCATTCTGAGTGTCCCCATACTCATACAGAATGAGAACCACACATTCTGGTTCTTTGATTATAACACTTGCGGCCAAGGCGGTGTCGGTGTTATCAACAACAACGAGTCATCCAACGAGACACTGGCCGGCTTTACGGTGGGTGTTTCTATGCTTTACAGCTTTCTCACGCCCATATTTTCCACGTTTTGGGCGAAATGCTTACGCATTGTTGGATCAACCTTCCAGCGAAATGCCATCCGTCTGAATGGCACGACGTCTTCCGACAACGCCACCACCACCAGCTATCGGACGTCTTCCACCACGCCACCTTCGCCTTCTTCAAGCGTACCCAGGTCCGCCTCTGACCGCACGTTCGCGGTCGGTGCTATGGGTGTGATCCCACTGTTCATTGCCGGCCTATTGGTCTAGGTCTGGGGAGTTCGAACTATCACCGCGAGATTTCTGGCGGCTTATCTGAGTTTCTTGACGTAAATGCGTTTGCAATTGGCATAGGTCAGGTTGTCAGTGTTTAGCATCGCCATTATTTTTCCATCCGTGCCACGGACATTCTTGATGTCTATATGAGTTTTTTTTACTGCCATAGTGGAAAGTTGGGAACGGAGGGAGGACTTGCTTTGCATACACCTGGGCGTTTGTACGGTATCTCAAGTCGTGACTTGCGTATCTGCGGAAGACGTCATCGTGGTTGGTCATGTCATGGACCCATGGTGCCTTGGCTGCCAGACTTTGATTTATGACGGGTACTAAATGGCGGAAAACCGAGATAATGCACACTTGTAATAATCCCTCACTCCCACCCATGGTGGCTAGCACACCTTGGGCCTTGGGGTGGAGTGTGGCCCTGGCCACCAGTCGTCCAGTTGAGCTGACGCCTGACGGTTGAGTCTGAAATTCTTTCCCACGCCTGACCGACAGAACCGTGACCGACCAGCACCGCTTCAGTACTTCACCACAACTTAAATCCCATAGAATTAAAGTTGATGAGATATATGCTTGATATTGGCTGTAATGTAGAAGAATCTTTCCATTTTACAGCCGATATTATGCCGTATATCTCATCAATTCTGCCACACAGATACACCAGAGATACCTAGTTTTTTTACAGGGTCTCTGCCAAAGACCTGGCGTTTCTGGCGTATCTGTGCCATAGGTATATTTCGCCCAGGGTCCTGGTCGGGCTCGAACTGACAGACAGGCATGGACTAAATCGGAGTCAAGAGTCTTTGTCAAGCTTCGCCTCGACTGAAACTATGAGCTGATAAACTTGCGTATCTCCCCATGGCACTTCAGCTTCTTGCTCTTGCTGTTATTGCTGCGCATATATCTGCTATTCCTGCACCTACACACAACCACACCCGTTATCTAAAAAATGTATTCTGAGGTTTTCTACCCAATGGCGCCGCGCAACTCAGTTCCGAGGATCTGTCGCCATTATCATTATCAGCACCTCCCGCCTCCGGAGGAACCCACCAACTTCATGGCGGAGCTTCGCCGAGGCCTGCGCGGTGTGGACAGAGGCGGCTTTTGGGGCAAGGTGAAAAGCGCTGGGTGGCGTCTCCTGCGTGAGTGTCTACCTTTCTCCGCGAAGACAACGATGCTGACTACACCCACGTAGTCAAAATTGACAACTACGTCTTTGAGGAAGAGCCACCCCTCCACCCGAACTTCCCGGTTGCAGCGCCTCCGAGTCCCCGTCCTCGTGTTCGGAAAATCTCTCCAGACATTCACATTACACCGGCCGGGAGACCAGATTACCTCCTTAGCCCCCCGCCATTCCAGGAGGATGGCTTCCTCTTCGCCCCCGTCCGCTCATCGCGAAAGCCACGACGCCAAGAGAGAGTGCCGCCATCCCCGCGCCCACTCCCGACCCCGCCTGGTCCGCCGTCGTGTCCTATCCCGAAGATCTCGTGCTGCCCGTGGGCGAACAATCCCTCCACGCAGCCTTCGCCGACTACGCCGTTGACCGGCTCCGAAGCGGAGGACGCCGCCATTCGTTTCTTCATCACGTCAGCTCCCGACCTGTTCTCGACGATCAACGAGAACAGTGATGAGTCGCAAGGCTCGGACACCTCCGATCCCTCCACGGACGCCGCGGCGAGCGACCAGGTGCGGGGACCCAATGATGACACCATGACGCTGGACAAGACCCAGGCCAAGGAGATCCGGGATGTCGCTTCCGACGAGGAGTTCCTGGAGGATATTGGCTTGAGCCTACAAGCTTTTATAGCGCTTCTCGACGGCGTCGACATCCAATGGGGTGACGACTAGGCGGGCCGAGATTGGGCGCCTGCGTGGAGGGGCGGCCCAGGTAAAAAGGTAAGTGAGCGAGTTCATTGAGCACGGTGCACTCTCTAGGTACTGGCGCGGTACCGGCTTGCACGACAATATGGGGCCTATACTCTCGGTTCCCAAATTCTTGGGTTGGGAATCTGGCGTGAAGGACCCTCACCAACCAACGAGCGGGCCAACGACTCAATTCGACGACTTGGCTCGACTGCCACACGGGACCGACCGTCTTGGAACGCGTCTGTTGGACGATGGGCCGCTGGACGCTGGCGGGTGGTCGGTCGTTGTCCTTCGGCCAGGACGGCGACTGCACTGCTCGTCAGTGGGGAAGTGCCCAAATGAGTCCAGGTACGTCAGCTTGGTCCCGCTGCAATGCATGGCAGCATGATCTTAAGTTCTGCCCCACAGTCAAGTTCAGACGATTCCTGTTCTCATAGACTAGGCGCGACAACGTGGGGGTCAGACTCATCTGCAGTTCCTTTCGGCCAGGAGCTGTGGGGAGGATTTCCTCTGGATTGTTGCGCGGCCTTCGATCCCACCAAGCATCGGTGCGGACAATCCCCCTTCGTCTCATGCTAGCATCGTCACTCACGTGCCCCTGATGGCAGCGGGAATTCGATTACACTTAGCAAGTTTAGGTGGACGGAAAATTGGGTGGCGGGAATGCGCCGCAAATATTGGTGCGTCCTCTCCTTTCCAATTGTCTGAGATTCCTGCCCACGGTCATATTCAGAAACAACCCATGTCAGTCACGGGCTATGGAGTAGGCGCAACAACAATAAAAATAGAGGTCAGACTTGTCTGCGGTTCCTTTCAGCCGGGAGCTGTGGGCAGCTTTCCTCTGCGTTGTTGCGCAGCCTTCAATTACATCAAGCATCGGTGCATCCAATCCCCTTTCCTCTCATGCTAGCATCGTCACTCACGCTCCCCCGATGGCAGCTGGAGTTCGATCACTTAGTAAAGTTTTGGTGGAAACCCGAGTGGTGGGAATGCGTTCTGCTGTATGTATCGGTGCGTCCTCTCCTTTCCAATTGTCTGAGATTCCGGCTCACGGTCATATTCAGAAACAACCCATGTCAGTCGCGGGCTATGGAGTAGGCGCGACAACGTGGGGGCCAGACTCGTCTGCAGTTCCTTTCGGCCAGGAGCTGTGGGGAGGATTTCCTCTGCGTTGTTGTGCAGCCTTCAATTACATCAAGCATCGGTGCGTCCAATTCCCATTCGTCTCATGCTAGCATCGTCACTCACGTGCCCCTGATGGCAGCGGGAATTCAATCACTTAGCAAAGTTTTGGTGGAAACACGAATGGTGGGAATGCGTTCTGCTGCATATATCGGTGCGTCCTCTCCTTCCAATTGTCTGAGATTCCATCCCACATTAATATTCAGAAGCTACCCATGTCAGTCACGGGCTACGGAGTAGGCGCGACAACGTAGAGGTCAGACTTGTCTACGGTCCCTTTCGGCCAGGAGCCGTGGGCAGCTTTCGTCTGCGTTGTTGCGCTGCCTTTAATCCCATCAAGCACCGGTGCGTCCAATTCCCTTTCGTCTCATGCTAGAATCTTACTCACGTTCCCCTGATGGCAGCGAAAATTGGATTGCTTAGCAAGTTTTGGTGGAAAATCGGGTGGCAGGAATACGTTCTGCTGCAGATACCCGTGCGTCCTCTCCTTTCCAAGTGTCTGAGATTCTGGCTCACGGCCATATTCAGAAGATGCTCATGTCAGTCGCAGACTGGAGTAGGCGCAACAACGTAGAAGTCAGACTTGTTTGCGGTTCCTTTCGGCCAGGAGCCGTGGGCACCTTTCGTCTGCGTTGTTGCGCGACCTTCAATCCCATCAAGCATCAGTACGTCCAGTTCCCTTTCGTCTTATGCTAGCATCGTCACTCACGTCCCCCTGATGCAGCGGAAATTGGATTGCTTAGCACGTTTGGTGGAAAATCGGGTGGGGGGAATACATTCTGCTGCAAATACCGGTACGTCCTCTCGTTTCTAATTGTCTGAGATTCTGGCTCACGGTCATATTCAGAGGCTGCTCATGTCAGTCGCAGACTGTGGAGTAGGCGCGACAACGTAGAGGTCAGACTTGTCTACAGTTCCTTTCGGCCGGGAGCTGTGGGCAGCTTTCCTCTGCGTTGTTGCGCAACCTTCGACTCTGTCAAGCATTGGTGCGCCAGGTCCAATTTGATTCGAGGCTTGTACCACAACTCACTCCCGACATCAGCACGGCTTCGAATGAAGGCCTTGTTGGGAGAGGAGCGGTGTAAATATGTTCTACGAATATCGGTACGTCCTCCTTTCTTTCGTTTCTTTCGTTAATTCGCCATCTGACTAGTCTGCTCGTCTGCAGCGCTGTTGCAGTCGTGTCGTCGAGGCGGTCTCGGCCGGCTGTCTTGATGGCACGTTGTGATGGTCGTGGTTGCGCGCATTGTTTCGTGGTCCTGGAAGGTCCTCGTTCCATCGTCTACCCCTGCACGATGCTCATCGCTTATGCAGTCCTCCAAGTTCTTCAAGATGCAAGTCCGATCGGGTTCTCGGGTCTCTGTGGACTAGTCTTGCCCCCTACCGTACATGCTCGTGTCGATGTCTTATGTCTGCGCTTGTGCCTCGCTCTCGCCCGTTTGCTTATTTGGTTGGTCACGGACAGTGGTGGACATTTGGTGTTTCGGCTGCTCTCTGTTTGGTTTTCCTAAATGTTTCTCAATGACTCATTTGCTGGGTCTCAGTCCCAGAGTGCGCTTTTAATCGCGAGACCAAGACATAGCCTGAAGAGATGCTTAGCCTGGAGGGTGATTATGGAGCCAATCAATACCTTCTGGGACCTATCTGTTTCTCTCAACAACCGACGGTCAAAGGCTAACAATACCCCCTTCTGTTGATGTGTCGGGATTATGAATCCGACAACACTTTTGCCACCTCTTACCCTTCCTGAAAGGGCTTTCAACAGCCACAGCACATGACAATTCACGCATGCGCTGCAGTCACCTTCCCAGTCGATATTATCCTCGGCCGGGCCATCCTCGAAGCAGGTTACTGCATTTATGAACCCATCAGCGTACCCGATTTCTCCCGATTGCCCTTCTTACTTGCGGGAGCTGGGCGCAACCCGTGCAGGTGCCGCTATTTTGGCATTGTCGTTTTTCTCTTTCAAGTGGTTTGTATCTCCTTTTGGTGTTGTCATCATCATGAGATGAAAGTCGGACCAAGGTCGAGGACAAAATGCATTCGGCCCTACTAGAGCGTACAGTGGCAACGGCACGATGAGGATATGAGGAAGAGCAACACGGGCACCATCGCCTCGACGAACTCGTCCCCATCTTCCTCTCCACAGTACCCGTGCCTTGCATGGTCTTTGAATCCTGCTACACCTTGATGCGGCCTCGAACCACGAAACCAGGGACACGCAGTCGCAAGAAGGCCCGCCCAACGGAATCGGAGTGTGGAGTGGAGTGGAACGGCCGAGAGCCCAGAAAAACTAGTAAGCAATCAATTAATCTTGCTTGCTTACTAACTACATCGTGACTGTGTTACCCCCATATCTATCACGGCGATACTACGCTCTGGTGTGCTCTGACGCCCATGTGCCCATCGGCCCATCGGAGTATAACTTATATAGTTTGACCCGGTTTGTCGGCCAATGACATAATCCTGCAATCAAGACAACTGCGATGCTGTGCTGAGACGTGAGAAACATCCAAGAGCCAAAGTGCCCATCCGTGACAGCCTCATCAACAGGGAAGATGGTTTTACATGTGGTTCAATCTAAGGTAACTTATATATGGGCAATGCCGTATTCAGGGCAGCGCCGTTGTCCCAATTTCACTCCCTCGCCCCCCAGCATGGTCAATTTCCGCGATCCCACTGTAATCGCAGAGGATTACTGTGGGTCTGACCAAACATGCGAGCTCTAGAAGCCCATTGAACTCATCCTTCGACAGTGGCACTTACGAAGTTCTGGCATGCCCTGGCCGGTCTCTACATGTGGGTGTACCCAATCGCACGGTCTTTCTTCTCACGACATATCCAACAACAATAACCCTACCATCCGCTCCTAGCTGGGAGTTTGTCACCACTCTTGACTATGAGTGGAGTGCTATCCGAGGGCATCGACCCTACCGCTGGACGATATGGGTCCGTAATAATGCACATATCCTCCCAGGTTTCGTCGCCTGACTAAGAGCTTTGGCCGTTCTGCCTCCCTCTGTAGATCTACTCTGTTACACGTGTGGCCACCCTCATGGCCGTGATACTTAGCTTGGTCAAGATGGACGTTACTACCCAATACCACTGCGTGGTATGTCGTGTGCAACATATGTCTCATGTACCCCTGCACCCTGACAGACCACGATTCCCAGGTAGAGAGCGTCTTCCGAATTGTGAGCTCCCCCACCCCCGCGAATCGACCTGAGGAATGAACACTCGTCGGCTCTTTTTCGTCTGTTTGTTCCTAGATCTTTGGCTACCTGTCCTTTTCTGCCGCATCACTCTTGATGGTGCTTCGCATGTACGTCCTCTTCTGCATTTATGGTGATACGACCATCTTCCTGAGTCAATTGCTAATGAGAACCATCAGCATGGCCATTTGGAACAGGAAGTTCATCATAGTGATCGTGACTAGTGTATGGGTGACCAGTCTTGGGTTCCTCATTCAACGTAAGTCTTTCCTGCAGACGATTTGGAATCATTTTCAAATATGCTATGGTGTTAGGACTTGTGCGGGTGAATAATTGATAGAATTGGGCCATCATGGGCTTTCTGGACTCATCTCATCCCCAGATCCGTGCTAGTTGGGTGCCTGCGATGGCCACCTGCGTGATAGACAACATTGAAGGCACAAGACTCACCATGATCACAACCCTCATCACCGACATCGTCTTACTTCTCATTATGCTCATCGGCTTGCTCCGCCTGGGCTTTTCCGAACGTGGCGGCGTGCTTGGTATGGGACGCCTCATGTGGAGACAGGTGGGGATGTCTGCGTTCTCCCTAATCGTGGGCTTTTCTATCCGCTGATACGATCCCCGTTCGTAAGGGACTCATTTGGCTCTTACTTGCCACCATCGCTGAGGTCCCGCCAGTGGTAAGTGTATTCAATTTCTTGTATTTATTCCTTCCACTCATCATGACTTTACTATCGCAGATGTTAATTTGTTTGAACCTGAACGGTAGATATTCCTTTCTGTCCATTCTGTTAAATGATGAACACTGATAGAACCTGATTCTGCTTGAAATATCAGATCCATTAGACTACGTGTGTCGTCTGTGTCATCCGTTACGGAAGAGTCACCAGTCTAACACTTTCTCAAAACACAGATGTTTCAGATTCCCGCAATGATCACAATGTCAATTGCTGCAACTCGAAACTATCGCTCTCTAGCGGACTTTCTCTCAGGGTCTACGAACAAGTACGATGAGATTCCATCCTCCCTTTTTTTGCTGTGCTCACTGTCGATGTAAACGAAGTGTAATTGTATCCGCCAGTCGCCATCCAAGCGATTCTACACCCTCAAAGACCAATCGGGTTCCCGGGCCCACTGATCCACTGGAACCCATGGGGGTGGCCGTACATCAGACTTTTCCGCAGTATCAAACGCCACAGACAAGCCAGCATACCTTGTTCATCGGCGCAGAAGTACTGCCTGATAAAATGGCATGATTGGGACCTGATCACGACGTGGATGGCGACAGCGCGGGAGCCGAACATGAGCCCTATTACAAAGTTTGGATTTTCTTTAACTAGGTAGACTGTAAAAGTAGACTTATTAGCACTAATCGATAATCTATCATCGAATACTGTGAAAATATGTTATCGTCGTTCAGTAAGAATACTGGAAACCGCGGGTAGGTGGTATCATGGGATTGATCCAATTGTTGTACTTGTATGGTCACCTGATTTCGGCGCTCGAAGGGAGAGGTCACTAGCATTGCTATGAAAGCGAACATGCCGGTGGCAGTATCAATCTGTATCCGGGCCATTAGTAAGGGAATTGATTGAAGGGGATGGACGGGATGGAAGCCAGGGTTCCTGCCAGGCTCACTCTCGTCACCGGGTCATCGGCTCTCCCGAAAGTTTCGGACTTTGTTAGTGCGCGGGACGATCCATCATGATGCAGAGAAGTGTTCCGTTGGATATCGTTGAAGTGCCTAGGGCCCAGCGGAAACTCATCATCGTGGTTTGATTCTGGTGTCATGGGGACGACTGCAGCGCGAAGGGGCAGGAGTTCAATCCGATTCTCCACATCTCTCTATTGCCGAGGGTGATCCGTCGGCCTGCGACGGAGGGGAAAGCACCTAGGAAATCACATGGTGGGATGCCCCAGTCGCAGGTGAGAACAGTCCGTAATCCTGCTCGTAGCGTTTGTTCCAATTTGTCGCCTCTGTTGCTGCTCGTTCCTTGGCCCTCCGGAACGCAGTCGCTTGACACACATCCCGCAGATGTACAGTAGCGACGAGACGATGAGGCAGAGCACCACAAGTACCATTGTCTCGATAGACTCGTCCCATTTCTTTGAGGTGCCGCTGCGCGAAGCAGGGTAGAACGTATCCGTCTTCGGGACTAAGATCGCTAGACCGATCATCGAGTTTTC
>Ga0307510_10010016_pt1 | contig 11262 bp, 8 predicted proteins | sample 12_EM_MG_FD_207224 | JGI IMG/M metagenome (GOLD analysis project Ga0307510, IMG submission 207224) | Populus trichocarpa ectomycorrhiza microbial communities from riparian zone in the Pacific Northwest, United States - 12_EM | ecosystem: Host-associated > Plants > Roots > Unclassified | place... | reverse complement strand
GCGATCGTCGACCACCACACCTATGTGTTCCTCGGCGACGGCTGCATGATGGAAGGCATCAGCCACGAGGTCAGCGCGCTCGCCGGCGCGTGGAAGCTCTCCAAGCTGATCGCGCTGTACGACGACAACGGCATCTCGATCGACGGCAAGGTCGCGCCCTGGTTCATCGACAACACGCCCGAGCGCTTCCGCGCCTACGGCTGGAACGTGATCGGCCCGATCGAGGGCCACAGCGCCGATGCCGTCGATGCCGCGATCACGCAGGCGCAATCGTCCGACAAGCCGACGCTGATCGTCTGCAAGACCGTCATCGGCGAAGGCTCGCCGAACCGCGCCGGCACCGCCAAGGCACACGGCGAGGCCCTCGGCCCTGACGAGATCAAGCTGACCCGCGAGAAGCTGGGCTGGACCAGCGAACCCTTCGTGATCCCCGAGCCGGTCTACACCGCGTGGGACGCGCGCGCTGCGGGGCTGAAGGCCGAGTCCGCCTGGGTCGACGCGTTCGAGGCCTACGCCAAGGCCTATCCCGAGCTCGCGGTCGAGTTCGCGCGCCGCCTCGACAATGAGCTGCCGAAGAACTGGGCGCAGATCGCCGTCGATGCCGCCGTCGCCGCGCACACCAAGGCCGAGACCGTGGCCAGCCGCAAGGCCAGCCAGCTCGCGCTCGAGGCCTTCACGAAGGCGCTGCCCGAAATGCTCGGCGGCAGCGCCGACCTGACCGGCTCGAACCTGACCAACACCACGAGCACCGCGCCGTTCCGGCTCGAAGCCGATGGCTCGAGCAACGGCGGCCGCCACATCAACTACGGCGTGCGCGAATTCGGCATGGCGGCGATCATGAACGGCGTCGCGCTGCACGGCGGGCTGATCCCGTACGGGGGCACCTTCCTGACCTTCAGCGACTACAGCCGCAACGCGATCCGCATGGCCGCGCTGATGAAGCAGCGCGTGATCCATGTGTTCACGCACGACAGCATCGGCCTCGGCGAAGACGGCCCGACGCACCAGAGTATCGAGCATGCGGCGTCACTGCGGCTGATCCCGGGGCTGGACGTCTGGCGCCCGTGCGACACCGCCGAGACGGTGATCGCCTGGGCCTGCGCGATCGAGAACAAGGCGCGCCCGAGCGCGCTGCTGCTGTCGCGCCAGAACCTGCCGTATGCGCCGAAGAGCTCGCTCGACGGCATCGCCAAGGGCGCCTACGTGCTGGCCGAGCCGAGCGAGGTCGGCATCAAGAAGAAGGCGCAGGCTGTGATCATCGCGACCGGCTCCGAAGTGCAGCTCGCGCTGCACGCGCAGCAGGACCTGGGCAAGCTCGGCATCGCCGTGCGCGTCGTCTCGATGCCGTCGACAACGGTGTTCGACCGCCAGAGCACCGCGTACAAGAACGAGGTGCTGCCCAAGGGCCTGCCGCGCATCGCGGTCGAGATGGGTGTGAGCGACGGCTGGTGGAAATACGGCTGCGCGGCGGTCGTCGGCATCGACACTTACGGCGAGTCGGCCCCGGCGCCGGTGCTGTTCAAGCACTTCGGCTTCACGCCCGAGAACGTGGTGGCGACGATGCGCGCCGTGCTGAGGGGCTGAACGCAGTGCGCCCGCGCTTGTTTGCAGGTCTTGCCGCGGCGTGCGCCGTCGCTGCGGTTCCGTGCGCGCGCGCCGCGGACGAACTTCCGCCCGCGAAGTTCGAGTTGAAGCAGGAGAACACGGGATCCCACCTGCCGCGCAACGTCCTCACGGGGGTGTCAGTTCCGATCAATCGCCGCTATTCGGAACTGACTGATGAGCAGAAGGACATCGTCAAGTCACGTTACGAGGCGATGCGCCCGACGGATGAGCCGCCCTACCCGATTGATGGCCTGACACCCTTGTTCAAGGCCGTCAATCAGCTGCAACGCAAGGTGCTCGCGCAAGGGGAATTGGTGATCTTCATCGATGTTGATGCCAAGGGCAACGCGGTCAGCGCGTCGGTCATCAAGCCGCTGGCGCTCGATCCCGACATGACCCTCGCGGTTGCGCAGGTTCTCATGCTCACGAAGTACAAACCCGCCATCTGCAGCGGCCAGCCCTGCGCGATGGGCTATCCGTTTCGCGTGACCTTCTCAGTCGAGCACTGAGGTCGCGTCCAGTCGTTCATCAACCTCGAGGAGATCTCTCATGACCATCAAGATCGGCATCAACGGCTTCGGCCGCATCGGGCGCATGGTGTTTCGCGCCGCCATCCAGAACTTCGCGGAGATCGAGGTCGTCGGCATCAACGACCTGCTGGAGCCCGACTACCTGGCCTACATGCTGCAGTACGACTCGGTGCATGGCCGCTTCAAGGGCAGCATCGCGGTCGACGGCAACACGCTGATCGTGAACGGCATGCGCATCCGCCTGACGCAGGAACGTGACCCGGCGAACCTGAAGTGGGGCGACGTCGGCGCCGACATCGTGGTCGAGGCGACCGGCCTGTTCCTGACCAAGGAAACCGCCGAGAAGCATCTGGCCGCGGGCGCGAAGAAGGTCATCCTGTCGGCGCCGTCCAAGGACGACACGCCGATGTTCGTGTTCGGCGTCAACGACAAGACCTACGCGGGCCAGGCGATCATCTCGAACGCCTCGTGCACGACCAACTGCCTCGCGCCTGTGGCGAAGGTGTTGAACGACAAGTGGGGCATCAAGCGCGGCCTGATGACGACGGTGCACGCGACCACCGCGACGCAGAAGACCGTCGACGGTCCGAGCAACAAGGACTGGCGCGGCGGCCGCGGCATCCTCGAGAACATCATTCCGTCGAGCACCGGCGCAGCCAAGGCGGTCGGGGTCGTGATCCCCGAGCTGAACAAGAAGCTGACCGGCATGTCGTTCCGCGTGCCTACGTCGGACGTGTCGGTGATCGACCTCACCGTCGAGCTCGTCAAGGAAGCGAGCTACAAGGAGATCTGCGCCGAGATGAAGGCGCAATCAGAGGGCGCGATGAAGGGCGTGCTCGGCTACACCGAGGACAAGGTCGTCTCGACCGACTTCCGCGGCGAGTCGATGACCTCGGTGTTCGATGCCGAGGCCGGCATCGCGCTCGACGGCACCTTCGTGAAGGTCGTGTCCTGGTACGACAACGAGTGGGGCTACTCGAACAAGGTGCTGGAGATGGTGCGCGTCGTCGCCAAGTAAGCACTGCGCATGGCCCATGAAAAACGCGCCCGAGGGCGCGTTTTCATTTGTCGGAATGCCGCTCAGCGCCAGTGGCCGCGGTAGCCGCCGTAGTAGCCGAATCCGAAGCTGATCGCCGGTGCGACGTAGACCGGTGCCGGGACGTAGTACACGGGCTGAGGCGCGGGGGTGTAGTAGTACACGGGCTGAGAGGGGGTGTAGGCCGGCACCGGCGTGCTGTCGCGCCCGGCGTCGGCGGGCGCGGGCAGTCCGCCGCTGTCGGCCGGTTGCACGTTCACCGCGAGCTGCGTTCCCGGGTCGCGCGCCATGCGCGTGCTGTAGCGCTGGCCGGCGTACTCGTACATCACGTCGTAGCCGACGATGCGGCTCTCGTAGCTGGTCACGGTCTGGCAGTGCCGCACCGGCACTTCGGCGACCGGCGTGTTGGCGGCCTCGACCTGGTCGCCGACGATGGACCCTGCGACCACGCCCAGGCCGGTGGCGGCCGCGCGGCCGAAGCCGTTGCCCAGGTTGTGGCCGATCACGCCGCCGGCGATCGCGCCGATCACGGCGCCTGCGCCGCTCGGGCGCTGCTGCACCAGTTGTTGGCTGTCGCTGCAGGCTTGGCGCGCGACCGGCACCGACGCGGTGACGGGGGTGGACGAAACGACCGTGGCGAGCTCGGCCGCCTGGGCGGCCAGCGGGCCGCCGAGCAGGGCCGCCGCCAGGGCAGCGGTGCGCGACGTGAGGCTGCTGTGCATGGCAGTGCTCCTTTCGAGAAATTGGCGGTTAGGATACGCCGAGCGCTACGCGGACATCGGCAGATACGTCGTCTTGACATTTCTTTGCGCTTCATCGTCGCACAGCAATCTCGGCGATGAGCAACTCATGCCCAATCGCCCGCTGGCATACCGGAACTCATTGGACAAGGACAGAAGACGTGAAGAAGCTCAAGTGGTGGGGATTGGTCGGCCTGGCGGCGGCGGGTGTCGCCTTGTCGGGTTGCGGCAGCAGCGACTCGTCCAGCTCGGCGTCGCTGCGACTCGTGAACGCCACGATCACGCACCCGTCGCTGGACCTGCTCGTCAACTCGAGCGTCTCCGTTTCGGCCACCGCGACCGACACCGCCAGTGCCTATGTCTCCCCGGCCAGCGGCAGCAACACCTTGCAGCTCAACGACGCCGGCGCCGGCACCGCGCTGGCGACGCTCGTGCCCACGCTCACGGGCGGATACCACTACACGCTGATGGCCTATGAGTCGGGTGGCAACGTCAAGGCTGTCGTGCTGCCCGAAGACATCGCGACCCCGACATCGGGCGTGACCTTGCGCATCTACGATGCCGCGATCGAAGCCGGCAAGCTCGACGTCTACGTCACCACCAATGCGTGTACCAACCTCTCCGCCATTTCGGCCACCACGAGCTTCGGCACCCTGACGGCGCCGGCGGCCGTGTCGCTGAACCAGGGCGCGGGCACCTGGAACGTCTGTGCCACCGCGCAGGGGAGCAAGACCGATCTGCGCATGAGCCTGCCCATCACGATCACCAGCCAGACGGTTGCCACCGTGCTGATGACGCCGGCTTCGGGCGGGGCGCTGATCAACGGGGCGCTGCTCACCCAGCAATCGACCTATGCGGCGACACGCAACACCAATGTGCGTCTGCGCTTGGCCGCTGCGATCTCGGGCACTTCCGTCCCGGTCCTCGCGACGGCCACGACCTCGGCGGGCAGTGTCACGATCGACCCGAGCGGCTTGCCGCCGGCCCTCGGTTTCTACACGCTCGTGCCGGCCAGCAGCGCCCTCAACGTCACCGTGAACAGTGCGTCGGTTGGCGCACCTTCCACGGCGCTGGTGGCCGGCAGCGACATGACGCTGCTCGTCTACGGCAGCCCGTCGACTCCCGCCTTGACGCTGATCACCGACGACAACCGCCCGCCGACCGATTCCACCACCGTGAAGCTGCGTCTGATCAACGGCGTCACGAGCAGCAGTGGGTCGCTCACGCTGACGGCCAACAGTTCGCTGGTGGCCACCGGTGTGGGCCCTGGCACCGCGTCTGCCTACGCATCGGTACCCAGCAGCACGATAGCGACGGTACTTCTGTTCACATCGACGTCGTCGTCGGGGACCTTCTATTCGAGCACGGCCGCGGATACGAGCCCGATTCTGTCGGCGAACGGCGTCTACACCGTGCTGCTCGGTAACGACTCGTCGGCAGCCCTCCAGCTGCTGATCCAGTAAGCACAAGTAAGGCCTCGAGGAGAGCGGCAATCCGTTGCGTTTTGCGCGGATTGACCGCTGGCCTGAGCCCTAGACTTGAGGCACCCCCGTGGTGCCGGTTCGCGGCGCCGGTTCAGGTAGAGAACTCTGATGAAGACCGCCTTCCGTCGCCGCGTGATCCTGTCCGCCCTGGCCCTGGTGTCGTTGTGCGCCGCTGCGGCGCTGCCCAACGCCGCGGTCGAGCGCGGGCCGCAACGCAGGGCAAGCGCGTTCCCGGCCGAGACCGAGGCGCGTGTGATCGTCAAGTACAAGGCCGATTCAGCGCTGATGCGGGCGCAATCGGTCAGCGCATCGCCGCAGCATGCGCAGGCGCTGTCGGCTCGGCTCGGCTTGAACCTGACCGATGGCCGCGCGACCGGACCGCGTTCGCAGGTGCTCAAGACCAGCGGCATGAGTTCGCAGCAGCTGGCGGACAGCCTGAGCGCGCAGAGCGATGTCGAGTACGCGGTGGTCGACGGCCGCATGCGGGCGCTGGCGGCGCCCAACGATCCGCTCTATGCGGGCGGGCAAACCACGGTCACGCCGGCGGTCGGTCAGTGGTATCTGCGTGCACCGACGAGTTCGACCATCGCCAGCACCACCAGCATCGTTGCATCTATCAATGCCGAAGCCGCGTGGGGCATCACGACCGGCAGCAGCGCCGTCGTGGTTGCAGACCTGGACACGGGCGTGCGTTTCGACCATCCCGACCTCACGCTGAAGCTGCTGCCCGGCTACGACTTCATTCACGCGGACTCCGCTGGCGTCTACACGACGGCCGCCGATGGAGACGGACGAGATGCAGACGCCAGCGACCCAGGCGACTTTGGTTGCGGTGAGACCACCAGCAGCTGGCACGGCACGCAGACGGCGGGCCTCATTGGAGCCTCTACGAACAACGGTGTCGGCATGGCCAGCGTCGGACGCGACGTGACGGTGCTGCCACTGCGCGTGCTGGGGTGCGGCGGCGGCTACGACTCCGACATCCAGGCGGCAATGCTGTGGGCGGTGGGAATCAGCGTGTCTGGTGTGCCTGACAACACGCATCCGGCCAAGGTGCTCAACATGAGCCTGGGTGCCAAGGGAGCGTGCAGCCAAGCCTATGTCGACACGATCGCACAGGTGAACGCGGCAGGGGCTGTTGTCGTCATTTCGGCGGGCAACGAGGGCCTCGATGTCGGTACCCCGGCGAACTGTGCCGGCGCGATCGCGGTGGCCGGCGTGCGCCATGCTGGCACGAAGGTCGACTACTCCGACCTGGGGTCCAAGATCGCCATCGCGGCGCCCGCCGGCAACTGCGTGAACGCGACCGGAACCTGCCTGTACCCGATCCTGACGACGAGCAACAGCGGCACAACCACACCGATTGCTGCGACCTACACATCCGGCGGCGGCGACGCGTCGCTGGGCACCAGCTTCTCCGCCCCCATGGTGTCGGGCACGGCAGCGCTGATGTTTTCTGCGAACTCGACGCTGACACCGACCCAGGTGCTGACCGCGTTGAGGTCGTCCGCGCGTGCGTTCCCGTCGACCGGATCGGGCGCCGGGGTGAGTGTCTGCAACGCGCCGACCAGTCTGACGGATACCTCCACGGCGCAATTCAAAGAGTGCTACTGCACCACCAGCACCTGCGGAGCCGGCCTGCTGGACGCAGGTGCGGCCGTGAATGCCGTGGTGGCGGTGACGGCCAAGATCGCAGCGTCGTCCGGTTCGGTCGCGACAGGCAGCTCGGTCACCCTCGATGGGTCGCAGTCGAGTCCCAGCACGAACCGCAGCATCGCCACCTACTTGTGGACCATCACGAGCGGCGACACCCTTGCGAGCTTCTCGAGCGCGACCAACGCGTCGACCGCGACCGTGCAGGCCACCGGGGTCGGCAGTGTCGTCGTCAGCCTGACGGTGACCGACAGTGCCGGACAGCAAGGCACGACCAGCACCACGATCACGACCACGGCACCGGTGTCGTCCAGCGGCGGCGGCGCCATGCAACTCGGCTGGCTGCTGGGCTGGCTCGCGTCGGTGATCGGCGTCTGGGTCGTGACGCCTCGGCGTCTGCGACGCGGTTGAGGGCCTGCGTCAGGGCCTGGTGCAGGGGGCGAAGACGCCCTTGGCCAGTTTGACGCCGGCCGCCTGGGCCGCCAGCGTGGCATCGGCCTTCTCGATGCGCAACACGTGGCTGCTCGATGCCGGCGCGAGTTCGACCACGCGCGCAGTGCGCACGCCCTGTTCCGAGAACGCGTCCAAGGCCTTGGACGCGGCGGCACGCTCGTCGAAACGGCCCAGCGACAGGCCCGGCGCCAGCGCCGCGGGCTCGCGCACTTCTTCGTACGGCGTCTTGCGGCGCTTGAGTTCGTCTTCCTTCTTGGTCAACGCCTCGCGGGTCGCGTAGCGGCCCATGTAGACGATCCAGCTGCCGGGCTTGTCGACCTTGACGTCGACCAGCGGCGTACCGGGCAGGGCCGACTGCGCCACGGTCTGGGCCGCGCTCAGCTCGGCGTCGGTGAACGGGCCGGCTTCCAGGCAGGCCGGTGTCGGCGGGCTGGCCGCGGCCGCGCTCGTGTCGAGGCCCGACCCCGCGGACAAAATGCGCAACACCTCGGGCCGCACCTGGCGTGCCAGGCGTTCGGGCTCGCGGTCGCCGATCGCGCGCGCGCCGACGACGTTGTCGAGCCAACCCTGCGTCCAGGCATAGAAGGCCAGGTTGGCGACCAGCAGCGCCAGCACGACGGCCCTCAGCATGCCCGGCACCTCATCGGGTCACGACCGCGCAGGAGACCTTCATGCCGCAGCGGCAGGGCTCAGCCGAACGCTGACCTCGCCGCTGGAGACCGGCACGATGCCGGCGTCGGTCTCGACCAGCAGCGCCCCCTGCGCCGACACGCCCCGGGCGATGCCGTGCGGCACTTCGGCCAGCGTGGTGCTGATGCTGCGACCCCGCAACACGTCACGCTCGGCGAAGCGCGCGGCGAAGGGGGCGAAGCCTTCGCGCTCGAACTGCTGCAGCGCCTGCACCAGCGGCAGCGCGATGCGCGCCAGCACGGTGGGCGCGCTGGCGGCGGTGTCGAGTTCGCCCAGCGGCGCGAAGCCGGTGTTCACCTCGGTCGGCTCGAAGCGTTGCACGTTCAGGCCGATGCCGATGATGGCCAAGCGCTGCGCGCCTGCGGCGACGGTCTCGATGAGGATGCCGCCGAGCTTGCGCGTCGTGTCGGGCGCGCCGCGCAGCCACAGGTCGTTGGGCCATTTGAGGCCGATGCGCGGTGCGGCTCCGGCGTTGCGGTCGGGTGTGCCGTCCAGCGCCTCGGCGATCGCCACGCCGACCACCAGCGACAGCCCCGACCAGTCGCTGAGCGTGAGCGGCAGCGCCAGCGAGAAGGTCAGCGAGGCGCCCGGCGACGACAGCCACACGCGCCCCTGGCGGCCGCGTCCGGCGGTTTGATGCTCGGCCACCAGCAAGCAGGGTTGCAGGTCGATCGCGCGGCGCCCGAAGGCCCCGCTCTCGACGCTGCGGCGCACGATCACCTCGTTGTTGTTGGGTGAGGTGTCGGGCACGGCGCGCGCACGCTCGAGCAGCGCGGTGTTGGTCGAGCGGATGGTGTGGACCACCTCGACGCTCAGCCCCGGCAGCAGCGGCGCCAGTTGCTGCCACAGGGCCTCGGCGCCCCATTGCAGTGTGTGCGGTGTTTGCTCGGGCATGGCCGTCAGCGCTTGGTCTTCGGGGCCAGCATCGTGCCGCGGCAGCCCTTGGTGCCGCAGCGGCACTCGAACTGCTTCTTCAGCTTGGGGGTGTAGGGCTCGTCGATGATCAGGCCGTAGTCGTAGAACAGCTCGGTGCCGGGCTTGATCGCGCGCAGCGCCTTGATGAAGATGCGGCCGTCGACCTCGTCGGCCTCGCAGTTGGGCGTGCAGGCGTGGTTGATCCAGCGCGCCGCGTTGCCGCCGAACTTCGCGTCGATGACGTGCTTGTCGTCGACGTGGAAGTAGAAGGTGTGGTCCGGGTCTTTCGGGTCGTGCGGATGGCGGCGCAGCGCTTCTTTCCAGGTGATGACCTCGCCCTTGTACTCGATCAGCACCTCGCCCTTTTTGAGCGGCGCGACGCTGAACACGCCCTTGCCATGCACGCCCGACTTGCGAACCTGGATGCGGCGCCCGCCGGCCTGGGCAGCGGGCGGTGTGGCGGTGGCCGTGGGGGCACTGGCGGCACTGTCTTGCGTCATCGGATTCTTTAGGTACATTGAAATCATGGGTGCGCGCGCGTGTATGCGTGCGCGCGAGAAGCCCGGATTGTATTGATGCGGCGTGGCCTGCCACGCGCCAACCTTGAAAAAGACCCATGACCAAGTCACTGATCATTGCCGAGAAGCCTTCCGTCGCACAGGACATCGTGCGCGCGCTCACGCCGCAGGCGGGCAAGTTCGACAAGCACGACGAGTACTTCGAGAGCGAGACCTACCTCGTCACGTCGGCCGTCGGCCACCTGCTCGAGATCAAGGCGCCCGAGGAGTTCGACGTCAAGCGCGGCAAGTGGAGCTTCGCGAACCTGCCGGTGATCCCGCCGCACTTCGACCTGAACCCGATCGACAAGAGCAAGGGCCGGCTGGGCGCGATCATGAAGCTGGTCAAGCGCAAGGATGTCAGCGAACTGATCAACGCCTGCGACGCGGGCCGCGAGGGCGAGCTGATCTTTCGGTTGATCCAGCAGCACAGCAAGAGCAAGCACCCGGTCAAGCGGCTGTGGCTGCAGAGCATGACGCCGGCGGCGATACGCGACGGCTTCGAGCACCTGCGCAGTGACGCGCAGATGCTGCCGCTGGCCGATGCCGCACGCTGCCGCAGCGAGGCCGACTGGTTGGTCGGCATCAACGGCACGCGCGCGATGACGGCGTTCAACTCGCGCGACGGCGGCTTCTTCCTGACGACGGTGGGCCGGGTGCAGACGCCGACGCTGTCCATCATGGTCGAGCGCGAAGAGAAGATCCGCAAGCACGTGTCGCGCGACTACTGGGAAATCAAGGCGACCTTCGCGGCCCAGGCCGGCGAATACGACGGCAAGTGGTTCGACCCGAAATGGAAGAAGAACCCCGACGACGCCGAGGCGCGCTCGGACCGCGTCTGGAACGAGCGCGACGCGCAAGCCATCAAGGAGGCCGCACTCGGCCAGCCGGCGAGCGTGACCGAAGAAGCCAAGCCCAGCACCCAGAGCTCGCCCGGCCTGTACGACCTGACGACGCTGCAGCGCGAAGCCAACTCGCGCCTGGGTTTTTCGGCCAAGACCACGCTGAGCATCGCGCAGGCGCTGTATGAGAAGCACAAGGTGCTCACCTACCCGCGGACCGACAGCAAGCACCTGCCGGAGGACTACGTCGACGTCGTCAAGCAGACGATGCAGATGATCTCGACCGAAGACCTGCCGGGCCCGCTGCGTGCGCTCGCGGTGCACGCGAAGACCGCGATCAAGGAAGGCTATGTCAAGCCGAACAAGAAGATCTTCGACAACGCGAAGGTGTCGGACCACTTCGCGATCATCCCGACGCTGCAGGCGCCCAAGAGCCTGAGCGAGATCGAGGCCAAGCTCTACGACATGGTCGTGAAGCGCTTCATGGCAGTGTTCTTCCCGCCGGCCGAGTTCATGGTCACGACGCGGATCTCGACCGTGAAAGCCGCCGTGGATGGGCAAGAGCGGGAGTTCAAGTTCCAGACCAACGGCAAGGTCATGGTCAAGCCGGGCTGGCTCGCCGTCTACGGCCGCGAGGCGCAGGAAGACGACGCGAACCTGGTCGCGGTGGCCCCCGGCGAGATCGTGCGCACCGAGGACGTGGTGGTGAACGCGCTGAAGACCAAGCCGCCGGCGCGCTACACCGAAGCCACCTTGC
>Ga0307510_10010013_pt1 | contig 11264 bp, 5 predicted proteins | sample 12_EM_MG_FD_207224 | JGI IMG/M metagenome (GOLD analysis project Ga0307510, IMG submission 207224) | Populus trichocarpa ectomycorrhiza microbial communities from riparian zone in the Pacific Northwest, United States - 12_EM | ecosystem: Host-associated > Plants > Roots > Unclassified | place... | reverse complement strand
CTAGACAACAACTTCAATCACAGTTTTAATCAAACACATATTTTAATCAAATTAATCACAACTAAAAGTGATTTTTATAAATTTATTTTTTTCAAATCATAACCACAAAAGCTACCGCAATACCTAATACATCGATGACTAGATTGCCATGTGTTTGATGCTGGTTGTGTGAGGTTGGCCAGGCTTGGTAGAAATCGATTGAACTTGACACAAATTGGTCAAATTCGATAGTTCCTTACTCATTGATGACTCTAGCGTTCTTAGAAGGAGATTACAATCATTTTCCTTTTTTTTTTCTAATATAGCTCTGATGGGTTGATGAGCTTTAGAGATATGTGCTGTTTAGATTTGACTCAAATGAAGCTCAAGTTGTTAGAGCTGTTTCTTTCCAGGATTGGGATAATGACATCATTGTGCATTTAATGCACAAGCCACTTGCCCTCACTTTATATCTCTTCCTAATATTGGAAGAGCTACTTTTGTTGAAAGGGAATTTCCACTTTGAGGCTATCAATTGCAATTTCCTTTCCTTTAGTGTCTTTTTGCAAATGCTATGTTTCCTATCAGGATGGAACTAAATAAATGGCTTTTGAGTTTTTTCTTTTTCCAGTTTCAATTCTTAATTTAGCAAGAAATAAAAGGTTAAAGGACATGTAAGTGGAAAAAAGAGTAATTAATGAGAAAATTGGATGAGAGCACTTAATTGGAAGTTTTAAAAAAATTTGATATGCTCAAATGCTAACAACTAAAGTCCATGAACCCAATTGAAAAAAAGTGTAAAGTTGATGTACCGATAATGGAATTATCCCTTAAAAAAACCATATAAATACACCTTTTGGGTGTTATTGGCTGCCATTTTTTTGTGCAAAAACCTTAAATTATTCTTTCCTCTTTCTAAAAGAAAATAATAAGTAACTCTCTCAAAAAAACAAAATCCCACACCATTTTTCTTTTCCTTTTCCTTTCTTTCCTTTTCTTCTTCTTATTTTCTCCCTTCTTTCTCTCTTTACCAACCTAAAACCTTCTTTATATCATTCGAATCTGACCCCATCATGACCAATAATGCCCTTAATGTTCCTCCTCTCTATCTATAAAAATAAAAATCAATGACAATAGCATAGAAAATTGACCTAGTCACCTTTTCCCTTTGCAATCAATAACCAGTAAAAACAATAAGGCAACAATAATTTTGAAGAAGATGAAGTAGGGAACATCAAAATTTTTCCGGCCTTGATATCCTCCTCTTGTCAGCATTGAGCTTCATTCCTATGGAAAAAAAAAAGAAGGTTAATTAAGAGTTAGTCCTGTTATTGTGCATACCTTACAACCAATTGATTGGTTTCACTTAACACTAATACTATATATGTGTGTGTGTGTGTGTGTGTGTGAATATAAAAGTTTAATTAATGAATTTAGATTAAAAATAAAGTTCTTAGAACAAAAATTCTTTATAAATAAAATTATAAAGTTGTTATAACATTGAGGGTTCTTATTGCATTAAAGTCAATGCTTCATTAAGACTAGATATTAATTACAGCTATTAAGACCGATACATATTATGTTTCGTTCTTTATAAAAGATAACAATTATTCTTATAAGCCAAGTTATAAGGGACACATGAAACTAATATATAGATGCTTATTTAACGATAAGTTCAATAAACTAACTTGTATAAGAATTTCATATAAAATGTTACTTTTATTTATGAAAAGACTTATGTGCAGTTGTGAAGTGTTCTTATACTTGAGATAATTAAGTTATTTTATATAGGGATTGCTATATTGTGATCTTGATTACACATTGCTTTAATTAAAGGTATCAAATGAGCAAATATTGAATATAACAAAAAAAAAAAATATGAATATATTTGAGTGATCAAAAAATGATTCATCATTATAGAAAAATTACAGAAAATGTTCCGCTTGTTATCGAATAACATTTTATAAAATCCTTGCACAATGTGGAATGAGATTTAAAAGAATGACAATATTCTCTAACAAACACAGAACATACTTATAAATGTAAGAATATAAAACAAAGATATATCTAAAAAAGAAAACAAAGCCTTAAATTGGAAGAAATCTTACTTAAACTTGTATTAAAGCAAATACAGAAGGTATGGATTTGGATATAAGTAATACAAAGATAAAGAAAATGATGGTTTTTCCCTTAAAGATATTGGTTTTCTCTGCTTAAGAGTTGTCTAAAGAAAATTGCATGCCTTCAACAAAAGAGAAAGCTACCTATATATAGGAAAAATGATAGCAAATTTGAAATTTTACAAAGTCTTGTAATTATTTTGCGTTTGGAAGTTTGTATGATGTAACTGTCTATCTTGTCTTCCAGCACTAAAATTTTTTTTTGTTGTATTTGCAAGTGGAGGAGAATGTGTCTTCTTATGCCGATATAAATCTTTAGACTGAGAGCATGAAAGGCTAGGAGAAGACGGGCCGAGATGGACCTACCATAAAGGCCTGTGAAGATAGGCCCAATAAAAACATAACAAAATTAAAAATGAGCCATAAATATTTTTGGCCTTAAAAACTCTTTTTTTACACAAACATACACATATGTACAGAAATGCCTAAGGTTTTTGTATAGAAGGGAGAATGCCAAAACAATTATCTTCATTTTTATCTTCTAGGCTGATTATGGATTCTAAAGATGAAGAGGAAATGAAGTCATTTGATTTGGAGTCATTTTATAGGAGCTGCTTCATAATTTCAAAATACTCTTCTTTGGATTTTGTTGCAGCAAGAAGGGTTGAAGCATGAGATTTTTGGGCTAAGAACTTAGATTAAGGGTTTAAGTCCTTAATCCCATCTTTTTTATTTTCTTTTAACCATTGTAAGATTGCAGGTTTGGAAGTCTTGGATTCTGCTGCGAAAGAGTCCTATCATTTGACTTTAAATCTTCTTATAAGAATGAGGGGATCCATGTTGAGTATTGTAATCAAAGTACCTTAAGCAGATCCAAGGAACAAAGAATTTTGAGCAAAAAAGAAGAAGTGGTGGAAATATTTTTTCACTTTCTGTGGATTTGTAATTTTGTTTGAAGATGGTGTAACCATATTCAACCATAGGATGGGGTTGAAGAAGGTCATATAAAGCACCAAAATAGTCCCACCATTGACGAAACCAGTTTGGTAATTTTGAAGTGTTCATGGAGTTGTTAAAGTAGAATAGATAAGAATGAATACCCTTGGAGTTTTGTAGAAGGAATGTATTAAAAGCATGCTTGGTAATCCTAATAGGTGTAGGAGCGACAATGGTTGTGTAGTATCGCTTGGAAACTTACTAGAAAAGAAATTTCTTTGTGAAAAGCTTGTTTCTAGTCAGAAAGGTGAAGGATTTTTTGGATAATGCAAGTAAAAGATGTGGGTTCAAGATGATTTTATTGAAGTTTGAAGTTTTTAAATTTGACTGATCTTGTTATTTCAAGGACTTCCATATAATAAAGCTAGTTTTGTAAAATCCCATGGTTTTAAATTCTAGTATGAAGAAAAAATCTGTAAAGGTGCTATTGATGGATTAGGATGAAAATATCCATCTTCAATAGACAAAACATTTTGGAAATTTTTTTTTGGTAATATATTCAGATTTTTCTTTTGAAATCTTTTTGTTTTGAGATAAATCAATTTGAGAGTTTTGTAAAGATTAAAGCAAGGGTTTTTAAGAGGAAGATCCTGTTTTAGTTTTGGAAATCGGTCAACAAGAGTTACCTTCCTTAAATGATTTATGGCTTATAGTTTGTAAAGCCAGAAGTAGTTATGAAGAATTTGAAAAAGAATCTACCTATGTTTGTACCTAAGAAGAATGATTTGTTTCTTCTTCTTCGGTAACCATATCAATCCATGATTTGATTGGTTTTGCAAAAGAAATTGTTGAAGAAAGGAGTTTTGAATGGTATAGGGGGTTTTGAAGATTCAAGTTTTTGTTATGGTGTTTTACCCTTATCTCTAGATTTTGGTGGCATCAGAACCTGTTTTGAAAAAATCAGGTATAAAATTAGTATCTCCTTTTATAAATTCTATATCAAAATAAAAATACTAAGCATAGCTTGTCATTAGGCAAAAATTTGTTCTGATGCAATGTTTTGAACATCTTTTTGTAAAACCACTTTAGCTGATTTGTAATCAATACACAAAAGAAAATTTTGGTTTAGTAAATCAATTTGAAATTTTGTAACGCACATGAAAATCAAAAGAATTTGTTTTTTGATGGTTGAATAATTCTTTTGACAATCATTTCAATGTGCAAATGTAAATTGAAGAATATGTTTTTTGAAATTTTGAACTTGCTTAAGGATACCACCATAACATAACTCTAAAGCATCTATTTCAACTATTTTGGGAGCTAGGGGATTGGCTATATGTAAACAAGTGATTTATTATACCTATTTCTTGATCTTTTTAACAATGCTAGAATGTTCATTAGACCATGGTACACTATTTTTTCTTAACCTATCATGCAATGGTTTTGCTAGATGGCTAATGTTTTGATAGAAGTCTAAGACAAAGTTAAGACTCCTTAAAAATCTTTACTTATAGTTCTTATCAAGGATTTTGCTAAGAAATTTACTAGCAAAGGTGAGAGATCTCTCTATAAGTGTGATTGTGCCTTGGAAAATATGGTGACAAAGAAAATGAATATGAGTTTGGAAAAAAGAATTCTTAGTTTTGAAAACAACTAATCCATTTTTCTTTGCAAGATAAAAGAACGTTTGTAAATGTTTAAAATGTTCTAAAGAGTTTGAAAAAATAAGAACATCATCAATGTAAATTATGCAAAATCTTGAATATGGATTAAAAATATAATTCATGATTCTTTGAAAATTCTGAGAAAGAATTTTTAAATCCAAATAGCATTACATTTCATTCATATTGACCAAAAAGAACTGTAAATGCAGTTTTATAATGATCTTTTGGATGAATCTTTATTTGATAAAAACCTGATTTCATATAAAATTTTAAAAATACAAATGTAGAATGTAATTTTTGCAATAAATCTTTCTTGTTTGGAATATGATATATAATATATTTCAAAGCTTTATTCAAAGGTTTGTGGTTTATGACGAGTCATGGTGTGCCTCTTCTTTTATTTTAAATTTTTTATCCACATAAAAAGTCGCACATGACCAAGGCGATCTAGATTTTTATAAAACATTTATATTGTAAATCTTGGATTTCAAGTCTATAATGATATTCTAGCTCTCTATTCATTTGGATAAGTCTAGCTTTTATAGGTATTTGTTTTTCCATTAAAATTGTCATCATAGGGTAGATCAACCACATGCTGTTTTCTTTTCCAAAAAGTATTTGGTAAATCAGAACAAATCTCTGATTCTATTTTGTTTCGGAAATCTGAAGTTCCTTTTTGTAATACAAGATTTTGTAATTGTTGTTCTATTTTTTTTTAAAAAAATACATCTTGTTTGAGATGCATGAACTGAGTTTTCTTTTCAGAAATCAAAGCGTTTATTTGATGAATATAAATACAATATGCTTTGATTATATTAAGATTTCTAGTTTTTGGTTTTTCTAGTAAAGGAAAAACAAGTTTTAAACCATTAATTTTTGAAGTAATATTTTCATGTCCAGTTTTATAAGGAGTGATCATATCACTGAAAATAGTGCCCAGAATAACAATATGATTAATATCATTTGTAACAACAAAAATAATTTTTAAGATAAAAACCATTGTTTGAAATAGATGCTTGAGTTTTATTTTTTATTACTAATTTAGTATTGTTTGTTGTAGAAAGTTTTTTAGAAGTATTTTGTAAGAATCATTTTGGAACTATTTCTTCTTTGATACAATTTAAATATGCACCTATATCAAATAAGACGATAGTATCTATTTGAAAAAACCAAGGAAATTCTTATGAAATGCTTTTTTGAAGTAATTTGAGTTAAAACATGGAGAAAAACTTCAAGAACATGCTCAATGTTTGTTAATGTATGATCTTTTAGGTCATGTTCTATATCATGATTAGACTCTGATTCCCTATTAGAATCTAATTCATTTCCTAATTTTGTAAAAAAGAGCTATAATATGGCAGAATCTTTTTGTTGTGCTTGTTTAAGGTTGGTAAGCTCAGTTTTGATTTTAGATTGTAATTCTGGGATTATAGCTAGAGGTTTAAATATTTTTTTTGTTGAGGATTTTTGTAAGATCATAAGTATTTGTATTAGTTAAAGGTAGAATGGAATGACTTTGAACAAGCTATGGTGGTTCTGGCTTATCAAAAGTATTTAAGAGTTTGTTTCAGAAAGTTTTTTACAGTTGGGAATCATCAAGACGTTTAATGGCTTTAAGGATGAATTCTTGATCTCTGGTAAGGACATTGATTTGTCTGGAAATGTGGTCAAAAGAATCTTCTAAGTCAGAATTTGTTACCAACTTATCAATTTATAGAGTTTCTTTAGAAGTGTCTTAAGGGTTTGTTTCAGTTTCAAAGACTTCAAGTAAAAGAGATTGAATATGATGAATAACTTCTTCTTCTAATTGAAGTTCATGTAGTTCGGTATTTACATGATAAAAATTAAAAGTATGACCTTTTTAGCCATTTTTGTAACAGGGAATGATTTTGAGGTTAAATCTAGGTTTGGATTGAGAATTTTTTGTTGGTTTTTATGGGAGATTTTGTAGTAAGGTTTAGATTTGGTATGAAAACATTTTTTGTATTTATTGGTTAATTGTTTATGAAGTGGTTTAGAAGGTTTTGGGTGAGTCTTGAAACAGGTACCACCACAGATTGACTTTTTAATGGATAAGTAAAACTATTGACAAAGACTTTTTAACTCCTGTTTGGTTCGTTTTATTTCTCACTTAAGATGTTTTTGGAGTTTAAGATCTTGAGACCTTTTTTTTGGGTGAAGCTAAAAAGTTCACTGTATATTAGTTGGTCATAGTGGATAGTTTTGTTGCTAGAGGTGTCTTTGATTTTGTTTCTAACTCTCTTTCCTAGAAGGGTAGGTAATCCAGCAAGAAATTTTTCTTTCCAGAAAGGATTGTTAGAGTCTTCTTAGAGCATAAAACGAGTGAGAAAGATGTTTTTGTACCATTAAAAGTCACTAAGTTTTTTGCACCTAATGTTTGAAAGAACAACATTTTTATCTTTTAGATGGGATGGATCACCTATGAAATGTAGAGAAATAGTTAGTATCAGGGTTGATACTATATCTTGGATGGTGTTGCCAGATGGGTTAAGGATCAGTGTTTGGTCTTTATATGTTTGAATGTATTATAGAATCTCCAATCATTGGGCATTAATGAGATAGTAATCCCACCATCCTTTTAATTGACCAAAAAAATCCTATAATTAAAACTTCATTTATGGCTTCGTCTAATAACCAATATGAGTTTTGTAAGCATTGATAACTATGATCATTTGTTGTAAGGTATTTTAGATGTTGTATTCTGTCATTCCTTTAATGTTCCATTCATAGAGAGAAGAGGCATTGAACTTATGTTGGTTATTAATGCCTGGCTCATTTTTGGATTCCTATGTCTAGTGTAATAGGAGTTGTTCTAGGTGGATAGTTTCTCTAATAAAGTTTGTTTATTTCAGAAATCTCTTCTTGAAAGGCTTTTTCTTCAACAAAAGTTTGGGTTTTGTCATGTTGTATGGTGTTTACATGGCTTATAGAGGTTTAAGGATGATTACTGATTTGGGGTGTGCTAGGGGTAATTAAGGTGGAAGAGGAAACTTCAAAGTGGTTGAGATTTTTCATACAAATTCGCATGTTACTCGTGAAATTGTAATCGTAGTTTCGTCTTTACTTATTTTCATATTTTTCTTATTTCTTAAGTCATATACACATATTTGGATACACTGCTAAAGTTGTTATATTTGGTGTTGATTTAAGTTCCGTAAGAGTCGAAGAAAGGTGAGATGATAGGAAAAAGGCGTAACGAGCATATTTGAGTGAAAAGTATATATTTAAGTGAAACACAAGAAGAGTGTAAACACTTGAGGGAGTGAGTGAGGAATACATATTTCTTATCAACTAACCAATTTTTAGATTAAAAAATGTCAGAGGCAAGTAACAACATGTCACCACAAAGAGGAGATAATAAAATTGTAACTCAGATACGCATTATAAATCAACAGATGGATTGATTGACCAATAAATTTGGAGATAAGTTGGAGAGGAAATATGTTAATAATCATGGTAGGGTTCAAATTAGGTCTGAGCGAAGAGAATTTAATGCAAGGAGGGATGTTAGGCGAGTTGACACTAATATGGATGAGTTTATGGTTAATAGTGTGAATATAAGTGATGTTGATTTTGAAGATGTGTTCGTAGGACATTGGGAACCTTTTGGACAATAACATAATTGTTAGTTTACAGGAAAAATATACGGTGATAATTTTGGATAGAGGGTAATTATAGGTATCGGGACCATAATGCTGAGTTAGGTGGAAATTTAGGTACAATTAAGCTGAAAATACTAGCTTTTCAAGGAAAGCCTGATCAATAAGTTTATTTAGAATGAGAGAAGAAGGTAGAGTGGATTTTTTAGTGTCATAATTATTCGAAGCCCAAGAAAGTCAAGCTTGTTGCTTTTACTGATTATGGCATTGTATGGTGAGGTCAGTTAGTGACAAACCATATGAAGAATTATGAGAGGCAAGTTGATACTTGGGATGATATGAAATCCCTTATAAAGAGGAGATTTATATGTAGCCACTACTATAGAGAATTGTATCAAAGGTTGCAGAGTTTGAGTTAAGGTACAAAGAGTGTTGATGAGTGCTTCAAGGAGATGAAACTTGCTATGATTCGAGCTAATGTTGAGGAGGGTAGGAAGGCTATTATGGCTAGATTCATGAATGACCTTAATCATGATATAGCTCATATCGTGTAGTTAGAAGAGATGGTGCATATGGCCATGAAAATGGAGAAACAACTTAAATAAAAGAGTATTATTTGGCAAAGCCAACCATTAGGCCCTTCGAAACCTTGGAAACCCAATTGAAAGGCTAAGATTGTAGGTGGTCCATCACATCAGAATGAGGGCAAGATTGAATACCCTAAAGAGAAGAAAGACACCTCGGCTTTTTTTAAAGGTAACAAAGTTACTCCTACTTCTCGTAGCTATGACATTAAATGCTTTTGTTATTTGGTTTTGGTCATGTTACTTCACAGTGTCCAAACAAAAGAGTCATGGTTATGAAAGCTAATAATAAGGTTGAGATCGATGAGGAGGATGAAGATGAGAAGATGCCACCATTGAAGGATGTTAATGATGTTTGTGTTGAGAATATGTTTGAGGCAGATGCACTTGTGATAAGGAGAGCATTGAATATGTATGTCAATATGGATATTTGGAGGTTAAACGGAGAACATATTCCACACGAGATGTCATGTTCATAATAAGGTATGTAGCTTAATTATAGATGGTGGTAGTTACATTAATGTAGTTAGTACTGAATTGGTGAGAAAGTTGAACTTGCACATTACCAAACATCACATACCTTATAAATTATAGTGGTTGAATGATGGTGGTGAAGTGAAAGTGAATAAGTAGGGTTTAATTGTTATTTCTATTGGTAAATATTGTGACGAGGTATTATGTGATGTTGTGCCAATACAAGCTAGTCACTTGTTGTGTGGTAGACCATGACAATATGATAAGAGCGTTATGCATGATGTGATGACAAATAGATATTCCTTTAAGATGAATGGAAGACCTATAACTCTTGTATATTTGACACCTAAGCAAATATATGAGGAGCAAATGAAATTAAAGAAGGAGAATATGGTTGAAAAAGAGAGCTTGTATATCAGAGGACTTTCTTTGCTAACAAGGTTCTTCTTAGTTTTAATGATGATACTATTCTTCAGCTTGGTACTGATTTGTTAACCTTAGAAGATGTTTTTCATGATACAGATTTAAGGTTGAATTTTTTTAAAGAATGAGAGGATAATACTAACCAAGTTAGGTCCGAATTTGGCCTTAAAATATCTACTGACCAGTTTTGACATATCTCTCAAACTGTAGATCAGTGTGAGCTGGAATTTTACAGGGAAATACTAGACACATGGAAATATATTTTAGAAAATTTTCAGATTAAATGGAGTTCACAAACATATTATTTCAGATGGTCAAAGTTACTAGACAAATCTTGTCAAACCTACCACATTGGACCTTTGTGTACTGTTAAGGACATATCTGGAGCTGCAAGTGGATTTTTTCTGCTATTCAAGTATGGATGAAAACTATACATCTCAAGCTTTCCAACCATATATAGTAGGCCCAGTAACTCATCAAAATCAAAAAGCGAATAACGTGTTTGAAATATGACTGAAAATCTACCAATAATGTGCAAAAATTGGATATGCAGGCTACATAAAGGAATTTTGCTTTGAAGACTTTATTTTTATTATCCTATTTTATTTATTTATTAATAATTATTTTTAATTTGGGTTTGTTTTGGTCTATTAGATATTATTTAGGAGTTCATTTCATTATTGGACTTATGTTAGTTAATTACTAGTTTAGACCCATTATCATGCAACCCAAAAGTGGTCTATTAGGGTTAATGTAAAACCCAACAAAAAGATAGTGTTTGATTAGCCTATGCTAGGAAAGAACTAAAGGAAACAAACCGGCTTGCTTTAGGTGGAAAATGGGGGAGGAAACCGCCCTATCCTAGGTGGGAATTGTGGGGTGGTAACCAGCTCTAAGATAACCCAAAAGGGGGATAAGAACAACCATGACTAGCACTCAAACACCCCCATCTCAATTAATAGGAGTATAAATGCAGGAGAGGAAAAAAAAAGTGACTTTTTTTCTCCCCCAAAACAGGTTGCAGCTGGCTGGAACAACTCTCTATTTCTCAAAGAAAAACCCAATAAACCCAACTGCATACACCTCCCTTGAAAGTTGGAGAAGAAGGGAGAGTTAGAGAAAAACAGAGGTGGCCGAAGCCATGGAAGAAGAAGGAGCCTAGACCTCTCCTAGAACCGGCAGTAGCCATTGCTGTAACACACACTCCTTTCCAAGAAGAAAACCAAACCAAACCAGCCTGCATGCAAACCCTTTTGAGTGTAGATTGAGTAGAGAGTTGGGAAAAAAAGTGTCGCACGTGAGCGACGTCGCGACGATCGTCCACCCACAAAAATAAATGTAATGGGGGATGATAAATCTGGTCAATGTGGGGAGACAAGGAATTCGTTGTCTCTTAGCAGTAAAAAAAAATGGTGTGGGAGTCGCCACCTAGTATTTTGGTCACTAGGAACCCTAACTGGCCTC
>Ga0307510_10010012_pt1 | contig 11265 bp, 6 predicted proteins | sample 12_EM_MG_FD_207224 | JGI IMG/M metagenome (GOLD analysis project Ga0307510, IMG submission 207224) | Populus trichocarpa ectomycorrhiza microbial communities from riparian zone in the Pacific Northwest, United States - 12_EM | ecosystem: Host-associated > Plants > Roots > Unclassified | place... | reverse complement strand
ACTCACATCAAAACTTCATTTCTCTTGCATTCCAACCTTTGAATGTTATGAGAAGAGAGGAAAAGTCAATAGAGAAGGGAGAGAAGAGAAAAGAATTTTGTGTCAATGAGTTCGTCTTTCATAAGGAAGTTCAATAAATATAGTTTTTCCTTTTAGATTGGGGTTTGTTAAGTGTTTTTCTGTTTAATTTTTTATTTTTATTTGTAGAATGATTAAAAGATGTTTTGAAGTTGGAAATAAGGTTATTATGGATCTCATGATGATTTTTTGTGTTGGTTTTTTTATAACAAGTTGAAACGTAGGTGTTCACGGTCCAAAAATTATGTTTTTAATAAAAAATTAAAAGTTTTGTAAAAATAGAAAATAATGCATAAATAATAAATTAGGATTTTGACTAAATAAATAAATTCTGTTTAAAATTTTAATCTTTCAAACTCTTTTGAATATTGATTTTAATTTCTGCAAAGTTAAATAAAAATTAGCTTTGAAAATAGTTGTGGCACTCTTACCTATATTCCATAGTTTATTGTACATATGTTACCATTGACTAGCAAGACTCTTTGTAGCCTAATTTATAAAATATTTGCAAATGCATCTATATTTTTTTTCTAACTAGGAAGATCAACCTACAACTTTAGTTTCTAACTAGATTTGCAAGCCCATGTTATGCCGTGATCAAAACATTTTTTATAAATATGTTTAAACTTTGAATTCAATGAAAAAAACAAGGTAATTTTTTTTTACTAACACTCTTTTTTTACTTCATAAACATTTATAATATCATTAGATTCCTTCAAAGTAACTTAATATGTACAACTTTTATCAAAATTTTAACAGAGTCTCATCTCTCCAAGTCACAAAACAGTTCATCTTTCCTTAGATTACTTACATTTCTAAGTCTTAGATTACTTATAAAATCCACTTGCATATTCTCATCAATCACACATCCTCATTCTTGCATATTTAAAAGTTTGACACCATCATAGATTACTTACATTTCTAAGTCTTAGTCTGAAAACATATTAAACATCATATATAATGTGAGTGCTTGGAAATCCCTGCAAAACTATAACATTTCTATGAAACTTCCTCAAGGAAAACTCTTTAAACAATGCTTTGCAGACAAATACTGAGAAACTTCTTCAATTTCATGATATACCCCCACACTGTTCTCTAACAATCGATCTTAGTCCATAAATCTAATCTCACTGTTTTTTCTTCAGCTACTAACTCTTTTACACCAATACTCTCTTGTAATCCTATGTTCCAGCATTTGGGTAAACTGAGCCGACAACATATCCCTTCTCCTTCTTGTATTTGAGACCGTCTTAACAATCAATTTCCATCTTTGTCTTTTATATGTACTGTGGAATATCTTAATAGTCATCTTCTCAATATTTTTTTATCCCAATTAATCTACACTGCAAACCTTTTGCTGTTATTAAGGCCTAAAAACCCTTTTACGTGAACCACCACAACAACTGTCTTTTTACTACTTCTACATCACTATCTGACTCTCCCAACAGCTTTCAGACAGAATACAATTTATCCATTGCGACAACTAATCTTGACGACGCGTTTACACTCTTAATCATGTCACTTTTACTCCAATATACTATCGTTATCGCCACCACGTACATTAAATCTAAACATCACCTTTATTCCATTAATAAATTCTTAGATCAACGATTGATCATTTGCCCAATACATGTGCCGGTTACACCCTTTTTATTTTTGTGTTTTAAAAATATTTTTTAAAAAATTGAATTTTATTTTATTTTTTTGTGTCTCAAATTAATATTTTTTTGGTGTTTTCAGATCATTTTAATGTCCTGATATCAAAAATAATTTTAAAAAAATTAAAAAAAATATCATTTTAATGCATTTCCAAGTGAAAAGTACTTCAAAAAACAACCGCAACCACACTTCCAAACAGGCATATTACTTTAGTTTACTATGGAATACATCCTTTATCTTTAACCATCCAAACTTCCACTAACATTTTACTTCAGTTTCTTTTTATTATTTTTCACAATAATCTAACTCTCTTTTTTGGTACACAAATTCCATTTGTATTTATTTCCTTGTCACCAACCCTCAATTTGTCATCCCTACAACCACCTATCATGAGCTTTATATTGTTAATGATTTTTCCACGCTTCTCCAGCTACCGAAAAAATCCTGATTTCAATATTAAATTAGGGACATAAGCATATTAAATCTTTATAAGAATCTATTTTGATTCCTATTCAATTTATATTTTTAATCCACTAAATAAGGAAATTCTTAAAATTTTATACATAATCAAATTTTTATCCAATAATGTTTGGTCAAACATCAAAACACATCATGCTCTATTCATTTTACATGTCAAGACCCTTATGTAGACAACAAATACAACATTAGTCCACCTAAAAACCATTTCCCAATAATTTTCTTTACTTAACCGACTATGTAAAAAAGGAACGATACATTCTCTTTAACCCTTTACATCCAAGTTTTCACCTAAATCTATTTGGTCCTCGTGCTTAACAAAATATGGTTGAATGCCCTCTTTGGCTAATCTTAGCTCCACCCCTACCAATTGTACATCATATTACAATGCAAAAATGTTATGATAGGCAAGGTATTAATCGACAACAAGTACTGATCAACATTGAATGTGTTACTAAGACGCATGTTGATGAATCACATATGAGGCCAATTACCATAATGGCAAGGGTGTATGATGGCTCATTAAGATAGATAATCAGGACCCTGGAAGTAGAGCTGTATATGAGGATGCAAGTGTTCTTGGTGACATTACAAGGACATTCATCCTTCCTATAGTATATTATTGGAAATGCTACTGCTAGATGAGAGAAAAGAAAAGATGGGCATCCCTTTCAAAGTGACAGTCAAGGAAATAAAATGGTGTGGGGGGAAGCTTGTTTTGGCCGAGAGATGGATTTTTTTAGCCGTCCCTAGGAGGAGATTGTGACTCCATGGGTTTTATATGCTCTATAACTAATTTCTTCTTTTTTTTGCTCATGCTCCTCTAGAGTCTCTCTTCTCCTCTCTCACTAAATTTCTGCCCCTCATCTCTCTAAATTTCTCCCTCCCTTTTAAGTGTGTGTAACCATCATCTATTTATAAATAAAAAAGTTTGTTATTTTTAATTGCTTGATCTCCAAGCAAACTTGGTGACCAAGAAACCCAAAAAATAAATATGGTTGTGAGTTCACTTTCTTCGTGTGTTTTTGTCTTATTTCTTCTTCTTGTTTATATATATATATATATATATATATATATATATATATAATTTTCCTACTCTCTTTTTTCTTCTTTTTTGAAGTGCCTTGGTAGAGCAAGAATTAAGTTGTTGGAGATACAGCGAAGTGACTATTTTTTGAGAGAGAGAGGGAGAGGGAAAAAAAGAAATGAGTGTTAGGCCTCTTTGTTTCTGCGTTGTAAAATTGTTTTTAAAAAAATTTAAATTTTTTTTCTTTACTTTAAATTAATATTTTTTTTGGTGTTTTTCGATCATTTTGATGCGCTGATGTTAAAAATAATTTTTAAAAAATAAAAAAAATATTATTTTAATATATTTTCAAATAAAAAATACTTCGAAAAATAACCACAACTATACTTTCAAATATATTGTGTGTGAACATGTAAGGAGAGCCTTGGATCGAGGATAAGTTTGTAAAAGAGAACAAAAGGGAGAGTTTCTAAGATATCAAAGCTGAAACGAAAAGTGAAAATAAAGCAAGCGTGCAACCTTCTAGTAAAAAGAAGAAGCTATTAGGAAGAGCAAGAACATTCTGTGATTGTGCGAATGCTCGTGCATACATATTTATTTGTTGGCAGTGCAATTCCATTATATTTTTTTTAGCTCTTACCCAGCACATGAAGCGGCTTCCAATTCCAAAGGTAGGTGTACTTGATAAGATCAATTTGTCAAAGTCACTAATGGTCCCATCATATCCATGGAAATCGTTTCTATAACTTCTTTCTTTTCGTATTTGATCCCTTATAAATTTTATTTTTTCTTGTATTTTTTTATATTTTGAATTTTTGAAAAAAATAACTTCAACGTCGACTGAAAAAGCATGTTGACAACTGAACGCGTAGGAAAAAGACGCTGCAAGTGATGCAAAGACGTCAAAAACATAGTTTTTGGATTTTTGTTGTTTTTATGCTATTTTTGGTTTTTTTTTTCAAAAATTTATCAAAAATTAGGTAGCAACAGATTCCCTTTCGTTACAATGCTTACGAAGCAAAACATCATCAATGTTTTGCATAGTAAGATTGTAAAGAAAAAGTTTCTACTCGGCTTACTGAGTGATCCACTCATCCAAAAACTTTGTTGTTTTTAAAAGAAAATGATCTCATTATCATGGGTGATCTGCTCCTTTTTAAAGTTAAAAAAACTAGTCTATTTTCAGAGGTGACCTGCCCACATACACTCACTTTGGTCTATTTTCACGGGCCACCTACCCACACACACTCACGCTGATCTATTTTCACGGGGGACCTACCCATACATTCATGCTGGTCTATTTTTATGAGCGACCTTCCCACACATTCACGCCGGTCTATTTTCTTGGGCGACCTGCCCACACATATTCACCCTGGTCTATTTTTTATGGTGATGTGTGAAATGAAAATGATCTAGCTTTTATTCAAATTCCTACTGACAACATCACTAATGAAATCGTTAAAACCTCAGGATTAGATTAAGCTTTTTGTGGTTATGTCTTGGGTTGAAGTGTGTGGGATTTGATGTAGGTTTTGTCTCTAAACTCGATTGTTCTTACAACACAAGTCCCTTGTTAGAATAAGGGAATCTCTGATGCTTAAACCAATAAAGGTATAAGGAGAAAAATGTATAAAAGAGTAAAGAAAGTGAGAGAATGTATCTACAAGTGTTATTATTGGAACTTGAGTGTTTGTGTTTATATGAAGCTTTGACTTTAATGGCTTGAATTATCTTGGAGTAACTTTTCTGTTTACCTAGTGATCAAAGTATTTATAGACCTTAGTCACGTCAGCTTACTTCATGAAATGTAGAGAGTGATGTTGTTGGTACCTCGATGTACGAAGTTGCAGGTACCTTATAGGGTATAGAAAATGAAGAGTGGTGTTGTAGGTATCCTGGTGTGTGGCATGGAGTTGCACCATTGGTGTAATGGTTGGTGCTTGCCATTGGTTGTTTGTGATGCTTTTGTGCATTGGTGGAGAAACTTGACAATGCCATATACGGGTAGAAAATAACCATTAGAGAGAAAGAAGATGTTTGCTCTACAAAGAAAATTTTGCATACACCTAGTAGAGCACGGCACTAACATCTCTAGAATAAAATTATTTTGAGGTATGTGCTTAGTGAGTGAGAGAGAGGAAGAAAGAATGTATGGATGAGAGACAAGGTGTGCATGTATGTGTTGCATGCACCTAGTAGAGGGTGACACCCCTTATGATAAAGGACTACTTAATGAACTAAGGGCATTGCACTTCTTAATAAGGGGTAATGTATAATACCCATATTAACTAAGGGCAATGTTGCTCAAATACAAACTATGATAAAGGACTACTTGATGAACTCTAGAAGTAGTTACGAGTAATGTTACATTTGGGAGGCATCTTCGTGGCTAAAAGTCTGGTTTACCTTTTAAAGGATGACTATGATATATGAAAAATGTTATCACATTAGTGCATTTTGATGCACACAAACAGATTAGCTGGGGGTAATTTGCAACAATCACGGACAATAGATAATTTAGTAAACTCCTTTAGAGAAATGAGAATCATGGAGTGCCACTTCTCCATCAAAATAAAAATGAGTAGGCAATAGTGCAAAATTACCACAAATTAAGGGGCATTATCTGACCAGTGGGCGACATCATGGCTAAGAAAGTTTTTCACTTCTCAAAGAATGGTTAATTGAGCAGAGCTTTATTTATTTTCTAAAGATCAAGGCTATGTGACATGAAGGTGATTAATCAAACACATTAACCACATGGGTAAAATCCTTGTGGGCTGAAGAGTCAAAAGACCAAGAAAACTCATCTCATAAATTACAAACCTCATTTATCAAGCAATAAAGAGATGACAAGAAAGTAGGGGCCTATATTTCAAACAAGGTAAAATGTATGCATAAACATCATAAAGATAATTTCAAGAGTTTTTCTCAAAAGCAGCCAAAAAGGTTCAACAAATGTGAACCATTAGAAATCTAGTCTAGAGATAACAGAAAGTGCATGGACAAAGGAGATCAGAAGATTGATCAACTTAAGAGAAGGGAGGTAAAAACATCTGATGGACAATCCAAGATACCATCATTCATGAAAAATCATAAATATTTCTTTTTGAGGGGGGTTGGTAGGGTAGTTAAGAGTTCATCGTAGCATTGCCCCTTGACTGCTCAATTTCTTCAATATGACTCATAAGAAGTGTCAATGTTTTTCAAGAACTTTACAAATTTGGTCAAATGACATTTTTGTTTGAAAATATTTTTCTTGTTTTGGAATCAAATCGCAAATGTCAAGGATTATATGCATTCTAGTCTTATTGTTTCAAAGAAATCATAGAGATGTAATTTTGAAAGTATTTTTTTGGTTGTAAACCCAATACATGTCATTCAATGCAAATATATAGCTTTCGTGCATTTTTGGTTGACAATTGCAGGGTAAGTGTTAACTCAAAGTTGAGTTATCCATGGCTAAAATAAATATCCTGAAATTTTGACTCTTGTATTTTGAAAGCAAAAATTTATCTGATGTGATCTTAAAATAATTTTGTTTTGAATTTCTTACAATTCCCAAGAGGTTTAATCTTTAGGAAAATGATAATTTGATCATTTATCCAGGTAAGATTGAAATTAGTGAAAGTACATGATGATGTGACATTCTTTTTTTTTTTTGGTTCCAAACCATGAGGCTAAAGTAAAACTTGAGGTTTTATTGAGAAAAAATTGTTTCATTTTTTGCACTTATTTTATCAGCATGAATAATAATAAGTAGTTTTATTCGCAATGTCATGATTCTTATGAAAAAGTTCTTTCGCATTTTAAGAACGCCATTTATAGGTCATATTGCTTTGCTTGCTTGCTCAATTAAAAAAGATTTTTTTAAAGGCATGTAGTGTAGGCTAAGACCCTTGGTTATGAAATAAAAGGATTTGTAGGCTTAAAGAATGTTTCAAGGTCTTAAAGACCCCATAGTTATGAAATAAAAGGATTTGTAAGCTCAAAGAATGTTTTAAGGTCTTAAAGACTTATGATCCTTGTCATTATGTCTTTTAATTTTTTTTCATCGTATTTCTTTTATTTTCCCTTTTGTTTGCTTTGGTGGGGCATTTTTTTTTTTTACCTTAACTTGGTCATTTTTGTTTTTCATTTGGTTATGCCCCTTAGTATTTGGATTTTTCGAGCTCCTTGGCTTTTCATGACCTCTCTTTAGTTTTGATTTTTAAATTTCTATTTGCCCCTCTAGTGTGAAGTGTGATCTTAGTCAGGTTTTAATAAAAGAAAAACTTATTCATGCTAAAATAGGAACCATTAGGGGTATATTTTTAGAATGTGAAGGGATAACAAAAATGACATTTCATCATTTCAAGCGCAAGCGGTTATAACCGATAAGTCTTATCCTTGTCTAGTGTAATGATTTAGGACTTTTGCATAAAATGCTAAGTTATTACTTTCACAAAAACATCTCTTAATTTTATAATAACAAGAAGACATAAAGAGAGAAAAAAACTTTATTGAAAAATGCAATCTCATCTCAAAACTGATAAAGTTTTAAATGAATAACGAAGCCATATTTGCAAAGTTTAGGCATCCATCTTTTGACAGTCATTTTTTTTTTCTTTGTTTACTTCGTCAAAAGTTAAATTGCATATTTTCACCCATTCTGTTATAAAATCAATTAATTAATCCATGCATCACTAAGATCTCTTCATACTTGGGTTACCTTGTTCAACAGTCCCCAAACCTCATATGATTATGCTATATTCACCATTTTTCTCTTCAAAAGATAGCCACCCATTTTTAATCATGTTGTTAACTTGCTTCTTGAACCCTTGACAATGATCAATGCAATAACCTATGGTTCCTGTATGATACTCACATTTAGCCTTTTTATTATGCCATTTAGGGAAAGGTAGTTAGATAAGTTCAAGGGGCTAAGGAGCTATCATACATGCATTCACAAGGTGTTGGTAAATGTTAAGGAGAGGAACTAGAAAACAAGATTGTTCACAATGTTTCCTTTTATGACTTGAACCTTATGTGTTTTAAGAAGTGCAGTGCTTAGTCTAAAATAAGCTAATGGTGATGATTGGTTTTTGGGGTAGAAAATAATATTTTATGGGATTGAAAAAGGTTTCGTAGAAAAATTTAGATGATGTAACCAAGGTTGTGAGCCATGTTTATGAATGATATTAACGTGTAAGTTCATATCAGTTTCCTTCTCTTCAGTAAATGTTGATGGTATCTTTACATCTTGGATCTTCCTTTTTTTTATAAGTCTCTCAATTCTTTTAGCTTCAACCATCATATTTGAAAATTGTTTTAAGGTATTGCGAACCATATATTTGAAATAAGGAGTCTTAAAAGTATTCATGAAAACACTGAGATCCAGTAAACTTGTCAAATTAGGGCACATTGAAGTTCTTAGAAATGACAACATCAGGCACTAGACATATCTTAATAGCATCACGAGGATCATGCATAGCTGCCTTCTCAATGGCTTCTAATCGTTCTTAAATTGAACGATACCTACTCACACTTGTTATTTGGTTTATTTCACCCTTCGAGGAATTGATTTGATTCTGCCCAATATAAGTTCTCTCCAAATAACAAATGTCTTTCCTTGAATTGATTCTTATAGATCTTGGCAAGGGTTGGTGTTTAAAAGTGGGCCTATATTTCTTCTGCATATGAAAGACATGCAATGTTGCAAAACCGATAACTATGATATGGTTACCAAAAGGAAAGGTAAATTGACTACATGATCGCCCTTAAGGGATGACAATAGTCATAATCTAATTTTATTATTGCACCGATTATCATACTCATCTCAATCAATTTGTAATAACTCAGATTCTTATATAATTTAGGTGATGACCATTTGCCACCTAAAAGTTCTAGAATCCAGAATGCTACTTGTCAGGCTTTCTGGATAGCACATACAACCTAAGGATATGTTCTATTCTTTGGAGTCGCCACATAGTATTTTGGTCACTAGGAATCCTAACTAGTCTTCAGATTCTGGATAAAGGGACTGGTTATGTATAGGGAGGACAATATCACCTCTAGTACACCCTATCTAAGGTAAGATATATTGTTTATTTGTTTAATTATTAAGGCATTGTTATATTTTTCTAATCATTGATCTGTCTAATGGTTAAAAGTCGGTTCACCCTAGTCGAGTGGACCATGACTTTATAGGTCAACCTAGTCATTCTAGAGTCCAAACATATTTTTGTATCTGTTTCTTTAAATATTAGGAATACATATTATATATAAGTTCATAATCCTTTGTATTAAAATAAACTAATTGATTTTACAATGTTTTTGAAATGTAAGCCAAGTTTTCATGGATTTAATAAACTTGTTATTAAATCAAAAAATTAATGCAAAGATATATAAAGAACTATTTTTCTTGAGTTTTGGTATTTAGAAAATGTTAAATCATGTCATGTATTTATTATTATTATTATTATTATTATTATTATTATGAAAATATGATTTTTATTTGAGAGACTTGGTCATATGAAAATTAAAAATATTTAAATGTATTTTGAAAGAAACAATTTTGTTGTTTTTATATTAATTTTTTAAAAACAAAACTGGTTTACTAAGATAATGTTTGGCAAAACACAATATTATGCTTTAATCAAACTATTTTAATTAGGATATCAACTTAAAACAAACTATTATCCATCATTCATCAACTCAATATCAAACAAACACCAAACAATCAAACATCAAGTCTTGTTAATTTCATGAATTATATTCAAATCTTATATTAAATAAAATAAATCAATATAAATTCAAGCATAATCCATGAATCAACATTTAATATTCAATTAGCAATCATAACCCTAAAAATAAATTCACAATCCAACACAAATTATCAAATCATTTCAAATAAAGAAACACACATCGATCCAAAATAATATCTAAACAGTTTAAAAATTATACAGAATAATGAGCATTTTGTCCCGTATTTCACAACATTTTAGCAATTTGTCAACAAAAATGATTTGAGTAACATGGATTAACCTTCTAAAGACTGGGAATCAATTGGAGGGGTTGTTGTAACCAAGGAACCAGTACTAGTTGGGAAATGGAGGATCAGAGGCAACATATGGGTTCACGTGCCACTATAGGTGAAAAAAAAACAAATTGATCTGGAGTGGATCCTCCTCTTCTTCCTTCTTGTGCTAGTGGTGAGCCTAAACAAATACTTGTAAGAGAGAATCAACACAAGCATCTTGTTTTCATCTCTTTTTTGGTTTTTTCGACAATCCACAGAAGGGGGAAGGCATAATGGAAGGAGATGGGTCCTGCTTGTAACAATGAAGAAGGTTGGTAAGGTCAACAACAATGTCGAGTTTGTGGCTTGTTGGTTTTTTATTTGGTTTTTCTATAGGGTAAGATAGATTGGTCATGGTTTGTTTTGGGTTTTGGTGATTTGGTTTGGTTAAAAGGGAGGAGAAGGTTGAGGGTCACAGGTTGTCGTTGATAAAGTTGTCATAAAGGAGAGAGAAGTAAGGGGAAAATATTGTGTTAGCTTATGGTGGAGATGTTGCTACGGTGACTGACACTCATACTGTTAGTGAATGAGATATGTGGTTAGTGTTGTTGTGGGCAGCACATGTTATTAACTGTGAAGGAGTTGCTGATGGTAGATAAGAGGTGCATTAGCATGGGTTGAGAGAGAGGATAACGGTCTTAGATAGTCTTATTTCAAATAAATAGTCCATGACCTGTTTTTTTATAGGGAGCCTCGGCTAAAAATGGTGGTGGCTTCTTTAAGTATTGTTGGTGAAAGTTCAGGGAGGTTTGATGATTGATTGGTCTTATGTATAACGGTCTTGGTGTCTCTGTTATTATATTTTTATTAATCATGGGATAAGGGAGATGAGAGGTTGGGGTTGATAGGGTGTTTTGGGGAAAAAGATGGAGAGAAGATGTTTTGTGTGTTTTTTATTTTGTTTTTTTAACCAATCAGGAATGAGGGATTTGAGAGATAAAGCTTGGTTTAGAAAAATGAGCCCCCC
>Ga0307510_10010011_pt1 | contig 11265 bp, 6 predicted proteins | sample 12_EM_MG_FD_207224 | JGI IMG/M metagenome (GOLD analysis project Ga0307510, IMG submission 207224) | Populus trichocarpa ectomycorrhiza microbial communities from riparian zone in the Pacific Northwest, United States - 12_EM | ecosystem: Host-associated > Plants > Roots > Unclassified | place... | reverse complement strand
TGGATTTTGGTGTTGTAGATGGCAAATAAATTTTCCAGTTAGTGCCAGCTAGGGATACAAATTTTTTAGCACGGAGTGGAGTTCTTTACAGTCTCTTCTAAAACTCATAACATTTTTAGGAATTGACAAAAGGAAAGAGAAAGAAGCATATCAGAGATATGAATGGTTTGGGCATCTCATGCAACTTAGAAATAATGCTTTCATCTTTTTTAGTATCATCTTCCTTCAGTTGCCATTTGAGTTGGCATATGCTCATCTTTATGAAGTTATAGAATCATATGTTATGAGGTAAGATTTTGAATTATGTTACTGCATTGTCTTATGGTTTATGACCATGATTAATTTTATTGTCTTGTGGTTTATGACTATGATTAATTTTATTGTAGCTAATAGCTTTTTTCTTGGGAACTTTTTTCATTTATCTTCTTTTATTAAGTCTATTTTTAGGAGTAATTGTTAATTATAGTATGGAGTCAAGGGTAGTAAAGTAATCTTATACTAATTTCTTCTATATACATGTAATGTAAGCTAGTGCTAAGATGGAATGAACTGGTATTTGTTGTCACTTCATCTCACAACCTCTCTATCTTTTCTTCTTCTTTCTCTCATTTTTCCCACCTTCCTTCATCCATCTCTAGATAATCTTAAAAAAGCTTGATGTTAGCACGACATCACCACAATGTTTAGATTGTACTTTCAAAAATGCCTTGACTCCATGAAAAAAAGCCCTAACATCTCATTAATAATGGCTGTTTTTTGAGTTGTCGATTTTGTAGAAAACAATATTAGGTTTCAACTACATAAATTTTAAGCTTGTGAATCAAAGGTTTGCTTGTTGGAATAAGTGAGAATAACTATTTATAATTAAGCTAATTGGGTGATTATTAGTTAGTAACTAATCCATATAGTTGTCAGATATATAATCCTTTGATTATGGCGGAAAAGAGTTCAACTGCTAAAACCAATTTCCCCTATAGTGAGAGTGATGGGAGTCGAGTTGGAGTTGTGAGTGAGAATCTTACCCTTCAAATTAGACCTATTAAACTAGATGGAAGTATTTATCTAGCTTGGTCCTGATCTTATATGTTGTTTATCAAGGCACTTGGACTATATGGGTATTTGATGCAGGATAAAAGAGATTTTTATTCAATTCATCAAAATTGTCTAATATTTAAAAAAATAGGATATAAATACTAAAACCCTAACTAAAACAAACAATTAGGCTTATAGCTCAATAAATAGAAATACCTAACAATCGATAAATCAAGCCCAACAAATAAATCCTAATTAAAAAACATAAGTTAAAGCTCAATTTCTTAATGGTTTGGGTTATCCTCCATCATCATAGATCATACAAACATATGAACCATGTCTCGAGTCTGATGTCCCCATCAACATCCAAGTAACTGCTATCATGTCTCCCTATTATGTTTGGTACGTCCACAATAATCACACTTCAATTGTTTTTTGTCTACTAACCTTGGTTTACTAAAACATAAATCCTCATCTAAAGTTTTTCTAACTAGAGTTGCCTATCATGGTTGATCTCTCATGAGTAATATGATGTAACATTACATTTCTCCTACTTTTCTTTTGCTAAACATTAGAATATGTTTGTCTCAAGGAAGGGAAAGGCTCTCTTCTCGAAACTTGAACTCTAATATAGTCACACTTCAATGTTTAACCCAGCTAGGAAGTCATTACCACTTTCCTTGTCAATTAGTTTTTGAAACTTAACCGCATCACTTGAACAATCAGCTTGAAAATCCAATTAGAAGTCTAATTCATACTGCAAACTACCCAGTTCAACAAAGTATTGGGCTACAAACATATCATGTTGCTTGGTTTCATGAACCTTCTTCTATAGTTCTTAAACATGTGCATCATTGCTCAATTATGAGTATGTCTGACTAAAAACATTCTAGATTTTAAAAGTAGAATCCTATAAAATATAATCACGAACAATTGAAGGTTGCGTGGAGTTGATGAGTCAGGACATGACTAGAGAATTTTTTGAATAATGAGTTGCCAATTGATGGTCTCTCTTTTTTGATGCAGAACAATGAACAAAAAAAAATTAAAGCAGGAAAGAAAGAAGCTTTTAGAGAAAGAAGTTAAGAATTAAAAGCAAAGAAAGAGAAGAAAAAAGCCAAAAAAAGAAGAAGAATGGGGGTTGGAAAAATATGCAACTCTGTAATTTTTATTCAATTCATCAAAACTCCTTAACATTTAGAAAAATAAGATATAAATACTAAAACCTTAACTAGAACAAGCAATTGGGCTTATGGCCCACTAAATAAAATACCCAACAATAATTAAATCAAACTCACCAAATAAAGCCTAATTAATAAATCTCAACTAAAAGTTCATATAAATTAAACTAAAAAATAAGTTAAAGCTTAATCTCCCAATGGTTTGGGCTACCCTTGATCGTCTATGATTATATGAGTGCGTAAACAATATCTCGGGTCCGGTGTCCCCACCAATTCTCCCAGGGTTGGAAGAACTTGACCCCGCGAGTATAGGTCAAGATGGCTCCGATAACACTCCCAGAGATAAGGATCAAGTTGTTGTGATGTCTCTTTGATAATCCAAGTATAGTTTGAATCTGTTGTCTAGCCCATATACTAAGATTCGTTGAAGTTCACCATCCCTGGTAAAAACAACTTGTGCATTCAAAGTAGCATTAATATATTCCTTTTGTGCCAAAGATAAGGATAATGGGGTAAGGGTTTCAAAAGGAGCATCAGGGATAGACTGTTGTTTTTATATATAACAAGGTTCTTCATGTCAAAAGTAGAGCTAATATCAAAGTTTAGTGATAATTTAATGACATAAATATTTGATTCGATCATTTTCAACACTTTGAATGGTCTAACACTACTCACTTGTAATTTATGACTGGTTTCCAAAGGACACCGTTCAGGTTTAATTTGTATCATGAAATAATCTCCAACATTAAGTGTATAATGATACTTATGTAAATCAGCTCAAAATTTATATTGTTCATTACTTGCTTGAATTTGTTTTATAATCTCAACATGCAAATTATGAATTCTACATGCAAAAGACTCAATTGAATCAGACATTTTAAGGTGAGGAGACATAGAAAGATGATCTACATGCTTTCTAAGTTCGTAACTAAAAACACTATATGATTGAGGTTGTGGAGTAGAACAAACACTATTGGAAGCCTTAGTAGATATAGTTTGGATATAACCTAGTAAATCAGAATTATCTTCTTCTTTCTCATCATGTGTCAGGGGTAAAGGATCATGGAGCTCAACATATTGCTCTAAACCTATGACATGCATGAGGGGGTGATGAGCATGTTGTTCTAAACCTTTGACGTGCTGAACATTAAGCATAGTGGGTGGGGAATCAGACAGTTTAAAAGGACTAATATCATGAGACTCTTTTAAGACCATATTCACATCTTCAGACAATTCCACCATAGAGTTTCCTAAAACTTCTTCCTCATTTTCAGACTCATGTGGACTTATAGTATTAAGTCCTTCTTCTTGCACATTTTCTTCATCTAGATTACTAAAGTCTTCATGATTGACTTCATACACTTGCACATAATAGTTTTCTTTATCACATATTTCCTTATGTCCTTGAATGACTAAGGGTTTAGAGGTGCAATTAAAAACATATGATCGAAACCTTGATATTTAATACACTAAACCTCTCAACTCAACTTAGATATTTCATTAACAACTTGTTTGCCCTCAACTTCTTCATAAATTTAGGCACTACTAGGATTAGGTCTATAGGGTGGAGCACCTAATAAATAATCATTATTTTTAAATTGAGATCTAAAAGGGATCCTAAGAGGGTATTGATGTTTTGTCCACCAACTCTTTATAAGCAACTCATAATCTTGCACTACAATATAGGTTTGGTCAAGAATGAAAGCACCTATGAGCCTAACCTCTTTTTTGAAATCATCATTCAAACCCTTACAACGTCTACACAAAGTTATGGCTTCATTTTCCCTTATGACACATCTCATTATGTAATCGTTAAACTATGTTATATACACATTGATAGATTTTGTTCTTTTGTGTTAGGTTGTTCCATTAATCTAAGAATTTATTTCTATAAGACTGAGATAGGTACTTTTCATGTAGTTTTTGTTTCATTTTAGTTTAATCAGTTACAGAAGGCTTACCTCTCATCTCTAAACAATCCTCAACATTTCTCCAATAAAGTTTGGCTTCACCAAGGAGTATCATCTTAGCAAATCTAACTTTCCTATTATCAGACAAGTTGTGTCACTCAAAGAATTGATCCATATCACAAATCCACATTTCAAATATTTAAGGGTCATGACGATCGTCAAAAGTAGGGGCTTCTATTTTGTTAAGAGCCATGACACAAATACATGAAACACTAACTTAGAAATAGAATTTAGATCACAAATGGTTTTTGCAAGTAAAATCATAATACAAAAATAAAGCTATTTATTTTCTTTTTTAATGTGGAGATTAATCAATAACAAATTGCACCAATAAAATTTTAAGCATGTAATGCTAGACCCTTAAGTGTAAATGATTAATTAAACACAATATCATAAGCAATAACTCACAATTATCAAATAGGACAAGATACTAGATATCAATGACGAAAGAGGTTAACAAACAAAAATTAATAGATAAAAATACAAGGTGAGATTTTATTTTATGAATTTTTTTCCAGGCACAAAAGTAATATTAATAACAACTTTAAATAACAAGTGTAAAACAATAAAAAAGTAAAATTCAACAAATAAAAAGGAGAGTGATTCACTAACTAGATTGTTGGGAGGACGCTGGAAATTGATGTCGCTGATATGGCAGAGATGCTGGCGTGGCAGATTGGATGACTTGCATGCTGATGTGGAAAAGATTGCCAACATGGCAGATACGGTGGCAGACATTAATGACATGGTAGCTGAGGTGGTAGGAACTGACGACATGGCAGTTGATGTGGCTTCACTAGCTGACATAGAGCTGATACGACGCTGATGTGGAAGTGTTGAGCTGACATGGTGTTGATGTGGCAGCAATGGGCTGATGTTGTAGGGGTTAATTAATTTGCCTTGAAAGCTGTTGTGAATTTCTTTTATTGCTTGTAGTCGTATTCTTTGTTGTTGCTGGTTGTAACGGTTGTGCAATGAGGCGTGAATATACGAGCTAATCTTCAACTATTATGATGGTCTCAGTTATGGTGTCGTGGGTTGCGGTTGCACCAGATAGAGGAGACGATCGGTTGCTACTAGGGAATATTTCTTGGTATGGGTGGTTGTCGCTATTGTCTAGGCTTCCTCTGTAGGAACCAACTATTGGATTGGGGTTGTTGATGTATGGGGAGGGGCGTGTTTGGCTTGCTTTTCTTTCTGGATTTTGAATGTAAACAGGAAAAGAAAAAAAAGACTCTTTTTTCTCTGCTACTATTGACACGATCAAAGAGTTGATGTCTTATCCCAAGTGCTAGAGTGTCAAAGTAATAAATAACCCGACAAGACCGGGGTCGAACCACAGGGAGGTGAACTATATAAATTATAAATAATAATAATAATAACAACAACAACAACAATGATGATGATGGTAGTGGTGGTGGTGGTGAGTTAAAGAGGACTTTGAGATGTAAGATAAATGTAAAGATTAAACAATGATAAAAACAAATGTCGAGGTTAGAGGATCCACTAATAGTATTAGAGATAAGTAACGTATAAACTCTTCATAAATTATCAACATGATCATATTAATCATCTTTTTTACGTAACACCATACTTATAAATTTTATCAGGTATTCATGATGCTAACTTATGTTGACAACAAATCAAATTCCTCTCGTAACAACGATGTCGGCTGAAGACTATGAAGGATCAGGTATTTGATGTTCCAAGTGTTATACAACACAAATCTAGATTAACCATTTAACAAGCAAGGTATTAAGAATTAATAAGACATGTTAATAGCAAGTTGTTTAGGATATAAGTATTAAAGTCCATATTGAGTTTATATTATACTTATCATAACACCATTAGTGAAACCTTTTCACCTTGACATAATTAACTTAGCTAGACATTATGAAGAATAAAAACATAAATAAACAATATAAGAACATAAACATGATATAAGTTAACTAAGTATAGTAAAGGAAATGAAAAGCATAAACAAGAGATTAATGAAAGCAAAACTTAAGCATTACAAAAATATAAAGAGAGAGAGCAAGAACATGATCTTGATATGAAGAACCAAGATTCCTAAATGAATGGCAAATGCCTCCTTTTATAGGCTAAAATTCGGAACTATTCATTTGGTAATTGATTATTGATGTAGTGGCCAACTATTGATTTAGTGGAGTTGGTGGACAGCAGCACTCAAGCATTTTGGCTGGATGAAATGACATTGATGCAATCAGAATTTGGAAAAGAGTTCCTCATGAAAGTTGTTGGAAATCATCTTATCTTTCCACCCATAAAATTTAGAGCATTTAGATCACTAGAGCTCGAGATATGGCTAAAATACTGAGTGGTGCTTCTGGTGGATAGCCCTCAAGCTCATGTTTGGATGCAATGTCATTGCTAACATCAGAATTTGAGCAGGTTGTCTCATCAAAGTTGTTGGAAATTGTCTTATCCTTCCACCCACCAACTTTGACGTCATTTTGCCTTCTAGAACTCCAGCTATGGGTAAAATTCTTAGCAGTGTTTGAGTTAGATTGCAGAACAGATTCTGACTTCTCTTTTATGGCCAAACTTTGAATTTGAAAATGGCAGATTTGGGTCTTCCACTATTCATGAACATTGTAGGTCTATTTCTTAGCTTTCTATCAATATAAATCAAACTAAAATTCAAGATCTACAACTCCAGATATGACCCAATAACTGAACAGTATTTCAATTTGAATTGAATCGGTATCTCCTTTCTAAGCTTAGCCTTTTCTTTGTCCTTTCACTTTTAATAGTTAATTACATCAATCAATCCTTTGAATTGTGAGATATGCTTGCATTTAAAATGAGCATTTACCATAAATTAAAGTTATCTTATATTATCAGACTTGTTATTATAAAACATGCTCCAGTTAAAGAGTTATTGATACTTCAAGTGCAAAATGATGATATAAAACATTGATAAAAATGCACTTTTAAGTACTAATCAAGTAGAAACCATGGTGTTGTTGTTTCCTAATAATGGAAACCATTGTGTAAGACCATTAATCGATGCTTAAAAATGTATATGACAAGGGGGGTTGATTGGCAACTTAAGACATAATACTATTTGATGTATTACTAAGTCAAAGTAAATGTTAATGGTGTGATAATGTAACAAACGATTGTGATACCTAGAAAATAGAAAATATGGTAATGTTACAGACAAATTATGTTAAACAGTGATGGGGACGATTATACATAGGATTAATACATGTGGTTACTTTAAGGATTGTACCCAAGGAAATCGGTAACTAAGGAAATGAAATATTAATTATTGATTGGGGAATCAAAAATTAAGAAAATGAGTTGCTACATGGTGACGTATAGTCGACAATCTTAGATTTGAATGTATTACATAATTCGTTGTAAAGTTAATGTTGAAAGTGACAAATATGAACTTAGACGTCATAACAGCTAGTGCATAATTCAATATGTATATGATGCAATCGATACTAAAAGAATTTTGGATAAGCATATTGTTCTCTTTCCTTGTGAAAAACCACGTACATGAATTTTATGGCTAGATGTTAAATTTATAATGTTATTTTAGTTGCAATGATGAGCATGAGTATTGTCATATGAGTTGAGGTATTATTGAACTTGAGTTGAATGTTTTGAGCAAGATTGTTAAAAGTGCTAATTGACATAATGATTCTTCTCTAATAAAAAAATCATGAGCATAAGTCTTCTTGATAACTAATAACTCTTATAATGCTATATATGTTGCAGGTCTATGACACGAAGTGGACCAACACTTATTGTGTTGTTTCACTATTTATAATTTTGTTAGGTACTTATTTTTATGTACAATGAATACTTAAAATTGTGTTAATAACTTCACCTTGAAATATACTAAATGGTATGATTGTATTTCTAGCATTTGGTTATTGCATCTTTTTTGTTATGTGTGCATATGTGCGTGTGTGTATCCATCACACGTATCTTTTAAGTAAATAAAAAATGGAAAGAATATAAGATGAATTGTGAGAAATGATATGAAAGAATCAAATGGAAAAACAATTGAATTAATGGGTGGCCGAAGGCTATTGCATGTATGTAATAGAGTTATTTGCTATTGTGTTCCCTAGAATGATAAGAAAAGAACTGAGAAAATGTATAAGTTTTAGGAAAAACTCTGCTATAAATTTGGTAAACCAAAGAATCAATAATGGGATGTATTGATAGATAGATTGCACAAAAAAATTTTAACTCATTATACTCAGACATGATGATTAGAAATATAAAAGTTACATGAAAAATTCAGGTCGTTACAGTGAGATTCATGTCTATAACATTAAAGGTAAAAATTTGTACACTAGGTAATTAAAGGAAACTAGAAATCCTAAAATATGCAATTGTTTCAGAGATTCAGATAAGGAGTTTGTTATGCTTAAGGGAAGATAGACATCACCCCTACTACATTCTTTAAAATGAAAGACTAACTTTGCTAAATGTTTTCTCCTTATTCATTTTCATGCCATAAGTTATGCTAATTACTTTCTGAGCTTTATTTGTAATAAATTCAATATTGTTCCCTAAAAATAGGATACTTATTGACTAAGACATTCACAAATGATTCAATGTTCGTCCCTATAGATAAGAGACTTATCGACTATGCTATTCATTAAAAACTTGACTTCCATCCCTAAAAATAGAAGACTTGTTAACTAGGCCATTCACAAAAAAAATTGATGTCCGTCCATAAAGATAGGAGACTCATCGACTAGGCTATTTGTGTAAAATTTAATGTTAGTTCTTAAAATAGGAGTCTCATTGACATAATTTTTATTCTTATTTGAAAAATAAATATTTACACGATGATGCATATGCAAAAAAAAAAAATAGCACAATTTCATGAAATTGTATTGATGTTATTGCGATGCCATTTAGAAAAAAGATAAAATAAAAAAAATTCAAGAGTGAATAGTAACCCATTTCCAAAAATGAATTTGTATACATATATGCATTTGTTAAAAAGTGACATAATAGTTTTATAACATAGATATAATGCTATTGTAAAGTCAATAAAAATAAATAACACATAAATGAAAAGTTGCTAATTTCAAAAAATGAATTAATACTTAAAATGCGACAACACTACTTTATAAAATTAATCTAACTCTATTATGAAGCCATTAAAAATAAAAAAATGATTAAAAAAATGTAAGAGTGAAAAGTTATTGACTATGAAATGAATCTAACATGATTGTGAAATTAATAAAAATAAAACAAAAAAGAATCAGTAAATAGTATCATACATGTAAAACCCTAAGATAAAAAGAAGAAAAAAGGGAAACAATTTAGGTTCTTACCTTAAGGCTGATTCTAGATAAAGGAAAAGCTACTTTGGTGGTTATTGGGGGTAGAGATAATGGTTGGGTTATGGGTTGGTTTGGTTATTGGTTAGTTTTCTCTCTCTTTAGGTTTTCTCTCTTTCTCTTTGGGTTTTCTTTTTTTTTTTTTTCTTTTTCTCCTCTTCTTTTTCCTCTTCTACCTCCTAGTTCAAAACACCTTTGTTTTAGTTCAAAACATCCCTTATTTTCTTTTTATCTTTCACTCAATATTTTCTCTCTCTAGTTCGAGTCCTCTTGTTTCTTGCCTTGCCCCTCTATTTTTAGGCAAGGATAAAAGTCTTGGAGCCTTTCTAGGTGGAATTATTGTCTTTTGTTTTCTCTAGATCAATCTCGACTCTTCACCTTTATTGTACACTTTGACCAAGCAAACTTGGGTTGGCATCTTTGCACCACTTTTGTGGATGTTTCAACGAGTTTCGGGCTAATAATATAGTACACATATAGGTGAGATGAAGGGTGTGTTTCTTCGCATTTATAGGAAGAATGAGAGAGAGAAAATGATGGCTAAAGGTCCAGCCAAAACCATTCAAAATAAAACAAGTTAATGGGTTGTTTCATGCCATACATGTGAAAGAACAAGGGTTATTCAATCATGTCCAAAACAACGTCGTTTTAGCCTTTTATATAATTTTTTTAAAACATTTTTGGTGAAATGCACTGCTTTATTAATGTTTGTTTTTTAAAAAATTAAATCTTTTTAATTAAAGGAAGGTTTGGTTTTTGTTTTTTAAAAAAGGCTTATGAAGTTTATTGTTGTTCCAACTTTGATCATGGTCTTATTAATTCTTTTATTTTTGTCAATTTCATTCTATTTCTTAAATTTTCTTTCAATATCATCATTGGTTAATTAAAAAAAGGTCTTTGTATGTTGATGCCTTTTACAAATTGATCCTTAGCTTTTTTATTTTCAATTTTAGAAAATTTCAACCTTTTCTCTCAATTTCACCCCTAATTGCATTAAAAAGTGGCCATTCAATTTTGGCAACTTTTCAATTTAGTCCTTGGCTTTTTTATTTTTAATCGTAAGCCAATTTTAACTATTTTACTCAATTTCTACTCAATTTCACCCCTGATTGTGTTTAAAATTAGCCCTCGATGTTGTCACATTTTCCATTTTAGTCATTGGCTTTCCAATTTTTAATTACATTTTTCTTAAATTTTCTTCACAATTTCACCCTTAATTGCATTTTTTTCAATTCTTTTTCATTATATATTTTTTTGTAACATTGTTCGGGAAATTATGACTAGGAAACACCTTTTTTTAATGAAACGTTTTGTTTTTTAAGAGGTAAAAATTAGGTTATGAAAACATTCATCATCAATATAAGCTTATTTTTGCAATTCCCTACTTACTAACCAAAAAATCACCCACTCTTTAACCAATCAACATCAAACAACAAGGTTAGCTTGAGCAACCAGCCTTATAGAAATACTTGAAGAAATCAAGAAATATTACCACCTCTTCCGCTACCTTTGGGAGAAATTTTCAAAAGGCTTTTTAGCATTGGGCAAATTTCTCCTACCCCACAAATACTGTTTCAACCACCCCACCCTCATTGGTACAAACCCAACCATAAATATGAAAACCACACTAATGCTATTGAACATACCATTGATAATTATAATGCCTTCAAGACAAGCTCATTCGTCTCATCAAGTCAGGTTGGATAACATTTGATGGGGAGTTAGAATGCCTAAAATATAAAC
>Ga0307510_10010010_pt1 | contig 11265 bp, 19 predicted proteins | sample 12_EM_MG_FD_207224 | JGI IMG/M metagenome (GOLD analysis project Ga0307510, IMG submission 207224) | Populus trichocarpa ectomycorrhiza microbial communities from riparian zone in the Pacific Northwest, United States - 12_EM | ecosystem: Host-associated > Plants > Roots > Unclassified | place... | reverse complement strand
AAGAGAAGCGTCGTCATGATGCGATGACGACCACGAGGTTTGAGGCTGATCCGAGGAGATCTGATCTCCGCGTGCCCATTCTGGTCTAATGGGCATCTAGCGTAAGCAACTACCCTTTAAGGTAGTCTGTATTGATGGTGACCCAATTAAGGGCCATGTCACTATCCGCATCGTTTGCGGAGCTCTGCGTGGATGAGGGATTGTCTGCGGATCCTCCGGGAGAGGTCGACTGGTAGCCCTGACTCTGGGGCGAGGTGCCAGCTATGGGCGACAAGGCAGAAGGGGTGATTGACTGGTAACTGCCTTCTCTACTAGTGCGTTGGCATATGGGTGCTGAAGAGGGACTTGTGGGTGACAGGGAATGCTTGCGGGACACAGGACTATCTGGGGCAAGGTACTCTTGCCATGGTATGACGGGGGACTCTTCTGGGGACAAGGCATGCGTGTTGCCTCCAGGGACATCGGGTTCATATGGAATGAATGGCTCTGGCTCTAAGGGCGGCACGTCCTCCATGGGACTGTCTGGGTCTTCCAGTGGGTTCTCTACTGGGGGTGGTTCCTGGTACATCTCCATTGAGGAGTATTCCCGACGATGGATGTTCCATGGGACGGGGACAAGGGGCTCGACTGGGGGCTGATCAAGGGGTGACGATGGTTTGGATGGTTCACTAGGCGGTAACGGTGGCAGGTCTGGTAGGGAGGATGGGTTCAATGGTAGTGGTCGCTTAGGCATGGATAGGGTGATGAGGAGGGGGTCCGACAAGGATGAGAAAAATTGGGGTGGATCATAACAACAACGCTTGATGGTGTTGGCCGCATAGAAGACTTCATGAAGGCCCTGTCAAATTTGCTGCATGACCCTTGTGTCGTTTCATGATCTGTGGTCAGTTTCGTGTGATTATGGAATGTGGCGGCGGATCAGATGGTGAGGCCCCCATACTAAACAATGGGCGGACGCGTCACATGGGGCGTGGAAGCCTCTGGCTGTAGGTACAGTAATACTGGTTAGATGCATGCCCAAGCCGGCCATTGTCACCCCAGCGCATACCAAAGTTATATGTGCAAACATGGTTTTATTAAATCATTGGTACTGAAAAGTAAAGAAAACGAACGCGACATTTTTCAGAGTAAAGTAGCGAAATAGACCAATCACACAACACGTTGGGTATAATGCACAGAATGTGCCACGGCAGCCCTGAACAATGCAGGTGCTTTCTTTGCAAAGGAAGGAAGGTAAGAAACAGGATATCTATCAACATTCATGCTCCATGCCAGTGTGCTTCTTGCGTTGGAGATTGTCAAGGCTCAGCCCGAAAAATTTGCAGTAATCATTGCAAGTGTGGTAGACGCGGAAGTTATTGAAAGCAGATTCCAGGTTGCCATCGCCGAATAGATTATCGGGACGACATTTAAGAAAGCTGGTTAGATATCAGTATGATGGCTTTAAAAAACAGAAAATTGGTGGGATTTATGGGTTTGATGTAATTTGTGGATCCATTAAGATGTTGCCTGCGCCCTGGTAGTCAGACGTGAAAGCAAGACCACTGGTCTTTTCCAATTGCACGTGTTGTGCAAATACAAGGAATGTGGCAATTTCATGAGCTCTGCAAGGTGCTTCAGGAGGGAGACAGGATACTAAGCGGGAATTGCCCAAGTACTTGTGGAATTCAAGTTGATCCCCACTGCTGCCACCCACAGCACCCAGATCAAACCACTCCTTGATGAGGAAGACCTTTTCCTTTGAATGCTGTCAAATGATTGCAATCATTGTGTGTACAAAGTGAAGCTCTGGAATGGGAAGCGATGGTTTTCCTCTTTTCTTGACCTTGCAGTCAATGAAGGAGTAAGTGAGATCCAGGAGGATGGCCGCCCATCTAAGACAGTTACACTCAACAGACAACTTCTCAAGTTTAGCCCTGCCTCTTAGTCGTACAATGGCAGTGCCACCCTCCTTTGGTTCGTAAACTTGCTTAACGCATACCCTTCCATCTGTGAATGGATTCCCCCCCCCTTGAAATTGGATCTCTCCAGGATGAGCCATCTTGAAGGAGCCCCTGCACATCACCTCTGTCGAAAGATTGACATCAAGGATACCTTTATGGCGTTTGACATTGGGATCGTCAATTTCAAAATGCTTCTTAGGAAGAGACTTTGGACAGTAGGTGGGGAGGGGTATGTCGTAAAAATCACATTGGAATGTCCATTCATTCACTTGGGCACATAGAACTGATTGAACACAATGAAATTGAGAATCGATCTAAGCCATACTCACTAGGAGTCACTTCCATGTTTGGCGGAACTTTCCCGCTCTGAGTCAACGACAAAGAGAGTTCATCTCTCTCTGGAGAGACAAATTTGGTGCGCCTCTGATGCTTGGATGTGTTCTCTGGCTAATATAATAACTATGAACTATATTCCGGGTCAGGGGCAGAATCACTCACCATTGTTGGCACAGTGCATTTGGTGCCAACTGCTGCAGACTTGGATACATCCTCTCTGATGTCAGGATCCGAGTCTCCTTCCATGGGCGTTGTAGGCATGTCCTGGGTGAGAGATTCCAAATCAGAGGACTCATTTGTGTTGTCGCGCTATGCTGTGTATAAGTAGATATTGTAACAGATAAGATTAACAACTTGCCTGAATGGATCTGGAGGTGGGCCCGACAGAGTCCGACTTGGAGTGCTCAGAGTAGGTCCCGATATCTGTATCGTTGGCATGGGAGGATGTGGCCCGTCTATTGGTTGAATTAGACTTTTTCGACTTGTGCAGGTTTAACTTGTGTCCGCCACTAGCGGTCTATGGGATATGATGCATGTGATAAGCAAGATACATCCGAGTCAACGATCACAAGATTGTGTATGCCCACCATGACCTTACGGCCGATAGCAATACCACTCTCATCCAATTCGTATACCTGATCCCTCTTTGCTGTCACACTGATGAAATCCCGGGGTTCGATCTTGAGAGCAAGCTCCATTTGACTGGTCTTGAAGACTTGCTCCCCAGACTTACCACACCACTTCATAAAAAAGTCCAAGATTGCATCGCATTTGCTTACCAGCTCTACCAGGTTCTTTCCGGCAATCGCAGCATGCACTTTGTTGTCCCGCAATGTCATATCCTCAATGGACAAAGGGTATCCTCCTGACCACTGAATCCAGCGCTGATAGAGCCAGTCGAAGCAGCGGAGATGCAGTTCATTGCTTCCGATGTGTGGATCAATGTTCTGAAGACCTTCAGCTAAATTCTATACATATATTTAATACCATCTTCACTGCATAGCTTCGTAGATACTCACCCCAACCAATTGGTAATTTTTGCGACCAGGCATGTGTGTCACCATATGGACCTTCAATGCAACGACTTTCTCCATGGTTTTGGCTTTTTTGACAATAGGAGATGATGCCTTCTAGAACCAGAAGGCATTGTCATCATTGAATTTGGCATGGCTGGCTGTATAACCACCTGAGGGCACATTGTATGTGCACCCATATGTCTGAACATCTGGGTGATTACCTGAAGTAGAGCACGATTATATCAGGATACTGTGACAAGGGTGTTCTCAGGCTATAGCACATACCGGTTCCCCTTGGAATTGCAGAGGGCACTGGAAATTGACTGATCGCTTGGACGCGCATACAACCTAGATGTACAAATGGTCAGTCCCCTCCTGCAGGACAATGTTCTGCCTGTGGCCATACCCCTTCCTTGCTGAACAGCTGCCACACTCTTGTTAATATGAAACGGTTCAGCACAGGGCCTGGGGATGGAAATCATTTCATCTGAGAAGGAGAAGATCAGCAATCAGCTCGTTACTATGAACTTAGCTACCACACCTCTTTGATGAGTAGTACCTCTCTCCTGGTAAGTTTCCCAGCATTCGCCGCATAGCCAGCGGCTGGAATCACCGCTGGTATTGCGGCTATTCCACACATGTTTCCATTTCGTCTTTTCTTCTTGGCTGCACTCACTGTATGGTTTTTGGCAATCTTGATGACCACAAACACGCGTTTCAAGGGTATCAGAGAAAGAAACAAGCACAGAGGGGATGGGTTCCATTCTGACTTAGAGAGCGTTCACTCGCGTTCAAGTTTGCCATCTATATATTTGTTCTTACTGGTAGAAGTACAGATGCATCCAGTCAGTCAGTCTGCCAGGATGGCTGTTGCTATCCAAGTGACTTGAAACGCCAAACTGAACCATATACCTTGGCAAAATCAAGGCCTCTTTCAATGTTCATGGTATACACTAAGTGGTATGTGGAGTTGCAGGTCCATGCCCATGCGCAACCGAGTGCCACATTGAGCGTAGTGGCCTAACGGCCATGGCATACTGGTCACATGCGTTACAGGGTCACCACAGCTGAGCCAATGGGATTCACATTGTGTGATCAGGCCGGTCAGGTGAGGCTGTCACAGGTGCTCCACGGAGATCATACAGGCCTTTCCAAGACAACCTGCTCTTTACCCCCAAAAAAGGTTTGCCCCTGATCTGGCTGAGAGGGGGAACTTTCACGGTAGAGGACAGCTAGAAATGGAGACCCAAGTGCCACAGAGCCACAGGCATGTATATCGAGACGGTGCATAGGTTGCAAAAGAGCAATTGGTCCAACCTCAAGAATTTGCAGGAAAGAGAAGCGACAGCCTTGTCATCCCTGAGAGCGAGCACGACCATGGGTGTGAAAAGGTATGTGGTAACCATACAAATCCTGGTTGGCCAACCCTGTTTTTTTACGATTGCTAAACAGTGCATCACAACACCCCAACTCTGGTTCCCCCCCAGTCTGTCCCTCCACCAAGTGCGATGCCCAATCAAAACAAGCCATGTCGTGCGTTTTACTCCATTTTACCTCATTGAGTTAACTTATGGAGGTCCTGTTAGCACCTCTTGATCTTGTCAAAACGCATATACAGCGATTTCATGCACAGGAGATTCCTTATGACAAGATGGTCGTCTTGCTGAGAAAGCATTATGACACAGATACTTATGGTCTGGGGTGCGTTTCACTTCATTTCTCCCCTTTGAATGCGTCTTTAATTGGGCTTTTAGGAAGACAAAGCTGAAAATGTATGTGAAGATACTTGGCCTCAAAACTGCACGCTCGCAAGACCATACATTTGAGACCATTGCACGTCCAATTGCTGAGCTGAGGACAGTATATCGGGATGCAGGTGCAGATGAACTACGCATTAAGCTGCAGAACAGCTTCAACATCCATGTTTCTAGGTGAGTAGAATGCTTATGCATACCATTTTGTGGTAACTTAAGACAATGTATAGGCATTTTATAGGACAGTATCTTAAGCACACAGAACCCGACCAGGTAGTGGCATGAATTAAAAAATGTATTGTCCACCATACCTTCTATGCGGCAGGGGTGAACCACTTTTGGGCCATGGACCAGCACAACAAATGGAAGCGTTTTGGACTATGTTGGCATGGCTGTGTGGACAGTTTCACTGGAAAGATCCTTTGGTTGGTGATCTGGTGGAACAACTCAAATCCGAAGTTTGTATGTGCACAATATCTCAAGGTGGTCAGAACTTTTGGTGGTACGTTTCTGTTTATTTTATCCTTCATTGTGGCATATCTGATGGATAATTAGGTGCACCATGCGTCACCCAAAGTGACCTTGGCACGGAGAATTTCCATGTGGCATATGCGCACACACACATTCGTCATGCACTCGATCCCTCTCTTTCCGGCTCTATTCAGCACAATTGGAAGCGTGGTCACTTGAACATCAAACCGGAACAAATGTGGTCGCGATTCCATCAGACATGGACCAATGGATTTGAAGAACTCCTGGAAAAAGGGGTCCGGCAACAATGGTATAATGTTGTCAACATTACTGATCAGTATATAGTATTTCAACGTCCCCGCAGCATTCAAAGCTTATAGAGTATTGTGACAGGCTTGTTTTCCGTTGGCTGGCCATACCCTGGCTCCAGCAGGAGGCAGATTCGTACATATATAATCATAATAACAGCCGCTGAAGGGCAAGTCGTCACAAGGTTCTACCCAAAGGCATCCCAGATGCCATGTTTGAAAACCCAGAACTGGTTAATGCTTGCGATTTCAAGGTAAGTCAATATGATTTTGATCAGAAAACCTCTGTTCACATCCTCCCTTGTAGATTATTGTTCCGGATACATTGATTGACGATGCTGAACACCAGTGGGCACCACCTACTGATCCTGTCTTCGACCTCGTTCCTCCCCTCTGTGATGAACATATTTCTTCAGTCTATGCGCAACTTGGACGCCCAGATGTGAATTTTCATTCATTCTGGGATGTCTACAATCAGGTGCGCGACGCTGTGGACTCGGACTTTTTATTCCGGTCCAGCATTAGTGTAATCGATGAAGAGAATGAACCCGAGGACTCCAAGTTGGATGCACGTCAAGGTCCCCTTCAACATCTTCAACCCTGTGAATTTGGCAAGGATGGAATCCCGCCTATGCAACATGAAGGTGAAACAGATTTAGTGACATCCTTTCTTCCAACTCTCTTCCTGATCTATTGTCTTTCCTCAGAGGAACCGGAATACTCTGCCAGGTTCAGTGAGGGGGCTCCAGGTGCAGTCGTCTCAAACTTAGTTTCCGCATGTGCTGATTTTTTTTTGGAAGATGATATCATGGTTGAGTTCTCAGATGATGATGGAGATGAGCTATTCTAGCCTAGTCAACCCTCCACATCCACCCCTCCACATGCTGGCACCATGTACATCCATTGTTGTCGTTAATTTGGATTACAGTAGTCACAGTACTGTATATAATATGAATATGCATTTTGCAGGTGACAAGAGCACGCATCATCAGAGGATCGCCATGCCCGTTGCATCACTGTTGTTGTGTCCAGTCACCTCTCCACTTCTCTATATCGTGCTATATCATGACTGCTCAGCGCTCAGTGCTCAACGATGCTTAACGCTCACCACTCACCGCGATTCCTGAAACCCCACCACTTAGTGCGCAAGTCATCTCCCATTCACCCAAGCCCAGCGGCAGCTTTATGCCCCTATCTATGCCGACACCATCAAGCACCATGCTCTTGTTCTAAATCCTTGCTGCCATCCGACGGGTCTGGCTTTGTATGTGTGTATGTCGTAATCACTGACTCTCACTTTCAACACGTCAAGGGCTCTCTCTCACTGCATCCACCCCGACCCACTACCCCCTACTGTTCCCCATGCACCCTTGGCATTGCACATCATCGAACCACTGTCCGTCATTTTGAGCATCGCGGGACTTAACAGTTAATTGTCTATTCTCAGAGAATGAGTCTTTTTGCGTTGTCATGTATGTCATGCACTTCACCACATCCACCCCAACCCCCACTACTCTTTGCTGCTCCCTATACACCCTTAGCATTGCACACAATCGAACCACTATCCATCACTTCGAAGATTGCAAGACTTAACAGCTAATTGTTTATTCTCAGGGAGCCTTGTCAGTCTTTCACAAGACAACACACATGGAAATATCCTCTCGACGCTTGTTTGTCGTGGTTTCCTCAGTATTTTTGCACAGGACATTAAGGACTCTGATTGTCGACTGCAGTCTGTTCTCAAACCAGAGCCAGGTAAGCCATTGCGCATTGACATCCTACTGACTTTCGCTGATGATCGATCATCTATTAGAGGATCTCAATGCCCTCTATGTCTACAAGGCAAAGATGTCACTTTTCATTCGCATTGCTCAAACTCGCCAAGGAGCTGAGTGATTGATAGAAGCTAGAGTGCTTCCCATCCTTGCGGACTGTGATTTTCTGGACACGCTCCCCGAAGTTGACCAATCATTCATCGGTGGGCCACCTCTTGGTCTTCTGTGTTTCTCTTTGCTGATACCCTGGCTAGACCATGACCATTTCCTGCCTTCTGCCATTCAACGTTATCACCAAGTCGTCATGCCAGCTTTACAATTGGTCAATATGATCTTGGCCGCGTTAGGGTCAGGACATTCATTCGCAGTGAATCAGGTGCTTTATCATACTTCTTCGTTACACAGATTGATAGGCTGACAGTATGTAGGCTTTGGAATTTCTGTCTAGCCACCGTGACACAGTCATCATGATACTAAGAAATGACATGGATGAAATCTCTCTGTCGGTACTTGACGAAATCCACCTTCTCATTTGTCTGGGTTCTGTGGTATTCCCTTCTGTTCCCAAGTCCGAACTTGTGAGTGATTTATCTCTGACATTTGTCATCATGTTTATGCTGTTCACAGGCCTCTGGGAATGGTGGGTATGGGGGTGTTCACACAGCAATTCTGAGTTTGGCGGCATGGTGTATCAGCACGAATCACTGGTCACATAAAGTTCGACCACGGACGGAGTCTGAGAGATTGGATGCAAACTCAAGGGCATCAGGTGGATTTTTGAGCCCATTACTTGGATATGACTGATACGATCTCAAAATTCACTAGGTCTTCGCAGCGCCTGCAGTTTCGATTTGATTCTCCAACAAAAGGAGCAGTTGCTTTGCAAGGCGCTCATTGCGTACCTTGGAGCCGCAAGTGAATTTACGGGTGTGTCCTTCCACTGATCTGAAATGATGCTGTACTTACATCAATAAAATAGAGCCGGAAATCACCATCGTTTTGTCACCCATAATAATGATCCCAAGACATGAAGATAGGGCAACTTGCTTCATTGGTAAGGGATTTGCAATGGTTATGCTGCTTGTGGTGTTATTGCGTGCCTCATACTACTTCTTGTAGCTACCATCCCCACAGTTGGTGATGCTATCGAGGCGCTGACAGATTTCTGTGATGAACTCATGGAGACGCTGAAACAAATGGCCGTTCTCACTGCCCGAGATCACATCCAAGTCGATGATATTCGTCAGGTGGGTGATACCATAATACCCTGATTGAGTTGCCAAACGCTCCTGATTCCAACTACAGATTGTCACCCTCCAAGACATTGAAACCCTGGGTGACCTTGACATTGGACAAAAGTGTGCCTTGATATGCCGTGAGCTCGAACACGCTCTTGGCCATGTACGAAATATGGCAATCAGTCTTCTGTGTGAGCCCTTTACTTTTGTGCCTAAACTGTTGTCACTGAGTCATAAGCGCCCTTCTCCAGTGTCACTTGAAATGGTGCTGTTGGGGGAAACAAGTCTATTGCCCCGTCGATCCTGTGATAATGTATGTATGGCACACCATTGAACCACTATCTGTCATTTTGAGCATTGCAGGACTTAACAGTTATTTGTTTATTCTCAGGAAACAAGTCTTGTTGCATCATCAATCACTTTCTAATGCATGTCATGCATTTCTTGCCATAGGAAATGACCTCTCTCACATTTTTTAAGCATTTTGGCACACCTTTCCCTCCCTTCACCCCAATCGCGCCTCATTACTTGCCAACCTTCCTGAAACCCCATCGCTTATATGCAAGTCATCTCCCACTCACTCAAGCCTGACAGCGTCCTCACACCTCTACCTCCCCTCTTACACTGACACCCTCAAGCAGATTGCTCTTGTCTCAAACGCGTTTAAAGACCCAGTCAGGTGAGATGCATAATACAGTTCCTGTTAATGACCCTTCTAATTCAACGCCCACAACAACATCCGTTACCGTATCTCACCCCTCCTTGTAAGGTGAGCACCCAAGTCACAGAAAGATCAGCATGATCAGTGCGCAATCTAGGCATCCTTCAAGGCCTGGCACATGTTGCATTGAGCAACAGCACTTACTCACCAACCCATGTTTCCTTCAAACCACCATCTCCTCCACTGCCCACGTCCCCATCATCACATATGATTTTCCTCTTGTTCCATCCACACTACCTTCATCATGTCATCCTCTTGCTCTTCAGCCTGGCGGACTTCACATATGTTGATTTAGTGCCTTCCTAGTATCTGGCTAGACCACTAACCTTCCCTTGCTTGCCCAACCCGGTACACCCTCACAGCCAATGCCTCAACACTCATTTCGCCCCCGCCATTTGTTTCCTCTCTCACAACCTTTGGGTCCAGCATGAGTCCAACCTTGCAGTCACTGCCTTGCACTTTCTCACACTTCCGCTATAGCTGCTCATTCCTTCCAGCCTCCCTACCTCTCACCCCACCCACTTTGTCTAAGACCTTGTTTCTTTCCTGTTCGTCTTCGCCACCAAGGCGACCTCTCTGTGCACTATGAAATTGCTCATCATTGGTACATTTTCGTGTACATAACTCTTACTTCTGTCTTGTTGAGGTGCTGGGGACACAACCTATAGTTCACCTGAATCCTACATGTGTTTGCTACGCAGTACGCACCTCACTTTGTGCACCAGTTGTTTGATTTGCGGTTACATAATATGAACACATGATTGGTGATATTTGGAACTTGGAACTTGAACATACGCGATCAATTTTCAATATTTGAATTTGAACATATGCGATGTGACTTTTGCACTGATCGATAATCAAGAATTGATAATTGATAATTGAAATCAGACGATAAGATATTTAAATTATATAATGATTTTTTTGGTGCGGTGACAGTGGTCCTTGCATTATGTGATGGTCGGCAGTGCATCAGCAAAGCAGAGTTTCATCTGGAGAGAGCGCGTCCTTTAGGCTTGCTATACGCTTGATATTTTAGCCGCCGTGCTGCCTCATAGATGGTAGATAAGAGTGCTTGGTGCCCCGATGTGTACACAGGCACACATCCCAAGGAAAATTTAGGGCACGAGGGTGCACTACATTGCAACGGCAGAAAACCAGGGGATTGCACCATCGTCTCGACCCTGCTTCATGCTCATTGGCTTATACCTTTGCACATGATTCCAAACTCCGATCCCATTTACACTACCGTGAGCTACACTACTGCAAAGATAACACTTAGTCAGTGTCTTTATGATGTATGATGTGCCTAAAAATTCTACGACTCATTTCCAACTACTGTATAGAAAGAACGGGACAAGGCGTGCAATTGATCCCCGATGGCATGCCCTTTTTCGGTTTCCCACAGTGACCGGGAGTGGCCCGCGAAAACGCGACATCCATCGGACGGCCGCTCCGGATCTCGGAAGCATCATAACCCGAGATACTGTATGGCATAATAAGTTATATGGGCAAGCTACTGTAATCACAAGGGTCACCACTGCTGTTGAAATTCCCGAAATAGTCCACCCACTGCCACTGTCACCATGGATGCCAGCGTGCAACCGTTTACAAGCTCATATCATACACGACAAGGAGAAAGTAATAAGTCAATCAATACCAAGTAGCGATTCCGGTGCTGGGGCGATTTATACGTCACGCTCCAC
>Ga0307510_10010009_pt1 | contig 11266 bp, 14 predicted proteins | sample 12_EM_MG_FD_207224 | JGI IMG/M metagenome (GOLD analysis project Ga0307510, IMG submission 207224) | Populus trichocarpa ectomycorrhiza microbial communities from riparian zone in the Pacific Northwest, United States - 12_EM | ecosystem: Host-associated > Plants > Roots > Unclassified | place... | reverse complement strand
GCGGACGTTGTGAATTCGAGTCAGTTCTGGGTATGAATTGTGTAGATTTCGTGGAAGTTTTTAATGTGAGTTGATTCTGGGTATGAATTCTTTCCATCTGGATCAATGCTGATTATATATTCAACTCTCAGTCATTTGACGCTGTGAAAGCCTCTTGATTGTTTTCAAGAATTTCTAGTTCTGACACTAGCATAGCCAGGGTGTTATTGATTCATGTTAATGTTAGAAATGAAACATCCCCTCTGGAATATGACTATCGTGAAACATGAAGTTCGCCGAGCCTGTTCATGAATGCAACCATAGCTGATACCACATACCACGTGATGTCTACATCTAGGGCGCTAAACCGGATTGACCTCTATTTACAGTTTAACGTTCAAAGCGTGCACATCTCTTCAACCTATGTGCGATCCACACATGTTTGAATCAACAATCAACACTAAGCACTCCTGTGATGCCTAGCAAATGACTATTCTGTCGGCAAAAATACACCCAAGCAGCGGCATATGAGAAACATTTTCGAACTACCCACGCCAATGTGAACATTATCCTCGCCTCTACTACTATACAATATCTATCATCGGCCAGCCATGTTCTTGACATGCTAACCAACGTCATGGGGGATGGCCCGGATTCCGTCGATGATTCCTTCCCGAGCCTACTGGACTCGAGCATGACGTATTGAGTAGTGATGTTGTATACGAGTCTGATACTAAAGTGCTTAACAATACGGCCTCTTTTTCGAGCTGCCAAAAAACGCCTTTTTCCGGGCACTGGAGTAACAATTGGGGATGTGAACAGCTTCAAGCAAGAAATCAGTAATTTGTGAGAGGACCCACGGGCACCAATCCCCAGCGGGCAACGGTTCAGGCTTGCCTCTTGGCTCCTTGAGAGTAAAGTACTGAAGTGAGGAATCAACGAATACTTCGCGAGTGGCCTAGGCAATTTTGAGTCTGTCGGCCATGGCTTTATGCACACACACGAGAAGAACCTCTAGGAATGGGATCCGTACAGTTGATATCTCCAATAGTTTGAATGACAGGTAGAGGACGCAAAGAGAACTTTTATCATTCTTCTATCGCAATGTCCTGGATTGTGTCAGATATCTCCTTCGCTAGATAGCCTACCAAGATAACTTTGTTTGCGTGCCACAGCGTGAATACAATCATACTGGACAACGGGTATATGCAGAGATGCATACAGCAGACTGGTGGTGGGACATTCAAGTAGGGCTTCTCGATCTCTTTCCTAGGACGGGTGACTAACTGATTATAGGAAACACTTCTGTCTGGCGCAACTGTTGTTCCAGTCATTGAGATATTGGATCAGACCCATCTGAGGAACATTTCGGGTAACAACAAGGCATGGCCAGTCTATTTTACTCTTGGAAATCTTCCCGCAACCACGCGTAATAGACCTCGATCCTTTGCCGTTTTCCTTCTTGCGCTATTGCCGGTTCCCCCCAAACTTACAAAGTCCTCCTCCGACCCCTTGCAGAGGCAAATTCATGCCGACACACTCCGAGGCGTCTTCGAACTCCTTTTTGAGCCCTTGGAGAACGCATCCCTGCAGGGCGTCAATATTGACTGTGCCGACGGGAAAGTGCGGAGATGCTTTCCAATATTGTCCGCCTGGATTGCTGACCATATGGAAAATGTTGCCCTTCACGGGATATAATCGAATGTTTGTCCTGAATGCCAGATGCTTCCAGGAGAATTAGGAAACAATGCCAACAGCCACCGGGCCTGAGATTATGCAAGATATGAACGTTGCGAGCGTGAATCTGACGACTCCTGTAGCATGTTTGAATGTTTTGATATCAATCATGAGAAAAACGTGTTTCACAGGCTTTACCGTGTTTCGGCGCCTGGTCTGTACAAGCCAGATTTGCTTTATACCGTTTATCTTAGGTTGTTCAAGCACTTGATGGACTGGATCGATGGCTTTCTCAAGAAACACGCCTTGCTCCAGGCCTTGGACGACACCTGGAAGGTGCTACCGCCCTACATGGGGTTTTTTGTGCCCAAAAAGGCCTATCGTGAGGTTACACACTGGTAAGGAAAAGAGATGAGGAACCTTGGGCGGTGTCTTTTGAGGGTTTTTACAGTAACATAGTGCCAGCCCGACAGTCCGCAAGTAATACCTTTCAAACATGTTGTCGACTGTATCCGGGCTCTTGTGGACTTCAATATGATGGTGCAATACCGAAGCCACACCCTCGAGACGTTAGCCTCTATGGAGGAATATCTCGCCCAGCCTCCCTGGATAAAAGATATCTTCTTGGAGTTTCGAGTTTCTAAGCGAACATGGGTCAAGCTTGAAAAGCAGCAAAAGGAGCTACGACATTAGCATGCCCAGAGCAACCAGCGAGTGGCACCGTCCAAGGGGCGCAGCCACCTCGAACAGGATCAGGATGAGGAGAACGACCTCTATATTGACATGATCCATATGGAATCCCATTTCAACTTCGTTAAGATGCATCTGCTAAGCCACTTTTCTGATCATATACGCCAGTTTGGCAATATCCCAAAGTATTCCACGGAGTTCGGAGAGCTCGCGTATAAGGAACAGATCAAGGACGGATGGAGAGGCTCGAATAAGAACGATGTCGAGCGACAAATTCTTCACCACTACGGTTGTCAGCATGCAATCCAAATGAGCCTTTTAAACTTCAATTTGCTTCGAAATCGCCGAGCCAATCTTGGTGACAACGTCCTTAGCTATTTAGATCAAACAACGGATACGGTATCCATGCCGGCCCCTTGTGGAAGGATCTTGAAAGGTCGTCATGACCACGTGTCGGATGTTCTTCATTTTTGCAAGGTATTACGAATCTCTCTTGACCGGATCTGTTTGGAATTGATTCGATACAACTGACACAACCTGCCCACTGAACGCCCCCTTCCCGATAAACCAGCAATACTCCAACTACTTCCTGTTAAACTACTGACGCAACTCGAAATCCCAGTTTTGGCATTCCAGGACACTGATGTTTACAACATGCATCGTGCACAAGGCACAGGAACTCACTGATTTTGGAATCAAGCGGGTCAGAATGATTGAGTTTGGGTACAGGCTGGAAGCGAGGAGATGTAGGGTGCGCTGAGGGGTTATCTTCCGGCAAATCTCGTGGCGCTCTTTAAAATCAGGCACTGCAGCCAAAACACTGTTCGGCGGTAGGCAGGCGTTCCGATGTTGAGCCCTGTGAACTCAGGCCAGCCCTGTGATTTAGACAGGCTGGTTACGGTTCAGCTGAGAGAAGATGCGTGAGAGTTTACATTAGTTGACATAGGGACAATTCTCAGCCTAGCTCATCTCATTCCAGAGGGAGACCGGGGCTGGCTCGTCAACAGCCGTATCGCCATGAGGACATTTAACGAGATTTACTAGTAATACAAACAGGGGTATGATTATGGATATGTGCGGAGTCTGGTATCGGGTGCTATGGCAAGCTGTATATATATAGTGTATACTAGTATGAAGAAAATATATAATTAATACATGAGTTAAACGTGATGACTATGCTCGAGAGACGCCACAGGACGTTGGGTGGCGCAGGGCTGGCGTAGGACTAACACGGAGTTCACGCCAGGAGACTAGCCTGAGGGGTAAAGGTGTGATAATCCGGACGGCTTCCGGGAGGAGCTGCCGAATTGACAGTTTCTGGATGCTGGGATATGGAGAACAGGGGGGATGTGAAGTCCGGATACAAGGGATAGTTGCTGCGCAATTCAGGAAACAATAGGGGCGTGCCGGCGTGGGCGACAGCCTCAGGACCCACGGGAAGTGTTCAGACCTTGCAACTAAACACAGGACGCAAAGGACCGACAGGACGCAAAGGACCGACAGGACGCAAAGGACCGACAGGACGCAGCCACGACGTCTCTGGCGTCAGGACACAGGGCGGGCGCATCAGATGCATGTGTTTTTTTTGCTGATGTATAAATATGAGGAAATATGATAGGGAGTATTCCAGCTACAGCCTATAAGCTACAAGTAATCTATACTCAGAGTACATGCTAACACTAGCACTATATTCCCCAATTATCCTCTTCAAATATATCATCCACAAAACCTATTTCTCTTAAATTAGAATATACTACTCATGTATCTCATACAAGAAAACATTTTTCTAATTAATCAATACTCCAATCCCACCATTGGAGTATGCTTAATTATATTGAGAAGATTGTTGTATTTAGCTTAAGCTATTTAATCCAAATAACCTTTTGGAGGTATGTAGTATTGTAGATATACTCTCATGGGAAATCTAGGCTGGAACAGGTTGGTCTATTGAATCCTGAAACAAACAATAGTGCTGGGAAGTCTCCTTACCAAGTAATAGGGAACCAGGATGTGCGTTGTAGCGGTGAGGTGGGCAGGGGCACCACTTTCCGGCGCACTGTCATACACAAATTTAACTGCCTTTTCTTGCCATGCATTAATCCGGTCCTGGGCGACCATTGCTTACGTCATTCACACCATCCCTGCGCTAACACCATTTTGCGAGCTACTCGACGCGGCAGTCACGTGTCCTGCTTCCCTTTTCTCTTCCCATTCCCCTTCACCTCTCTTCTTTTCACCTTCCACCCACCACTTGCTCACTGGGCTTTGTACATTCCTTCCCTTGAGCACTTGCCACCGATTCCGCAACGGCTACCAGAAAAAATTGGTCACCTATTATATCCTCCGGTTCTTACCCGTTGTTACATTTCTGCCGTTACGTCCTCTACACGCTTCCACCACGCTAGCGTTCTAATCGACTGTAGGTTTAATCACGCTCCTTTGATGGCATATAAACATCCGGGGCGCATATTCGACCATGGTCCGCAGGATTCTGAGTCTGGCAGCGATACGGACTCCATCAGTTTAACTTCTACCGTTGCTAGTGAGGAGGACCCGGACGATACATATATCGTTGAAAACATACTTGGCGAGAAATGGATAGAGTCAGAGGGCAAAATGAGGTACCTGGTAAAATGGGAAGGGTATCCCATAAGTCGTGCCTCTTGGGAGCCGCTTGAAATGTTTGATGACCAGGACACCATCAAAGAATGGAAGGCCAGCCAGGAAGCAATCAAAGCTCGCGGAGAGCTCCCTCACTTTGATTGGCAGAAGTGGGATCGAGAGAGGCTGGCCGAGACGGAGGCTCAGGAAGACAGGAAGCGGCGCAGGTCTAAGAAGCGCCAGAAGCTTGAGCGTCAGAGACGGGTACCTTCTGGCAGGGTCCGTAGGGCTCGCCAACCTAGACCCGGTGACAACTACAACCCTGACAACGATGAGATCTCCGACGAGGTCACGGATTCGGATGCGCCGCTCGTATCCCGCCGAGGGAGGAGGCCTGTGCTCATGGGAGGCGAGGATGAAGAGGATTCAGCTTCTGATGATTCATTAGTCTTAGGATCGAAGAATCCAAACCGGCAACTGGCAAGACTCAAACGGCTGCGGGAGAGTGGTGGCAAGAGTGATCCGGAAGGTGTGAATCAAAAGGTACAATGATCTAACCTGGGAAACTCTGGGTGTATCCCTAACTGATATACCTGCCATAGAAGATAAAGCGCCGAGTCGAAAATACCACCAGAGGGTCTGCTTCTCAGGAGCCGGGTGCGGCGACGGGCGCAAGGCATCCCATTGGATTAGCCTCACAAGCCCCACGACCTGGACCATCAAATTTGGGCCGGAGGTCGGGTGAATCGTCGTTATTGAAGCCTGGGCCGACAAAGCTTGGGCCATCAAAGGCCGGGGCACCTCCCAGAATCGGCCCCCAGAGACTGGGAGCTGCCAGACCTGACGCTCCAAGGCTCGGACCTACCAAGCTCTTTCCTTCCAAGCCAGTGCCCCAAAAGCCAGGACCACCGACAAGACGTAAGTCAAGTACATCGGGTCCTGGTGGCCTGGGAGCCGCTATTGCGGGTTTTGGTAGCATTCCCAAAAGCACGAATCTCTCTACTATCAATAGAATCAATAAGAAGGCCCGCAACGAGCGAGAACCTGACCTCAACGCACTGGATTTATTTGAAGCAAGCAACCCAGTCCCCTTTTCCAAGAAATCCTCTTTGGAAACTGGTAGACTATCCCCGAAGGACCATGGTTCCCTTAGGATAAATAAATATAGTGCTGAGGATAGGAGGCTGCTTCCGCCACGGGGGCCTTCGGGGATGGGCCGCAGAGAAAAAGAATATGGCCAGCTCCACAATGGGGACTTGGTTATGAGCCCTGGCCCAGAGGACGGATTTATCCCGACCCCCATTGCCGATACCGAGCCAGGCGTTGGGAAATCTAATTTGCGTCGTAACTCTAATAAAAAGGTGTTTGAATGCGAGATGAAGATTCAGCGGGGCGATGAGATAGAATCCCTTGGCGTTGTTCAATTCTTGGGCTTCAGTGCTCAATTCCTAGAACATCTTGAGAAATTGGACCTAAGAGAGCTACACGTGGCTAAGCTGCTTGCTGATAGTCACGTTTCTGGTGCTGTCACCAACGTAGGTTTAAGCCGGACTGCTTAGTTTACTGTTTCTGGCTTTGGTGAGTAAGTAGGGGAAAAGAACATCTGCTGATACAAGAAATTTCAATTTAGGAGATTGGTTACCCGCAAGAATTTGCGGACATTACCGTTCATAACGCTGATAAGGCGCAACCTCTAATTATTACTCTAGCCAAGTTTCATGCGCTCGGGATTATCAGAGAAGCTGCATTCACTATCGCGGTATTTCAACCTTCGAGCGATAAAATCACAACGTCATTCAAAGCGCCATTACAACAGCAGAAGACCCCGCTCAGGGCTGTCGCCTATTCTGACTGGCGAATCCCTGAACCGTCTCGGGAGCTTGTATCCGCAGAACAGCATGAAATTGGAGGTCACATGACCCAATATCTCCACACTCTAGGCGAGAAAGTTCTTGGTATCTCATTTGAGGCACTCATTGCGCCTACGGAGACCAATCCTGAAGGGGTTCGCAGCTTTGTGGTTTATTGCCCGGATGACCGGTTTTACGAAAAACTAGAGATGGAAAGCAATTTGAAATCGCTCGGGCTGAAAGCACTCGATTCAGAAGAACTTCTCCTTTATCTCAACCGCGGGAGAAAGCTTATCATCCTGGTAAAACCTAACTTCATGCAATTTCCTTATTTCCTAACACCCTTCTTGCAATCTAAAACTTGATTAGGTCCATTACACCCTTCAATTTTGCCTCCACCTGCTTCCAAATCTCAAGCTCTTACAGAATCGGGAACATTTATTTTTCTTTTTTGGGACAAGATTTGTAGACAACGGGGCAAACATGACTCTGGACTCTCGTCCGATCAGATTCTGGTCTTTTGGGACATTAATATTGGCGACTCCAAACCTTGCCCTACACAATCCACCCATGCTGAAACGCCTTTTAGATTACCAGGTAGGGACATCCAGGGTACTGAGATTTGTGCAAGCTAACTAAGGGAAACAGGCCGCTAAGGCAGGGAGTACTACCCTCTGCATGGTTTCTACAATGGTGGAACTCGTGGAGAAGAGGATTACATCTAAACTCGAGGATTATGAGAACCCGCAGGCCATCCTGGAGGCGGTATACCGGATGCAGGATTCCGCGGGAGATACACTCCAGCTTTCTTCCAGAGATGACGTGAGCTGCCTTTCAAATGAGCCATTCGACGGGATCTTGTGCTGATTGCCCCCCATAGACGAGGGAGTTAGAAGTAATTGCGGATGCCTTCGCTCACCACCAAGCTATCAACTGCGCGCTCTATAGGCGCTACATAGTCGCCCATGCTAAGGACGAAGCACTTCCCAGTCTCGGCAAACGTTACGGATGTGTGAGTAAAGACCATGCTTGGATGGCCTTGTCCTTAATTAGCTAGCATTTCTGACCAGAAAATTCCCGGCGGCCTAAACAGTTGGAGTTCCATGACCCAGACTCTTTGTTTGAGGTTGTTATGAAAGGCGCCGTGCCACCCGTTAGGACAAAATCTTCCGTCTCAGAGGCGACACCAAAAAAGGGTTTGTGAAAACCAGACCAGGTCCTAAAAAGCGAGTAATTGTTTTAGGGGGAAAACCAGAGCCAGTTGGAGATCAGGAACCTACCAGTTTAACATTGTCAGAGTAGTGAAAGGACATGCTGTTTCTCGTAGCATCAATCTTACCTTTGCATCAAAACCGTTCGACACGATTTCTTGAACTCTTCAGTTCTTGGGTACTTCCAACAAGTACCGCCCAAGGTGTCCGATCTTTTCCCTTCACATCAATGAGTTGCGTCAACTGGGAGAGAAGGGAATCAGGATTTTTGTTACAAAAGATGACCTCAAGATTACTCAATTATGTGGGGATAATACCAGCAATCTGAGGGGACTGAACCTTGGCTCTTTTCTCGATTTTATCAAATGAGGGACCCGGTTGCCAAGTATAGATTAGTGCTCAACCCGGGAGCTGGTAGTGGATACGGTTCTGCAAATATATCACGGGTACTGGTGCTTCTGAGTTCACCTTCACGGCAATTGCGAAAAGAGGCCGGAAATTGAACTTCAAGTGAGAAGAATTAAGCCGAAACTACGTCTCGGGGAAAGAGTTAATCTATAGTCCCATGGCAAAAGTCATCGTGAAACTGTTTGAGATGTCATTCAGCCTTGCCAAAGTGAAAGTACCGACTAAGAGAATTACCTCAACTTTTACTATTAGCTTTTGCAGTTATATTCCAGTTCTCAAGTGTTTTAATTGACTCTCCTGGCCTCTATTTTTATTGTCTAAAGTACACGTAAAGTACTAGTACCATCTAATATTAATCTTATAAGACACTTTTATATTCACCAGATGTAAATCCTATTGGGTATATATCTATTGAATTTAGAAGTGCTTATATAAGCAATATTCAAAGAATATCGGATACTTATGAAGGAAAAGGAAATATAAAGAAGTTGGCTATGATGTTCCCTTTATTTTTAGAATCCAATATGTTTCAAATTTCTTGAAAAATTCTGAAAATCTGAGATCAAAAGAGTTGTAACTATTCAAGAGGCAAAAGAAAGGTATATAAAATATGTATTTCAAGTTAACATATTTCATATAGTAATATGTTACCTTCTAGTAATTAGTCACTTTTTTCCCCTTCTAAGAATTATCAACATTTACCGCTATCAGGTTACCGTTGATTTTACGGAGCTAAAATGTAAAAGTTTAAAGTCTTGTCTTATGTAATAGTATATATGAAAAAAATATTAGTAAAATAATATCAACTACTCAATTGAGGCATAAAAGTGATAATGGATAATTTAGGACTATTTTTCAAATAATCAGAAGCTGAAATTTGTTTATAGTTAAGCTTTTAATAGGGTATATATTAAGAACAGATTATAGTTAGACTCTGAATATCAGAAATGAAAATTTCAATATAGAAAATATAAGCAATACTTTTGAAAATAAAGTAAGTTGAAATAGTTAGTGAATAGAAAAGTATTAAGTTAATTAATATATAATATTTTATTATCAGATTTCTATAAGAATCTCAAAATTGAGATACTAGTGTATTGATATTCTCTCTTTCCTAAACAAGTTATTAGAATAAACTTTACATATGATATATACAATTTTCTTAGTTACCATTATTGAAATACTCAATGTTTCTTATACTGAGAGACAGTGTTGTGGTATTTATTATCCTGGAACAATAGTAATATACCAATATTTACTCATCATGGAATTCATTTATATTTCTTGATATTTGGCTTACTATTATTTAGCTCTAAAACTCTTACTATATTCAAGATATACTTGTGTGTATGGTTTTAAATGTTTATAGTGTACACCAAAGAGTTTGTAACAGAGGACACCTTGGGATAAGAAATCATGTACATGAGTTTAATTCATGTGCAAATAATAGTTTTCATAATGTTTAAGCTACAGGATATACAATTTTGACAGTATGTAAATCACATATATAATATAATAAAACTATGAAAAGAACACTTGTAATCTTATGGTATAAGATGTAATAGTAATTAAAATCTTCAAATCTAGTTCTCAGAACTTTAAAAGCATTATTTTTGATATTTGCAGGCATATCAAGTAGAGTCAAAGCATGTTCAATAAATCAATTTTGTATATGAACCTGCAATTGTCTCTACACCAATGAGAAATCCACTAGTCTGAAATTTGAATATAGCATCCTATTGTCACAACTTGTAACTAAGCAAGACACATTTCACATGACTAATACTTATTAGTAATAAGGTATGTTTTTGTCACAAATTGTGACTAAGCAAGGCAGATTTCACATGACTAATACTTATTAGTCATAAGGTATATTGGTTGAAAATTATGATGTTGGTTAACTCATAATTCTCACATGACTACACATTTGTGAGTTATTATTATATTATGATTGGTTGATGATTTCATGACTGACGATTGTAAGGTTATATAATCTAATGACTTTTGCACATGACTCATATTATGAGTCATTGGTTTCACACAGATGACTCACTTGAGCACATGACTTGGTTTATGGGTTATCATTGGTTAACGGTATGTTGCGGAGTGACTCATACGAGTCATCTGATGAATATCATGCTATGACTCATTATGAGTCATAGAGGTTATGTTATACGAGGTGATGAGTCACCAGGGTTAGGGTTGTGCGAAGATGCCTATATAAGGGGCTTGGTTCTGACCAAGAGATAAGCCACGCTTCTCGCAAACTTCTTCCCCCCCCCTACATTTCACATACAAATCTCAACCTTACCCCGCTTTGCGTCCGGACCAAACCCCTCGCCCACTTTTCCTCGCCCACTCGTCGCTATGGCGAATCCCCACAACCTTCCCCCAGGGAACGCGGCCTTTGGCCGGCTCTCTGCCCTCAACTCCCCCCTCCCATCGCGTTCAGGAACACCCTCGACCGATCACCCCATCGAGTTCATGATGAGGCAACTCGCTCAGGCGAGGAGTGCCCTCCGCCTCAGCAACCAAGACTTCCCGGACCTCAGCCAAGATGCGCAGGCCGGAACCCTCCCCATTGAATCGATCACGATCGTTCTCCTCTCCCAGCTCGTCCAGGGTCTGGTGACGTCTCACATGAGCTGAGCGGGGTAACCCAGGCCGTCGCAACCATCTCCGAGGAAAACGAGAACCTCAGGGAGGAGCTCCATGACATCTCCTCTCAACTCGCCAACCTCCCCCACACAAGAACAAACAACCGCCCCGGGGATCGCCGATCTCCAGGCATCCATAGGTGACCTGTCACATCGTGTGTCAGCCCCGGTCCCTGCCCCCACGGCTCAGGCC
>Ga0307510_10010008_pt1 | contig 11268 bp, 11 predicted proteins | sample 12_EM_MG_FD_207224 | JGI IMG/M metagenome (GOLD analysis project Ga0307510, IMG submission 207224) | Populus trichocarpa ectomycorrhiza microbial communities from riparian zone in the Pacific Northwest, United States - 12_EM | ecosystem: Host-associated > Plants > Roots > Unclassified | place... | reverse complement strand
GTATCAGCGTGACATGGGGCAGAATATGCGCAAGCAGGGTCCCACACACATTCCTCGATTTGTGCTTATTCTTAATGTCCTCCTTCGTCGCTTCATTCATGGGGTCACTAACAGTACTAGTCGTGCTATGATGCCGAACGTCAACAAGAGTACGTTTGCGTCACTAATGAATACTCACCGATGATGAAATTCCAAATCGTACTCGCTCAAAGCCCGCGTCGCCATTTCGAATTGATAGTCAGATTCTTGGCTCGCCTTCTTCCGCGACTTGATAGCACGCTCGATTGCCAGATCGCATTCTTTTAGCGCACTTAGAGGTTCGTCAGAGCGAGGTCAGCATAGATGTACGGTTAGCGGGGAACAAATACCTAGTCAAGGCTTTATCTTGATTGAAACTTTGCTCCGAGGCTGCGGAAAAGCGTTGGCAAATCTTGATTAGTTCGATTGCACGGTGTCGATAAGCCCTGCCAATATCGTGCACATTATCAGAAAACCCCTTTGCATCGAAATGCTTGCTAGATGGAGCCTTGGGGCGAGTCGAGCGACTTCCGCCGAGTCCACAACAGAAAAGCATCCTGGTCGAAGTTGGACAGGGTCGAACAGAGATATTTGGGACACATGATATGGACGCCGTGATGGCGCAACCTTATGTATGCGGGTTGCCAATACACCAGGCACTTGGTTATGACAGAGCGGCATCGCCCTATCAGAAGGAGCATTTAATTGCGGCCCATGGCTGGACCTCAGACTGAAGTATGTCCGGCTATCACCGAGATCATATATATTTTAACCCGATTGGGTCTGACATTTGCCTTTTTCGGCCTCCCTTCCGCGTCCACGCATGTCTCAGCGCAGCGCCCAGTGCCTCTTTGGGCCGGCGCCGTAGCACGGCAAACGGCCGGAATGCCCTGGGAACGCCCGCACCCTCGTGGACAGGTGGCATGCATGACCTGATGGAACATAGCCCAGTAATCCACGTGGTAGTCGCGACTCATGCAAATTACACCGCTATTATGAAATTTGAACAGCTTTGGAGACTGCACCTCCGATGTCCTTCAAGCTTTTGAGTGCATTTGATGTCAAGTGTGTACTACTGTTTTAAGCTATAGTAATATGGCTAGTTATAGTGGTTTTGGGTGCATGAGGCCACCAATTCCAAGAAACTGCGCAATCAAAACATTCGAGGAAGTGGTTTACATAATCCACAATCTGAGACACGTCAACAAGTCGTAACAAAGGCACTATATATCGGAGCGCGAGCCGCCAATGCGTACATGGGTATGTGAGAGTTTCTCTCCTAGCAGTTCGCGAATTGGGACTCTCCAGTCCCGTGTGGGTTTTGGAGCTCTGATCTCAGCTGGCGGAGGCTGCATACGAATCATACGATACCAGAAGGCGGGTTCAGTGTTGGCCAGGATTGAGTTTTCGACGACCGTTTCACCCTCGAGTCTTCCAGTAACATCTGAAAACATGTCAGTGAAGGAAAGAGGAGGGACATAAGGCCCACCCTTGAAGATGAGGGTGTTGTTCGTGTCCCAGAAGTTGTCAAATGCCCGCGTTTTCCCACCAAACTCGAAAAATACCCGACGGGAATCGCCCGAGGCGGGGACCAAGTTATTAGTGAGTACGTATATCGTACCCTCGTAAGTTTCCGTTGGCTTGCTGCTGAACGAATCCCCATATCCAGTCCAAGACTTGGGGAGACCGACGTAGAAGTGGGGGTTCTGCACGAGACGGAGACGTTTCTCGTCTTCAAAGTGACTAAAGTTCCAAAGAATTTCTGGTAGGACTGAAGCGCCACTGTTGTTGCTAAGCTTCTCTGGTGCAGAAATCAGATACGAGCACGACGCTAGGTAGTCTCCTACTCACGTTTCACGATAATGGGATTCTCGCAAGGAAGTGACGACATGATGTGGAACTCGACATCGATCAACGTGTGATCATTAGAACGCTGTATGAGATGAGTATCAGCGTGACGTGGGACAGAAAGATGCGCGATCAGGGCCCCACACACATCCCTCGATTTGTGCATATTCTTCATGTCATTATCCCTTGCTTCTTCCATGAGGTGAAGAACAGTTGTGCTATGATGCCGAACGGTCAACAAGAGTATGTCTGCGTCACTAACGAATGTTTAGTCACCGGTGATGAAACTCCAAACCATAGTCGTTCAAAGCCCGCGTCGCGATTTCGAAGTGATAGTCGGTTTCGTAGCTCTCCTTCTTCCGCGACTTGATAGCATGCTCGATTGCCAGATCGCATTTTTCTAGCGCACTTGGAGGTTCGTCAGGGCGAGGTTAGACTAGATGAACGGTTAGTGGGGAGCAAATACCTGGTCAATGCTGTGAGTTGACTGAAACTTTGCTCCGAAGTTACAGAAAAGCGTCGGCAAATCTCGATTAGTTCGATTGCGCGGTGCCGATAAGCCCGGCCGATATCGTGCACATGATCACAAAACGCCTTTCCATCGAAATCCTTGCTAGATGGAGCCTTGGGGGCCTTGGGGCGAGTCGGGCGACTTCCGCCGAGTCCAAACTGGAAACGCATGCTGGTCGAAGTTGGTCAGAGTCGAATTACTATATTCGCACGCGCCAGCCACTCCTTACGGCAGCATGCCTACCCGGAACCCATTTGACAGACTACGAACTGTCTGAGCGAACCTCTCCTTTTCTTCTGTCCAAGAGAGAATGCAACAAGTTGTTTTTGCAAGGCTTCCACCCCGACAACCACGCCACGCTCTTCCCCTACCTAATCGACAAGCGTCCCAGCCAGTTACCAGAAGACTTCGACTTCCGAGAGATATTTAACATCGCAAATGCCGTCCTTTCTCGTAGAATACTCAAAGCCGAAGCCGAAGCGACATGCTGAGGGAGTTTATCGGTACGTATGATCCCCAGCTCCGGATTTCGTCGCCCGTGTACCTCTCCCCCACAACACCCTGACCACGTCATCGCCTTCGCTCTCGCATCTGCCTCTCGTCACCCCGTTGCTTCATGCCCCAGAAGTCAAGCCCGATAACCATCTCATACAAGAACGCCTCGAAAATCCGAAGATCGATCCTAGCCACATTTCACAAGCAGAGAGTACTTCACCAGAGAAGACTCCACTGCCACCAAGTGGCACCAACAGATTCACCCACGTCACCCCTCCCGTTCCCTACCAGGTCACTTGCGCACCGTCCCACGTTTGTCGACCTCGCCGCCGCAGCCTCAAGACGTTAGCACTGTCAGCGTCAGCTCCACCTTCCCTGACCCCAGACGATTCCGAGTCCTGCAGTTCCGTCACCACCGCTCCCGCTCTCGCCCCTCGCCGCCACGCCCGAAGCCAAGCCGACAACTGCCACATACAAGAACGCCTTGAAGTCCCAGACCAAGTCCGGCAACGTTCCACAAGCAGAAAAGCCGAAGCAGCCGCAATTGCAAAGAGCACGATGCCGGAGAAGACTCCATCGACGCCAGCAGAAACACCCATGCGTCCCCTCTCGCTCACGGCCGACTCGCTTGCGCGCCATTGTCCACGTTTGCCTCTGGCACCTCAAGTGGAGAAGGCCTCACCGCCGTGGCCACAGGACGTCCGTGCCCTCAGCATCAGCACCATTCAGCCTCGCCCCCTACCGCACTTTCTCCGTCATCCGTATCAACATATTCGCCGACCTCGATCAAGTACTCGTCGACATCCCCATCGTTCGCACCGACATCTCCACGCTATTCGCCGCCATCGCGTCCGAGTCGCTCGCCTTCGTATTCCCCTCACACTAACACGAACAGCACCTCCCCTAACAACAAGTACAAAACCGCCACCGCCGCAAGTTCCAACATAGCCAGCGACAGCGACACCGCCGAACCACACAATCCCAACTTCGGGTCCAACACCAACACCGCCAGCAACAGCAACAGCATCTCCGACACCGCCATCAGCAATAGCAACATCAACACCAACGACACCGCCAGCATCGTCAACACTACCCGCACCCCCTACGCCGACAATATCGACCTCAATTCCAATATCATCATCAACAAATGCCCTAGCATCGTCAACGGCAGCAGCAGCAGCAGCACCAACACCACTCTGCCCATACCCGCTCTTCCCAGCACCACCACACATGATGACGAGCCTGAACCCGAGCGCGCCCACATCTCCGCTTCCGACGCCAGTCCTCACCTCCCTCCCGCCGCATCCCAGTCAGAAGAACCAGAAGACCCATCTCCAGCAATTCCGACGCATTTGCCCCACTTTGCCCCCAACTCCCGAATCGTGACACTCCCAGCAGTCACACTGCCATTCAGCAAGTCAAGACCAAGAGCACGCACCCCACAAGTCAGGTTTTCAAAGTCCCGGTAGGAGGTACCCGCACAACGCCCAAGCCGACGCACACACTACCCGACACCTTCGACATCAGCAGTAACAACATCGTCCCGAGCACCACAGCGTGTGAAGACAAACTCAAGGACATCCGCATTTTCATCCTCTCCGCTCTCATCACTCAAGCCGCGCAAGACTGCCCCGACATGCTGACACCCTCAGCCACCGCATCCACACCCAGCCAAGAGAATTCGAGAAGGGTCATCACACCACAAGCCAAGTCCTCAAAGCCCCGAGGAGGTGCCCCCACATTGTCTGCGCCGACACCCACACTTCCCGACGCTGCCCGTTTGTCGCAGCACTCGGCACACGACGACGACCCCGAGGACACCAACCAACGCCTTCCGTCCCTGCATCGACCAACGCCCCAAATCGTGCATCCCCGAGTACGAGCAACTCGTCAGCCACGTGCACCGCTTCTTCCTGCACGATGGAGGACCCAACACCGACCGTCCGCCTCAGCACATCCTGGCGCATGACGACAACACCGAATATATCAGCGCCCTCCTCCGAGTCAAACACCGCCGCCAGTAGCGACAGTTTCGAGTTTCAAGGCCAACATTTTTTTCAGTACATAAAGTGTTTGACTGGGGACAGTCAAAGTCTGACCCCCCGGGCTGACGTGCGGATGTTCACGCGTGTTATCAACACCACAAGTCTTCCTGTTGTTTCTCGTTGTCTCATAGCCTTGTTCCGTAGTTCCCTTCCCTTGCTATGCTTCTCACTGCCCGTATTCAGTACCTACAGCTCACAGCCTCAGCCAAGACGCCCATAGGTACGTGCATGTATATAAGCTCACCTCACTGTAGAAAATAAACTATCGATCGAGTCAAGAATCCGAAGTTTTGTTCAGAGCGCTTCACGTGTGCGTTCATCCCTTTTTGTTTTCCCCTTTCCCCTTTCCCTCTCCTTCCCTCTCCGCTGTTTGCCCTCACTACTGTAAGGATACCTTGCACTCCACGTACGAAACGACCCAAATCCGACCCTTCGACACAATTGCAAATTCGTATCTCAAGACACCGTTCACTGACACCTTCCTTTCCTCTCCATCCCCGACGTTGTACGCCAGTTGTACGCCTTGCCTCCAACGCTCGTCAACCACCACTCAACCACCCTTGTTTTCTTCGTTCTCGACACCTCTCCCTCACAACCCAGCCTCAAACGCCGTGCCCCCATTCCTCCTGCCAACGCCACACCGATCGCTCAAGACTCATCGGCCGACGCCCGGGCCACTAGTGCGCACCGCTTCGAAAACCTCGCCGTTCCACGTTGCACACAGCGTGCTCGGATCCTCCAAAGGCTTGGCCACGCCTCTGTTGGAAGGACACGTACTGTACATAAGAATCAATCAGGACTTTTCTGTATGTTCCCTTATCTCCCTTTCGTGTACTAGACTTCCCGCTCTCCATTCCACCATTACTTCTTTTGTCCTAGCCTTCTTGTCATCGTTGCTGCGCGAGCCTGTCTCTTCATTTCCCCTTCAACTCATCTCGGTCGTAGCATACTTGTCTTTAAAACCCACTCACCTGGTCTCATCGAGAACAGGCAATCGCACCCTCGCCGGAGGCAATCGAGGCCCATCTTTCCCACTTTCCGTTTCGTGTGTTCTCACTCTTGACTGCCCGACGACAAACTGAACCGCCATGACATTGTTTGTCTCACCAGTCTCGCACTCTTCTCTCTCCCTCTTTCTCTCACTGTTTGTCCTCTCGCAGCACCCCATCTATTCACTGTAGCCACAATCAATACAACACACCTTCCCTACTTCGACCCCTTTCCATCAACATCCCGCTCTGGGACCTCGGGGCAGCCCTCAATATCCCCGAAAAGCTGTTTTCATTGGAAACCCTACAAAGCCTCTCCTTCTCTGCCGACCGCGCCCTTCATGCTCCAGATTGGCTCCTCCATGGGCTAACAAACTTCAAAACAGGTGAAAATGTACGAATCCTAGGCCTCCTAGACGCCTTGCGTCAAATGCCCGACCTCAAACACTTCACACTATTCAAGTGTATGGCCGTCTGGGACGAAGACGACGTATTTCTGACCGCGCCGATCTCGATGAACAGGCTGCAGCCTGAGGAGTTTGTTGTGCGCACAGAATCCCCACGGCACTGTGTAATGCTCGCGAGGAACTTAACTTCGCGATTCCCGATACAGCGCGAAAGAAACTTGCACTGGCAGTCCGGCACGCTGCGACTCTGCGAGGCACAAGCCTGAGCGACTCAAAACGCCCGTCAGGCGCTTGATTGTCAGCGCTTATCGATTATCAACCACATCGCATCACTGGAAGCCACCCAGACCATTGTCCTCTCCTTACGCACTACCTGTACGATGTCTGAATCCTCAATGTCCCAGCCTGGTCACGAAGCGATTAACATACCCGAAATTCCGGGTGTGGAGACTAAGACAGGTGCCAATCCTGCCCTACGCTGCCATGGCGGCCCCATTAACTTCACTGACACACGTCCAGGTGACCAACCCCAGTCAGGGCAAGACCGCACACGACAAGAAGAGTTAGGATTTCCCGATGGATCCGACCAACTATTTTGGAAGTACTTGCAACTGGCTGGGGAAGAGGACAAGAATATGACAGAGAACTGGAAAGGAGACGCAGATAGTATTCTCATCTTTGTGAGTCGTCATTCTACGTCTGATGCCTCAACGCACACTCATCCCAAGGTCGAAGACCGGTTTATTCTCTGCCACCGTTGCAGCATTAGTCGCTGTGTCCGTGCAGGACCTCAAGCCGAATTCCCAGGACATCTCAGCATTCTACCTCGCAAACATTTATCAAATTCTTGCCGATTCGAATGGCTCCCAGGTCATCATCCCCCCCACACTTCCCAATCCGTCCATCCCATTTTCTCCACCGACCTCTGCCGTATGGGTCAACTCGCTCTGGTTTCTCAGCTTGGTCATCAGTCTCACATGCGGACTTTTGGGGACATCAGTACAGCAATGGGCGCGTCGGTACATGAAGGCGACCCATAAACGATACAGCCCACACAGAATGGCACGGATCCGCGCATTCTTTGCGGAAGGGATCGAAAAACGTTACCTTCCCTGGACAATCGAAGCGTTACCCGCTTTGTTACACCTCTCTCTTTTCTTGTTCTTTGCGGGCCTCGCTGTGTTCCTTTTCAATATCAATCACACGGTTTTCAACGTGGCAATATCGTGGGTCGGACTTTGTACAGGGGTGTACATATGCATCACGTTCATGCCGATCTTTCGACACGACAGTCCATACTACTCTCCGCTTTCTTCGTCAGCATGGTATCTTTGCACTAGAAGCCTGTTCAAACTGTTCCGAATTCTCGAGCGGATCGCAAATCAATACAACCCTAGCTATTCAATCTGGAAACGCCTACACGACTTACGGGAGACCTATCGGAAACGGACTTCATGGGGTATGGAAAGGGACTTGGAAGAAACTGCTCTCAAAGCACCATCGGAAATCGATCGCCGCGCTTTGATGTGGATGTACAGGTCTTTGTACAATGATCATGATTTGGAGCAGTTTTTTTCTGGAATTCCTGGGTTCTGTAGCTCAATGGGGGTTGATAGTCCTCAATCCAGTCTCGACGGCCTGAGAAGTTGGAAGGTGGCTGAAGCTTTGTACGGACTCTTGGAGCGCACTTTGTCATCCAATCTGGTCTCCGGAGAAATCAAGATACGACGGGTTGTGATCTGCATCAGGGCGATTGATGCGGCCCACCTTTCCGATGCGGCAGAGAGAATCCTGGATACCTTCTTTGAACATCGGTCCAAGTTGTTTCGATCTGTCGAATTAGGACACTCCCTGATGAGCTGGGGCAATAACAACGACCGAAAAAATACTTTGTTTAGCCAAGGCATAATCGCCTGTATCATCGCACTGACAGAAGCCCCGCAACACAATGAAACTTGGAATTCACTCACAATGCATCAATTGGGTATACCGAAACACGTCCTTCAAAGCTATCTCAACCGTGGCGATAGCGTGCTACTTGCCACCCTGATCCACTTTACTCGCGAGTTCGTTCGCAACCCTCCCAAGGAGGACAGCTTCGAAAGGTTACCTCTATTACCCATAATTTCGCGGCTCGGAATGGACTTCAAGGTTCAGGATACTCTCCCTGAGCTACAGCATGACTTCTGTGGCCTGTGGAACGAAATCGTTCAACAAACCCGTCACGGAGATCACTTCCTTCTTCGGAATGTCCTTGGAGAGATTCGCCTTATCTACCTCGCTTTACATCAAGGTTCCACCCAGCACCATCGGTATCCGTCTTGCAGCATCCCCAGTGGCAGCCACCACATAGACTCTGCATCGATCCCCAAGGAGAAAAACACCGCGAAGGGAACCGCCCCTGCCACCGCAACCTTGGTCCAGCAAGCAGACCTCCCGCCCTCCGCCTCATCCCTCCCCCACTCAGGCTCCCCCCCTCCTGCGCACATGCCGGCTGCCAAGTGCGCCCATATGCAGGTCACCCCCGCACCCATCGCCACAGGGTCTAATGTGGCCCTGTCGCAGCTTCCCCCTCCCATGTAGGATTTGATGCTGGAGCCGGGTGCCCCAGTACACTTCATCTCCCCTCTACCACCTTCAAACTGTCGAACAGGAAATTTCCCCCCTCCCCCCCATCATTTCATGACCCGCCTTGGGTCAAGTTGCTATCATTTTCAGTGTCCCCTTGCTCCTGGTGGATTTCGATCTGCAAGAAGAGCACATGATTGTCATGTGATGTTCATTTTTCTTTGTCTCTTCTGTTACCCCACAAAATAGGTATCCTTCTGGCACTTTCTGTCTCGTGGCTACGACGTCCTACGGTACGACACAAGTGCGAGTATCTTACTGTCTTGTTAGGAGGCATCTCAACATCGCGATTAGGCATGCGTGACCACGCGCGCATGCGACTCTGATTGTGTTGAACTATGGACTCGGCCTTTGTCTATATTCCCCTTTTGTTCATGTATGTTTCATCTTACTGTTACTGCTGACATAGTAGTACATTGTAACAACTTATAAGGCTTGGTACGACGCTGCAATGTATCATTTGCTCCTGTGTTCTCCAATTGAAAATCCCCTCGCGTGCCCACTCCTCTCCGAAACTCTTCGTGCTCATTCTTCCCTCAAACTCTCGCACTCTCGGCCAGCCACGTTCGTGTGGCCTTCCATCCCCATAACCCTTCACAAGGTTATGGGCCCTGACGCTGCAAAAACAACACCCATATGTACTCACTTGACCGAAGAGCGCCAACAAAACCCTTTTTATCATGAGCACCCCCCACACTCCCTATGAACGACGTCATGAAGATCGACCTAGTCCGGTTGGCTGGCGATGGCTCCAACTGGGTGACATACCGCGATCGCCTTAACATCACCCTGCGAATGCGTCGCTGGCAAGACCACTTGACCAGCAGCTCTGCAACTCAGGCATACACGGATCGCGGCAACGTCAATGGCATCAAGCCCACCATGCAATGGGAAGATGACGATGAGGCGGTCAAGCACCTCATTATGAACAGCATCCCGGACGACTTCTTCAATCATATCAAGGGCGGAAAGGACGCGAGGGAGTGGTGGGACAGTTTGAAGAAGATTTGCGAAGGGCGATCCCGATCCCTACTCATCGATCTCGGGTGCAAACTTCAGAACACCCATTGCGGGGAGGATGACGACGTACGTGCACACTTCGCAAAACTCGCTAATCTGCGCGAGCAGCTTGTGGCCATGGGGGAAACCGTCACGGACCAGCAATACGCCAACATCTTGCTGGCCTCTCTCCCCTCATGTTATGACATGCGAGTGTGCGCCATCACCACCAACGTCGACGATACCGGCAAAGACATTGACCCCGCAAAGATAGTCAAGCACATCAGTGACAACTACAACAAACGCATGCCCGGCCAAGCAAGAGCAAACAACGACCAAGCCTTCACCGCTTCGACCCAGTTCAAAAAGAAAGACAAGCGCAATCTCGAATGCTTCAATTGATCCTCGACCGCCTAAGCATTCTCACCTTCGTGCACGCGCGATCCCCAACAAAATCATATCATTATAGTATCTGAATTCACGAGAATATTGGAGTGATAGCATTATGATTTGATACTACTACAGAACGCAAGCCGTAGACTACAGCATAACATATAACTAATAGATTGTACATAATAACTAAAATAAAGTATCTTCAAAACCCATATAACTTACCATAGAGAATGACCGTCTCACGTTCTCCAATATTAATCTCAGTCTCGATCCTCAAGTAATCGTGCAACGACATCATGACCTTCTCTCCTTGCTAAGTCTAAGGGCGTCTTGCGCTCTTTGTTCTGCATACGCACATTCGCACCATGGTTGATCAAGAGTTCCCCAACCGCAATATGTCCATAATATGCCGCCAAGTGTAACGCCGTGTCGCCATGCGCCTCCTGGTTGTCCACCGTAGCGTGATTGATGAGTAACAATTCCACAACACTTGGGTGCCCCTTCTGTGATGCTATGTGCAACGGCGTCCAGCCAAATTCGTTCAGCGCATTTACGTCTGTGCCCCATTCGAGGAGGACCCTGGCGACCGAACTCCTCCCTGTCCGCGACGCTAGGTGTAATGGGGTCCAATCACAGTCATTCCTTGCGTTGGAATTCGCTCGGAATTTGAGCAACAACCTTGTGACCAAATAGTGTCCGTTTTCAGATGCCCCGTGGAGCGGTGTCCTTCTCTCCCAATCCCGGTGATCCACCTCAGCACCACAACGCAGCAGAAGTTGTGTGGCCTCCTCGTTTCCATTTCTCGACGCCAGGAAAAGGGGGGTCTCCATGTCTTCATTCTCCGCGTTCAGATTAGCACCACGGTCGATTATAGAGTGCATGACCTGGATGTGTCCAAGTTGCGATGCTACATGTAACGGGGTCTGATTCTCGTC
>Ga0307510_10010007_pt1 | contig 11268 bp, 16 predicted proteins | sample 12_EM_MG_FD_207224 | JGI IMG/M metagenome (GOLD analysis project Ga0307510, IMG submission 207224) | Populus trichocarpa ectomycorrhiza microbial communities from riparian zone in the Pacific Northwest, United States - 12_EM | ecosystem: Host-associated > Plants > Roots > Unclassified | place... | reverse complement strand
ACGATCCGCTGAGTAGCCCTGCCAGGAGCTCAGCTCGGCTGGATGTGGGTGGTTAAACGAGTGGATAGGTGAGTAAGTCAAGCTATGGGACGATTCCTGCGTCGGTGACTACATCACACAGATCAGTTTAGTCCCCAAAAGAAGGCGGGAGTACTACCCACCATATAATCTTCCTCTACTTTTACACTGTCATAATGAGAGGATGGGTATTGGGTAGCCCCGGACAGTCCATGGCTGATGGGACCCGACTGAATGGTAGGCGGTAACGAACGTGACGGTAGGAGCCCATGCCCACCAACAAGTAGGTGGGATGGATGCTCATTCCCCGACTGCTGATGACGAACGTCACTAGGATCCAGAGCTCTAATAAGGCGCACAGTCTCGCTAGGAGCTCAACCGGCCGTCGTGGAAAGGAGTACTTGCCGAGTACGATGTAGGCGTCGAGGCAGAGCTCGGCGTATTTACAGCAGGCAACTGGTAGCTTAGCGGGCCGCCATTTTGCATGCCCGATGTGAGGATCGAGTTTGACGAGTTCATGCCGGGGCTCGAGTATGCTGACGTATTTGATGACGGCGGCATGTAGCTGTGCGACAGTGGTGGTGGTGAAAAGTTGCCTGGACGTGCGAGCGCTTCCGTGGTGGGTGGGCTCGGAGTCTGACTGGGGCTCTGTTATACAACAAATCCGTCAGAATAAGGGGAAGACTCGATCGGTTGGACCAACAAGCGCGCCCTTGTGAAAAGTCACGGTGAGTAACAAACGATTCTTCTTACCAGGTATACGCCGTCGACGTTCTGCGATAGACGTCGACGCTTGATGTCTCGATCTGGGTAGTCGCTAGACATGGTAGACTGGAACGAGCCACGACGCGCAATGTCAAAGTGTGGGTCCGTCATGAGAGACGGCCGTCGGGTCTGCATGTGCAGCTGGCGACGAAGCTCGTCGTTCTCCCGCATGAGCTTGGAGTTTTCTTGTTCGAGCTGGCGGATGCGCAGCGTTGGTGGCGGCAAGGCCGCGACTTGTTCTGGTGAGAGCGCGAGAGCGGTCTGAAGCTTGGTCACGGTTTGCTCGAGCTATGTACGCGTGCAAGCGTAAACATGGTAAAAGCAAAAAAAAAGTACACGGTGAGTACTGAGACATTGAACGGCCATATAGAGAGACGTTATGTATGCACCTGCTCGATGTAGGCCTTTCGTTTTGCGCGATGCCTTGCTTGGGCCTTTGCATTACGGCTCCGCTCGGGGCGGTCAGCGCTGGTGGCGGACTGGGTATTGGTTGCTGCCTGGGCCATATTGTTCAAGAAAGTAGGAACGGGTGACAGGGACAGAACTGTGCGGGTGAGGGGAGGTCGAGTGGGAGGAGGCGATTGTAGAGCCTCTGAGAAAGGAGCCCAAGGGCGGGATTTTATAAACGATGACAGGTTCGCCCTGGACCGAAGGGGGGGTCAGTTTGGAGAGATCTCCAATCTGAAATCTCGGGGAGAATAATTGTCATCGCGTCTCCTTGAAGCTGGCTACCCATTATTATTATTTTCATTTCTATTATTATTTATTATTATTATTTTCCCTCTCAAAAACCGGCATTTTCGCTCTGTTTGGTCATCCGAATAACCTTTGCTTCACTCGCTCTCACTCGCAAGGTGGCCTGTGGCAAAATGCTTCCGCGTTCATTGATTCGTGATTCGTTCATTCGTTCATTCATTCTTTGCTCGCCCGACTCGACTACCCACCCACCCACTCAATCAAATTCCTCCCTTCGTGTTTCGCCGCGGCTTCCTTCCTCTCCCAGCGTGTAACCTACCTCACCTTCCCTCTTTCTCCCTCTCCTCACCCACCCTTTTTACTTTCCCTCCCACATTCACTGCGTCACCGACTCGTATACAACCAATCCAGGAAATTAGCGTGTTAAGAGTGCCGTTCCATTGACATATGTCATCATGATCCCCTCTCCCGCACGCATTGCCTCTGCGTAGCGCCCTCCTCACCCCAATTAGATTCGTCTTGGATAGTGCTTCGATGCGCCAAACATCATCATCATCATTACCGTCACAGATGACCTCGTGAATATGAATTTTTCCCTTCCCTTCCCCCAAAAAAACATGAGCGCCCTACTACTGTATACACTTGGTAAATGCCCGCCATTGAAGCGGTAACAGGTCACCAGATTTTGACAAGACCGGTCCCTGCTGGCGTCCAGGATGGACGCCACATTCAGTCCGAAATCTTTTTCTTCCCCCCTTCTCTCGTTCCCCTGAGCGTCAGGCTTCTCGGCTGGTTGCAGCCAATCGCATCTCTACTCTATCTCTCGGTTCTTACCTGCCTTTTTCGTCCTCGTCGCGGAATGCCGCCGTCACCTGAGCGGGTCATCTAAGCCGTCTTCGCCTGGGTGTCATAGGCCCTGAGTTTATCTGCCTCATTCCCTTTTCCTTGCCTTGCCATGACCCGCTTCTTTGCGCCCCCCCTCCAAATACGTATTTACGTGCATGCCCTTATCAGCCTTGCGGTAATTGATGCGTGTTGTTCATTCTTTAGGTTTTGACGTGACCGTTATTGCTGCATTCCCCTCTCTTGATGGTCCTCAAGGCTCGTCTTCTTTTTCGATGGACAGAAAAATTGTCTTGTCGAACCGACGTTGATGATATCATGCCCTGGAGGGAGGCTATGACCCCATCGTTCATCGGCTCTGCCCTAAAAAAGTCCGATTACTGTGTAGCCGTCTTTTGTACGAATGCACACACGCACAGCCTCTCAACCCCCCTCTTCTTCCCTCCCTCCATCCCCCATTGCTCACCCACCCCTTGCAATAAGACGCGGGGTCAGAGGGACCCCGATCGAATCGCGCATTTGTTTCTTCCACAGTACCCAGCCCGCTGAATGCGCTCGGGGCTTATCCATTTTGGACCGACGGCGACTTGGAAGTGCAAAGACTGGCGCGAGTGGACAAGATCGGTTTCGTGGGATCTGCGCATAAACGAAAAATAAACCGGGAAAAGGTGGCGGTCCAAGGGAAGGGGAATGGTGTGCGCAGGCGTGCGACGTGCGTTGAGGAATTCCGAATTCCCCTAGTTTATTATTGCGCCCGGATGGCTTTGCCGGGCGGGCATAAAAATTAGCTCATTTCGCTCCCCTACTCGGAATCTGCCGGTTGTCTCCCCTGTGGGCGCAGCGTGTCAGGTCAAGGTCGGTCAGGTCAGGTTCAAGGTAAAAAGCGCAGTACTGTATACTATTTTTTACACCTGTAGCCAGTACTTGTATATCCCATTACAGTGACAAGCCGTGTCATTGCCTGTTCAATATGCTTCAAGTCCCATTTCACAAGGCACTTTGATCATCGTCCTTTACTCCTCCTGGTAACGCGGTTTGGTATATTGGCGTCCCTTTCTTGCCCACCCCCCTTCTCCAGCCTTCTCCCTTTGGGACCCTGTCCGGCGCTCTCCGTTCTTCTGAAGCCTTCACCTTTTTCCTCCTAATCCTCTCTCCGTTGCTTCAACGGCGAGGTTGGGACCGCAAGGTTCCGGAGAAGTGCGGTGGGAAAACTGATGACGCATTTGGAATACACTAAAAGACAAAAAGAGAGAAAAATTGATAGCGCGTGACGACGCTTTGTCCTTCCTTCCATACAAGTGCATTACTGTAAGAACACTGTCCTCTGAGGTCCGAGCCCAAAGGCCATTTCACAGAACAGAGCAAGGAAGGAGCATAACCGGCAAGTGCCGAACAAGAAATCTTTCAAAATAGAAAAGGGCGGTCAAAACCGGAGGCAATTCGGCTGATATTGAAAGCCGATCTGTCGCCGATTCCCGGTATTTCCATTATTCGATTTTCTCGATCTTTTTGACGCCCCCACACGCGTCCCCACAACACAACTCACTCACATACAGTACCACAATCGGGCCATATTTTTTTTTGAGTTGTGATAGTGTTGTGATATTCAGTACAGTCGTCGGGTTAAATGAGACATCATCATGAATTGCGCACACGTCACAAAAAAAGGAAAAGAACCCTAGACGTTGAGTGCTACTGCAGTGAACAGTCGATCGTGCTTCCTTGCACTCGTTCCTTCGGCCGCAGCCAACAGAGCAACCCCCTTCTCCAGGCGCGTGCACGCGTGCACGCGCGCGGAAACAGCATCATCATTACACTCTCGTTGGTTTCTTTCGTGCAGAGAAGTTTAGCTTTTCAACAGGTTCCGCGACTGGTCCCGAAGCCGTCTGGCCCCGCCATTTCACGCGGAGTGCACGCGCACCGCGGCCTTAATCCTCCTCGTCCGAGATGATCAATCGGCCCTTTCGAAGGCCGCCACTAACACCACCACCGCCGCCGCCGCCGCCGTCAAGACCACCACCACCTTTGGCCTGGCGCGTACTCTCGTCCTCGTCGGCTGCACGAAGGGAAGGCATCGTAGGCGACCGATCGTGTCCCATCCCTTCGTCATGGTCGTCATGGTCGTCGTCGTCGTCGTCGTCTGTGCCTGCCGCGGGGGTATCTGGTGTCGCATCGGTGGCGGGTGTAACGCGGAGGGGTGCGTGCCGCCGATACAGCGGTCGTGCCTTTGGGCGGTGGGATTTCGGCGAGTGGGGAGAATCGGGGTGGCGATGCCTTGCCACATCGCGATCGACAATGGAAGACCGTCGTGCATGACCTTCATCGTCATCTTCATCACCACCACCACCATTATCACCACCAACATCAGTACCACCACCACCACCACTGTCACCATCAGGGTCATCAGCACCGTTGGAATCATGGCCACCATCATCAAAAGAAGCTTTGGGGGAAGGCGAACGGTGCGGCGTGACCGCATTAATGCCTCCGTCCTCGCCTTCGCCGTTCTTGCCGGGCGTTCCAGATGATGACAGCACCGCCCGCCGCTTTGCCGCCCTGCCCTTGGCGGGGGACGTACCATGCGACGGCCGCGCACGCCTACGCTTCTTCGTGCCCGTTGCGCGCATCGTACCGAGCCGTTGTGGCTGCTGGCCATCGGTGGCGGAGGCAGCAGCAGATGCAGCGGAGAGCGCGGTACGCTTACGTAGTTCTGCCTCGCGCGCGAAGAACGCGTCGATGTCCCGCCCGTACTCCTCTTCGCTGTCTTCGATGAACTGTGCCGACTTGTACGTCTCTCGCTCCCGCACTTTGCGCGCCTTCTTTCGCGGCGCGTCTTCGTCGCTGCTTGCCGCCCCTTCCGAGTCCGAGCTGCTTGGCTGGCGGCGACGGCGTCGTCGTCTCTGTCTCTTTTTGTGGAGCAGCTGTGAGGCGCGTTTTCCGTTCAGGTCGAGTGGGGACTTTTCGAATTGCTCGATGACCGTCAAGGATCGTTGCAGATCGGACAGCTCGATGCCCGCGGGGATATACCACTCGAGTTCATCCGCATCTGAAAAAAAGCCATGTTCGCAAACGCGCGCGCAAGCGATCGAATGGCAAAGACAAGGCGCGGTTTCCGCGGGCTTGGATTATAACCCGTACTTCATACAGACAAAGAAAACAAATGGCTGCCTACCTTCGTCCTGCAGGAAAAAGTGCACTAGCCGAAACATCAATTTCAACTGCGGATTTCTTGTCGCCGCGTTCGCCTGAGCGTCGGTCGTGTATGGAATCACTGCATGGAAAATTTTCAATACAACACCCTCATTACCGAAAAAAACTCGAGGTCGCTTGTTGAAGAATGAAGGAAAAGGAAAGACAGACGCACTGTAGTCGGTGGCTGTCTCGGTTCGAGTCACATCAGACAATTGTTTGGCGGATGGCCCTGTCTCAATCGCGTCTTCGCCGATGCTCTGACTCTCATCGTCCGAGCCACCCTGAATGGGATCCGTAGTCCGTTTTTCGATGCGCCGCCGCCACGAAATGACAGTAGCCAAGATCTTTTTTTTTATCCTCCATCAGTAACCGCTTATTCCGGGGCTTTCCGCGCGGGACAGACAGACCTCCTTCACCCATTTGATCAGCTCACCCTGGCCGGCCTCCTGAAGGGCGGCCATGGCAATGGCAAGTTGCTCGCTCCACGTGAAACCTTTCTTGACTTTGACATCTTGTGGGAAGCGCTCGTCCAGCCCCTTTGTCTTTGTCTTCGACTCTTGTTCCCTGATGGAGAATTTCTTCCATCGATTTCGGTTCTTCGGGAAGAACGCCTGCGCACATGAAATTCGGATGTACCCCCGATCTCGAATGAATATGATGATGATAAAATGGGGGGCACACCTCTATGAGGACAAACGAATCCGCCTCGACGGCTTTGAAGAACTGACGGAGTACGTAGTTAATGAGCGCTATCAGATCCTTGTAAGGCTGTTCTTTAGGAAACGATTTCTGTTCCGCCAGAATGGTCTTGAACAGGTTCAGGGTGGATACCTGGCTGAGCAATCAGCGGAGGCGGGACACGAATCGCACAGCGGACGCTGTCGACTCACTTGAAAGAATAGGCCCTCGGCCTTTGCGCGCACCGCCTGCCGATGGAGCAAGCTGACCACGCGTTTCATCTCCTCAGGTGATGTGAATTCTCTGTGACGCCCAACATAAGTTAGCAACGACTGTGTGATGTCCGAACTTGCGAATTTCTGGGTTTCGGTCAGCAACGGCCCGACCTACATAGCGCCTCGAGTGCCTCTCTCACCAACTCGAAGCTTTCAAATGTGAACATGGTCTCTTCGATCACGCCATCTTCGGTCGGGTCAGGCTCAGGGTCTTCCTCAACGTCGGGTACACCATCCGGTTCGTCCGTGTTGTGAACTATTAACAGGGGTTAACTCAGGTGAAACAAGAAGCCAATCTCGAATAGCACACGCACCCTTGTTGGCTCCCCGTTTTCTCCTTGGCTTGGTCCGCTTGCGCACATACGTGCCATCACCCTTTGATTTGGCCCACTTTTCCAGCATCCGCATCAGAGCGTACGCGAGGTGTACGCTGGAGCGAAGGAACGTGAGCGACTGTGTGCCATCCTTGTACACGCGCAGGCCATCGAGCGCGGCGTCGAGGACTTGGCCATTGTAGACGAGTTGCTGCTGGAGCAGAGCAGCAGCTTCGTGGAGCTCTGACGCTCCATCTGTTCCCGTGTTCGTCGAGGCCATCGCCTCGAGGAGCGCGAGCAGCTGCGTCAGGCATTCGATACCCGCCTGTAGCTCTGTCCATAACTTGGGCTGTACATACACACGAATACGTGAATGAACGGAGTGACGCAAGTGGCACAAAGCCGCTCCCCACCTTTTCTTCCACAGCACCGTTCATGCGCTTGAGCACCCAGACAATCCAGCTTCGCTCGATGACTTCGCCGACAAGCCCAAACGCCCATGGCTCGGACGCACCCACACTCGTTTCCTGCGCTCGTACGGCTAGGAAATACTCGAGGAACCACTTTGTGACGAAGAGTAGACGGAGGTTGTCCTTCTCTGTGATTTTTGGGCGCTCCGATTTGATGTCCTTGAGTAACGACGCAAGGAACGCTGCATGCCGTTAGGCAATGATAGGGTCAAAAATGTGTGGGAGGGAGCGCGCACGATTAAAACAAGATTCGATGAACGTGCGAGCGAGCCCCCGCAGCACCGTTCGCGCTTCGGGCGTCAGGTAGTCATGGCGCGCTACCTCATCCTCTTTCTTGGTCTTCTGCTTATTCTGGCGCTTGGTGAGATCAATCACGGCCCCTGATTCCTTGCTCAGCGCTTGTTGACGATGAAGGACGAGTGGCTGAGAAGAGGAGGACGCATCGGGAGGAACCGGGTTCCCTGTACCATGCTCGGATGCGCCTCCCGATGCCCCCGAAGCCTTCTTGGGGTTTAACTGTACCGAGATCGTGGTCCCAAAGCGTGAGTGACGTGAAGGAGCGCTACGTGCGAAATCTCTTCGGCGTCGATCTTCAACCGCGAGGAGCTGCTGCAGGTTCTGTCTTGTTTGCTGGTAGCGCGTTTGAGTTCGATAGGCTGTGTGTGACAACGTAACCAAGTCCGACTTACCACGGATTGTTCTGATACGAGCTGAGAGGGTTTGACGCCCCGGAACAAAAGATAGAAGATTTCGAGAACGAGTGCGTTCCAGCCATTGAACATTGCGTCGGTGGCTGCGCTAGATGCGATCGTGAGGAGAAGATCGAAGAAGTGGGATTCGGAAAGAGTGCGAATGAGTTTGCTTTGCAGCGACGCAAACTCGGCCTGGTCGGCACTGAGATGCACGTTAGCGGGGAGGTCTTTGATGAACGCCAGGTTTCGGACGAGGTGGAGTACGACGTTGACGATTTGCACATCGCGCTCCGTCCTCGTCTTGGGGCTCTGGGAGAGGCAGGGCAAGGTGATGCCGAACAAGGCCTGGAGGACCCCTGGTCTGAGTAGGGCCGCCTTGTAGTGCAGATGGCTCTGCAAGAGTTGGGTGTAGTCCGTACCGCGATCGAGCTCCTCGTCCAGTTCCTTGAGCTCCTCCGCTAAGTCGATTGGCCATGTCATCGCGGTGATAAGATCGGCGCATGCAATGGCTCGTTTGTCTTCGACGTGGCCCTTTCCTGCAGTCTCGAGGATGATAGGGACGAGGTCATTGGGGAGGACGCGGGACGCCCACAGGATGCGAGCGACGGTGCGCTCATCGTCCGTATCGTCCTTCCTCCAGAACTTCTTTAAATCTTTCAGGCATCCGTACACTTCATCCCCAAGACGATACACCCCTCCTTCGTGACCACCCAGGGCATTGACGACATTGAGGATCGCCGGCTCCAGAATAGCTCGTCTTTGTTGATAGTCGTCTTGTTGATCTTCCCTAGAAGATATTGAAATGGCGTCCTCATTTGCCATGTCTATATTTCGAACTTTGATAGCAGGAAGACGAGGAATGAGGGTAGCGTTCACCGTCACAGTCGTCGCTGAGATCGCGTTGCGGGAAACGTCACACATGCACGTGTATGTGACATCTCGCGTTGCATCATTACTAAATCAGTATTATGCGTCAGTATTACGAATCCCGCTGTTTCAAGTTCAAGTTCAATTGCTTTGTCGCCCCCGTCGTACAGTACTCACCTCGGTGTTTGTAGTGCCTGGTACGTTGCTTTTGTGTTTCCCCATCATCTGCGGTATGATCGGGCTTGAGCAAGAGTCCTGCATTCAATTTGAAGTCTAACCCTATCCCTCCGTCCATCCGTCGTCTATGGTGCGCAATACTAGCCCTAATTCGTCCATGTCTGTGCGCCACCGTCCAAAGAAGCCCACGGAGCTGCAACGCGAGCGCCAGCTGGAAGGAGAAGGCGCTGTGACCTTGTGACGGCGATTGCATCCTTTTACGGCTCCGTCTCCCCGTGTGCACAGCAGTTGCGGACCGAGCTTGGGCACTGGGCAAGAACAGAGAACCAACCCCCTCTCGATCTACGGCTCAACGCAGCCGGCCACCTTATCCTATGCACGCATTGTGATCTTTACGTCCTGCTTGTCATGTCCAAGCTACCGGGACGACGCGTCTATCGTTCCGCGATCTGCCTCAGCGCCCCGCCCCCATAATTGTCGAATGAGTGCTCACAAATCTCGTGTGTCAATCTGCATTTCTTACGACATAATACTTAGGCACGCTGCCCTCTTCCCACCCCACAAGCATGTCCTTTCTAACTTTGTACCTTGCAGACGCATTCGTGAATAATTGTCGCTACCGGGATGCGCTTCCAAGGACAGTTTCTATGGGCGAAAATACCCCTTGCCCTAGTTGACCCTGAAGGCGATTTCTGGATGGGTTCCCATCAGATGAACTTCTCCCATGCTTGTGCCCCAACGGGTTCAGCCGGTGCTCAAACAAGGAAACATGCAAAAGATGCTCATTGCAGTTACAATATCCCCATCTAACACAACACAGGATAATCATGTGTTTACAAAACTCGTCTAACTTGATGAGGCGCTCTGTGCTATATTTTTATCTGGTCCCTACCGGTACTCGGGACGATAGGTCCGCATTAGGAAATCGCCAGTCGATAGCATCCGCCGTCAGATGCGATCCCTCGCCCTCGGAGCCACTCGCTGAGCCCGCCCTGTGCAGTACCGGTCCCCCTCGTGCAAAAAAAGTATCTTACAGTTTACGCAGGTTTCGAGTACGACCCGCGGGCTAACCTGTGATCATCAGCTAAACCGAAATAGATTGTCACCACAACGACCAGTCAACCACCTCGCCACTCGTCATCGGCCCTGATGTTTGTTTCTAGAGCGAAATTAAATCGCACGTCGCACGTCGCAGTTTTTTTTCCCTTAATTTCTCCTAATAGCACCATTGGCACAGATACACACCCCGGAAGTGCCTATCCTACACAAGTTTCCCCTTTCTCGCGATGTTTCCGGGCGTGCTACTTTCCCAACCGCCGGCCCTGGAAAGAATGGGGAAAGAAGTTGAAGGAGGTTTGACAAGTTGCAACGGATCCGACGAGCGCCTGTTGATCTTGAAGCGCCAAATATTCGCGTTTACACGGAACGAAGAAAAATAAATCAAGAAACGTCGGCCGGACCAAAGTATCTAGTACATGACAAGCTGATATCTCCGTAGTTGTGCGATAGGGGGTTACATGAGGTGCGTTTGATCGCGTGTGGGCGATGAAAGACTCGTTGAACACACGCTCAGAACGACTGACCTGGACCTGTAAACGGCCACGGGCAACGCGGCCCATCAATGATGCATCATGTATCATGCATCAAGCTTGCATCGATTGTATCATCCAAACTTTCGATTCAAGCGGAAATCAAAGAACCCTTTCCCTCTCATGGGATTTCACACCCACACCGCACCATACCGTGGACCCTCGTTCTCAAACTCAAACAGCACGGTACTTACTGCAACGTACCACAGGAACCCCGTACAAGTGCGAATCTATCTGGTGTTCCCATCGCAACTCGGTGATTTCTAAACAACCCGCAAAGGAGCCGGACATGCAACTAATTATCGGTCCCTTTGGCTCCGCAATATGCGACTTCCGACGACTTTCAACAATACAATCCGCCCAACCTCTCCCATCTAAATCGCCTCAGTTTCTTTCGCTCCACTGCTGTTGCTGTATATTCCCCCACGCGCAAAATTCTCTACGTCTGTACATCATCGAGCCCCATCTCACCCTTCGAAGGGCACCAACGTACTACGTATATGAGCGTACGACTGTGTGCCAACGTCCGCACGTCTTCACAAAACCCACCTTCGTAGTCCGGCCCGCCGACGCCACGTATCGTGCCCACCGGCTAATGGTAATACCCGGGATGACTATAGTCGTGGACAATATATGGGTTATGAAAGAGGTACCATGACAAGAACGCCAGCGCGTCCGCCCCAGTCCCCTTA
>Ga0307510_10010006_pt1 | contig 11269 bp, 16 predicted proteins | sample 12_EM_MG_FD_207224 | JGI IMG/M metagenome (GOLD analysis project Ga0307510, IMG submission 207224) | Populus trichocarpa ectomycorrhiza microbial communities from riparian zone in the Pacific Northwest, United States - 12_EM | ecosystem: Host-associated > Plants > Roots > Unclassified | place... | reverse complement strand
AAGGCCCAACTCTAGGATATAAGGTCGACTTATATACATCTGGGCAGCTGCCATGACTCGAGCCTAATACTACTAGTACCTGTACTAGTAAGGAGTCATCGTACAAAGTATGGAGTCATTCCAAGTCGAACTGACTCATGCGTGAGTCCTAGGATACATGCTACTAGGTTGGAGTCAGTATGAGTCACATGCATAGCCAAAGGGAATCACATGGTAAGAATGATAGGTAAGTGGTCAGGTGATAAGGTCATGTGATGGACAGGGGGTGGGAATGGGTCATGTGATGAGAAAGTATTAGTAAGCAGGTGGAAAATGAAAATTAGAGCCCCAAGAACATAACACAAAGGATATGAGGTTTGGCATAGGCAAGGAGGGGTAGGGTAAATGTGAAAAATAGGGTGGATCATAACAATCGTGGTGTTGTTTCATTGGATTCATTTCACATTTCTCCTCCCATTTTTAGCATGGAACCATGGCCCTGACAAGTGCCATTGTTATTTGTGTCATAGTTACCATGTGGAGGATGGTCTAGACACAGCCCAGCGCCTTCTGGTGAGTTACATTGCAAATTCTTTTGGATTCTTGATTCAAGACACCGCTCCCTACCTATCCTTCCTTCCCCAGAACCACCATCACCACCATTGCCTTCCCTGACATCAGCCACTTCTCCGTCAACGCAACCTCCCACTGCCCCTTCCTTTCTCCAGCCCAATGTCAACAACCCATCTGTCCCGCAACCTGAGGTGCAAATGTCTATGCTCTTTTTAATGTTCAAGGTCCCTCTTCACCACCTGCCATACACCATTCTTTTTGTCTCTCTTTTCCCTATTCTCGCACAGTGGAACAGCACTGCCTAGTTGGTTGATGTATCTAGTCAAGCATGTAAGCACTACTCATGTCTCCTTTCGGTGCCTTTTGTCTGACTCCCCACAGTCTCTTCATACGGCTCTCCCATGCAAGACCAATCGTTTTCATCTATTTTGGCTCTTTCCAGTCTTTCATTTCCAACATGGCCAGTATCACCCATTACCCATTGTCGCCACCCACCTCTCAGCTGTGCTTGCAAAATACCTTGCATTCTTGCAGCGTGGCCTTAGCATCGTTGTTTGAGGCAATGCTGCCTCTTCCATGTCTGACATCACCCATTACCACCCACCTATTGACTGCACTATAACACTCTCTCATGGTGTTGCCAACTTCACTTCAATTCCATCATTTGACATTTGCATTTGTAATCCCTTCTCCCCCATTTGCTATGAATGTACATACTCTCTGATGTAGATACTTCCACCTCCTATCCATTGCAGAGTGCAGTTACTATGTCTCAGTGAATCTTAACTTGTGCCAGCCCCTCTGTCTGAAATCCCTCAGCATGCTCATCTCTCTTGTCCACACCTGACATTCCTTCTAACTAGCTCTAGTGATCTTATCCGAAAAATCCCCTTTCCTCAACTTCCCAGACTGAGATCAACTTGCCATTCATCTTGTCAGGTCGTAGTGGCCTGCAGCACATCAACCAGAAGCTGCTACATTTGCAGTTTGAGTCACTCACTTCTCCTCTTGTCCAGTGTACTGTCGAGCCATGTAAGAAGGCAGAGGCTGATGCTGGAGTCAAATCCTCAGATATTAATGAGATCATCCTTGTGGGTGGTGTGACATGCATCAGGAAAACCCTCCCATGCTAGCGAGAGGTAATGGTCAACCAAATTACTCATAGTCAAATAATCCAAATAATGTTGAAGTAAGTGTCAATAATATTGAAACATGCCAGAGCACTTCACATGGACATAATCTATCAAGAATTATCAATAAAATACCATGTAATTATCTCTCTCATGTTGGAGGGACGCTGTGCAGTAAACACATGCATTCAGATGGGCTAGTTAACAGGGAAAGGGACCAGTCACGTTGTTGCTCTTTTCATTGTCCCATGACTTCCATAAGAATACATACAAACTGTACTTATCCGGTGATAGCACTGGCACCCGCTTCTTCATATTGCCCTACAACCCATGGCCATGCGCTGACATATTGGCAGACCCAAAGATGTATGCAGAGGCGATGGCATGATCTGACACTGCAATATGGGGAGCTCCCTTGTAGTGCAAACAATGAGTCTGCACTCATAAGTTCAAGAAATGGATAAGTGGAGAAATAGAACCAACAGCACACCCAAGTTGAGAGCGCATGATAGAGCAAGGGGGAAAGGCAGGTAGGTGGTTGTTAATTGCACAACTGCTGGCAGGTATGGTTGGTAGTGGAATGATCTATAAAGGGTCAGACATTTTTGGTGAAAGGGGAATGTACAGATTTGCAAAGTCTTGGTCAGTAGACAGCATGTGCCACTGTTTTGTAACTAATCAAACAATGAGAGAAAGGATAAAGAATCACACATGAGAGAGAAAGAATGGGGCCATGGTTGCATTGAGGGCACAACCCATGGGCACATGGTCCAAGCGTTGTGCTTTGTCCGTTGGGTAGTTGAGAAAAGAGTGCTTTGACCCTTGGCTATGTAGAAGGGGGAAAAGGGATGAGAGAGGATTCTTACAATGAAGGAGTGAGACAGAGGCATACAAAGGGGGAAAGATGGTGGTTCAGTGATGTGGTTTTCAGCTGGTGAGACATTGGGTGTGTTGTTGTTTTTGCTGGCTTGAGGCAATGATGGTGGGCAATTCGAGTGTCTTCAGCACAGAACTTGGGTTGGTGGCTGGCAGCATCACATGTCACCACCAGAGTAGATTAGGTAAGTCACAGAGTGGTTGTTTTTCATTGTTTTGACAAGTCCCCATTGCCTGCCAGTAGCACACTTTTTTTCAGTGTCCTGACCAGTTCATTCCTCAACGGAGGGTTGGGACAGTGGGATATGCATACAGGTGTGTGCTTGTTTCTTCTTGCCATTGGTGCCGCCTTCTGACTGATTTTGGTGCAGCCAGGTTTTTCTTGTTGGCAGGTGATGCTATCCACAGTGACTCTTGCTGGCCTCAACAGATCCTTTTGCATCGACAGTCCCTTCCCCAGGCAGTTTCCCTTGAGGGTCCCAAATTTCTAGGGCACCCATTGTCAAGTCCCTTTGTGGCAGTGCATTGCACTTGCTCTGCGGGTGAGTACCTACCTTACCAGCTGCTTTCTTTCTGTCTTACCATACCTGTCCTTGCCCTGGCTTGCATGCTTCCCCCCTCATGGCATGCTTTTTCCGATTGCTGCTCACCCATCTTGCCTCACTTTCTTTGTGTCCCACTGCCCTATCCACCAGTGAGTCCTTGCTGGCAGACTTTTTTTGTGTCCTGACCAGTCCCAAAATCTGCCTGTTACAGCAAGTATGTTCCTCTTCCTCACTCCATTTCCTTCCATATCCTGATAAGTTTACCATTTGCCCTTACACGCCTCTCCTTCTGTCTTACCAATCCTGTTGTCACCCTCTCCAGCAAGGTGTAAAAGCAAGCTATGAGGGTAAAAAAAAGCAAGCTACAAGGTCTTACAGCTCACTTTTATCCACCTCAGCTTCTTTTTTTCTTTTTCCCTCTCTCCACCATCCCCAGCTGTGCCTATCCAGTCAAGGTGCTGTACACCAAAGAGCTGAGATTGACTGCCTTGATGCATCACTCATTGCAGTCATCTATCTGAGCCACTAGGCGATATCCTTCTTTTCCTAACTGGTCAAGAAGAGATTGATAAGATTTTATTCAAGGGCATGAAAAGTGTTGGGTCCCAAAGTGCATGAGTTCATCATTCTTCCAATCTATTCCACATATCCTTCTGAAGTTCAGTCATGCATCTTTGGCTGCGCGGGTTGACTGTTGAAGGCAGAGAAGTGCTGTGGCTCATGCTCCTGCCTGAGCACTGTGATCGCATCCACCACATCCACTTGCTCTTCCACAAATTGTACTTATGGAAATTTGTCGCAGCACTCTTGGACAGGACATTCTCCATGCTAGAACATTTGTTCATCAAGCTCCAGGAGAGGAGCCATGACTTCTCAAGCTTGATGCTCCCTGACACATTTCGAGCACTGCATTTCTGCCACCTTGCATTGACACACTTTTGGTTCCCACTCACGTCTCCAATACTTGTCACTTCTGTGCACCTCGTCATGCTCTCGCTTAACATGGTTATGTACTGTCACCCTAACAATTTGTTTGAACAACTTGTGCTCTTGCCAAAGCTAAAAACCCTGGAGATCGCCTCTATTTCCCCTTGTATCAGTGCTGAGTGGCAAGCGTTGGATACACTGTTCAACACACATGTCACCTTTCCAAACCTTCGCTTGTTTGGGTTTGAAGGTATGAGCGCCTACTTAGAAGCACCTCTTCCTGGGTTGGCCACTCCACTCCTTGAAGGGCTTCAAAGTGTGTTCCTTAACTGGATGACCTCCTCTGTTCCATGCCTACTGTCATGTAGAACCACACCAGACATCCCCAAGTTGGGGACCCCAATGTTAGCATTGGCAGTGCCTGGTTCCAGTTCAATCACAAGGGAGTTTCCATATGTGTCTGTCCCTCTGATGAGGACAGGACATACATCTTCTCTCTCCACACTTTTGGGTGGGGTCTTGATCCTCAGCTATTTTTTGTGTTGCAACTTTTCGATGGCCCAAGCCCACTGCTCACCTCAGTGGTAGATCTCTCTCTCAACTACAGCAGGTGTATCTTCTCATTGGATCAACACAACGGTTCAGCATTGTAAGGTGAGCATCGTGTGTGCTCTCAGATTGGCACATTCCGGACCACATGATGCTTGCGTCGCTGTTGACGACTTGACACATCAGTCTCTCACTGCAGCGCCCTCACATGCCATGCCTCCTCCTTGTTCCCCTCCTCCTTTGCCCCTTGTCCGATGCTTCGATCTTGCCACCACACAGGTTCCCTTGCCAACTAACTGGGACTTGCTGCCAACGTCACTCACCACACCCACCACTGTTGGCAAGTGCCACAAGACCGCCCCTGCTAGCTGTCAGCCAGTGCCACACATGTTGAGCTTGACGCTTCATTATTCGGCCCTTGTTCAGGTCCGCGAGCTGTTGGACATGTAGATTGCTGGATATGGAGTTATTGGACCCTTATTTGTATGTTTCTTTGTATCTCTTTTCGCCTTAGACTTGTCGCCCCCTCTTGTTAGCCCTTATTAGCATCTCTGCCATTGGACATCGTGCCAAGCCGCTCCTTTCGACCCTGCGCCCACCGTCATGCTTTGATACACATCTGTTGTCGCTCCCTTGTCTATTCGCCAGACACTTCTTTCCATATGACACCGCATGGTCTGTTGCCAGCAGAACATTCACTCCTTATTCATTCCCCTTGCATAGCACACATTGTCTTATCATTTCGGACTCAATATATATACCCAAGCCCAGTCCTGGTGAAGGCCAGGCAACTGTGGCCCCCTTTCCTCCCCTTTCCTTTTGTATGTGCCAGGCAACTGTGGCCCTTCTTTCTCTCACTTTCACGATGCCCTCTGACCACTCATTACGCCCTTGACAAATACTTGTGCACAGCAGCAGGGATAACAACCCATGTACACCGCTCCCATCTACTCTCAGTGCATGCTCGTTTCCAGGTACACAGCTCGGGTTTTATCCTTAATCTTTCCTCTCAAACTCTTGTGCAGACTTTCCATCTGCAATATATCTGGCTGCCCCAGAGAGGCAGTGAGCCTTTCTAAGTTCACTGCTTCTCTTCATTCCCTTTTCCATTTCAGATTCCATTTTCTGCATTTGGTTGCCATCGGTGACCTTGCACATGCCGAGCCAACCTCAGCTTAGGGACAACCAAGGATGCTTCATCCACAGCATCCAGCCCCAACAGGAGGAATGCGAACCAGCCACACCACAAGCCCAAGTCACCCAACCCAGCGCATTACAATGCTTTCTCCTTGCCGCCAGCACTCCACTCATTTTGGACATCCCTGTGTCTGAATTTATCTCCAACATCGCACAAGCATACTGCCACAGCTCACCTATACCCGATTCCTCCAAGTCACCTCTGAGCCTCCCATTCACATCCAAAAGTGTCCTGTCATCCCCAATCCACTATGTACCACCCCTGCATTACGCAACTAACCCATCTATACCCGCCCCAGTGTTCAATGCACCCAGACCCGGTCTAAACCTCCCGCCAGCACCTTCACCCTTCCAACTACCCGATGCCTCCTTCAGCATGCTGTGACAACCCGCTCACCTAAGTGATGATGGGTTGTCCTACATCAACAAAGAGCCACTTATGCAGCCTCCACCTCTCCCTCCACATCCATATCAAGCATCGCTCCAGCCTCCGTGGCATCTCCTGCACACCACATTTCCACCACCACAATGTCTGCACTCAAGAGCATTACTGCAACCTCCACCCATGCGACTGCACACAATGACTGCAGCCTTTGCTACACCAGCACCCACCCCAACGTTCACACCAACTTACGGCATCGGTGCCATGCCATCTGTGCGATCTAGGCTTGCACCCCACTTCACTGGCGATGTCGACCAGCCAATTGAGGATTTCCTGGAGGAGTACAAAGAGTTAGCGGACAAGTGCGGCCTCACCAGCTGGCAGAAGGTGGAGACAGTAATTCAGTATGTCAACTGCTCCCAGCGACACATTTGGCAAAACTTGCCAGGATACATTGCATGCGATTGGCTCAACTTCTGCGACAAGCTGTGCAACAAGTACATCAGCCCCACACCCAAGGGGCAATTCTCAAGGCAGAAACTTATCGACTTTGCCACCAAGTACACCCAGAAGCGCATGGGTGACAAGACCAATGTCATCAACTACCAGTGGCAGTTTAACAACCAGAGCAAGGTCCTCCTTGGCACCGGTAGGATAACCATCAGCAAACGCAACACCATCTTCTGGCGTGGATTCCACCCAGAAGACCAGTGTGCCCTCCATGAATGCCTCATTGCCATGCACCCCAATATGCCCTGAGGTCAAGCCTTCGACCTCAAGGACATTTTCAATATCGCAAGGGCCATTTTCTCAGGTGATGATGACTTCTTACTGCAGGAGCCTTCCCCTCACACCAATCACATGCAAATGGAGCGCAGCACTCCGCACAATTACTCGTTGCCGCACATCAAAACCCGAACCATTCGGTTCCAGAACGACACCCCTGAGGAGAATGGGAATGAGCTCAAAGGTCTGATTTACCAGCTTCATGCCCTGCTGCCTCGCAATCCAAAATATGCCTTTGTATATGCACAATGCGCTGCCTGTTTCCCTAACCACATGATGAGCATCCCCAGGCCAGAGTACCAGACTGACACCACTGCTGCCTACTCATATTCAGCCCCGCCACCCCCACTGCCACCAACGTGGAGCATGCCAGCCACTGCACCCATCCTGACTCCAGCTGTGCCCACCACCAATGCCGCCACCACTACCCCCTTCTTCTTCGGTCCTTGCCCTGAGCTCTGCGCCTTCTGCCATGCCAAAGGCCATCGGCTTTGCTTGTGCACTTTGGCTAACAAGTACCTTCAAACCAGATGCGCCTCCTGGATCAATAACAGGCTGCACCTCCCAAACAGCCAACCGGTACCATTTGACGGCATGAGACGCAGACTCAAGGCAAGTATTGATGCATAGCTAACCACACAGTCTTCTGCTGCCTCGTCCCCAGCCCAGACTCAAGCGATCTTGGTGTGCGATCCACCGCTGCACCTTGACTTGCACAACACTTCCACCAGAATCGAGGAGGTGATTGAATCTCACATTTTGCAGGTTCGGGAAGTCGCCACCCCCAATGAAGAAGTTTTCTTGCAAGACATCTTCAAGGTTTTCACCGCTGAGAAGACGAAATGCCCAGGCAAGGCCTCTGAGTTCTCTGCACCACCTCCGCCTCCTCCCGCTCCAGTGCCGTTGACATCAGCACCTGCTCAGCCACCACCCACTGCCTCCAGCGCTCCCCAATCCAACATGCAGTACTGGTATCAGTCCAACGCCAAGGATCAGCAGCTCATTTCTGAGCTTGAGGAGTATCTCATGAAGGGCAAGTTATCCCTTACCACTCCCGCTCATGTCTTCACAGCCAGCCACGCCATTCACAAGAACATCACTGAGAAGCTGAAGGTGTGCTGTGTGGAGACTAACAAGTATAAGGTAGTGCCCACAGCAGACTTGCGTTTGTGCCTGCGCTGCACCACTGTACATTACAACTTCTCCAATGATCTGCCACTCTCAGACGACTGCTCTCCAGAATTCTGTCTCCCCTTGCTGGAACTCGACGCTCTTTTCAACAGTAGCTTCAAGTCCCCTGCCATTCTGGATACCAGCTTGCAAATCGTCATCATTCAGCACAACATCGTGCAATCCCTCGGATTCCCCATCAACAGCCAGTGCCTCATTGAGATGGAAGGAGCAAACAGTGCTACCAATTGGATGGTAGGATGTGCCAAGAACTTACTGCTGCAGGTGGGCGATGTGACAATCAAGGTCCATGCGCATGTCATCGAGCACACATCATTTGGTCTCTTGCTTGGCCACCCATTCCAGAAGTCAGCACTCCTGCGATTTGAGGATCTACCCAGTGGTGAAATCAAGGTATCAGTCTGTGACCCCACTAACTTGGAGCACAGAGTCTACATCCCCACATGCCCTCACACTGGACGCGCACCGGCTGTCTCAGTCATTTCAGTTCTCAATCTTGTACCCTCCCTTCTCCATCCTATGCAAGCCACTGTGCAATGCCTCATTCCACCGCTTGTGCCCGCCACCCATTCCACTGCCATTCCCAAGTATACCCAACTGCTTCCCACCAAACATCCCAAGTCCCTTGTCTTCCACAGCAGCCCTGAAGTCTTCGCGCCCCCTCCTAACACCAGCATGGGCAATAACTTCCTCACTCAGCAATCCAGCCTCTCCACAACCACCTCCCCTCCACGCGACCTTGCACTGATGACCTTGTGCCCTCAGCCACTCCTCACCTCTCCGACCTCCTCCATCCCTTCCTTCCCTCCACTTTCCATCGCACTTCAGGCCCTTGTTTTGACACAGAGAATGCCAACACAGACATCAACAACAGTAGCCTCAGCAAGGCTCGACAAGGCGATTTCTCTCTTGGGTTGCCTCTTATATGTCTCTTCTCTGGCACCAACTGCGCTGTGGCTCAGCACCCATCTGGCTACCCCCTTCCACTCGTGTCATTTCCACTTGAGGACCCACCCACTGTCACCATCATAGACCCTGCTCACAATCACGTGCAAGTCCCCAGCCTTGTCTCTGGCAGTGCACATCCTTCCCCAGTCAACAACTGCCACACCATTCCCTTCCCTGATCCCAGTTGTGCCTCCTCGACACTGCACCCACCCTCTCCTGGACAACTCAAGCACCTGGTCAACTTCACCTTGGCTTGTGCCCCTCCCAATCGTTCCAACATTGTGCTCACCCATTTTGCTAGCAGAACCACACACCTCACACTGCCAGCAGACAGTTTCAGCAACAAACAGCACCATCATCAGGTTGACCTAGGAGGGTCGAAATTTAAAGCCCCTGGGAGATGTAAGGTGAGCATTGTGTGTGCTCTCGGATCAGCGCATTCCGGACCACGTGACGCTTGCATCGCTGTCAACGACTTGACACGTCAGTCTCTCACCACAGTGCCCTTGCATGCCACGCCTCCTCCTCGTTCCCCTCCTCCTTCGCCCCTTGTCCGATGCTTCAATCTTGCTGCCACACAGGTCCCCTCACCGACTGACTGGGACTCACTGCCAACGTCACTCGCCACACCCGCCACTGTTGGCAAGCGCCACAAGACCGCCCCTGCTAGCTGTCAGCCAGCACCACACACGTCAAGCTTGATGCTTCATTATTCGGCCCTTGTTCGGGTCCGTGAGCTGTTGGACATGTAGATTGCTGGATATGGAGTTATTGGACCCTTATTTGTATGTTTCTTTGTATCTCTTTTTGCCTTAGACTTGTCGCCCCCTCTTGTTAGCCCTTATTAGCATCTCTGCCATTGGACATCATGCCAAGCCACTCCTTTCAACCCTGCGCCTGCCGTCGTGCTTCAATACACATCTGTTGTTGCTCTCTTGTCTATTCGCTGGACACTTCTTTCCATACAACACCATGCAGTCTGTCGCCAGCAGAACATTCACTCCTTATTTGTTCCCCTTGCATAGCACACATTGTCTCATCATTTTGGACTCAATATATATACCCAAGCCCAGTCCTGGCGAAGGCCAGGCAACTGTGGCCCCCTTTCCTCCCCTTTCCTTTTGTGTGTGCCAGGCAACTGTGGCCCTTCTTTCTCTTGCTTTCACGATGCCCTCCAACCACTCATTACGCCCTCAACGAACACTTGCGCGTGGCAGCAGGGATAACAACCCACGTACACTGCTCCCATCTACTCTCAGTGTGTGCTCATTTCCAGGTACGCAGCTCAGGTTTTATCCTTAATCTTTCCTCTCACACTCTTGTGTGGACTTTCCGTCTGCAATATAGCATGTACAAATAAACGTATAGGTCTGAGAAATATTGGTCTTTACTGTCTGTCAATGGGATTAGCCCCATGGCATGAAGAGGAAGTACTGTAGTGGTAGCTTGGCTGGCATATAGTTATCACAAATATAATGTTTTATCATGCAACCGGTGTGAGGAAAACAATTGAATCTCATTTTATTATTCAGACACTATGGTGCATTATGTATGATTTTTCAAGATTATTAGAGATAGGTGGGGGGTTAACTAGCGAGGAATAATGAGGAATAACCCTAATTTAGAGATATTTAGACATAATTATCACTCGCTAGCACAGGAGGGTTTTCCTGATGTGTATGCCAAAGGTGGTCGAAACCGTCAAGACTAGTCTCGGTCGCCAGCCCTCCAAGGCTGTCAACCCTGATGAAGCTGTGGCTATCGGTGCTTCCATTCGGGGTGGTGTCCTTGCTGGGAATGTCACCGATATTCTTCTCCTCGATGTCACGCGCTTATTACTTGGTATGTCATCCCGTTTAATGGTGTTAACCTGGGTCCTGGGGATTGATCAAGGTAACATGCAACTATGCAAGTGGCTCAAAACCGGGTTCAACGCAAGACTAGAAGGACTAGAGCATAAGGATCCAGACTAGAGCATATATTGTTGCCATAGAAGTAACTAGATCTAGGATAAATACTAGGATGACTAGAATTCGAAAATTAACCTGGACCCGGACTAGAGTGACTAGAGTGACTAGATCTACTAGATCTAGTCACTCTAGTCACTCTAACCCGTTGTGATTTTGCTGATGTTGAACCACTTTCGTCCAACATGTGTCAGTTGTCCAGTGTGCATATAACACTTA
>Ga0307510_10010005_pt1 | contig 11270 bp, 15 predicted proteins | sample 12_EM_MG_FD_207224 | JGI IMG/M metagenome (GOLD analysis project Ga0307510, IMG submission 207224) | Populus trichocarpa ectomycorrhiza microbial communities from riparian zone in the Pacific Northwest, United States - 12_EM | ecosystem: Host-associated > Plants > Roots > Unclassified | place... | reverse complement strand
CGGTACCGTAATGTGGTAATGCGGAGGTTCAGCGGGATACGGGTTATGTCTGAGATCCTCATTTTGACATGTTTTGATTGCGTTGGTTCGGGGGGTAATGGGTTAGGGTTGAGGAGAGGACGCAGCTATTCATACAGCTAGCGGAAAGTGGTGGCTAGATGGAGGAACAGAGTTTTTGAGGGCTGTACTTGTACTGAGTGAGTCAAAAGTCAGGGCTTATGATTTTTATCCTCAACGCCTTATCCCTTCTATGAGAAATGCTGACTCGTAGGATTTTCTCTCCGCGCGAGCCCCGCTATCTTTCGAACACAAGGCTCGAGATCGCCGAATACCTCCTTCAAGCAGCAGGTTAGCAGCGGTTCGAGTAACTTACTCTTCAGCACACTAAACAGCCTCTCTCCTCTATTCTCACTCATTAAACTACAATGACTGCCAATCTCTTCCCAGCAACCTACCCAACCGGAAAATTCATCCTCGCTGCCTCAACCTGCACCTACCACGTCCCCACTTCCTCCATCGTGCTAGTGCACGAGCATCACTCCCCCTCAACCCCACGCACCTCCTGGGAATGGTTCCTCCCCCGCGGCCGCAAAGACACAAATGAATCAATCCATGCCACTGCCATCCGCGAGACAATCGAAGAGTCCGGGTATACTCCCACGCTGCTCGCAACATCGCACAACACGCTACAACCCGGCTCTGACGAAGAACACGCCGAAGCGTTCCATATGCAATTGATCCCCTACCCCGGGCGCACCGGAGTGCGCATGTACGTTGCGTTCTACTACTTGGCTACCATTGCGGAGGTGGTGCGTGCGGAGGATTACGGCAGTGGGTTCGATGGTAGGCACGAGGCTGGGTATGAGAGTGAAGTTGTGAAGATTGAGGAGGCGGTGGAGTTGCTGAGCCAGGGGAGGTATATGCTTAAGGATGAGGAGGTGTATGACGTTGTGGAGAAGAGGGTGGTAGGGGTGGACGGGGTAGCTGAGAGGTTTTTTGAAGTGGGAGTTGTGGTTAGAGGGTGGAGGGAGGTTCAGAGGCATTTTGCGAAAGCGGAGGAGAAAAAACTCTAGTTAGGGAGCCCAGGTCTAGAGGTGCTGCGTTGGATTAGGGTAGGAAGGGGCTGCCTCAATTGGCACTGGGCTTTGGCGATTCCTCCCCACTTGGAGGCGTGCGGGGACACTTATGGTGGTTGAGTTAGGGGGTTTTAATATCTAGTATCAATAGTTTGAGCTAGTCTCTGACAGTAATGGATGTCCCCAAGTGTAATCCCGCAAGATATATAGATGGTGGATAGTTGATAATCAACCACAGTACTCGAGTGATCCTATAACACGCCTGTTGAAAGGGCCGCATCCAGCACTCAGCAGGGGAAAAAAATCCTAACCATATCCCACTAAACCATATCGTACCCACCCAGCCGGAGTTCCCCCCAGTTCATCACGAACTCAACTACCCTTTCCTTCCCCACTTCTAATTAGCCATCGGGGGATCCCACAGCGCTCCATATCCGGGCTACATTCCCTCAAACAACTATTCCATGGAAGCAAACACCTCAATATTGCACACCACCCTTACCAGAGCATAGCGTATTCTCAGTATTTTGGCACATACACCCCTGCCTCCGGACCACACGCTGCGGACCATGATGAACAGCGTATGACAATCACGCATGGTCACTCGTGGGGTTGACCATTAACCACCTTCGGGTCACAAAGGCTTATTGGCAGACTTTCGAGGGCTGGAATTGACCTTGATATGCATCATGTGCTCTGGACAACGTACGATTCGGGAGCTATTCCATTGTCAAAATGAATGACTAGGTGTAGCAATCCGAAAGGTATTATCGGGCGTGCCCAAGTGGAGAGTGGATGAGCGAGAAATGAGAACTGTGGAATACTAAAAGCAGATTAGAGCGACGAAGAGTGTCCGATAGCCCCACAAAGCGGTAAGGAGTACCGGTAGTGACGATAGACCTCCAAAACCCATTGTGCTATATCCCCCAGATCCCACCCTTAGCATGCCATACATCACAAAATCATCATCATTGCCATTCTATGGCAATCCCCGCATGCACAGCAGGAGTATCTCTCCCCGAAAGCCCTCGGCTAAGCCGCAGCACATCATAAACCTAAAAACCTTCCCCCACCGGAAGACCCGAACAAGCCACATGCATTCTCCGCAAACTCATCATTGCGGGGTCGTGGGGTTCCACCATCGCCCTGGCACAAGTAACCTATCATACTTGTGCTTGCTCTCATTCCTAAACACTATCATAGCAAAGTCTCAAGACATCAGGAACGCACAATAATCCGTAATGGCAACAATCTATCGCCCAATCGACGCCTCGCTTTCGCCACTTTCCTCAAAGACAATACTGTTCGCGGGATACGGGAACCAGTCACGCTCCCAGGCGCTCAATCTCCGTGACACGTTTGCCTCAAACCCTGACGTTTCCGCGCCGAAAATATTGGTCGCCAATCGCACGGATTCGTATCATGAGACCGCGATCGCGGATGGGTTTTCGGTGACTGGCTTCGCGGAGGGGGCGAAAGAGGCGGATGTGGTGTTCTTGCTGGTGCCGGACCAGGTTGCGCCTGCATTGTATAATTCCGAGATAGGACCCAACTTAAAGATGGGTGCGTTGGTGGTCGTAGCTAGCGGGTTTAACATCTTTTATAAAAGGTTGGAGGTAGAGGGTGTTGATGTTGGCATGATCGCGCCGAGGATGATTGGTGCAGGGGTTAGAAGCAGGTTTGTGGATGGGGGAGGGTTTCCGTGCTTTGTTTCTGTTGAGAACGTTTGTATTTCTTGCTTCCTTTCTTACCCTTTAACTTTGGAAGAGTAAGGCTGATAGGGAGGTGCGATAGGATTCGAGTGGGAGGGCGTTGGAAATGGTTTTGTCCCTTGCGTTGGGAATAGGAGGGCTCACGGCCGGCGCTGTTGAGTGTTCCGCTCGCGACGAGACTCTCATGGACTTATTCACCGAGCAAGCGATTTGGCCGAGTATTATTGTCGCCTTTAGAGAGGCGTATTCAACTGTTCTCCATCATTCCCCTCCTCCTTCGCCTCCTTCTTCTGCTGATCATAATAGTTGAAACGACTCGGCTGCTCCGACGAGGCTCTCGTTCACGAACTCTGGCTGAGCAAAGAGCCTGCGGAAGTATTTGAGAAATGCGCCGAAGACGGCTTCATCTCACAACTAAAGTACCATAGTACCGTCAGTCAGTACGGCCAGCTCAGCGCCAGTTTGGGCATGGACGTTACCAGGTTGCAAGAATCCTTCAAGAACATTGCCGGTGCGTTGGTCACTTCCAGACCGGCAATTCACCGTTTCTTGGTGGCGGTGGCTTACGGTTACTTGCATGTGCTTAGAAAAACGAATTCTGGGCGGCGAGTTCACGAAGGAGTTTACCGATATTGATAATGAGGGGGACGGAAATGGGTTCGTTTTTAACCTCCTTTCCCTGAGAGAGAAAGGCCCTCCTAACGGAATTCATTACGATACTTGTAGGATTGAGAAGAAGCTCGAAGAGTTGTATGCGGCAGCGTCGATGTCGGAATTAGTGGTTGGCGAGAGAGCTGTCAGGAAGAGAATGGGATTGGACAAAGTTTGATTAGGCCCTCATTAAGCAACTTTTATCAGTCAACAAATCCACTGCTCTCCATCAAGATCCCCTCGTTGCCCACACTCCTCAACTTACCGAGCCGCCCCATTTCTTTCCAGTACGGTAGCCCGGCTCGTGACAACTTTCTGATCTAAACTTAAATTTACCAATGCAACACAACACAATGTGCTTGAGGATCGTGCCAAACAACCGGGGCGCACAGCCCCAACAAAACCACGCCCGTTCCACAATGACCACCCCCGAGTGATCACCCATGTTATAAAAACAGCATTATTAGTGAAGATTTCCTCCGCAAGGGGCTGTTGCGGCAAAATACCGTGTCACATGAACCCAAAAGGACAAATCCAGTCCCCACAAGCGAATAAGCTTAAACAGCGGCACATTCCGAAAGGATATCATTGGTCGGGAACAAAGGGTTTAATCTTAGTCCCAATTGCTCTCCTCCACTGCACTTGCTTGGCTTTCATTTTGCCTTACACACACCTCCCTTGCTTGATGCGCCACTCGAGTGGTGGAACGGCGTAGCGGGTGGGTTTGAACAGTCGGTGTTTCAATTTTGTCTTATTTTGGCTTGTGTATGGCTGGTGCTGGGTTCGGGAAGGGGGGCTTGATTAAGTATGGTAGAGCGCTGGTATCGTGGGCACATATATCTCCCCTTATTCCCCCCACCCCCTAGGCCCCAGGTCCTTCGACCGTTTTCTATCCTGCGGAGAGAGGGTGTGTGTGTTTAGTAGTCGAGTTCACCAAACGGTCGTTGAATAGCTGGATTTTTCTCTCTCTCTCTTTCAAACTGAGACACATTCTTTATAAAATACTTTTTTACATTCACGATGCTCACCTCACGATCCTCCCTCCTTATCTTGTTAACCCTCATAACCTCCTCCCTCACAAACGCTAATGCAGAGCCAGTCCGTGCGAAACGGCTCCTGTTCTCCCGTCAGAACAGCTCCTTTGGAGGATGGGGTCTGAGGATGGTCAACTGCCCGACGGAAACGCAGAAGTGCACTGGTGGTAGCGGGTGTTGTCCGAAAGATATGTTCTGTGTTACGAGTAGTCTTATGGGGGGATTGGCTTGCTGTCCTACTAGTATTTCTCCCTCCCTCTTTCAGATTGTTGTCTTCCGCCCAATAGGCAAGAGTGGAAGGGAAGCTGGCGCGCAAGCTTGCCGAAGACTAACGTAAAGATAGAGGAATCTTGTGCGGAGGTGATAGAGACAATCCCCGTCTGCCCGGACCCGAGTTGGACACTCTGGCAGAACGAAGACCAACACCCATTCTGCTGTTTACCCGGCCAATTCGGGTATCAGACCGCACCCGGCACGTTCGGGCCCGGGTCCAGTTGTGCTGAATCCGGGATGCCAGTTGCTGCGAGTTTGTTAGCCTCAAGTGTTTGTCCCTCCTCCCCCTTCACTATCTTCGCTCGTGGGAAGTGGAGTCTAACGTATGGGTAAAACGGAATAGCTGGTCCCCGCTCGCGGCACGGCATCCGCCACCGGCACCGGCGCCGCCCACAGCGGCGCAACCACCACCCGAGCCCGCTCGTCAGCAACTGCAACTTCAGGCTCCTCAGGAGTCAGTTCCTCCACGGCTGGAGGAGACTCGCCATCAACGGATTCTGGCACCACCACTAAATCTGGATTGTCCACTGGAGCGATTGCGGGAATCGGTGTAGGCGCAGCCCTTGTTGGAATCGCGTTGATTGGTGGTGGGGTTTGGTGGGGGTTCAAGAAGGGTCAGCAGAAGGGTCGGGAGCGACAGGTTGTTGTTGAGAACTTTGTGGCTGCGCCGGAGTATACCGTTGGTGGCCATGGCGGTAGTGATGGTGGGGCTCCGGGCGCGGCTGTCGGCGCTGGTGCGTATGAGAAACCTGCTGGGGCTATGCGGGTTGCGGAGATGTATGGCACAGATGGGAGGAGGGTGGAGATGCAAGCTTGATTTTGACCTTCTTTTACCTTCGGTTCTCTTTGATTCTTTTACTTTATTGATTTAGTAGATCCGCTGTGGGGAAGAGGGCGAGGGGTATGCAGCGTATTGTAGAAAGAGCGGTTAGGCGAGTGATCTGCGATGACCATCAATATAAATATACTTTTGGGATCTTAAATTGCTGTTGTCGGGTGGAATTATGCATGCATGGACTGGTGGTTTGTATCCTTTTATGTTTTTACTTGGGGGTTTGTAACAGGCTTTCCCCTGTCTATCAAAGTATAATGGAGACCAGCAGTAGTCGTGCTAGTACTGGTCTTAAAGGAGTATTCTGAAGGATTAAAGGGGAAGAGATCTTAGTCAAAGGGTGAGAGGGGGGCAAGGAGATTACTGTTCAACCAAGTATATTGTTTCGAAGCATTCTTCTCAAGTCTGGCGTCTCCTGCTAGTAAGGAGACAGGTCCTAAATGCATGAGCTTCTCCAAAGCGAAAGTAACTCAGAAATCTTGCAACTACGATCATTGCCGATTGTTGTATAGCTACTGGAATGGTATGGTAAGTAATTCTGGAGGTGAAGTCAAATCCATACTAAAACCAGAACAAAAGAAACCCATCAATGCTAAGAGTATCACGCTAACGGAACGGCAATTCCTGTTACAGGGTTGATGTTTCTTTTGGTTTTGGGGCTTTTGGACCTCAAAGTGAATGCCATGGATTTTCCGGTATTTGATATACGAACAAACCATAGACTTAACAAAAGAAAACAAAAAAGTGACGAAATCGTCTGCAAAAAGGTGTTGCGGCAAGGTGCTGTACCACGTGAACCCAGGGGGACAAATCCTGTCCCCACAACCGAATAAGCTTAATACAAGGGCACATTCCAAGAGAATATTATTGGTCGGGAGCAAAGGGTTTAATCTTAGCCCTGATTTCTCTCCTCCATTGCGCTTGCTTGGCTTTCGTTTTGCTTTACTTGGGTACTGGGGTTAGTCCGTGAACAGGAGTATGATATCACAATTCAATACCGTAAAATCTCAGGTATAACGAACTCGCCTGGACTGGTCGTGTAGTAGTTTTCAGAGCTTTGAATGGCCTAAGAGGACGTTAGGAGAGGCTTGCTTATGTTATCTGGCCTGTTCGCAAGCTCTCCTTCAATCAGAGGGTCTAATTTCGCTGCATGGCTAGTCTAGGTGGGTTCGTTATATCATACCTGAGATTTTACGGTATATTTGCCCTAGCTAAACCTATCCGGCGTCCGCTAGCCTTTGGAGGGGTGAGAATGAAGTTTATAGGCCGTCTGCACATGCAGGAGTATACTCGAGTATGTGTTAAAGGGGAGGAAATTCCGTGAATGCTCTAAGGATAACACTTGGTAAATTTTGCTTTTCCAAGGGGCCCTAGTGAGGCTCGACTACCGGTATTTGGTTTATCGAGCTTGTTACAGCCTCGTTCCAAAAGTTCTCGCGCCCTGGCTGGTACTGTGACAAGAAGGGCTATAATACATCTGGTTTTCATGGATTTTATCCCTGGCCCAAGTACAAGTACTAGTACACACACCTTCCCTGATTAATGCACTGCTCGGGTACTCGTAGTAGAACGGCATAACGGGTGGATTTGAACTGTCGGTGTTTCAATTTTGTCTCCTTTTGGCTTTTGTGTGACTAGTGCTTGAGAGGGGGTCTTGATTAAAGGGCTGTTTGGGGTGACATGTTGGACTTTCAAACTGGGGGTTGGACCCTTACATAATCCACTCAAACCAATCAGAGCTCTCAAATGGATTACGTAAGTTATCCAAACCATGCTTGAAAGTCCAGGCATGTCCTACCGCGCCGAATATCGTAGGATCTCATGAAGGTCGGAATGGCGCCAAAGCGGACAAAGGTGAAACTTAAGGCACCCGAACCAAGCGGGATGCACGAAGAACGCTGAGTTGCCACAGTTTAAGCATATAGACAGCGGCGATTGGGCGGGTTCAAGAAAATCATAACGCACCATCCCGACTTTTATGAGATTCTATGGTAGCCCCTAAGTATGGTAGAATACTGGTATCGTGGATACATGTATATCTCCTTATTCCCCCCCACCCCATACACCTTAGCTCCTTTTACCGTTTTCTATCCTGCGGAGGGGGAGTGAGTGTGCCTAGTAATCGAGTTCATCAAACGATCGTTGAATAGCTGGAATTTTTCTCCTTCAAACTGAGACACATTCTTTATAGAATACTTTCACATTCACCATGCTCACCTCACGATCCTTCCTCCTCATCTCGTTAACCCTCATAACCTCCTCTCTCACAAACGCCGATGCGGAACCAGTCCGTGCGAAACGGCTCCTGTTCTCCCGTCAGAATAGTTCGTTTGGAGGATGGGGTCTGAAGGTGACCGACTGCCCCGCGGAAACGCAAAAGTGCACTGGTGATAGCGGGTGTTGTCCGAAGGATATGTTCTGTATTTCAAGTAGCCCGGGGGGATTGGCTTGCTGTCCTACTAGTATTTCTCCCTCTCTCTTTTATATTGTTGTATTTGGCCCAATAGGCAAGAGTGGAAGGGGGGCTGGTGCGCAAGTTTGTTGAAGACTAACGTAAGGATAGAGGAATCTTGTGCGGAGGTGATAAAGGCTTTCCCCGTCTGTGCGGACCCGGGCTGGAAACTCTGGCAGAACGTAGGCCAAGACCCATTCTGCTGCCCACCCGGCATATTCGGGCTTCCGGCCCGAACCGACACTTTATTGCCTGCGTCCGTTTGTGGCAACCCCGGGTGGCCATTTTCTGCGGGTTTTTTAGCCTCAGGGGTTTGTCCTTCCTCCCCCTTCACTATCTTCACTCGCGGGAAGTGGAGCCTAACGTAGGAGTAAAAAGGAATAGCTGCGCCCGGCCACTGGCACGCCATCCGCTACTCGCACATCATCCGCCACCAGCACGCCATCCCCCATGAGCACCGGCACCGCCCATAGCGGCGCAAACAGCACGCGAGCACACTCGTCGGCAGCGGCAACATCAGACTCCAAAGGAGTCGAGCCCTCCACAACTGGAGTAGACTCGTCACCAGCGGATCCTAGCAGCACCACTAGATCTGGACTATCCGCTAGGGCAATTGCGGGAATCGGTGTGGGCGTAGGCCTTGGTGGAATTGCGTTGATTGCTGGTGGGGCTTGGTGGGGGTTCAAGAAGGGTAGGGAACGACAGGTTGTTGAGAACCTTGCACCTGCGCCGGAGTATACCGGTGGTGAGCATGGTGGTAACGGTGGGGCCCGAGCGCGGTTGTCGGTGCTGATGCGGATGAGGAGCCTGCTGGGACTATGCGGGTTGCGGAGCTGTATGGCACAGATGGGAGAGTGGAGATGGAAGCTTGATTTCGACCTTCTTTTACCTTCCGTTCTCCTTTGGTTATTTTACTTATTCACTTAGTGAGTCCGCTCTGTGGGGGGGAGGACGAGGGGTGTGTAGCGTACCGCAGGAGGAGCGGTTAGGCGAGTGATCTGTGATGACCACTAATACATATATCGTACATTGTTATGCAGTTTGGAGATATTGGATGTGGTCGATGGACGCATCTCCCTGACTAGGTGACTAAAGGTGGACAAAGCAGCACTTGCAACGGTGACGGAGTCTGGGGTGCGGAGACCTTCTAGACGGGACTGTATATTACATTACCTCTGAGAGGATTAAACAACGGATGGCTGCCCGTAGACGTAAACCTATAAATTTCGGAAATCAATAGCGATGGAAGAATGCTCTTCTAACCCGTACGGGTTTACTAAGTTAGTTGTTCAATTCCGAGAGGGAGCCTTTATTCAACGGCACTCTCTTAGTGAAAGATACAGCCAACTGAAATTCAGAAATTCATTGGTAGTGTCTACAGGAAACCGCGCAATGGAAAATTTTCGACAAAAAATAGTAGGGGTCTCACTTTATCAACTTGGCCACTACGCGCAGTGTCTAGTCTTGGGGGTCTCCTTATAGTGCATGGTTACTAAAGTTTTACTACTTTCTATGTTGCGACTTTGGGGGCTGGTACGGTGTTTGAAGGTACAGCGCGGGTATTGGCTTTCTTTCTTTCTTTCTTTCTTCTTGCAGGGGAAATATATGTAAAGAAATACGGGAGAAAGTCAAGGGTCTGTACTGGCGCTAGGAAGGCCACGGTACAACTTGACGCGCAGGGCCCTCCATCAGGAAATATATAGCCTGAACACCCCCATTACCGGCGGGAAAACGGAGATAGCGTTACAATCTTTCCCTACGAAGCGAGCACCCAGCGTAGCCAGCACCCACCACATTTTAGCATGGGTTATACTATACGCTTTTAGGCCGTAGCTCAAAGCATTTTGTAAGCCAGTGCTCGCTGCACCGGGTGCTCGCCATGTAGGGAAACATTGTATATACTCTTACGCCGAGCCCGGAGATTCTGGGGGGTAGTGTATTGCGCCGTAGGAAGTGCACAGGGCAAGACGCGGTATAAATCTGTGGTCTCTGGAGGCGTTGGGAAAGCAGGTAGGAAGCGCATGTCCTACAAGCTTAAAACCGTGCTCAGGGCTCTGGATTCGTAGATAGGTAGTAGCTCCGCCGCTCCTTAATGGCTGCGCTCGACGGGAATAGCGTCTAGCCGCTGTTGCCCAGTATGTCGGCTTGTAATGATCCCCGCCCAGCGAGCAGTTTCGCTGCTCTCGGTAGCAAGAGATAGTGGTGCCCCACCCCATATATTTTGCCTTTGGAAGTTGACATCTGCCTGCTCCAGGAGTTCCTTCGCCTTTCTCACCCTTACCTGGCAGCTATGGAGAGTGGTGGGCGGTTGTGGTTGTTCGGTGTCGGGGATAATGTCTTCTGGTTAAAGTGGTAGCTGCATCACTCTCTCACCTCCGAACTCGGAGGTGTGCGGGTGGCGCTCTACCCTAGAGGCGCTGTCTGTTAGAGTTGATATCTTAGTATTCGGGTATGGTAGTAGCTTTGCGACTTCCCTATTACCGGTCCGGGTACTGTAGAATCACGTCCTAGTCTCCTGTTGCCGCAGTTGCATACGCGCCTCCACACTTCAGGAAACGAAAAACAATTTGCTGCTTTGGCTCGGGGCGTTGGCTCTATTTTGCTTGTATTCTTCTATTTCTTCCTCATGTTCCATCCGCGTTACTTGAGATGCTCCGTTGTTTCAGAGCGAGAGGGGTTAGGGTGGGAGGAAGAAATGGAATCTTGATTGGATTCTCTGAGAAAGTAGGAACTTCGCTGTCCTACCAATATTCTCTCAATCCTTCGACACCCCGAGATCGTAGGGGTGAAAGCTAACCTTCGCGGCGCCTCTAGGGATTTGCTACTTTCTAAGGCATCTAGTCGTGTTCGGAAACTAGTGGTGGTTTTTAAATCACCCAAAAACTCACAGCGCGCGGAGTAGTCTACTGTAATTACCGAGGGCACAAGGCTCCCGGCTTTCTGTCTTATCGGAAATTAGCGATAGTGTGTTTTGGGTATAGACTCTGAAAGCCTAAAAGGTATGATATATTTCAATATGGAGAGCAACTAAGAGGAAAGCTCCCCACTAGATGACAGGTAAAAGGGGGATGGTGTTTAGAGTAACACATATGAACACACGGGTTCTGGGTGAGAGGTAGGACACTGTACCAAGGGAAAAAATAGAAGAAAGGGCCGAAGTTATAGTTAATGGAGAAAAGAAGAAACCACTTGTGTTCATTCCTAATCGCTGGATCCCTGGATGCCGTTCGAGGGGGGGGG
>Ga0307510_10010004_pt1 | contig 11271 bp, 8 predicted proteins | sample 12_EM_MG_FD_207224 | JGI IMG/M metagenome (GOLD analysis project Ga0307510, IMG submission 207224) | Populus trichocarpa ectomycorrhiza microbial communities from riparian zone in the Pacific Northwest, United States - 12_EM | ecosystem: Host-associated > Plants > Roots > Unclassified | place... | reverse complement strand
GCGCGTGGTTCTGCTGCATTCCGAACGCCGCGAAGGCGCGCCGGCGGTCAAGTCGCGCTGGCTCTGGCGGCTGGAGACCCTGGCCAAGGGCGCGAAGGACGCGGCCGGCGAGCCGATGAAGCTGCCCGGCCGGCCGGACATCCTCGACTGGGCGCGCGCGCTGGACGCCGCTGGCGGCTACTACCCGGCCAAGCGTCCCGCGCCGGTCCCGCCGCTCGCCGACCGGCCGCGCAAGATGGCGGTCACCCGAATCGAGACCCTGACCCGCGACCCCTATGCGGTCTGGGCGCGCGACATCCTGCGGCTCTATCCGCTGGATCGGCCCGACGAGGCCGTTGACGCCAGGGCTCGCGGCACGGCGATCCACCGGGCGTTCGAGAGCTTCGCGCTCGCCCATCCACGGGACCTGCCGCCCGACGCCGCGGCGATCTTCGAGCGCCTCTATGTCCAGGCCCTGCGCGACCAGGGCATGCCGGAGGAATCGCTCGCCCGCGAGACGGCGCTGGCCCGCGAAGCCGCCGCCTGGGTCGCCAAGCTGGAGACCGAGCGCCGCGCCGACGGCCGCGCGATCCACGTCGAACTCAAGGGCGAGCTCAGTTTCGACGCGCCGGGCGGGCCCTTCGAGATCAACGCCCGCGCCGACCGGATCGAGATCGACCCCGAAGGCTTCGGCCACATCCTCGACTACAAGACCGGCAAGGCGCCCTCCGCCAAAGAGGTGAAAGCCGGCTTCTCGCCGCAGCTGACGCTTACCGCCGCCATCCTGATGCACGGTGGGTTCAAGGAGCTCGGCCATCCCAGCCCCGGCGACCTGACCTATCTGGAGGTCACCGGCCGCAAGCCCGCCGGCAAGGTCGAGACCCGCGCCGCCGCCGGCGAGGAGAGCGCCGACGCCGCGGCGCACGCGCTGGTCGGCGTCGAGAAGCTGATCGCCGACTTCGATCGGCCCGGCCAGCCCTACATCTCGCGCACGGCCCCGCAGTTCGTGAAGGCGCGGATCAGCGACTACGACCACCTGGCGCGGGTGTTCGAATGGTCGACCAGCGGCGAGGAGGGCGAGGCGTGAGCCCGATCCTCGACGATCCCCAGCGCCTGGCCGCCGACCCGGGCCTCTCGGCCTTCGTCACCGCCAACGCCGGCTCCGGCAAGACCAAGACCCTGATCGACCGGGTGGCGCGCCTGCTGTTGGTCGAGGTCAAGCCCGAGACCATCCTGTGCGTCACCTACACCAAGGCCGCCGCCGCCGAGATGCAGCGACGTCTCTTCGGCCTGCTGGGCGACTGGTCGGTGTGGGACGACAAGAAGCTTCGCGAAACCCTGGCGGCCCTGGAGGGCGAGCCGCCGGAGGCCTACGACCGCGAGCGCCTGTCCCGCGCCCGGGGCCTCTTCGCCCGGGCGCTCGAGACCCCGGGCGGCCTGAAGATCCAGACCATCCACGCCTTCTGCGAAAAGCTGCTGCGGCGCTTTCCGCTGGAGGCGGGCGTCTCGCCGAACTTCAAGGTGATGGACGACGGGGCTTCGGCGGCCATCGCCGAGGCCGCCCGCAAGGCCGTCGCGCGCCACGCCCTGGCCGGGGAAGGCGCCGTCGCCGAAGCCTATGCGCGCTTTTCGGTCCAGCTCGACTTCCAAAGTTTCCAGACCATGTTCGGCGCCTTCGAGGCCCGCCGCGCGGCGCTGGCCGCGTACCTGGAGCGCACGGGCGGCCTGGCCGGCGCCATCGCCGACATCTGGACCGTCTGCGGCTTCACCGACGCCGCCGATCCGGAAACCCTGGGCCGCGAGGCGATGGCCGACCTCGACCGGGCGTCCTGCCGCGCCGTCGCCGACCTGCTCGACGCCAGCGGGACGAGGGCCAGGGATGCGCTGGCGCTGCGCGCGCTGGCCAATGACCCGGACGCCAGCTTCGATGCGGCGCTCAAGGCGCTGTTCACCACCGACGGCGAAGGCGCGCCGGCCGCCTGGGTGACCGGCGCCGCGGCCCTGAAGGCCCACCCGGCCCTGCAGACGGCGCTGACCGGCGAGCAGGATCGCCTGGCCACGGTGCGCGAACGCATTCGCGCCGCGACCATCGCCTGGGACACCGCCTACGCCCTGGCGCTGGCCGAGGCCTATCTCAGCGCCTTCGCGATCGAGAAGCGCTCCATGGGCGCCCTCGACTTCTCCGACCTGATCGAGAAGACCGCGACCCTCGTCTCCGCCTCCCCCATGGCCGCCTGGGTGCTCTTCAAGCTGGACGGCGGGATCGACCACATCCTGCTGGACGAGGCCCAGGACACCGCACCCGGCCAATGGGCGGTGCTGGACGCCATCGTCGCCGAGTTCTTCTCCGGCGACGGGATCGAGCGGCCGCGCCAACGCAACCTGTTCGTGGTGGGGGACGAGAAGCAGTCGATCTACTCCTTCCAGGGCGCCGATCCGACGCTGCTGAAGGCCAAGTTCCACCTGCATCGCGACCGCGCCGCCGAAGCCCTGCACCGGTTCGAGCAGGTCGACCTGCTGGCCTCCTGGCGGTCCACCGAGGAGGTGCTGGCCTTCGTCGACGTGGTGTTCTCCGGCGAGGAGACCCGCAACGGCGTGCCCGCCCCCGAGGGGTCGGAGGCGGTGCGCCACGTGGCCATGCGCAAGGGCCACCAGGGCTGCGTCGACATCTGGCCGCTGGCTGTGCAGCCCAAGGGCGCCGAGCGGGAGGCTTGGGACACGCCGCTGGACGTTGAGCCAGAGGCCAGCGCCGTGCGCCAGCTCGCCGCCAACATCGCCTGCGAGATCGAGGCGACGATCCAGCGCGGCGACGCCGTCTTCGACCGCACCCTGACCGCCTACGACGGCTCCCCGGGCGACTGGAGACCGGCCCGCTACGGCGATGTCCTGATCCTGGTGCGCAAGCGTTCGGCCCTGTTCGAGGAGATCCTCCGCGCCCTCAAGCACGCCAAGATCCCGGTGGCCGGCGCCGACCGGCTGGCGCTCTCCGAGCACATCGTGTTCGACGACCTGATGGCGCTGGCGCGCTTCTGCCTGTTCCCCGACGACGACCTGACCCTGGCGGCGCTGTTGCGCAGCCCCTTCTGCACGGTGGAGGACGAGAGCCTCTATGCGCTCGCCCATGGCCGCGAGGGGACGCTCTGGGCGGCGCTGCAGGCCCGCGCGCCGGAGCGGGTTGAGTGGGCGCAGGCGCTGGAGATGCTGCGCCAGGCCCTGGCGCTTTCGCGCAGCCAGCGGCCCTTCGAATTCTACAGCCACGTCCTTGGGTTCCGGTCGCTGCGCGCGCGCCTGCTGCGACGGCTGGGGAATGAGGCCGAGGATGCGCTGGACGAGTTCCTCAACCAGGTGCTGGCCGCCGAGGCCCGCGGCATCGAGGACCTGGAAAGCCTGGCCGCGGCCTTCGCCCGCCTCGACATCACCGTGAAGCGGGAGATGGAGGCCGTGCGCAACGAGGTCAGGGTGATGACCGCGCACGGCGCCAAGGGGCTGGAGGCGTCGATCGTCTTCCTGCCGGAGACCACCAGCCAGAGCGGCGGTCGCGACACCCCGCTCCTGCCCACCGAGGACGGCGGCTTCCTCTGGGCTTCGGCGAAGAAGAACGACTGCGAGGCCTCGGCCGCCGCCCGCGAACGCCGCGCCAGGGCGGAGGCCGACGAGGCCTGGCGGCTGCTCTATGTGGCCCTGACCCGGGCCCGCGAGCGGCTGGTGCTCTGCGGCCGCCTGCCCGGCAACCGCAAGGAAGAGAACCTGAAGGGCTGGTGGGGCCTGCTGAAACCCGCGTTCGACGCCGCCGAGATCGCGCCGCATACCCGCGACATCGCCTGCGGCGACCTGGAGGTCCGCCGGTTCGGGCCGGATCCGCAGGTGCTCGGCCGGGGCCAGGTGACGCCGCCGCCGGTCAGCCCCCTGCCGCCCTGGGCCGGCCTGAACGCCGACGTCGAGACCCACGAACGCTATGCTTCGCCTTCCGACCTGGGCGAGGAGGCGACGACGCCGGCCGCCTCGCCGCTGTCGCCCACGGGCGGCCTGGGACGGTTCCGGCGCGGCGACCTGATCCACCGGCTGCTGCAGATCCTGCCGGACCTGGACCCGGCCGCCCGGGCCGATGGCGCGCGGTCGCTGCTGGCGCGCGAACGCGACCTCACCGACGCCCAGCGGGCCGAGATGACCGCCGCGGCGCTCGTGGTGCTGGAGGACGCCCGCTTCGCCGAGGTGTTCGGGCCGGGCTCCCGCGCCGAGGTGGCCATCGCCGGGTCGGCCGCCGCCCTGCCGGCCGGGCTGAAGATTTCCGGCCGGATCGACCGGCTGGTGGTGCTGCCGGATCGGGTGCTGGTGGCCGACTTCAAGACCAACCGGCCAAGCCCCGCCCGCATCGAGGACGCCGACCCCGCCTACCTGCGCCAGATGGCCATCTATGCCGCGGTGCTTGGCGAAGTCTTCCCCGACCGGCCCATCGAGGCGGCGCTGGTCTGGACAGACGGCCCCAAGCTGATGCCGATCCCAGAAAAGTTGATAGGTCAAAGCCTTGCCGCCCTGCATGGTGCAGGTTGATACAGGCGCCCTGGCCGCCTACATCGGCGGATCAAGAGCGGTCAGTGGGCGCTTTGGAAGCCGCTGACGCGTAAGGAGAAATTCCATGAGCACCGTCAAGGTGACCGACGAGTCCTTCGAGAGGGACGTCCTGCAGGCCGCCGGCCCCGTCCTGGTCGATTTCTGGGCCGAGTGGTGCGGTCCCTGCAAGCAGATCGCCCCGGCGCTGGAACAGATCGCCGACGAGCTGGGCGCCAGCGTGACCATCGCCAAACTGAACATCGAAGAAAGCCCCACCACGCCTTCGCGCTACGGCGTGCGCGGCATCCCGACCATGATGCTCTTCAAGGGCGGCCAGATGACCTCGATGAAGGTCGGCGCCATGCCCAAGCAGAAGATCCTGGAGTGGCTGAATGAAGCCGGAGTCGCCGCCGCCGCCTAAGCGACTTTCCCTGTCCTTGACGGGGAGGGATGATGCTTACGTCGGCCAGGTCTCCGGGCTCATGGCCAGGATCTCGCCGGCGAAGTGCAGGCCGCCGCAGATCAGGACGTGCGGCGCAGGCCCGTCGACCTCCAGGGCGCGGGCAAGGCCGTCGGCGACGTTGGCGGAGGTCTCAGGCGAAAGGCCCACCTTGACGGCGGCCTCGACCAACTCCTCGGCGGCTGCGGCGTTTGGGGAATCGAAGGTGGTGGCGATCACCCTGGGCCGCATCTCGGCGAAGGGGCGGAAGAAGCCCTCGGCGTCCTTGCGGGCGAACATGCCGACCACCAGCACCAGCGGCCGCGGATCGCGATCCACCAGCCGCGAGGCGGCTTCCGCCAGCGCCCGGCCCGCGTGTGGATTATGCCCGCCGTCGAGCCAGAGATCGGAGCCCCGCGCCTTGGCCAGCGCCGCCAGCGGGCCCTTGGTCAGGCGCTGGAAACGCGCGGGCCACACGGCCGATGAGATACCCTTGGCCAGCACCTCTTCGCTCAGGCCATGGTCGAAGGTGAGCGCCGCGGCCACCGCCAGGCCGGCGTTGGCAAACTGGTAGCCGCCGAACAGGCTGGGCGGCGGCAGGTCCAGCAGCCGATCCGGCATCTGCACCATCAGCCGGCCGCGCTCCTCCCAGGCGTCGAAGTCGCGGCCCATCAGGAAGAGCGGCGCCATGCGGTCGTCGGCCTCGCGCTCGACCACGGCCTCCGCCTCCTGCGGCTGGGGCGCGCAGACCACCGGGCGGTTGGTCTTGATGATCCCGGCCTTCTCCCAGGCGATCTTGCCGAGCTCCGGGCCCAGCATCTCCAGGTGGTCGTAGTCGATGGGGGTGATCACGCTCACCGCCGGCGCATCGAAGATGTTGGTGGCGTCGAACCGGCCGCCCAGGCCCACCTCGACGATGCAGAGATCGGCCGGCGTGTCGGCGAAGGCCTGGATGGCCAGCACGGTGGTGATCTCGAAGAAGCTGATCGGCAGGCCGGCGTTGGCGGCCTCCAGCCGGTCGGTGAGCTCATCGAGCCGCTCGTCGGTGATCAGCTCGCCGGCGATGCGGATGCGTTCGGCGAAACGCACCAGGTGCGGCGAGGTGATGGCGTGGACCTTGAGCCCAGCGGCCTCGGCGATGGCGCGCAGGTAGGCGACGGTGGAACCCTTGCCGTTGGTGCCGGCCACATGGATCACCGGCGGCAGGCGGCGCTCGGGGTGGCCAAGCGCCGCCAGCAGGCGCTCCACGCGGCCGGTGGTGAGGTCGATAAGGCTCGGATGGTTGGCGCGCAGCCGCTGGATCACCGCGTCCGAGGCGCGGATCGGGTCGAAGTCGATTGCGCGGGTCACATCAGGCGGCGGAAAGTTGGGCGCGCCCCATCATCAGCGTCTTCAGGATCGAACTCAGGATGGTCGTGAGTTCGCCGCGGGGGACCACCCGATCGACCATCCCGTGCTCCACCAGATATTCCGAGCGCTGGAAGCCCGGCGGCAGGGTCTCGCGGATGGTCTGCTCGATGACGCGGCGGCCGGCGAAGCCGATCAACGCGTTGGGCTCGGCCAGGTGGACGTCGCCCAGCATGGCGTATGAGGCCATGACCCCGCCCGTGGTGGGATCGGTCAGGACGACGACATAGGGCAGGCCCGCGGCCTTCACCTCGTTCAGCGCCAGCGTGGTGCGGGCCATCTGCATGAGGGAGAGCGTGCCCTCCTGCATGCGCGCCCCGCCCGAGGCGGTGAAGATCACGAAGGGAACCTCGCGCTTCACGGCTTCCTTGGCGGCCTTGATGAAGGTGTCGCCGGCGCCCATGCCCAGCGAGCCGCCCATGAAGGCGAAATCCTGGACCACGACCACGGCCGGCTGGCCGTGGATCTTGCCGACGCCGATGGCCATGGAATCCTGCTCGCCGGTCGCCTTGCGGGCGGCCTTCAGGCGGTCGGGATAGGGCTTGTCGTCCGGGAACTTCAGCGGGTCGTCGCCGACGCTGGGCGAGGCGATGCGCTCGAACTTGCCGTCGTCGAAGGTGAACTGCAGGCGCTGGGCCGCGCTGATGCGCATGTGGTGGCCCGACGGCGTGACCCAGAGGGCGGCTTCCAGGTCGGGCCGGTAGATCATCTCCCCGGTGTCGGGGCACTTTACCCAGAGGTTCTCGGGCGTCTCGCGTTTCGCAAACGCGTTGCGCACGCCGGGCGCGATACGCGACAGCCAGCCGGTTCGTTCACGGGGGGCGGTGGATCGCCCAGGCTTGTCGTTTCTCTGTTCAGCCATCGCCATGGTTCTAGACCGTCGTTTGGCCGACTCGCGCGGAGCGCACAGCCTTAGCCAGGGAATTCACTTTGGAAAGAACCCGTGGGGTCACGTCTTCGTTCATCTGCACAGCTTCGGCGATTTCATCCACAAGCGCGGAACCTACGACCACGCCGTCGGCGACGCGCGCCACAGCCGCGGCCCGTTCCGGGGTCCTGATGCCGAACCCCACGGCCACCGGCAGGCCCGAAGCCCTGCGCACCCGCTCGACGTGGGGCGCGACCGTGGCGGCGTCGGCTTCCTTGACCCCCGTCACGCCCGCCACGCTGACATAGTAGGCAAAGCCGGAGGTGCGCCGCTGGATGATCTTCAGCCGCGCGTCGTCGCTGGTGGGGGTCGACAGCAGCAGCAGCGACAGGTCTTCGGCGTCCAGGGCGTCGGCCAGCGGATCGGCCTCTTCCGGCGGGATGTCCACCACGATCAGGCCATCGGCGCCGGCCGCCGCCGCGTCCCTGGCAAACGCAGCGAAGCCGCGGTTTATCAGCGGGTTGGCGTAGCCCATCAGGATGATGGGCGTGGCCTGGTCGCCCTTCCGGAACTCGGCGACGAGATCCAGGGTCTTGGAGAGCGTCATGCCCTTGTCGAGGGCCCGGAGCGCGGCGCGCTGGATCGGCGGCCCCTCGGCCATGGGGTCGGAGAACGGGAAACCCACCTCGATCAGGTCGGCGCCGGCGGCGGGCATCCCCTTGAGGATCGCCAGCGCGGTTGCGAAGTCCGGGTCGCCGGCCATCACATAGGGGATGAAGGCCGCGCGGCCTTCGGCCTTCAGCGCAGCGAAGCGGGCGTCGATGCGGGCGGTGGTCAAACTTCGCGCCCCAGGTGGGCGGCGACGGTGGCGACGTCCTTGTCGCCCCGGCCGGAGAGGTTCAGCACGACGATCCCGTCCTTGCCGACGTCGCGGGCGATCTCGCCCACGCGGGCCAGCGCATGCGCCGACTCGATGGCGGGCAGGATGCCCTCCAGCTTGGAGAGCAGCATGAAGGCGTCGAGGGATTCGGCGTCGGTGGCGGTCAGGTAGGTGGCCCGGCCCACGTCGTGCAGCCAGGAATGCTCCGGCCCGATGCCGGGATAGTCGAGGCCGGCGGAGATCGAATGGGCCTCTCTAATTTGTCCTTCTGTGTCCTGCAGCAGATAGGTCATGTTGCCGTGCAGGACGCCCGGACGGCCGCCGTTGATCGCTGCGGCGTGGCGGTCGGTGTCCATGCCCTCGCCCGCGGCTTCGACGCCGATCAGGCGCACGCCCTCGTCGTTCAGGAACGGGTGGAAGAGGCCGATGGCGTTGGAGCCGCCGCCGACGCAGGCCACGACGGCGTCCGGCAGGCGGCCTTCGGCCTCGAGGACCTGCTCGCGCGCCTCGCGGCCGATCACCGCCTGGAAGTCGCGGACCATCTCCGGATAGGGGTGCATGCCGGCCGCCGTGCCGATCAGGTAGTAGGTGTCGTGGACGTTGGTCACCCAGTCGCGGAGCGCCTCGTTCATGGCGTCCTTGAGGGTCGCCGAGCCCGAGGTCACCGGTCGGACTTCAGCGCCCAGGAGGTTCATGCGGAAGACGTTGGGCTTCTGCCGCTCCACGTCGACCGCGCCCATGTAGACGATGCAGGGCAGGCCGAAGCGGGCGCAGACCGTGGCGGTGGCGACGCCGTGCTGGCCGGCGCCGGTCTCGGCGATGATCCGGGTCTTGCCCATCCGCATGGCCAAGAGGATCTGGCCCATGCAGTTGTTGATCTTGTGCGAGCCGGTGTGGTTCAGCTCCTCGCGCTTCAGATAGATCTTCGCCCCGCCGAAATGCTCGGTCAGGCGGCTGGCGAAATAGAGCGGCGAGGGGCGGCCCACATAGTGGGTCAGGAAGCCGTCGAGCTCGGCCTTGAAGGCGGGGTCGGTCTTCGCCGCCGTCCACGCCGCGCCCAGCTCATGGACCAGCGGCATGAGGGTTTCGGGCACGTAGCGACCGCCGTAGTCGCCGAAGCGGCCGTTGGCGTCCGGATAGGCGGCATAGTCGTTGGGAAGGGTCGGGGCGTTCAAGGCTGAGGCTCTACGCGCGGCGGACAGCGTCGAGGAACGCCGTGATCAAGGCGGGGTCCTTTAGTCCGGGACCGCGCTCCACGCCAGAGGAAACGTCCACCAGGGGCGCGCCCGATTGCTGCACGGCGCCGGCGAGATTCCACGGATCGAGGCCTCCGGCGAGGAACCAGGGCCGCTCGAAACGCCGCCCCGCGAGCAGGGTCCAGTCGAAGGCCTGGCCGCCGCCGCCGGGGCGGTCGGCGTCCTTGGCCGGCTTGCCCTCGAACATCAGGTGGTCGACGACGCTCTCGTACTGCGCCGCCTTGGCGAGGTCCGAAGCCTCGGAGACCGGCAGCGCCTTGATGATCCCGGCGCCGGTCCGCACCCCGATGGCGCGGGCGCGGGCGGGCGTCTCGGCCCCGTGCAGCTGGATGAGGTCCGGCTGGAGGACCTTGGCGACGCGATCGACCTCGGCGTCGTCCGGATCGACCAGCACGGCCACGACCTTGGCCTTGCCGCGGACGTCCCGCGCCAGCCGCCAGGCGGCGTCCGGCTGGATATTGCGCGGGCTCTTGGCGAAGAACATGAACCCCAGCCAGCCCGCGCCGCCGTCCAGCGCCGCGCTGACGGCCTCGGCTGTGGAAACCCCGCAGATCTTCGTCTTGACGCCCATGGCCGGCATTAAGGGCTGGCGCCGCCTCGCCGCAAGGGCCGCGGCTCCCGGGCGGCGCAGCCGTCCTGCGCGGGCAGGGATTTTTGGCCACGGAAAACACGGAAAGCGCACGGACGTGCGGCGGCTGCGCCCTGCCCGCGTGAGCGAGCGCTCAATCGGCTGCTGCGCCGCAAGGGTTTGACACCAAGACCACCAAGACCACGAAGACGCCTGCGCGGGCTGCGCGGCCCAGCCACTACGGCCCCTTGGTGGTCTTGGTGTCCTTGGTGGTCTTGGTGTTCGAAAATAGGAGGCGCCCGCTGACGCGGGCAAGACGGTTCCTCCACGGCTGTCATCCCGGTTTCGCGGTACGCGAAGACCGGGACCCATGATCTCGGCCTCAGGGGGTTTGCCTGAACGGTTCGGTGTCTATGGGTCCCGGTCTTTGCTGCGCAAAACCGGGATGACAGCCGTGGGAGAGCGGCGCCTCAGCCGGTGTCCGGGTCGGGGTCTTTCGGGGGTTTGGCGGCGCCGGGGGGCGGATAGCGTTCGGCGCCGGGGTCGCTGCCCATATATTCCCGCAGGAACTCCGCGCCCCAGTCGAGGTGGCCCCAGATGCGCCAGTCGGGGCTGACGCCCAGGTCGCAGCAGATGCGGGTGATCAGCTCGGGGATGGGGGCGTCGGCGAGCCGGTCGTCGTAGCAGCCGTCCTCCAGCCGCTCGTCGAGTTCCTCCAGGAGGCGCTCGGCGTCCTTTTCCGGTCGGTCTCCGCGCTCGACCTCGTTCTCGATGGCGTCGGCGACGAAGCCGCGGACGTCCTCCTGGCGCTGGTCGAGGATCAGCTGTTGCACGTCGCGCTTGCGGCGGGTCTCAACCTCCTTGGCCTTCTCGACGCCTTCGAAGACCCGGGTCTGCAGGAGGAGGGTCTGGCGGACGGCCTTGGCGATCCGCGAGAACATGATCGCCGGATCGGCCCGCCCGAACCGCGACGGCGGCGCAGGCTCATCGGCGGCCGGAGCCGGAGCCAGGACTTCGTCGCGCACGGCGCGGGCGATCTGCATCCCGATCTCGGAAAGTTCCTGCAGCACCGCCAGCTGCCCTGCCCGCAACGCCTCGGCCGTGGGCGCGCACATCTGCGCCGCCCCGTGAGGAACGTACGGCGCAGAGTCGGTGATGGTGGCGGCTGCGTTCATGAGAACAAATCATGAACATACCGGCGGCGCTTGTCAAATATTCAGTTGGAATATTTTGCGGGCGCCTCCTTTCCCGCCGCAGGCGGGAGAGGGGGACCGTCGGCCGAAGCGTAGCGAAGAGCCGATGGTGGAGAGGGAGAGCCGCAAG
>Ga0307510_10010003_pt1 | contig 11271 bp, 7 predicted proteins | sample 12_EM_MG_FD_207224 | JGI IMG/M metagenome (GOLD analysis project Ga0307510, IMG submission 207224) | Populus trichocarpa ectomycorrhiza microbial communities from riparian zone in the Pacific Northwest, United States - 12_EM | ecosystem: Host-associated > Plants > Roots > Unclassified | place... | reverse complement strand
CTTGTTAGAAGGTGAAATGATCGGTATTGCAGGAATGGTCGTTGGTATACATACTTCATCTATACTACATCCAAAATAATACGCTTGACCGCTCGGTCGAGGGGCAGCTAGTCATATATGTACTCCACAGTTCCTTCAAAATCTGCGCAGATTTGTCATCAAAAGGACCGCAATCAAAATTTCGCCCAAAAATGCGCCCGTCACATGTTCAAAATATTGGCACAAGTGTGATGGTAAGTACAGCCTGTGTATTTCTGATCATGAAGTAGATTTCCCTTACCCGGTACGCAGCCCAGCAATGCCCCTACTGTTCCGTTTACACACCTCCCCTCACTCACTTCTCTACATCATTATCTACCTCTCTTCTTCTCATCCGATTGTCCATAAACCAGCCCATAATCAATTCTCCTACCATTCACTATTTCTTTATCTCAGCAATTACCTCAACTTTATACACACAACAAAGTTACTCAATAGTCTATCATCAAAATCCTGCAAATCAGCGATCAAATAGCCAAAGTTCTTGACACGATTTCAGTACCAGATTTTGAAGAACTTACCACCTTTGTCATGACCTGCAGAACTGTACTTCCCGGCATTCGTCCCCATCTATCACCAGAATCTTAAATCTTTGTAGCACAAACTATGGTTCTAAATCAAAGAGCTATTCACACACCCTGCATCTGAATCCCTAAGTGTGCCACCTGCTCTTGATTAAATCTGGTCCCCTGCTGAGTTGGCAAATCATCCTTCCTTCCTCGCTACTGATTCAGGATTCCCTGTCTCCAAGGAGATTCTCCTTGAGCCGTAGTATCAAACCACTATTCATAACTGTCAGGGGGCACTAGGGGTACGAGAGGGAAGCGGTCAAGAAAACAGGACCAGATCAAATAAATGTTTTCACTCTGTCTCTTCCTGGGACAATTGAGGTGTCTAGATTCGAATAAGAACTACGGGCCTCACCACGTGGGACACTATTGTGCTATTATAATAGAAGGATCATCCGGGACTATACCAGGCTCCGGATTCCCTCACAAGAATAGTGGATAGTAGTGGGGATCTACCTGGCCTCACACTTTGAGACACTAGGAAAATATGTTGTAGGGCGCACCATCCTTGCTTGCCTATGGCTATATTTCCCCTACAAAATTGATTTCAGGAGTGGACGGACTACAATTTATAGTTTGCCCGGGTCCTACCCACCGAACTGATTAACTGCCATGTTGTGAACACAGTGTCAAGCCATCACAAAAGGCTACATATAACCCGGTAGTTACGGTAGTAAAGCCTATTATATACTCAGAAGGCCCTGAACATGGTCTAATTTCAGTGAGGACATTTGGCCGCTGATGTATGTCCTGGTTTGCATGGTTCTTTTGGTGAAAACATTCCTTTAATAGTTAAAGTATACATTTGCAAATTTTAAAAAACAGTAGGAAAAACATATCTACCTCGCCTAGCAAAACAATATTCAAGAGTCACATTTATATCGTAAATGGTAACTATATCAAAGACATTGATCTTAACCACTATTGCAATCAATATACACAGACCAAAGTCACTACATAGGAAATTGTAAATATCAATCTCTTTCACAATTACCCACTTTCCTATTTAGCTGCCTCTGTTTCAATTTTGCCAATATCCAGTGTGAGCCTCTACACTTACTGGCAGCTCAGGCGCTAAGCAGCCGTCATTTAAGTGGAAATATGATAACGAGATGTTCAATTGTGACCTACAGTGCATCACAACACTGTTCCTCCAATACATGAACTTTATTTAACATTTGATCAAGAAGACCAAGCAGGCAATAATTGCAAAAATAAGCAAGCACTGATTAAAGACACTAATTATAGCTACCATAGATTCTGTGGCAAATGTGATTATCCTGAAGGTGTTGATGAACGCATCAGATTTTGGGGTTTGCTCTATAAAATCATACAGACATATTTGTATGTGGGAGTGAGTGTGGTGAGGAAGCTAACCCCAATGATGCACTAATGAATACATGTATAGATTACTGGTTATCTTGTGCAATCTTGATGCAATCTGGCAAGAAACCACAATCTGTTGAATGTGACAATAGTTGAACAGACGGTTCGATTGGTTGGCATTGGAAGACATCTATAGTGCAAGACTAGGTCAGACAAAAGGGCACTGCAGTGATAAGGGGAGACTCGGCATGGCTGCTTCAGCGTGCATCTGGTACACAAAATGACTCTTACATCTAGATAAATAGTGTCATGCGCTATCACCGTCCTCAGATCTCAATAATAACAATGTTCCTGCAATTGGGACATTGCTCAGGCTTGCCGGTTGCCAAGAAATCGTTGCCTTATACCACAAGGCTACGGCTGGCCTGCCAATTCCCTTTATGCATCAAAAATAGCTTTGTACCTATTCCAAGATTTCAGGTAGTGCTGACACGACAACTGGGGTAATCAGCCTACCTTATATCCATTCAAAACAGCTTGCGACTCTTTTGACCAATACCCATCTTAATCTCTGAGATAGACAGTTCCTGAAATATTCTTCTTCGTACTGGAGAAGGGAGGCAAAAAGGGACTTTTCAGAATGCATACAATTACTTGCTCTAAAGTTATTTGATGACTGGGATAATCACATATGCACTGAAAGACTCGTGGAAGCCGGGAGGCCACATTAGTCACTTAATAATTACCATAGGCTGTTAATATTTAACGTTCTTTATTGTCCAGCTGCTCGCGGGACATTTGAAATACTGGTGGGTTTAGTAGAGGTAGAATGTTATAATGTAAAGCAAACAAACTGCATGGGTGGGACTACGCTTGGGTGAGCTGCTTCGAATGGGCCTCAGAGAGTAATGGAGATACTACTAGGACAGGATGATATGTGAACTAACAAATTGGACAAGATCAGCTAAATGCTGGTTTATTGTGGTACTCAACAGGCTCAGAACAGAGTGGTAAAAATGTTTCTGAGATATGGTGTTATCAACCTGGGAAAACAAATAGGTTATAGTGCAACCTTTGAGGAATAGGCGGGAGGGAGAGCTTGAAATATTGCTGAGATCACTGTCTACCCCAACACTTCAAATATGGATGGCAAAAACAACTGTGGTGAGTGGGCACCAGGAAGATGTCATAACACTGGGTTCAAGCGATCACTTGAGCACTGGTAGGCAAGACCATGGCTGTCACACCCTACTCAGGTCATATACTAAGCTTGGATTATCAGGAGATGTTAGCATTGTCGCATTCTTGATGCCTTGGAGCTTCCAGCTTAATTGAACACACATAGAGTAGGTGGTTTATATCACCGCAGATAGCAAACGCATGTTCTGCAGCCTTGTAAACCCATTACTTGCCATCATTGGCATTTATCTGCCTATACCCACTCATACGTCCCTGTTCATACTGTCCTGCCTGTTGTAATTGTCTCCTCTGAGGTCCCATGGAAACAAGGCAACCATGGGAGCGCATTCCTAATCTGGGTATTTTTTAAAATAATTGTAAATAAGTTTAAGCTTGTAAGTACTATCCAATATGAGATACCGAAACTGTGCGCTTGACCGGTCGGTCGAGGGGCCGCTAGTCTAATATGTACTGGGCAGTTTTATCTGATCGTGCTATCTCATCTTATCCAAAAAGACTATCTGATCATCTTGTTGATTTACTTAGTGCTGGCATGTACCACACACTGTATTTTTTATCACAATTATGTGAAACAACGCACAAACTCGAGATTGTAGCTCAAGATGAAAATTTTCTTCTCTTGGTTACAGCACGCTGATCCTTTCCGCTCTCACTGAACATTCGCCTTCCCTCCACACCGCTCACCTCAACGCTCGCCACTGCGAATGGCTTCTCATCCCAATCTTCCATAGATTAACTCTCTTCCCATCTCACCCGATACACCTTTCTTCCATCCTCAAGCCTTCCTCCCACCATTACAACCACCCGTGGTGTTTTTACATCCAACGTTCTTTCGATATTGTTCACGGAGTTGATTTTTGTCCATTCGAAACCTGATCCATTCTTACTGCCTTCCATTATGGAGAACCAAGCTGGTGCAGATCCTGGGGTAGTAGATCTCTAGGTAATAAGAGTCCGTACCTTCTAGAGAAAGAAAATAAAAAAGACGAAGACCAGAATCCCGTGGCATGAATGGCTATTCTCTAACACATACAGGTCCAGACTTGACCTCGTTTTGCGCAATGATTGCAATCCGCCCAGCAACTATGATCGACGGCACGGTTTAAGAGCTCATTGCACTGGTTGATGGGTATCCGCCATATTGCCAACCCACTGCTGCTCTTCCAAATACCTTTCAGCTGATCAACAGCTTTACCGTAGCTGTTACTTGACCCCCACATCCTTCTTTGCTCCCTTGCTTTTTCTCCGTTTCCAGTTGATCACAAGCTACAAATATTCTGTGTGTTCTAGGTTAGGAATAGCTGTCATACTCAATTTCAGGTGAGCCCCATCCCCGCTTCCCCCTTCAATAAATCTTCAAATTCTGTGGCCAATTTTACTCCAAATGTACAATACTCAACTGTGACGCAGATTCTTTCAGCCCACACAAGTAAGCCTTGAGCCTTGGGGGAATCGGCCAAGCCAAGAGGCCGTGATCAGTCACCTGAAGGATGCTTATTTGACATCCGTCTAGGCAACAAGCCTTCCCAAGGTTTAATTTCGTAATGATCGTACCACTGAACTTCCACTGAGAGTGATGCGTTCGTCAGACTTCCCCTGCTGCCATATTAATACTTCCAAGACGGATGGCATTTATAAAATACCTTCCATTAGGCCGGTCCTGATTGAAACCACTCTGGTTGTAGAGCCTGTAAGTCCTTACGATGGCATTCTAGGTTCTATCTTATCCATTCAAAATTCTAGAAACATCAAAAGGGTTAAATTTCAAAAAATAACCGCTGGCAAGAAAATGAGCCAAACCTTGTCTTCTGGTGACACCACCAGTGGCACTGGTATTTCCAGTTTCTCGTAAGGGAGATTTTATGTAATAAAAGGAGACCAGCAAGGCTGATGGCGGATTCTAAGAGGCTGGAATCTTTTTCCATGGAAAGGAAACTACCCAGAAGATATGGCCACAGATGTTCAGGCTAGAAATTCACAGTCCAACAACTTGAAGCTGTATGTTGGGAAGTGAAATATCATTTTGAGCAGTCTAGGCACCCAGCGCGATTTAGTTCTTATGGCTTGTCAGAATGACCAGGCATCAGGGCCGTCCTCTGTGGTGCAGTCACTTAAAGGTAAATCGATGCTTTCGTCACTCTGCTCACTATTCCTAACAGTTTTAGATAAACCTAAAAGTATAATAGGCTCACCATGCAGCCTTTGTTCACGCAATCTCCTCTTGTCACTATTCCGGATATGATCCATAAAGCATAGCTGCCGGACATGGCCAGCCGCTTAGTTCTACTACTCCATTTGCAAGGGTAACCCCTCATGAATTAACGAGACCAATACTCCGCCGTCAATGAACTTCGAAATCTGTACATCCAGCATGTACAGTACCGTTTGCACCCTGCATGGCTGATCAAAGATCGAGGCGCCTCAACCGTATGACGCTTGGCTAACGGTATTTACTCATTAAATCAGCTATCGCTGATCTCACTGGATCGCCGTGATAAAAGATAATTGGCTTAGAAATGTGGGTTAACGAAATAACGAATACCAGTTAACGAGATCTCGCAAGCTCAGCCTCCTCAAGCTATACCCTGTCTGGAACACACTATTCCTTTTCCAGGTGTTTTGTTTTAGATTGCGAAAGCTCAGAGCCCGATCCCCGATAGCTGATTTAACCAGTAAATACGGTATTTGCGATTGGAAGTGTAACCAGTGTTCGCAGCCGTCCGGTGCCCGCATAGGGCCAGGCAGGGGTACTACCAAGACATCCGAACCGGACGTGACAGCAAAATATAGTCCGTCCTCCTCATTGAATTCCCAGAACGGCCGTCATTAGGAAGGAAGAAGAGCACTATTACCTGAGACAACTTCTGCCAACTCCATAGGACTGCCAGGGACGGTGGTGGGGAACAGCTGGTGACGGCGGAACACCGTGGAAACCATCGGAAAATGGTGGAAGCCGGAGGACGACGGTGGGGGACAACACAATGTTGTCCATCATTGTCCTTGCCCAGGATGGAAGGACTCCCCCGTTGCTAACACGGATAGTGAGTAAATTACTTGACGAGTAATGGGCTCGGTGGTGCGGTTCCTGGAGCTAACCAGTTAACAATCTTTTGTCCTCTTTGAACTTGTGAAGCCGATGATGGTTTATTTGTAGCTTGTTTTTGTGGTTGACTGCTGGAAGTGCACTGGCACTTTACTCAGCTCACATGAATTGTCAATTTTAGGGTTGGGCTTTCTGCATACTTATTAGAACAGAACGTGCCAGAACTCTGTTTCCGGAATACTATTTCTCGTACTTTCAAAGACATTTCTTGGAGATGTGGCCAAGGCCTATCTGATGCTGAGTCAATATTGGGTTGAACCACTAAAGCCTGGGAGATTGGGACGGTGACTCACCGAGGTGCTGGCAAAACCCAAAGTTGTTCGTTTCTGTCAGCCTTGTGCATCAACTGGGATTTATAGTGGAAAGTTTTGTATGAAGATTTGCAACAGAGGATAAAGAAACATAGACTCCGCTTATGCCATAGCTGAAGATTTTATTGACAGCAAGTACTGTTTGATAGACAGGGTCGGCATCTCTAACCCTTGATACTTGTTCTTGTTTACATGATATTCCATTTTCGCACTGGCAGTTACTAAAAGTCACGAAAAGCCAGGGGTTATACGTGTTTGAATTAGATCCCTGTGTTGACAAGATGTCTGCAATCTGATATCGTATTTGTCAAACATCGGGGAGAGTAACATGGACGTATTTTTGCAGTCTGGCTTGGGTGCCCTTTCGGGCCCATGGGCCGTTAAGCAAAGTCAATGCAGGAATAAATATTTCACTTGAAATGGTGGAGCTTTCAGGAAAGACCTGTGGTGGGGGTGGCGACATGTGGGCTTGGTGGGGGGGTAGTGGCATCCTCAGTTCAAGTTCCTTCGGTGGCCGGGAGTACAGATTGGGGACAGTCAGACATATAAGTATCAGAATACAAGGTCGCAGGCACACAGATATGTTTGACAAATAATCTCTGAACATTGTGACGAACCCCATACGTCCCTCCTACGGCCCCCTACCAGGTGACGTATACATTAATGATGGCCTGTACATGTAAAATGTCTACAACTTCAGCAAGGATATGCTGGACCGGTCGGTCGAGGGGCTGCTAGTCTAATATGTACTGCGCAGTTTTATCTCAAAGTGCTATCTGATCTGATCTAAAATGCGCGCAATCAGCTGATCTGATAGCACGATGTGTGATAGGATGTACCATGCTGGGTATTCGTGATCACGACACGTGATGAGGCTCAAAACGCCGAGATACCAAGCAAACATGCGAAAATCTTTTCTCTCTCCACTGTTAAAAGTTTGCTCTCTCCTGTTTCTCTTCCACAACCATCCTTGTTTGCCCCCACTTCACACAACTCATCACATCCTATCGCCTACTACTCTCACACATCTGGCTTCCCGTGTTCTGATACCACCCTGCAGTCTGCATGCACGCAACTGTGAGTTCTTGAATTGTAGTCAAATTGCACAAATATGCCTTGATGTAAATGTAGTAGATGTGACAAACATGTTGGTAAGTTTCATCATCATCCCAGAGCTGTTTTACATAAAACATGTCGTGCATGCTTGATGGGTCTGAATCCTTTTGGCTTCCCATCCAACTAACAAGTTTTATATGCTAATACAAATTACCTACTCCACAGCCACAGCAGAGAACTCAATGCCAACAAGGCAGGCCAGGAAGAGGTGAAGAAGTGCCTTTAGTGACCGGTATGAGAAATACTGTATTTGAGTGTCGTATTTTGGGTAATATCTAACTGGAATAGAAGGGATTGAGTATGCAGATGCAGATGAAGTAGAGATGGGGATGGTAAGATGTTGAGAAGTATGTGAGTTGGTTATTGATAGTCAGGTTGTCAAAGGGAGGTTCCAATAGGAAGAAAAGTGCCAGAAAATAGAGCAGCTAGAGGAGGCAATAGGGAGGTGCTGAGGCACAATATCACAGGTATATTTCTCTATAACCTTTTCATCAAGGACATCGAACCATGATAAAAACAGCAGGTAAAGAAGTCGCAATTGGAGGAGCAGACGTAGGGCTGAGGGAAATTTGAGAAGGAACGGCAATACATTATTTTGTTATAAGTGATATCTAATAGTAAGAAAAGTATCAGCTATGCTTGCCGCAATGAGAGGAGAGAAGGTAGCAAAGAGGAAGAACCTTAGAGGTATGGTTCCTCTTGAGACAAATGTGAATTTGGAATATAAGCCAATTGAACTGCCAGTACCGGTTGGGAAACAGGAGTTAAGGTAATATGGATACTGTTATGGGCAGCTGGTGGTTATGACATATAATGGCTATATAAGAGGACTGACACAGTTAGTTGAAACAGGCAGGATATGTTTGTTAAGTGCTATTGTCTTAGAAGCTATATTATCGAATTGGCATGAAAGGAACTGGTAAGAATATTATAGGCCGCTGCCGAGGTAGTAAGAGGTTTACCTACTGTATTATCAGCAATTAATATGGAGCCAATGCCCTTGCAGGCTTGTCAGAGATTGCCAAGGACGGCTACGTTATTGTGCTTGGAGTAGTTATAAAAGGGTAGTAAAAATGTTTCTCCAATAAGGCAATGTCAACGTTGAAAAAGAACATGATTATAGACGAACACTGCTGAATTGAACTTCCGTGTGTTGGTACAAGGGAGTGGTGGAATACTACCCCTCGAATAGCACGAGATTAATACAGATGAACCAGATCATCTCTCTCAACTACGACTATATTGAGCTAATTGGATAGTGCATAAGCAAGTTTTAAAACTGCTGTTCACATAGGATGATATCGATTCCAACAAAACCAATGCCTATGCATATACACTAATGTATTGTGTTGCTTAGAGCAAGCATAGGTAAGTAGTGAGAATACGACTCAGAAAAGGGGATATCAATCCTATGAGATGAGATGAGGGCAGGTATACAAGAGTTGTCAAAATACTACCAATATAAGATGGCTTCAGTGCTGGAACGCCAGAGGATGACAGCCGGTCAGCGTTCTGGGAAGGTATGGAGTACCCATTTTCTGGAGAGCAGAGGCATTGTTGCTAATGTGTGTAGTGATCTGGGGTGCAAGTCGGTCTGATCGAGGACCACCCAGAGCGCTATACAAGAGAGATATGCAAAATATAATCCAGCCTTATGAATGAATTCCAGGAATAGCCATAGTTAGAAAGAACAACAGGTAATACAACCTGAGACAACCACTGCCATGGGAGCGAAGGTAAGTACATAGGACTGGCCGGAATAGCAGGAGACTGAAGAAGAAGGTCGGGAACGGTAGAGAGGGTCAGAAAACAGTGAGAAAAGTCGAAAAAGTGTGAAACAGATGGGGAGACAAATGAAGACAATTTAGGCCAATAGTGCAGGACAGCGGATGGTGGGTGTCAATACCCGTCATTCGTACTGCTCCTTGGTGCTTCCTTGGACTAGGGCAAGTTCAAAAAATGACAGGACAGACTGATTGCCCCCTTATGAATACTGGTTATTGCAGTATCAGTGTTTTCCAGCTCTTAGAGCAAGCGAATACTGAAGAAGAATCGACTTGATAATATCCACAAGCAGCAACAGCATGTGCTCCAGACTTGCAAACATGTCTCTTGCCTTCATGACTATGACTTCTCAGATTTCCTTGCAACACACTCACAGTACTTACTATATGCCCTCTCATGATCGCCTTCAATCCTGCCCACTAGAAACAGGCCTTCATATGAGTAATTTCTCTTAACAGAGCGTAATTAAGGTCAAGCTTTGGGATACTATCAAATAGTAAACACATCAAAGGACACGCTTGACCAGTCGGTCAAGGGGCTGCTAGTCTAATATGTACTGCACAGTTCCTTCAAAATCTTCGCAGATTTGTTATCAAAATGACCGCAATCAAAATTTCGTCCAAAAATGCGCTGGTCACATGTTCAAAATATTTCCACCAGTGTGATGGTGAGTACAGTGAGGGAATTTTTGATCATGGGGAAACATTCCCGAAGGTTCTGACCTGCAAGGGGTAATAATGCCAAGAAAACTTGCTTGGCAAATACCCTTTTACTCTATATATATTCCTCTCCCCTATTTTCTTTCTCCACTCTACACTTGTTCGTTACACATATCTTTTTTCCATTCACCAACCAACAATTTTCTCTCTTCTATTGCGATACAGAAAAATCTTCCAACAAGATTGTACCTCCAATGCCACGATGAGGAGGCTGTCGTCAGATGCTAGAAAACATCTACTTTGAGTGCGATCCCAGGGGTATCTTATGCCGTACCTGTCGTACATGTTTGGTTAGTTATTCTAACAACTCCATACCTCTCCCAAATATTACAATTCATCATTTTAATAATATATATAATAGGAGAGACAAAATACTCGAACGCGTAATAGAAGAGCTGGAGGTGCTCATGCACTGGTAGTGGAGACTGGGCCTGAAAGGAACCATGATCAAGGTTTGCCATAGCTGACAAAAATGTACCCATTATTGCGAGTGGATAATTTATATGCAGAAGCAGGGGATAGACAACCAGCTGGGCAAGCAGCAGTGGGAGGATATGGGGTTGCGCTGAATGCCCAGTTAGAAGGTATGAATATACCATCAAAGCAGGAGAAATATAAGCTAATAGTTAACAGGAAATATAGGTGGAAAGACAAGATGTGGGCGATGTCGTCAGGAGAAGAATGTTAATGAGTTTGATATTGATCTCAGAGGAGATTATCGTTCGACCTGTACACTGTGTCTGGTAAGTCAATATCTGTTGATATAAGTTTGTCTGCAAGCGACATTCATGAGTCTAACTTGTAATATGATAAAATAGGCAGCAATGAGGGAAAGTGAGGTAGTGCACCCTTAACAAGGGAATGATGAAGGGGTTCAGATACCTCAGATGGCCGATAATCATCAGGTACAAGGCCACGCCCCATTGGCCTTCCTGTCTCAGCAAGCCATATCGACATCCCATGATTTAGGAAGGATGAATATTCAATGCACAGACTGCCATGCTCTGCACTGGACTTCTGAGCCATCGTCCAAGTCACCTCATAATGGTCAGGCAAGCTATGAGTCCTGTTGCAAGCATGGCAAAGCGAGGGTGGAGGCAATG
>Ga0307510_10010002_pt1 | contig 11272 bp, 19 predicted proteins | sample 12_EM_MG_FD_207224 | JGI IMG/M metagenome (GOLD analysis project Ga0307510, IMG submission 207224) | Populus trichocarpa ectomycorrhiza microbial communities from riparian zone in the Pacific Northwest, United States - 12_EM | ecosystem: Host-associated > Plants > Roots > Unclassified | place... | reverse complement strand
TTTATATGGTTTTACAACGTTTTTTTGCAATTGTCACGGTCGGTCATGTGATACGAACCGTAACTCTGTGCGCCCTACCTTATCTGACTGCGGAATGGTCAGGTGATCCATCAGGTGATTTGTCAGGTGATTTGGTGGCGGTCCGAGTGGCGCGTGAGGGAACGAGTGGGGAACGAGTGACCAAGAGCACAGAATAAATGGTAGAAAATAGCAGAAAAATGAAGATAAGGCATAGGATCATAACATGACACCCTTTCTAGAGTGGTTGTTACCACACAACCTAAGGTGAAGAGGGCTGCAGCCAGTTGGAGGGTACACAAGGTATCCCGATATCCATGCTATCAGGGGTGGATTGTCTTCTGTCGGCGATTTGTCCTTCCTCCATTGAAGAGTTAGAGTCGGATGTTTCTCCTTCTTCCATGAGTTCATCTTCGACTTCAATGATTGTTTGAACTGGGGTTCCATAGAGGTTGGCAAGTCCAAAGCTAGAGGGTGTTGACACAGCCATAGTTTTAGGTGAATCAGGAGAGGTAGGCTGTTCTTCAGGGCTCATTGATCATTCCGATTCTGGATCACTTTGCTCACATTTGAGCGGCATTGCAACATGTTGTGGTGATTCTCGTTGTTTCCCAGTAATAGGTGATGGTTGTGCGCTTGACCAACTAGGTGGTCCTTCCCTGTTGACCAACAGTTCGTCCTCCATAAGGGGATGTTTGTGTAATGGGGTGGTTCGAATGGGAGGGATTCAGGGTAGACGTGACAATGAGGCTACCGGGGGTGAAGGGTCAGATGCAGGTGATAATTCTTTTCACTTTCCTGTAACTGGTAGCAGTTGAATCCTTTCCCATTTTGGTGGGGTTGGTTTATTGACTGGTGTTAATGTTGGCAAGGACAGGGGTAGGGGTACGTTAGCTGGATCAGGTGTTTCGTCCATAGGAATCGGTGGTTTGTATTGTTCCATTGATGAGTATTCTCATCGATGTGATCCCCAGGGAACTAGGGGAAGTGGTGGCGATGCAATACAAGGTGATTCTGCAGGTGGTGGGCTAGGGTAAGTGGGTATTGGGACAAATGGTGACGGGTCTACAAGGGGTGGTGATGGTACCCTTGGTACAACTGGTGGTAACGGTATGACCTCCTTAGGTAGAGTTGATGATGGATGGATGAATGGTCGAATGACTGGTATTGGTCCGACGAGAGGTGGTGGTATAGTGACTGGGGCTGATGGCGGTGGTTCAACGGTAAATCCTCCTGCTCCTCCTGAAGGACTTGAATTGGATGTGAACACAGGTGATGGCGACTTGTTCCTCATAGTTCTCTTACGACCTCTGAGAAGGGTTTGAAGTCCTTCAAGGAAAGTTTGATCCTTCAGGGTTTGGTAATGAGGGGATAAGGTGCCAAAGGGAAGGATGGTCCTCTTTTGAAGGTTTCTTTCTTTTGTGATGGCCAAGAGGATTTCTTTTGTAACCATGTCATAGAGTCATCGGTGGAAATGGTAAAGGTAGAGGGTGGTGTTGCTGTCCTTCTTTCTGAACATTCTGGCGACTGAAGTGTTCTTGAACCAGTTATTAAGGAGGGTCCACTTGTCACTAAGTCGAACCATGTTCTTGATACATTCCTCACACTTCTTCTTGAGCGATGTGGAGGAGGTGGTCTGAGGGGAGGAGTCTGGTATCGGTGTATTGTTCGGACTGATTGTCATCCTCTGTTTCTTCGATGGGAGTAGGGGGGTCAGGATTGGTGACGTGAAGTGGAATGTTTTCCGTCTCTGCAGGGGTAATGGCTGTTTCGTTGCTGCTACTTTTGCTAGTAGCGCTAATGGGGATAATGTGGTGTGTGGGACTTTGGGGGTGATACTGAGGGGGATGGGGAGCGTGAGGGAGTCTTTCATATTTGACAGGGACCCTGAGGATAGGCTCTTCATTATCAACTGGGACCACGACTGCTTTGTGGTCGATGTCAATGGCGTCAAGGGTCTCTCTTGGTCACCAAGTGGTCCAGTGGAATTGGATGTCGAAATGTCCACATTGGACGAAGGTTCCAAAGAAGTAGAGCTGATTGTTGTTGGTATGCATGCGGATGAGAATAATTCCATTGTCGGTGCCCAAGGTGAAGACGGTAGAGGTGGTGAATTCTGTACTGGGGGGTTCGTGGTTGACGGAAGACATGGGAGTTGGGAATAGGGAAAATCGTCTGAGATTCCAAGGGTTCTTATACTGCTTGGTTGACTTTCAAAGTCTGCTAGTAGGTCCGAAGCGTGGAGATCCTCAGAGTTAACCCAGGAATCATGAGCTGGCGAGTACCCTTTCCAGCGTACAATATATTACTTCTTCTTCCATCAACCGAATAGCCTTTCTCTGAGTATTTGCTCAACTTCCCATTCTGGTTCACCTTCTAGAATGTTGGGTGGCGGTTCCAGGAAGTTGGGGCTGTGTTGATTGGTTTCTTTGTATGGCGTAAGCAGGGATGTGTGGAAGATATCATGGATCTTCCAGGTAGGAGGTAATTTGATTTTGTATGTGACTTTGGATACTTGGGAGACTACCTTGAAAGGTTCGTATCTTCTTGGTGATAACTTGGGTGTGATGTTACTTGGTAGGTGTAGATTTGTTCCTTCTAACCAGACTTTGGATTTGATGGGAAATGATAAATGGTGTGGATGTTCTTTGATCCAGGATTCTTGCGCTTTACGTTGTGCCTCTTGGGCAGCTTTCCTGGCTTCTTCAATGGATGAGAGTCATTGTTCAAGGGATGGGATGTCTGTCTTTCTGGTTGGTTGATGTATTTGTGGGGTGTATCCAATAAGCAGGTCAAATGGTGTTTTCTTTGTTGTAGCGGAAGGCCAAGAGTTCTTAGTATACTGAGCGAGGGGTAACCATGCCAGTTGTTCTGCTGAGTGCCGCAGAATACACGAAGGTACTGTTCAAGGGTTTGGTTAGTTCGTTCGCTGGCTCTGTCTGTCTGAGGGTGGTAGGCTGTGCTGATGTTTTGGTGGATATTCAGAATGCAGCATAGTTCTGTTGAGAACTTGGATACAAAGCGAACATCACGGTCTGAGATTATCTTGTGAGGTATGCTGTAGTGTGGGATAACATTGTTCAGGTAAAGTAGAGCAACTCCTTCAGAGTCAATTGCTTCGTTACAGGGAATAAAGACAGATGCTTTTGAGCAATCTGTGTTGGTGATCGTAAGGATGGTGTCATATCCTCCTGATAGGGGTAGTTTGGTGATGAAGTCCATGGTGACGGTCTTGAAAGGTCGAGCATTTTCAGTTGGGGTGATTGGGAACATAGGAGGATGAGCAGGATGAGTGTTGACTTTAGTCATTTGGCAGGTAGCGCAACCTTTGATGTACTCAGTTACAAAGATTTTCATTCCAGGCCACCAGTAGTAGGGTGTGATAAGTTGGAGGGTTTTGGAAATTCCGGCATGTCCAGCGGTTTTGTGGTCATGAAAAAGGGATGTTACTCCCCTTCTAAGGTCATTGTCTGCCACAACAACAAGTGCCGTTCCATGGTACCAGTGAGTGCCATCCAGTAAGGATAGGTTGTGAGTTGGTGCCCATTGTTTGAGTGTTTTCTGGTGTTGATATTGCGCTAGCTTGACTCTTGAGTCTAAATTGTCTCCTATGCTGTCCATGTCGAATACACAGATTGAAGTATGTTGGTTACAGAAATATTGGTCCGGCCATACAGTGATGTCTTTGTTGATTTCGTTTGGTCCTTCATAGTCGGGTCGCCTAGATAGTGCGTCTGCTTGGTTAGTAGCCCCAGGTTTGTACTCCAGTAGGATGTTATATTGTTTGCATTCTGGTAAGTAACCAGCAACACGTGGCCCAATTTTGCAGGGCTCTCTGTAGTACCTAAGATTTGCGTGATCAGTATACACTAGGATGGGGATTGTAGTTCCTTTGAGTAGGTGGGACCAGCAGCAAAGTCCTCTCATAACTCCAAGGAATTCGTGGTCATAAATGGGGTAGTTCTGCTCGGTTTGTGTGAACTTTTGGGAGTGGAATCCCACTGGTCATTGTGGTCCTGGTTTCTGAGTGCCATCTGGTTTGGTGGTAGGGGGGTCTCATTGATATAGTATTGCTCCTGTACCGACTTGTAAGGTGTCAGTTTTGAGCTCGAATTGTTTGTCTGGGTCGGGTCTGGCTAGGATGGGTGCATTGGTGATTAGGGTAATAAGTTTGTCTTGGGCCTCGATTTGCTTGGGTCCCCATTTGAATGGTACGTCCTTTCCGGTAAGTGCTATAAGAGGTGCGGCGATGATACTGAAGTTGGGGCAAAATATGCAGTGGTAACCGGCAACTCCTAGGAATCCACAAACTTGTCATTTATCTTTGAGTTTGCGTGGATAGTCCCTAAGTCCAGCGACTTTAGCTGGGTCAACAGTTGTTCCTTCCTTTGAAATCCGGATGCCTAAGAAGTCCATTTGTGGTTGCATGAAGACAGATTTTGACAGTTTGAGGTGTAGGCCATGATGTGCAAGTAAGTCAAATAGGAAGTGAACAATTTCGACATGTAATTTGAAGTCTTTGAGGAGGGTGCCTATACCACAGTTGTCCATGTAGTTTTGGAGTATGCACCATATGTTGTGTATGCCTTTCTTCTCGAAGTACTTGTATAGTTCTTCAAGAATACTGTTCATGAACCATTGGAAGCTAGCTGGAGAGTTACTCATCCCAAAGAACATTACTTTGGGTTCAAATAGTCCTTGATGTGTTTTGAATGTGGCTTTCCATTGATCGCCTTCCCATATGCAGATGTTGTTGTAGCCCCAGCGGATGTCGAACTTGCTGAATTGTTCCATTCCTTGCAAGTTTTTGATACATTGTTTGAGATTGGGGAGTGGGGTAACATCTTTCCAAGTAACTGCATTGAGGGGGCGATAGTCGATGATGTACCTCTTTTCCTTCAAGTCTTTCTTAGGGACCATGAAGGTGGAGAAGCCGTAGGGGGAGTCCGAGGGTGTGATATAGCCTTTTTCCAGGTTTTCGTTGATGAATTTGTTCTCTGCTTCCTGCTCATCTCTTGAGAGCGGATAAACTTTGCAGTTGAAGCGGGTAGGGGCAGTGTCCATAAGTACAATTTTGTGGTCTCCATCTCTGCAAGCTGGCGGAAATTTGTTTGCCTCTTCATCCAAAAATAGTGCTGTGTGATGTTTGAATTCTTCTGGGAGGGTAACTTCCTCCTTCCCATGTTCCGATGTGTACTTATGGGCCATTTCGACTGCTGTATGGGTGCGGTTGACTTCTACCAGTCCTCCCATCATTTCTGAAGGGGTAACTCCTGACCATAGAGTGCACTCCTGTGCCTCAAGGATGAGGTCTTCATTGTCTTGGTTCTTCTGTTTGAGCCATGTTTTTGCACGTTGAAGAGTGCTGTGAAGTAGGGTTTCAATTTGGACTTTTGGTCCCTTGAGTTCACTTTTCTCCCAGTCGATGTCTGGATTGAATTTCTTGAACCATGGGTAGCCAAAGAGCATTCGATCGTGACCTAGATTTGTGATGTAGAATCTTGTTCATTCTTTCTTGTTGCCCTGAGTAACAAGGAGGTCACATGCCCTAGTAATAGTCCCAGCTCGGTTCATAGTTCCATCGACATTGTATACTGCTTGTGAATAAGAGAGTCTTTTGGTTCCTAAGCGAAGTTTGTCGATGGTTGTCTGGTTGATGAAGTTTTCTGTTGCTCCAGTGTCAAGCAAGATTGTTTCTTCTGCCATCCCTCGATAGTGTGTGATTGGAACTTTGAGTTGTATTGAATTTGATTTATTTACAAACACACTATCAAGTCAGAAAGCCCTAACTAAGGCAGCTAGTTTCGGGCCTCAGGAAAATCCTTTGGCATAAGTTTTCCAATGAAGTCCAGCTTAGTCTCTTTGTCGAAGGAATCCATGTTTTCCTTCAAATAGTCAGCAAGACTGTCAAGATTCTCGATGTCAGGCATAATAGGTGCGGCATGAACCCTAGTGGGTTTCCTGGGGTTGTTGGGACGACTGCTGAAGTTACTGTGGTCAGCTTGTTTCTTGCGACAATCCTTGGCTCGGTGTCCCTTGTTTTCGCAGTAGAAGTATGAGTTGCTTCTCATAAGTTCCGCTTTCTTGGCTTCAGAGTGCTGTTGTCCTCTGCTAGCGGTGGTGTTGATGTCTGAGGTGACTGTAGTGTCAATGTCCATATGATATCCTCCTTGAGAGGTGGTACGTCAGTCATATTTGTTTCTCCAGTTGTTGTTCCTCCCATAACCGCCTCTTCCAGGGTTGTTGACCTGTTTAGGGAGAATTTTGAATGTTTGAAAGAGTCCCTGACGTCTTTGGGTGAACTCAGCTGCCACCTTCCATTTGAGGTGGGATTTGCGGGCCTGTTCTTCCCATTCCTGGAAAGTCCAGGGGACTTTAGCAGTAGGGTCATAGGTAGGGGAATTAATGATGGTGCTAGTGAGTCCTTGAGTCATAGCGTGTTTGAGAGTTTCTATGGTTCCCTTGTCATCTAGTGGAACATCTGCTTCATGTGCAAGTTGCTTGAATTTGGCGAAGAAGTCGTCAAGACTGTCTTCTTGTTTGAGTTTGCATAACTCCTGGTAAGCTTCAGATCAACGATTCTGGTTCACGAAAGTGTTCCTGAACCTTTCTATGTAGTTGGTCCAGAGGTCTTCATCTGTTTCTTGGATTCCATTGTCTGCTGCTTCTTGGAGTTTTAGGAGTTGTTCTCCTTTCCAGGCATCTATGTGGGTGCTGTCCATATAACTGAGCATGGTAACAATCCTGGAGAAGGGTTTCTTCATGGTGTCGTTGTTTCGGTTTACTGCATGCCATAGGTCCCAATTGAGTAGGAACTTGGTGGTTTTGTTTCTGTCTCCATCAAATATGAATGGAGGGTTTCCTTTGAGAGCGCCATTAGAGGGATTAGTGATAACATTGATCCTCTGTGCATCTCCTTGGGCTTGCCCAGTAGCGATGTTAATTTCTTCCTGTTGTCCTTCCATTGCGGTTGGATGATCTGGGGTGTTGGGGCGGGTAGGAAGCTGCTGAAGTGCTGTGGTAACTGCTGCGATAGTAAGAGGGATGCTGGCCTCTTGTTCGTAAAAGATGTGGTTGGGGTGCTGAGGGTCTGATATGATCTACCAGCCGACGTCTGAGCCATTGTATATGCCTCTTTGATTGGTTTGCCACTCATCTTGTCTCCAGAGGAGTTTGACCCAGTGGTAGGTGTTGTTGGCCTCAATGAATTCAATAGGCGCATGTTGTTTCCTTGGAGTATCAAGGTAGTATCCGGTATTAGGATGTCCTAGTCCTTGATTGTCGAAGTATACGTTAACTTTAACATGCTCTGGAAGATCGTCCTGTTGTCTTCTGAAGATTTGTATAAACTTGTTGCTGAGTGTATATGACTGGGTGGTCGCCACAATGGTAACAGTTCTGTGTTTCAAGAACTTGTAGGAAAGCCTAACTTGTGTTAAGGTCCAAGGGCCTTAAATACGTGACGTGCATGGATTGGTTTGGTGACAACTGGGATTTGCTTAGTGGGTTGTCCTCCTAAGGCAATGATCATGTGAGTAGCACGGTACCGGTTGGCTACACAGTATAACAAGTAAGTCCCTGATGATAAGGGCAACTCCTGAGTGTTCTGATAGAAGTAAAGAGGGAGAGCTTCAAAGGGATTTTGAAGTGACTAAGGGTTTGGGCTTTGTTTGACTCTGAGAGTCCTGGGTGGAAGCTACAAGTCTTGGATTGAAAACCAAGTTAGGCTTAGGGCCTAACTGCTAAAAGTATGGGTGCTTATATACAAGTGAAGAGTAATGGGTCACAGGAGTCACAGAATAATAGAGTCATGTATAGTAAGGTTCATCATGAGTTGGCAGTTCTAAGTATAGCTCCATCATGAGCTGGCGGTCTCACCATGACATGGCAATGAGCTGGCAGTCCATAAAGGGGTAAATGGTGGTACTGCGGAATGCTGCGGACTGCGGAATGATGGCATGTGATATCTGACTGCAGAATGGTCAGGTGATCCATCAGGTGATTTGTCAGGTGATTTGGTGGCGGTCCGAGCGGCGCATAAGGGAACAAGTGGGGAACAAGTGACCGAGAGCGCAGAATAAATGGTAGAAAATAGCAGAAAAATGAAGATAAGGTGTAGGATCATAACACTGAGCCTGATATATCAGCAGCTACTGATAGTAGAGGCCATATTGGCAGCTGCTGATACTGCGGATTGCTGCCATGCTAAGTGAGACAAATGGGCACAGAGGCTGATTAGGCCTATGAGATCGCAATAAAGGAGGCAGAAGAAGTGCGGGAATTCAGGTATCACCATGTTATGATCCACCCCATTTTTCTCAATTACCCTACCCCTCCTCGACCATGCCAGACCTCATATCCTTTGATCTAAAGCCAGCTACCAAGACATCGCCCATATTTCCTGGTGCCACACCACCAGACCTCATGGAAAAGCAGCCATTACCAATGAACCCACCAGTCCTAGAGAACACACCACCCAAGCCAGTATGGACCCATCCATCCCAAGTTGTGATGACATGACTGCCTTCCCCTGTGATGTCCATCTACCCATCCTTTGACCTACCCTCAGTTGAGCCCATCGTCCCTATCCCTTGGAATATCCACCGACAGGAATACTCCTCACTAGAGCAGCTCACAGAGCATCCGCTGGAAGACCCAGACAGTCCTATGGAGGACGCACCACCTATAGAACCAGAACCAGCCACTCACTATCTACCAGATAGTCCTGAAGGCCACATGCATACCTTGTCCCCAGAAGAGTCCCCTGAGCCATGGCAGAGATGGCTTACTGAACCCAACAGTCCTGTGTCCCGCAAGCACTCCCTATTGCCCACTAGTCCCTCCTTAGCACCCATACGCCAATGCACCAGTAGAGAAGGCAGCTACCAGTCAATCACCCCTGCTGCCTTGTCACCTATCGCCAGCACCTCACCCCAGAGTCAGGGCCACCAGTCGACCTCTTCAGAAGAGCCCACAGACAATCCCTCAGCCATGCAGAGCTCCACAGAAGACGTGGATAGCAACATGGCCCTTAATTGGGTCTCCATCAAAGCTGACTACCATAAAGGGTAGCTGCTTACTTCAGATACCCATTAGACCATAATGGGCATGCAGCAACCAGATCGCCTTGGATCAATCTCAAACTTCATTGTCATGATCGCATCATGACAATGCTTCTCTTCTTGGAATGACCCGCCGCCATTGTTCTCCAGTTAAGGATAGATTAGGCAATTCCCTGATCCCTCATTTGCTCTTGCTCATTCTCTATTGTTTGACTCATACAGACCGCAGCACTTATCCGCAGACCTTCATATGTCACAGACAGACCCCTCTTGACCAGAACTACCTACCTTAGTAGCTGTAGCACGTGCACCTGCCTGCCTGTATATAAGTGCCCTGTATTTCGACAGTCAAGCCCTAAGCTTGACTTGATTCTCAATATCAATGTTCTTGAAAGCTCCCCTGTGCCTCCCCTTTCCCTCATCTCTTACATAAGCCACTCAGAGTTGTCTCTAGCAACACTAGAGACTTCTACTCCTTCAAAGTACTTGCCACCAGTTCACTCTTAGTACAAGTCGTACTATCAAGGCCCATTGAAGCCTTAACACACCACATAATCTCCCAGATCATGCCTGAAGTGGATGCCAGCAATGACAAGGCCATGGAAAAAGACGACAGCAATGTTGAGATTGATGAGGATGGCGATGAGGGTATTGTGCAGGTGCAGGATAACAACACCTATAACTATGTCAGAGACCAAGAGACCAGCAGGTACGAAGATTCTCATCCCAAACAAACCCCCTATGTCAATCCCCAGCCCTCCATGTGTTCTACATCGCCTACAGTATGTCACATTCAAATACATTTGGTCTAAAGACATGTGGTGTTGAGCTAACCTCACCACACTATTCTCAGCCAAGGGCAGATATGCTCAACAAAGTCCAGCCTTCTGGCACATCACCTGGGACACCCAAATGCCCCCACAAGCCCAAGGAGGCACATGACTCCCATCCAGATGCATCCTCACCCTGGAAATCAAAACATTACCATGTCAAGCATGTCGATCCACTGGCAGAGTCTGAAGGTCATACATAAGGCCTAAGGGGGTGCTGCATTTCATCAAGGATGAGGGTACTGCTTAGCACACATATTACATTGTCTATTTGCAAAGTGCTTGTCTAGATCTGCCCAAATAATGTGTTTGATTGGCTTATCGCTGGCTCACACACAACTTGCCTGAGAACCCCAAAACCCAGCAATGCTCAACTTAGTACTGCAAGACTTGCCATGTCTCTGAGCAGCCAGAATTCTTGGGTTTGATCCCTTGCAATGGTATAAATTTTTGCCAACATGCCCCTGGGCAGTGCAGGCTGTTCATGCCATGTCACCATGTGAGCATGTTTCTGGGCAGCTACTGTGCTAGCTACAAAATTATGTGGGCCAACATGAGAGCATTGCATTTCAGCCCATCATTCATTTGATGGGCAAAGCAAGCATATGGCCTGGGTATTATGACACAGGGAGTGGACCCACATGGCAGTCCCATATGGCAGCCCATCATCCTTGATTCGTTAATTGTCCAAACTTATGACACATGAAATGGGCCTGTATGAGGGGCTTATGCATAAGAGCTTTCATGCTGCTGTGGGCCAGCACAAGCACACAATGGGCTGCCACATGAGACTGCTGTGTGGGCCTGTATGAGTTTCGTTAGCAGGATGCATGCTAAGCGAAATGCTCACATTAGCCCATGATGTGAATGCTCTGCCCCTTGCTGATGAGCTTGAGTTGGCCCACAGCAGCCCAAAAGAAATCACATGCAAGCACTGGCATAGGCCCATTTCATGCACTGTTATATACAGATAAGCAGCTTGCATTGGCCCATCAAATATGCAACGGGCTGCCACATGAGACTGCTGCATGGGCCAATGTGATTTTAATTAGCGGGATGGCTGCTGAGCGAAATGCTCACACTGGCCCATGCACAATGGGCCACTGCATGGGACTGCCATGTGGGCCTACATGGCTTTTATTAGCAGGATTGCTATGGAGAGAAATGCTTGCATTGGCCTGTAATATGACTGCACTGGCCATGCCGATAAGCTTATAGACTTGAAGACCCAAAGGACTTGGGGTTGAACACAGTGCTTTGGGCATGTCAGGCATGTCAGTGACAATTTATGCCAGTGCACAGGATCGAAACTAAGACTTGGGCTTCTTGGAGACTTCAAGGGCTCACGAAGAAACTGGAGCT
>Ga0307510_10010001_pt1 | contig 11272 bp, 14 predicted proteins | sample 12_EM_MG_FD_207224 | JGI IMG/M metagenome (GOLD analysis project Ga0307510, IMG submission 207224) | Populus trichocarpa ectomycorrhiza microbial communities from riparian zone in the Pacific Northwest, United States - 12_EM | ecosystem: Host-associated > Plants > Roots > Unclassified | place... | reverse complement strand
GCCTAGCTGCGATCAGAATGGCTGCATCGCTTTGTCGCCCACATGCAGATAAATCGAGCCCCACTTACGAAAACGCTCGGTTTCAAAGAATATCTGAATTTAAGATAACTGAAAAGCAGATATATTGAAAGCCCCATCTTGTCCGAAGATGGGTGATGACGTGACGAAAACTCTCGGCACGAAACGACATCAGGCGCTGATAGCGCTACTAATTGAAAACCGTGAGGCCCAAGGCCTGACGCAGACGGATCTTGCCGCGAGGCTCGGCGAATATCAGTCTTTTGTCGCACGCCTTGAAAGTGGGCAGCGTAGAGTGGATGTGATCGAATTTCTTGAGCTTGCCGAAATCTTGGGCTTCGATGCAGCACAAGCCCTCAGTGCCGTCGCAAAAGCAACCTAGGCCTCAGCCTCGCTGCGCCTGGATGTGGGTCTTTGTCTCCTATCAGGCCGAGAACTTATATGGTGGCACTAAAGTGAGATCGTAGTGAGATTCGGTATGGATCAGGGCAAGAGTCCTTGCCTACAGACGTACTTCATTAGGGGCGTTGAAACAAAAGACGACGGCCAGCGACATTACGAAGCGCGCCTTGCGTTCTTACCTCGGTTTATCCGCAAAGGACTGACCCTCGCGTAGAGAAAACAATCTACCCCTTGGGCAATCGTCCTTTTTGTAGTAACTGTAGTAACATTCCAACTGCATCCGCGGAGAGGTAGTCATGTCCATCACCACACTGTCCAGTCGCGACCTCAACATGGATATCGGTCGCGCCAAGCGCGCCGCGAACGATGGTCCGGTTATCATCACCGATCGTGGCAAGCCGGCCCACGTCCTTTTATCCTTTGCCGAATACCAACGCATCGTCGGTCAGCAACAAAGCATCGTCGACGAACTCGGCTTGCCTGCGGGGATCGAAGACATCGATCTCGATTTCACACCTTCCCGGGAAATGCCAGGCCACGTGGACCTGTCTTGATGTTTCTCCTCGATACCAATGTCATCTCGGAGCTACGCAAGGTCCGCGCCGGTAAGGCAGATCCTCACGTCGCAAGCTGGAGCCGCGAGGTACCGGGAGCCAGCCTATACCTGTCGTCTATCGTTGTGCAGGAGTTGGAGATCGGGACGCTGCAAATGGAGCGTAAAGATCCAGCCCAAGGCGCGATACTGCGCAGTTGGCTGGACGAACATGTCTTGCCTATGTTCAGCAGTCGGATTCTCCCGGTCGATACCAATGTCGCACGCAGGAGCGCGGCACTCCACGTCCCTGACCCCCGCCCCTACCGCGATGGCCTGATCGCGGCAACCGCGCTTGCCTACGGCATGACCCTTGTCACACGCAACACCGCCGACTTCGAGGGAACCGGCGTGCCCTTACTCAATCCCTGGAAGTAGATAACTCGCACACGGCGCGATACATCCGCCGGCCATCAAAACGCTGCAGCCCATCGACGGAATCACCATTCTGCTGCCTGAGAGCCGCGAAAAGGGAAGAGCTATGATCACAATGGCCTCCAAACACAACGGCCGCATCCGGCGCCAAGTGTCGGCAAGATGGCGGCGCGGGGAACCTGAGGATCATCACCGCAAAGTCGGCGGATGTCTCGAGCAACTCGATTGAGCCACCATTGTCAAGGGCCAGGTTTCCCACGAGGCTCCGGCAAACCCTACGGCGCTGCCTGGCGGGCGCGGGTTGCCTTCACCTGCTCTGTTCGCCCCAGCGCAAATGCGCAGCATTTGTCGCGAGCTCACTCCGGCCGCTCACGCGCCGTCCGACGGCGCTGCGGCTGGAAAACCTTCGCCAGATAAGCTCCCCAAACTTCGCTATTTGGGATGAAAGTGAGTAGGATATCCTAAAATCCTGGTGGTATATTCCGAAACAACCTATCGGCAGCCCGTATATCCCATGGCTTTTGGCTCACAATTGCACTCTGTGCAGTATAATCTTGTTCGCCGGCATGATCATATGCGAATCCGCATCATAAGAATGTAGCAAGATTTCGAAAGTTTCGGCGGCGCCCTTCTCTATCATCGTCATCTCCAAAATCGGGGTATGACATGAGCAAACAACGAACGACGTTCACCAAGATACGCCGGCACAAGGCGACACCTCAGGCGGAAACGGCATCCAGAATCCATCCCGTCGACTTTTACGTCGGGCAACAGATCCGCATTCAACGAGTTCGTGCCAACCTCTCCCAAACCGAGTTGGGAAAAGGGGTCGGTATCAGCTACCAGCAAGTTCAAAAATACGAGGTCGGCACAAATCGTGTCAGCGCTTCCATGCTTTGGGAAATTGCCAATTTCCTGAATCTGTTGCCGGCAATGTTCTTTGACGGGCTCCCGGAATCCGGCGCCGGAGATCTCACTCAAATTTCCCCACAAGCCAACGAAAGTCTTGCGTTCATTGCTACAACGGAAGGGCGCGAGTTGGTCGAACGACTGACGGATATGACGCCAGTGGCGAGACGCCGTCTTCTACTGCTGCTCAATGCCCTGACGCAGGCATAGGGCTGGATGCATGCTTCAGTGGGCTAACCGGGCAGCGAAACTTATCGCTCTCGCCACTTCCCGGCTTCCTGCTGATTGTCTCTCAACCTCTAAATGAGACGATAAGGGCTCAGAATGTTGCGGCCAGCATTATCATGCCCCTTACCCTCCTCGATCCCATCAAATGGTTGAATCATTTAGGCCGGAGCGATTCAAACCTCTGATTGGACGCAAAACCACACGCGTGCGATTCTTCCGCCATGTGTCCGCAACCTTATCGACTTCACATTCAGCGCATCGACCCCAGCAGGAACATGGCGCGCTTCTATGAGATCTCGCTTGAGCCGACGCTGTTTGGCGAGACTTCGCTGGTGCGGATATGGGGTCGCCTTGGCACCAGGGGACAGCAACGCATAGACGTGTTTCCGAGTGAAAAGCCAGCTGTAGAAGCGTTCCTGGAACTCTTGCGGCAAAAGCGAGCAAAGGGTTACAGGCCCGGTCGGGTTATAAATGGCGTAGAGATACCCCTTCTATAAAAGGGTATCTCTGTAACCTAACGGCGCAGCGACACCGCCATTTTATTGCGAAACCCTTTCAGGGCTGTCATCAAAATTGCACGTTCCAGTGTTTATCGGAACCGAGCAAGGAGAATGACCGATGACAAAACCCTGGACGGAGAGCCAAGGCGTGATCCCCGCAGCCTCTTCTGATCTCAACAAGGCTGAAGCCATTTCCGTATTGCTGATCCGCCCGATCGATCTTCTTCCCAAGTCAGCTGGTGACCCAATCCGCCCTTTTGCCATTGGCATTTGGAACGATATTCGCGCACTCCTGAAACCTGATACCGCCGTTACCGCGCTTCGGCGCGCAGTTTCCGCCTACACCCACTCGAAACGCTATTTTCTCGCCTGCGCCCAACCGGATGCTTTCCGGCACGATCTCGATGGCAACACGGTCGCTCCAATTACGGAAGAAAATCGGATGGCCGCGCAGCTGGCGTTCACGAAGCTGACAAAGAGCTCATCGGATACTCCCGCCCCTCCCCTCGAACAGGCGCCAGAACCGCCGGAGGTTTCACGAGCAACTCAAATCCGCGCCGGCCTGCTCGGCCGAAACAAACCGAAAGCAGCGCAACCTACCCCGTCCTCCGTCCAGTAGGAGCATTTGCGCGCACCAGCGACATCAGCATCGGACCGATCGCAAACTGTCCTTCTTCGGTTCGCCGGGTCAGATCACGAAGATAGCCGCCGGGCGAGTTGATATGGCCGCCGCGTTCGAGAATGCACGCCATCACTGTCGCGGCATTCTCCGGCCCCATGGCCAAGCAGGCATCCTGGTAGGCAGAGGGGCTGACGTTCAGCATGGTTCTCACCACGACAGCAGCTGACAACAGGTCACGCCAACTGCCGATCACACCGCCCGGGCCGTAATCCGCAATTTGCGGGCAGGCTTGCAAGACCAGACCCAGCGGAAATGATTTGAGATCGCCCCGGGCATCCGCATTCGCTCCAGCTTCCCCATCGGTCGATTTTCGCCTATCCACTTGCCGCGGGCTAACGGATACATCTGTCTTTCCAGCTGTCGGCACGGTTACCAGGTCAGGTTTGTCCACCGTTGGCGCGCCCTGCTTCGTTTCGAAGCTTGGTTCAAGTTCAGAGATAGATTCGGGGTTTGAATTCTGTATGTGACGCTCATTTTGATAGGGATTGCCGCTTTGTTTTTGTGTTTTCAGCTGCATTTCCAATTGGATGACGATGTCATCACGCAAAATGACCAATTCATCGAGCAGATTCTCCAACGCTGCTGTGGGCGGAAAGCGTGGGAGGCCCTCAATTAGGCTTCTGAAGCCCGTATGGATGCCCTGCCAATCTCCGCGGATCTGCTCAGCGAGTGCCGTCTCGATCAGTTTTGCGATATCGCGCCGGTAGAGACTGATGCGTTCACGCAGCTGCTGGATATGGAGCCGCTCGGCTACCACTGTGGCGGCGAGATGCTCGATCTCTTCGGTTCGAGAAAGCAATGGGGCCAATGAAAAGCCAAAAGCCTCATTGACCTCCCCTTCCCTACCTCGGCGAGCGTAACGCTTGCCGTTCGGGCTGTCCTTGCGAATGAGAAGCCCGGCATCGACGAGGGCGGCGAGATGGCGCCGGATCGTCTGCTCGGCCATGCCATGCGAGCGCAGTGACAGCTGAGCGTTCGAGGGGAACACGACCAGGCCGTTATCCTCGGACAGTTCGTTCTTCGGATAGAAGCTCAGAAGCGCGTTCAGAACAGCGAGCGCACGATCGGTAACACCGAGCAATGGCTTGGCTTCACAGAGGGCACGGTAGATCTTCCATTTGTCGACCGACTTGGCAGGGTCGATTTCGCGCGTCAGCTTTTGACTTACGAGCATGCCAAGCGTCATCGGCCGCCGCCCAAAGGGCGTCGTCACATATCCAGTTTCCATTTGCCTTCACCTACGTTGAGGCAAAAGAAATCCCCTCGTCAAATAGACGCCTAAACTCTTGACAGTGATTCTCGGAAGTGCGATTCTCTAGCTGCTAAACATCGAGAAGGGCTTCCGTGACGGCGACGTTCGGGAGCTTTTTCTTTTGCACCACTCTCCTGCTTGTTGACGTATTAAACTCAGTTCTTGGAGCGATGCTCTTCGAACAGCGATTGAAGTCGGTCGAGCACAAAGGAAGCGAATTCAGGCGCCTCCCTACGGTCGATGACTACTTCGATTTTTGTGTCGTTGTGTGTGACTTTCGCAAGGCGCCCACCAGATTGTGTCGACCAAACGTCTGTTTCGGCCTTCTTTGGACGCGGTTTGAGGTTTGCCAGAAGTGCTCTAAACCGCTCTTCCGAGGCAAGTGCCTGTATTTCTACTGTGCCGAGGAAGGCGACTGCGCGGTCGTGGGCCTTTCCATCAGACAAAATATCTGCAAGTTCGATCCAGCTACGCCGGCCGACGGTTGGCGCGGGACCGATTGCGTCGATCACCTCGTCTGGTACACGGGAGACCACTGACAACATGTTCGAAAGATCACTCTTGTAGAGTGACATCGCTGCCATGATCACGTCGCGGGAAAAGCGCTGTTGCAGGCGCTCGGCAAAACGAGCCTTCTCGATATACGTCAGATCCTCGCGCTCGTTGTTCTCTTGTCCCTGAGCAACCACAAGCTGCTCATCGGTCAGATCGCGGACGATTGCCCTGACTTGCATACCAAGTTCGTTGATTGCGCGCAGGCGTCGATGCCCGAAGGCTACTTGATAGCGCCCGGAGCTCTCCGGATGCGGTCGCACGAGAATAGGAACCTGCTGGCCTTGATCCCGGATAGAAGCGACTAGCCGATCATGCGCCTCTGTCGCTCCCGGCATGCGGTCAGGTATAAATGACGGATCTACAATTGCCGTGTCTAGCGAGACAACGACATGACCTTCAGCGAGGCGCCTCTCGATCTCCTCTGCCCGTCGGTTGCGCTCGCTGGCTTCACTCAAAGACTGGCCTATAGCACCGACGGGCGAGCGTGAGGCGTCCTGAATCAATTCCGGCGAACCAAGAATTGGTCTATGACGACCCTTCGGCGTACGGATTTCAGCAGGGCTCTCCACAGAGGATAGACCTTGCTGGTTGAGGTTAGCGAAGACATCCTTCCTGCTCATGCGGCCCTACCCCACGCTCTCTTGATCAGTGCCTCGATTTCAGCGTTGACGTTGTTCATCGCTTCAAGCGCCCGATCGTATGTCGCACGCGTGAATTGGCCCCGCTCGACTTCAAAAAGTGTCTGATTTGTCAGGCCCGCATCCGAGACTGCAGTGCTTTTCAACATCGGGTGGATCAGCACGTGGTCGCCAAATATCGATCGGAGAAAGGCGACCATTTGGTTCTGCGGGCCATCGCTGGGCTCGAACCGCGTCACTAAGTACCGCATCCAGTTATAGTCTGAACGGGCGCCAGCGCTGGAGATCTCCTCAAGCAGATCTCCAGTCATTGCAAGAAACTGGTTCATCGACATCACGTCGAGCATTTGTGGATGGACAGTGACGAGAACGGAGGTGGCCGCGGTGAGGGCCGAGAGCGTGAGGTAGCCAAGTTGGGGCGGGCAGTCGATCACTACAACATCGTAGAGATTCTGCGCCTGCGCTATCGCTTGACCGATTCTGGCAAAAAATAAAGTGTCGCCGGGCTGACGTTTCATTAAAGCGCGCGGTGTATCGTGCTCAAACTCCATGAGCTCGAGATTGCCCGGAATGAGGTGCAGATCCGGAATATAGGTGGCCCGCACGATCTCTGCGATCGATCTTTGTTCGCCATCGTAGCGGATCGCACCGTAGAGCGTCTCGTTCGGTCCGACGTCGATTTCGGGCTGGTGACCAAAAAGGGCCGAAAGGCTGGCCTGCGGATCGAGATCAATCGCAAGGACACGATACCCTCGCAATGCAAGAAATTGCGCCAGGTGCGCCGATGTCGTTGTCTTACCCGAACCACCTTTAAAATTCATGACAGCAATGACCTGGAGCTCTTCGTCGCCCCGACGGTGCGGGAGATATCGACGGGCCCCTCTTGTACCCTGATCGAGGTGCTTCCTTAGTTCGTGAATGTCCTCAACCGAGTAGCTTCGACGACCTCCGCTTTGACTTGCGGATAGGCCGGGCATTTCAGCAGCAACCTGGCGAAGGTACCCCTCCCCTATTCCCACGAGCTTCGATGTCTCCGCGGGAGTGAAGTTCCGAATGCCTTTTTCCGCATGTGGTGGGAAGACGCTGGCGTGGTGGGCCTGAAGTTGCGCGGACAATGCTGCAGAATGCCGCTGGATCAGGCCTTTGAGGTCTGAAGCGCTTGTGGCTATAATCTTATCAGCGGCTTGAGTCATGCTACTTTATCCAGTTTTCTTCAACTGCGGTTTTTTACAGAGAATTCGGTTTAAACCGCAGTTGCATTATAAGCTCCGATTCTCTCTGCAGGGCAAGGGCTTTTTGGTTAACGAAAACCTAACATGTCCTTCCCGCCTGTCGCTGTTAGCCGCGGCTAACTCGCCAGCGCGACAAAGAACCAAGCCAAGGACTTAAGCCCTAGCCTGTAGCAACTGTTCGACATTAGTCTATTTGGCCCGCTGTTAGCCGCGGCTAACTGCTGTCCGAGGCAATAGATCAGAGATACCTCGTGCTTTGGCGACAACGACAAAAACCATCGCAAATTCTTTAGAGTCACCACCTTCGGCCGCTGCCGTGACATATTCTGCAACAGCTTCTTGGTTATCGAGGTAGCATGCTGAATCGAATTGTCTCGTCACAAAGGCGTGTCAACGCACTTCAGTGCCTTGGCCAAAACCTTATCTTGCTCGATGCCATTGCTCTGTCTTAGCATATCGCCTCTGCAGAGCAGCACAGTCACCACAGTTCCGTCCCGCATGAAACAAACTCTATTGTCGCGACCCTGCTCGATATCTTGGATAACCTACCCATTGCACGCGCTTCTCGCGATCGGGATACCCAGTTTGCAAATTCGAGAGTCTCGCGGATCGTAAACATATCAGTAAGCAAACCGTAGTTGACAGCAGATCAAAGCCCCCAACGATAGACCATGAGGCTTTTGTAAACAGCGCCGCCCGAAATGACGGCGCCTCTATGTTTGCTTTCCGGCTCAACTGGTATTCCCGTTCGCTATCTTGCCGCCTTCAACTCAGCCATCTTCTCTCCGATCAGCCAAAGCGCCTTGTTCAGCTTGATATCCTGATCAATGCCATTGACCGCACGCGACTTCATGCGGCGAGGCCGGCCAAGGTTGTCCCGGCCGACACCACGTAAACCGCCCCTGATCACATTTTCCTGCGTCACATTCCAAACGGTCCAAAGATCGTCGGCACGATCATCATGGCGGCGGGGTATCAGGAATTGTTCGGGCTTGATCGGTGTCTTGATCTCGCCTTCCTTCTCGCCAAACCGCAAGAGATGCGCTGCCTCGGCAAGTATCTGCTGTTCGTCACGATTGAGCTTGTGCGTTGCCCAATCCTGTGGTGCGACAAGCGTGCGCTCGGCCTCATTCAGCACCCGGTAAGTGCCCTCAATGACCTTGGCGCCGACGTCGCCGGAATGGCGGACCTTGATGGCATCGATGGTGCCGGTCTGGGTGACGAGGGAATTCATGCAGCGGATACGGAAAAGGCCCGCCAGCAGCTCGTAGGCGCTCGTGCCATCATTGGCGTTCTTCAGTAGGATTTCGCAGACGGTATCGCCCACTCGATAGGTCTTCCCGTCATCGACGCGACGCAGACGGATAAGGTGTTTTGTGAAGTCGGCTTTTCCTTCGGTGCGGCTTGCCGATTGTTTGGCACCGACGGGTACGAACCCCTCTGCCATCAGTCCACGCAACACCTCGATCGTTGGAATTGGCTTGAAGCGGTCGGACCGGCTTTCGTGAGCGGTCGTCGCAAAGATAGAAGGTGCGGCCCTCCGCATCTCAGTTTCGGTCATTGCTCTTGCGGCGTCGAAGCGTGCGGTTTCGGTATAAATAGTCATCTCGTCTCTCCTTTTTGATCCAGCGAAGCGGGAGCATCTGCTCCTGCTTCCCGAGTTCGCGCGGAGCAGCGGGGGAGTGGGGGGCAGGGAGAAAAACCGAGGGGTATCGCCCACCGCGTCAGCGGCCGGCCGAACATGTTCGGCCAGGTCCTGCAGGCCTTCGGGCCGAAGGATGGGGAAACGGCTTTTTTGTCCTTGCTGGGGAGAGGGGGCAGAGCCTTCTTTCCCCGCTCAAAGGAAAGATCTCGCCGGCGCCGGCGACATGATGCCGCTTCAGCGGCCTGATTGCGTGATCCTCATCGACATCGATGAGGCCTAACATTTGTGATATACGATCCTAGCTGAATGAATTTTGAGCAGCTCTCGGTCCGACCCTCGATTGGCAAATGTTCGTAAGCAGACCGCTTCTCAACCATGATGAATTTCTGGCTTGGGCCAAATCCGAAGGTTTTGCGGATACCGTGGCCTCGGACAAGCTGCATGTAACGATCGCAACCTCCCACGGTATGGTGAACTGGGAACAGATATTGCCATGCGTAAGCGATTTGACAGTACGCGTTGGGGGCCGAAGATCGGTGCGGAATTTCGGCGGGGTGATCGTGTTGATCTTCGGCTGCCAGCGGCTCACCCAGCGCCATGCTGAGTTTCGCCGGCTCGGAATGAGCTGGGATTTTCCCAGCTATACGCCGCATATTTCGTTTGCGTTTGACGAGGGTGTCGATCTAGCCAAAGTTCAACCCTTTCTTGGTCGACTTCATTTTGGCCCGGAATGCTTCCAAGTCGACACGATGCATTCCCTCGGCTTCTCTCCCTTTATGGATTGACCGTGAGCCGGAAATATCCTCGATGTTAAACAGATGGAGGGGTGTTGCCCGCCAATTGTGAGGACCTATGACAATCAAAACGCTGACCCGTGCGGATATCACGCATTCGATCATTCGACAGATTGGTCTGTCACGGACCGAGTCAGCAGAGCTGGTTGACACCATTTTAGAAGAGATTTGTAGTGCTTTAATACGTGGTGAGAACGTGGGGCTTTCCTCTTTCGCGGCATTCAACGTACGTGAGAAGAGTGGGCGGCCAGGACGCAATCCGAAAACGGGAGAGGATTACCAAATTGCAGCCCGTCGTGTCATATCCTTTACGGCATCAGATGCGGTAAAGACCCAGATACAAAAGGCTCATGTTGGGCGAAAGATGAAGGCGAAAGCGCGACCGATTGATCCTACGTCCGGCCCCACGTAATCGTCCATCGCCTCCGGCAGAAGCAGCAGTTGCGCGCGATCTGCTCCTGAAAGATGGGCCATGGCGTAAACACTATGGACGCGGCTTGCTTTGAATCCCAACGTATCGCCAATTGCACGAAGGTGAGCAGATGACAGCACAACCGCGCCTCTTTGGAGCAGATTACAGCGTTTACGTACGAATTGCTCGACTATGCTTGATTGAGAAAGGCATCGAACATCAACTTGTACCACTCGATATCTTTGCAGATGGTGGTCCTCCAGTCGACTATTTAGCGAAGCATCCTTTCGGGCGCATTCCTGCATTCGAGCATGAAGAATTTAGTCTCTATGAGACCAGTGCGATCACTCGATATATAGATGAAGCTTTCGAAGGGCCGCAGCTTCAGCCCTTAGAGTCGGTACACCGCGCAAGATGCAATCAGTTGATCAGCATTGCAGATAACTATGCGTATCCTCAACTGGTGTGGGGGGTTTACGTGGAGCGGATATCGAAGCCAGGCAGAGGCGTTCCCATTGACGAGGAAAAGCTTGCCGCGGCTCTCCCGAAAGCACGCAACTGCTTAGCGGCGATGTCCCATCTGATGGGAGATGCTCCATGGTTCGTTGGCCAACACCTAACACTTGCCGATCTGTACGCCGCTCCAATCTTTGATTATTTCCTTATGACACCCGAGGGGGCGGAACTCATCCGCCAACACGCAAATCTACAGGAATGGTGGGGACGCATGGCGTCACGGCCTTCAATGGCCGTAACTAAACCGTCTTAGTTTTTGATCTCCTGCGGTGTGTATTTGTTGCGTCGCGCCTTTTGAGATGGGTCGTAGCGTAAGATTCCGGCCCTCCCGCAAATGACCCCAATCAGTCGTGGGAGAACATACGTCTAACTAGAACGGACGCTTGGAACGTCTAAGTGAACAGAAGCTCACGTGGCGACAAGCGTATCGAGGTCAGGACGTGCAGTTAATATCGCATTGCGAAGCACTTTAGCGCCCTCCTCACCAAGGCGTCGCTGCGACACCCCAATGTATTGAAGATT
>Ga0307510_10010000_pt1 | contig 11273 bp, 11 predicted proteins | sample 12_EM_MG_FD_207224 | JGI IMG/M metagenome (GOLD analysis project Ga0307510, IMG submission 207224) | Populus trichocarpa ectomycorrhiza microbial communities from riparian zone in the Pacific Northwest, United States - 12_EM | ecosystem: Host-associated > Plants > Roots > Unclassified | place... | reverse complement strand
GAGAACGCGCGATGGAGTAAAAGGGGGGTTCGCCGTCCCCGAAAGGCCGGGAACGCGCGAGGTGAGTTGGAACGCGATGTGGCGAGCGCACGAGTGAACTGGGGAAAAGATGGTTTTAGATTGTATTATGATGATAGCTAAGACATGGTGGTAGAGGTCGAGGTATTCTCCTTTTTCTCAAAAACACCCACTTCCGAACAATAATAGTCGCGCGCTCGCTGCCCTGTGGCGTCGGGCATGTCGGGCAGCACTCAAATTGGGCATTCCAAGCCCAGCGCGAATCCAACCGCTACAACATAAATCTTTACCCGCTGCCGACATTTCACCTTGACCCATGCTCTCCGAGTCATCGACTTGAACGCATCTGTTCCGCGGCCATCGTGAAGAAACTCTGGTATCTCACTGCTGCGATACTGTGGATGCTAAGGATTTGAATTCCTGGCAGTGGCAAGGACACGCGCTCGCTGTCCTGTGGCGTTGGGCATATCGGGCGTCGGTCGAATCGGGCATTCCAAGCCCAGCACATATGCCATCATTACAGAAAGGGATAGGGAAAATGAATGCATTGTTCTTGCACCGGATGCCGGATGCACAGGATGACAGGAAGGGAATTGAGAACAAGGCTATGAGACAGGGAGAGTGAGTGACAAGAAGACTTGTGGGCGTTGACAGGCGCTTCATTTGGCCGTTCACGCGCACTTGTGGCTGTGAGAGTACTGTAAGGCATGTAGGGCTTGCCTTTACACGAAGCGGAGGTTGCCGACATCAGTGACATGACGTTACTGAAATGACCCGATGCGCGTCAACCGCGCCTTCCTCGCACCGATAAGCACTGCCCCTAGGGAAGCGCTTCCATCATGTCCCCACGATCACCTGGCCACATCAACGCTGCGCTCGTCAAACGCCTAGAGGTACGCGTTACGCAAGTAACGCAACGGTGGCCATAGAGCTACGGGGGTAGAAACACTGACGCTGCGGCTTGAAGCCGCAGTGTCAGGACTCATGTATATTTAACATCACCGTCAGCGTGTTCTCATTACTTAGAAGTGTTACATGGCGGGCTGCGCTCCCCGAGGCGCACAAAAATGGAACTCAAAAAAAAAAAAAAGCACTGCCCCATTTTTTTGATCCCTTATCGTGCGCCTCAGGGTACGGAACCCCACGTCACGGTAGCACTTCATGTTCAGGTACAGCACTGCCCCATTCATAGGCGGTGTATGCGGGACTACTACTAGTACAAGGGCCCCCCCGGGTTTCTACCCTCGCCGTTTCCTTTCTCCCTCCACTCACGACGTCCAACCTCTCCCGTAATACCATGTCACCCGCTCCAAACACATGCTTAAATGACTTAATTTCATTCAACGTCCGAGCCCTCTTCGACTCCGCCTTGGACGAGTACACCAAATCCACTGGAGAAGATCTCCGTAACCACCCTCTAGCCACCCTCATCAATAGATGCGAGTCTCCGGATTCGGTCCTCACTATATTCAAAGAGCAATCCCGAGCGTTTGACGAATTCAGGAATGGCAATCCAAATTTGGTCAAGTGGCTCACACCTGTTGTCAATGGGTTGCACGCCGTCTCAACCAAAACAGTTCTCAGCGATAGTGCTAGTCTCGTAGGTCTAACCTTGTTCCTTCGATTGGGAATTTAGTTTAACCCTTACGTTCTAGGTATTCCCCCCCATAAATGTTATTTTTTCTGGAATTGGCATCCTTCTCTCTGTGAGTGCCATTCTCCTCCTCCCTAGCTAGCCTGTAATGATGTGTGGGTTTGCCAGACAGCAAAGTACGTGAAGGCAAGCTACGATGCCCTCGTTGACATATTCGAATGCATGGAAAACTTTGTGAGTCGGCTCAAGATATACACGCAGATACAACCGACCCCTGTGATGGCTGAGATGGTAATCAAAATTATGGTCGAATTGTTGGGCGTGCTCTCCCTTGCGACAAAACAAATAAACCAGGGGAGATTAAGTATGTTCACGATAACATTTGCAAAGGTTACTCCGGGCTAACTCGCCAAAAGAGAAATATGCAAAGAAACTACTGGGAGAGAAAGATATCGAATCTGTTCTTCAACGGCTGGATCGACTCACCCTTGAGGAATCGAAGCTGGCCGTTACACAGACGCTCAATGTGGTACATGGTCTGGTCAACAATATGAAAGTGGTAATGGAAGGTGAGCCTTGTTCATTTGAGAATTTGTGATATTATCATATTAAACAAAATCTGTTAGATGGGAAGTCATCAACAGATGATATCCGACAGGCCCTCGGTAAGTCTGGTCGTTGTGTGCACAAATGGTGTCATTTTTGACGTAGTCCCTAGTCCTCATGCAAGAGATAGCAATGTCAGTAAACAAGATAGAACGTTCGTCCTCCACTCCTCCCACCAGTGTTCGTACCTTTGGATAAAGCCGAAGCCATTTGGCAGGTGACAAGTTACAGGAGAACGTTCGGCGTTGGTTGTCTGTGCCAGATCCATGGACTAACCACAATATTGCCCGCAAATCCCATCACCGTGGCACTGCTACATGGTTTACTCGAGGTGATATTTTCAAGCAATGGAGATCGACTGGCTGTCTTTTATGGATCCATGGCCTTCGTACGTGAATCATTTTCTTTATCTTACCCCTGCTGAGTAGTCCTCACATTGTAGCTGGGTCAGGAAAAACTGTCCTTTCGTGCGTACTACAACAACTCTTCAACGTTGCTGTGCTCATGTGTTCAGCAGCTCATCTATCATCGAAGAACTTCACAACGTGCGTCAAATGGGAATTGCAACAATTTCCTTTTTTTACTTCGATTTCCGGGATGGTGGCAAGCAGGATGTCCGCCACCTCCTGTCATCCATTCTCGTTCAACTCTGCGGCCAATCTAACGAGTTCTCTGACATTCTCTCTACCCTCTTTACGTACTACGATCGTGGTTCACGACAGCCCAGCGAAGACATGCTCGTGGAGTACTTGAAGAGAATGCTCACACTCCCAGGCCAAGGCTCACACTATCTTGTTATCGATGCGCTCGATGAGTGCCCCAATTCTTCCGGTTGCCCCACTCCACGAGAGCAAGTCCTAGATTTCGTGCAGGCGCTTATCGGCTTGAACATTCCACATGTGCATTTTTGTATTACTAGCCGGCCCGAGATCGACATCAGAGACGTCCTGTTGCCCTTGGCATTACACAACGTCCCGCTTCATGAGCAAGATGGACAAAACCAGGACATCGTGGATTATATCAATGACTTTGTTCGCTCAGACCCAAGGATGCAGCGGTGGAGAGAAGAAGACAAACAATTGGTCATCGAGACCCTGACGGAGAAAGCTGGGGGGATGTAAGCCATTGACTTTCATCTTTACTTTATACAGACTTCTTACACCACTCCGAAGGTTCAGATGGGTCCATTGCCAGATCGAAACATTGCGACGGTGTTTTCCACCGAGTATCCGACGTATTTTGGATGAATTACCCAAGACGTTGGACGAAACATACGAACGGATGTTGCTAGGGATCGATGAGGAGAAACGAACTTATGCACATCGGTTATTCCAGTGCCTCGTCGTGTCCATCCGCCCGCTTCGCGTCGAGGAGCTTGCGGAGGTTTTTGCGATTCTCCCAAACGAGGAATCGACTCCAAGTTTCGATACTGGTTGGCGCCCTGAGGACCCAGAAGAATTCATACTTTCCGCGTGTTCCACGTTGGTTGCCATTGTCGACGTCGGCGGTGAAGATGTCGTGCAATTCTCACATTTCTCTGTGAGAGAATACTTGACCTCTGATCGCATTGCGGACTCGGAACGTGTTTCCCGCTTCCAAATCCTCCCTAAAGCGGCACATACCGTTCTTGCTAGAGCATGTCTCAGCGTCCTTCTCCAGCTAGACTACACTCTTGACGAGTTGACGATTATGGACTTCCCATTGGCATATTATGCGGCAGAGCATTGGGTGGATCATGCACGGTTCGAGGGTGTGTCATCGCAAATTCGCGATGGTTTGGACATCCTCTTCGACGAGAACAAGCCGCACTTCGCCGGATGGATCTGGCTGTACGATATAGATCGTCCCTGGGGCCCGTACGATGATTCTCCTTATCCAATGGAGCCCGATGCGGTCCCCCTATATTACGCTGCGCTATGTGGTTTCTGTGGTCTCGAGCTCATAGAGCGACTTCTTCATGCATACCCAGAAGATGTCAATGCTCTCGGCGGATACCACGGGACTCCACTGCTGGCAGCCTTGTATCATGGATACCAGAGCATTGCTCTGTGCATACTGGAGCGTGGCGCCGATGTCGAGCCTCGGGGTGGCCTGGGTCAGACTGCGTTATACGTGGCATCGGGCCGTGGATACGACGAAGTCGTGCGGTCATTAATCGACCGCAATGCCGATCTGGACGCACAGTGCGACGACAAGGACGATTGGCTCGAGGTGAATTGGACTCCACTTCATGTGGCGTCAAAAAACGGTATGTTGGAGACCGCAAAGGTGCTATTGAGGCACGGCGCAGGCATTAATTCCCAGGACAACTTCGGCAGAAGTCCACTGCACATTGCATCACGTCACCAATCAAATGACTTCGCACTGTTATTACTTGACCAGGGGGCGAATATCGATGTGTTGGATACCTGGGGCAGAACCGCATTGCATGAAGCATCATCCAAAGGACAAGTCACAGTCGTCAAGTTACTCCTCGAGTATGGCGCGAATGTGGATGTCCCGAGCAAGTTGGGATGGACTCCGTTGCACAGTGCAGCGATAGGGGGAGACGTGGGAACCGTGCAGCTATTGCTCGAACATGGTGCTTACGCAAGCTCGCGTAGCGGAGATCTCTATACTCCGTTGCACTGGGCAGCGTTGCATGGACATCTCCACGTTGTCGAGGCCCTCCTGAATTATGGCGCAGATCCGCATGCCCGGACCGCTGAGCGCAAGACACCTCTCGAGTTGGCATTATGGAACGGAACATCGAGATGGCAGATCGTGCACTTGTTATCCGGATACACTGGCGAAGGAATGTAGAATATGCGATCGTGGAAATAATCCAGAATGAGCTTCGGAGGTAATCTTAATTACTGTATGCTTCTGAACTTTGTGGTCGTTTGGCACGACAAATTTGTCTGATATCTATTCTAATAAAAATATGGGGAAGATATAGATCCAGGAGATAAACGGACTACAAACAAGCACTGTCATTGGCTGCAGCCGGAAGGCAAGTCTCATCCTTGGCCCACAAACGAACTCGACGACTCTTGGCTTGGTGCATCCGAAATAGGTATGATGGGAGGATAGCGCAGCGAGACCAAGGGGAAAAAGGAGGGGTCCGAAAAGCGGAGAGCTGGATGAGTGCTCTGGTGTTTATATCCCCGACTCGACGAGCGAGTTCGCCTTCCAGGCGGGCTTTCCGGACAGCCTGTCACATGCTTCCTACTGTCATTGCAGGTCATGGGGAGGGTATGTTGGTCTGCGGGGTGAGTTTCCAAACCGGAATCGAGGAAGGAAGAGTGAGTGACACGAGGTGGTGTCGGTACACGTTTTCGGCGCCACCGCCGGCATCAGGCCCGTGAATGGACGCCCTTGGTGGTGTCACTCCGTCAGCTGATCGCCACGTTGAACTGCATCAAACAAAAAACATGGAGCGGATCAACCAAACTTTCCGGGCGTGATGCAAGACGAGCATTATGGTGCGCACAAATAAGTTCGCCCTGTTTTAACGAGTGTTTGTGAGTTAGCGAGGGAGCTGCGGCGCAGATGAGATGTGGGTGTGGAGCGGATTTTGCTCACAGAGGCGTTTTTGCTGCCGAAGCAGAGGTGGTAAAGCGGCGCAGGAAGGAAGCCATTGACGGTATGGGAGCGTGTAAACGGAGGGGAACAGCGTGCGGGCGTCGAGCGTCAGCGAAATTTTTGACAGCGCGCGGGTCACGTGCAATGCACGCCTACACGTGATCGGCAACACCGTTCGTCCTTCACTTGTCCCTCAGTCGCGACTGCCTGCAGTGAGCGAGAGCCTCGCTGATATGACATCAATATCAGCTTTGCTTACCATACCTGCGCACAATGTGGCCCTGCATTGGAGGATAGATAGGGGCATGATGAATGCACACGTCTTGCATCTGGCAGAGTGAGTGACCGACGCTGCGCGCATTAACAAACATGGAACCGAGGACATCTGACTAAGAAGAAAGTTGCATCGTATGACCCAAAGGTTGGGAGGAAATGTCTATCTTTTATCAAACGTACAGCGTTGGCCACATGCGGAGATAACTGGATTGGGGCCGGATACTGCCGGGACGCGCGGAATGAGAAACTCACGAAGGGTTCTCACGCAAACCCCCATGCCATGCAATAGTCGCGATCGTGTTCTTTCTTCAATAAGTACAGTATTCACCACGCATCTTCCGTCAACAAGCACATAACTCTTTACCCGCTGCCGACTGTGGTATCTCATTGCTGCGATACCGACGTACCGTGAATATTGTAAGGCCAGCATAGGCGCCCTCGGAATCAACCACTGCACGTGACGTTCGACCTTCTGGACCCGCGCTTGTTCCGCACGCATAGCCTCCCACTGTTGGCACCCTTGTCTCCCCTTGCTTTGCCTTCTTCCCTCTGCCTTTTACCCTCATTGCCATCGGATCGACGCCCTTCCCTGAATAGTCAAGACTCGCCACCCATCGCATCAAGCCATCATGCGTGCGCGGATCGCCCAAACTTGCCGGATCACTCGCCTTACGCACGCCTCGCGCAGGCTGCAGCCCCATAAGGCTCGCGCCGCTCACAGCCCTCGCTGGTCAGGCTCAGTTCGGGATCCCCTCGCCGTGTTGGAAATGTTTTAGGAATCATCCTTGTACGTTTTCTTATCCCCTTTTCCGTCCTTGTCACCCTCGCGCTCGCTGTCGGATACCCTACAACAATTCAATCATTTCTTCTGCTTTTGGCCCTCTTTTCCGTTCTCCACTACTTACTGCCTGTAGGGTACATGTATATAAACCCGCTCTCCTGGCCCCAGCCAAGGACATGCAACGCGGACGCATAGATGCCAATGAAGTCTTAGCTCGCCCTGCCCCTGTTTCGCTCGTATGCCCACTGCCTCGCCCCTTTCCGCTCTTTACGACCCCTCTCTCCTTCACGCGTTCGCTTTCTTCAGGATCGCGAACTCGTCTCGGAACTAGGACCACCCCTCGAACTCACTGCGTAGACTTTCCGTCTTCGCTACAATGCTAAGGATTTGAATTCCGAGCACGCGTCGGGCCTCAGAACGCATGCAGGTCAGACGCGGGAGCTATATGTGTATTTGGAGTACACTACTCGCGTTAGAACACATGTGGGTCAGACACGGGAACTGAGGGCACAAAATGAACTACCTATCAGTATGGTATATAACAGGCGAATAAGGTTCTGGGGTTCTGAACTAAATGAGTACTAACTTTGTCCATGCGGAATGGTCTAAGGGTATCTAATCGATCTGTTCCGCGCGCCATTCGTAACAGATACTATACTCACCATGCCAATAATTGTATAGTTGTCCCCAGATGGCGAAGCCATAAGGCCCGAAGGGGAGGGAGAAGGGATATCGTCACTCGCATGTCCCTTCCTCCTTTTCCATGGCTGTGGACTCGAGACTTGGGCGCAATACGACCCCTCCCCCGATACGGTATGAACTCACAGCCCCAATTTTCCTACTTGGCTCGGGAACCGAATGCCGGAATCCCTGGAGGGTGCCCATCACAATACATTTCCGGCAATCAACAGTGAGCTGAGGTGAGCATTGTCCGACGGATACCCGTCTTGCATCCTCCTTCTTCCCATCACCCACGATACCCAACTCATGTTCCCATACCACCACGTCATCAACTCCAAGGACGGCCACTACTCCCTCCGAATTCGAAGCCATCTTACAAACCGCCTTGGACAAGTATCCTGGTGAAATTGTGAAGAGGCTCCACGAATTCCGACGCAGCTCGAAGATCGACGAATTCAAATACCCCGAGTCAATCCTTAATATATTCCGACATCAAGCCAATGCACTTGACGATTCTAAAAACAGCCTTATGATCAAGTACATCGAGCCCGTCACCAATCGCTTGCATGACCTCGGTAAAAGTCCTGTCCTTGACGTTGTCGCTAGACTTGTAAGTCATGGGGAGCTTCTTCGTTTCGTTTCAACTTGAATACCGTTTTCATGCAGGCGTTCCCTCCTGCAACAGCGATATTTTCTGCTATCGGTGTCGTCCTATCCGTGCGCATCTTTCCACGCTCTACCCGCTAGCCCCTCTCATCTCTCGGATTACTAGATACCCAGCGATGTGAAAGGCAGCCACGACGCTTTGGTCCACCTCTTTGAACGCATTGAAACCTTTGTGAAGCGAGTTGAGATTTATACCAAGATCAAGCAACCCACCGATGCGATGACAGAACTGGTCGTCAAGATTATGGCTGAAGTCATATCCGTTCTCATACTAGCGGATAAACGAATCAGATGCGGAATATTGGGTGAGTCTCTCCTCACTTATGAACACTCATAACTTAACTTAACATAACTTAAATATAGCAGGGAAACATAAGGACATACTAAGGGATGATGAAATCAGATCCACCCTCCACACATTCGATCAACTAACAGGGGTGGAGTCCACTTTGGTCCTTACCCATGTTTACAAATGTATGGTGGAAGGTGCGCATAGTTTGCTTGTGTAATTATGATGATGCCATGACACATGGAATTGACAGGACGTGGGGAATCGAGAGACATGAGAATTCGGTACTGGCTGTTTCCGCCAGATCCATGGGAAAATTACGATCTTGTTCGCAAGGCACCTCACCGTGGCCCTGCCACATGGTTCACGCAAGGCGACGTGTTTCAGGAATGGAAAGCAGAAGGCTCTCTTCTGTGGGTAAACGGCATACGTGCGTATCCCTCCTTCCCGTTCTTTGCTTCTGCTGATAGTTTCCCACGTCTTAGCCGCCTCAGGGAAGACTGTCCTTTCGTATGAGTAATGAAAGCTGTAATTTCATCAGGGATACTCATGTCATTTAATCTGCTCAAACATCGAAGACATCCAAGCTCTGTGTCTGACTGGATCAGCTGTGCTTGCGTTCTTCTATTTTAGTTCCCCGGGTGCCAACAACTACGATGCGCTCGATCTCCTGTCTTCTGTTCTCCTTCAGCTCTCATATCAATCTGATGCTTTCTAACGGGTACTCTTATCTGCCTTTCTCGAGTCGGCCGACATTCCCCCCCAAGGCGTGACGTAGACGCGCTCCGGAGGTACTTGAGGCACATCCTCACACTTGAAGAGCAAGCTACGATCTACTTTGTTATCGATGTTCTTGATGGGTGCGCAAGTCCTTCAGAGCAGCATATCGATAATAAGACATGGGCACAGCCACGGGGACGAGAAGAGGTCTTTATGATTCTGAAGGAACTAGTCGACCTGAAACTTTCACGTCTACGTCTCTGTGTCACTAGCCGGCTGGAGCCCGATATCGAGGATGTTCTCGAGCCCTTTAATCCTTATAAGGTACTGCTTGATACCCAACCCGGACATATCGAAGCCCTACCCCAATTTGTCAAGTCAATTGTCAATTCAGACCAAACGATGCGGAAGCGGTCAGACAAGACGAAATATTTGGTCATCGATACTCTCAGTGGACAGAGTGACGGGATGTATGTGATGACAGTCGTGATGCTTCGTATTGTATTCTTATGCGATGGCTTTCAGGTTTCTGTGGGCCAACTATCAGCTGGATACGCTGCGCACTTGCTACGAGGCCGTGTGGACCATGCAGAAGGCCTGTGGGTAGCCAGAAATGCTGGTTCTCCTGTTTCAGCTTGCTTGGGTACCTGCTTGGATGGCAGTCATAGATGGGTGAGGCGGCCAGTGTGACGGCCACCAAGCGGCCGCGTTGCGAGGCTTTGCAATGTCTCTGCCTCGACATCGACATCTTCCAGGACGACGCTGCGCCCTCTGTGCGGGCCTCATGACGAAGATTCGGGTGGCCTCCTCGACGACAAGACGGGGAGATGGGGGTATGGCCCAGGTGTGTGGTTGTTTTGTTGCCAGTGCCGTTTGACTGACTTGACTTTTGCACGGCCAGATTTTTCTTGTTGCAGGCGACGATGCCCGCTGCGGTGTCCATGGCCTCAACAGGCCTTCTCGACTCGGAAGCGTGCTCCCTCAGCAGCCTCCCTCCAGGATCCCAGGGGCCTGGTCCCTTCCAAGTGGACAGGACGTCTTCGTGCGACGACGCTCGCGACGGCCGACTGGGCTCGCGATCGCCCTCGTTTGGGTTGCCTTGCGGCGTCGCGCCGCGTTTGCGCTCGTCCTCTGGTGGCAGCGCCTTGGCGTGTTCGCGCTCGCCCTTTCGCGCCGGCGCCGCGACTTTGGGTTTGCATTTTGCACCCCTTCGGGCACGCTCGCACTCGCGCTCTTGTGACAGCGCCTCTGGGTTGCGCTCGCCCTTCTGCGGCAGCGCCTCAGGTTGTGGCTTGTCGACTTCGCGCTCGCGCTTCCGTGGCGGTCGCTCGTGCACGCGCTTGTCTTCTCGCGGCATCGCACCGCGTTCGCGTTCGACCTCCGGTGGCAGCGCCTCATGCATGCACCCGGCCACTCCTTTCCGGTCCACTCGCGACGGCGCGTCACGTTTGCGCCCACTCTGTCGCAGTGCGTCGCGCGACACTTCTCGTGGCTGCAGAACGGGCTCGAGTTCGCCTCGTTTGGATTGTCTTGGCGACGTCGTGCGGCGTTTGCGTTCACCCTCTGGTGGCAGCGCCTCGGGTTTGCGCCTGCCCTTGTGCGGCGGCGCCTTGAGCTCCTGCTCGCCCTCTCGCGGCGGCGTCTCTACTTCGCGTCCAGCCTCGCCTTGTGTCCAGGGTGCCAACGCCTCGGGCTTAGCGGCGGTGGCTCTCTCAGCCTCGCCAGCGGGTTCGACGCCGGCGGTTTCCTCGGCCAGGGTTGGTGCCGCACCCACGACCGGCAACGCTCCCCCTCGTTCGTACACGTCAACGCTCGAGGGTTCAAGTTCCCTCGCATCCACGTTCGCGACCGTGCATGCAAGCCCAAGACGGTCAAAGTCTCCGGGGCTGCCAACGAGGATAGGTGAGTCGTCCAATGCAGACGCTCCCCCTGATTTCTCCAGGTCTTCAACACGCAAATCGGGCAGCTTCAAATGTTCGGGGTGAGGACCATCGGTGGTGCGCTGCTCAGTGGCAGCGCCTTCTCCACACGACAAGTTGCGCACGAGGGTGTCAGACGGTGATGGAAAGGGTGAAGAT
>Ga0307510_10009998_pt1 | contig 11273 bp, 15 predicted proteins | sample 12_EM_MG_FD_207224 | JGI IMG/M metagenome (GOLD analysis project Ga0307510, IMG submission 207224) | Populus trichocarpa ectomycorrhiza microbial communities from riparian zone in the Pacific Northwest, United States - 12_EM | ecosystem: Host-associated > Plants > Roots > Unclassified | place... | reverse complement strand
TGGTTCGGCGCGCTATTTTCAAGGGCATAAAAACGACTTTGACAGCATAAATTATAGCAACCAAAACTTTTTATATAGGGGTGTGTTCGGCACATACAAAAATATTGTGATATTTTTATTTTCACAATATAATTATAAAGCCCTTTATAATGTTACTTATCATACACTTACAATTCCTAATCAAACATGTAATCTAAAGTCTCAATCTTACAAGTACAAGAGTAGATTAGTTTTCGTTAGGATCTATCTCTACGGCGTCGGCAGAGGTCTCGTTCCCCAGGCCCACCGGTTTAGCCGGCCTAGATGCATCCTGCGAGCTCTCTCCCTTCTCTTCCTCCTCCTGTCCAGGACCCTCGGTACCAACCTCCATTTCAACCACGCCAACGAAGCCTCCCTCCCCCAAGTCCACTTCCTTTGCCGGCTCAAGCTCTTCCCCTTCTACTACAACTGCGCTCTCTCCCAACTCACTGTTTCCCTGCTCTGCCCCTTCATATGCTGGCAGCTCCTTGCCGTCTTGAACAAACACCCTTGCGAGTTCGTCTTCAACGCTCTTTAGCCTACCTCTCAGACCCTCCACACTCTTCATCTTCTCTTTGAGCTCTCTGAGCTCATGCTGGACGCTGCTGCGCTCTCTTTCAGTTCCTATCCTGTCAAATTCCCAGCCTCTCTCATCCAATTGCAATTGGAAAGTGTGGTATTTCTTGAGCTGTGCGCGAGAGGATATCGTGATGAGGGTTATCCCGCGTTCCTTGGCAGTTTCATAGAGAAGGCCTTCAACGTCTTGGGAAACAGCAGATGTTCCCTCATCAATGAAAGCATATTTAGGCTCCTAAGTAACATCAGTTCATATATTAAGGCTATTTATGTAGGGGGTGCTCACGTGATAGAGAAGTCTCGCCAAACTGATTCGTTGCTTCTCACCACCACTCAAGACGTCCTTCCACTCCTTACGACAGTCCCACCCATCCTCCCTGTCTGGAAGATATCCCAGGCGGACGGCGTCCAGTATTCCTTTTAGCTCATGATCGGACCGCCCGTCTGCGCGCATTTCCATTTCCGTGTGTGGATAGATAACTTGATCCTGGAAGACAAAAGTATTAGAACATACAATTCAACAAATTAGGTGCATATAAATCGAGGATAGCGCACCCTCAATGTGCCCTGGGCAAGGTAGGCTCTCTGGGGGAGGAACATAATGCCATCCATCCCTCCGCCACGGGGTCTGCTGACAAGGCCTCTGTAAACCGGCCAAAGTCCCGCAACAATCCTAGCAATACTCGATTTCCCAACGCCATTCGGTCCCAAGATCAACAAGTGCTCGCCTTGCTTAACTGTGATATCCAGGCTCTCCACCAATTCTTCTCCGCCCCTTGGCCAGAGCCCTGGAGCAACAATAGGAACACCCTCGAACCTAACACCGTCATACCCTTTGTGAAGAGTACCTTGAATATCGGCCATCCCGTACAACTCAGGTCGAGGGGTCGAGTACGCTTGGGAATGGACTCTATGAAGCGTTGATACAAGAGTATACACCCTCGAAGTATAGCCCGCCAATTCAGATAGGTCCTTGAAAGAGTACATCATACGACCACCAGCATCCGCAAGAGACAGCATAAGCCTCTTATTAGTAATGAAGCCCTTCATTCGGTCTCTTTCCCTACCTGCAGGCTCGGCTCCAGCGAGCTCAAGAACACCGCCAAGACCGCCCCAAGCAGGTAAGAAGACAGGGAGAGAGGTGATCAAGTACCCGAAGGCCGCTAACACACATTGTTAGCACCACCAAACTAAGCCGAAAGGAGCAAACTTACACCAGCTGTACTTCAAGACGAAATCTTCAAGCATGTTGTATTGGATTTTAACCTAATGCGGCAATATTAGGAAATTATTCGGCCAAGATTAAACACCAGGCAGTCATACATTATAAATGCCCTCCATAATTTGTTTTAGATCTTTGAAGCCCTTCTCCAAGAACACCTTCTCCATGTCAGCGCCGCCGTAGAAGGCAACCTCTTCGGCATTTCCAATCAGCCGGGCTGCAGAGGGTTGATAAGTAAATTGACCAGCCAATATGTATAATCATACTTACTATGTAGCCCTCTGAAGTCACCTTCACGCTTAGCTTGGGCAGCTGCAAGTCTCCCAAATGGCGGAGAAAACTTCTTCAACATCCATGCAGTGCCACCGTAATTGAACATGATGCCGGCTAATGCCATTGGACCCAACGATCTCATAAGTTGGTAATTGAAAACCACCAAGTCCAAAAAGGGTTTGCCAAGAGAAGAGTACAACGCAGCGGCCGAGTCGCAGAACAGCGGAAGATCAGAGGTGATAAACTGATCAGCTCCTCCGCCCGTCAAGCCGCCATCGAGATTACCGAGCTTGTAATAGGTTTGCCTGTCATTAAGATACAAGTCATGTATGTACCGTGTCAAACGAGTGCGGAAAGCTATTGAGATTTTCGATTGGAGATATTTTATCTGACAAGCCCCATATTAGGATCTCAGTATTCACGTATAGAGCAAAAGGGATAAGGTACCATGGCATTGCAGTAAACAGCCGGACCACCGACACCAAGCCATTTTACAATACCCCAGGAAAATGCCTTCCCATTTCCAGCGACAAGATCTCGAACAATCTCACCGTCCAGCCTTGCAACTACTAGACTGAGATAGGTCCTGCTTATCAGGAAGAATGTGTGAAGTAGCAGCAATAGGCTCTCTTTGCTTGTGAGCCTGGGTATCATGATACTAAGAAGACTCAAAAATTGATGAAGAAAAGCCAAATTTAACCCCGGCTTAGTGTTGACAGGAGGGCCCTCTCCCACATCAGCGTAACTGAGCGAGCGAGATTTCCGGCCCCCCAAAGGTTCGAGAAACAGGCGACGATGGGCATCAAAGGTAGTAGGTTTGGTCGGGTTTATTATCACTTTAGCAGTGGTTTGCTTGTAGGGAACGTAAATCAATCTTGAACCTAATACCGGTTAAAACATCGGTAAACGAAGCCCCAAATAGACAAAGCCTCTATGGGTAAAACTTACCGTCTTTGAGTTGGATCGCAGAGTTCCGTCGCAGAAGCACGCGACCCCGGCCCTCATCTGCCTTCCTTCGCCGCCGCCTTCGTTCATACAGACCACCAACGAGAGCGCAGAGGACAGTAGCAGCGAGAATACGGATTGGTTTAGGAGAAGAGCGCAGGAGCTTCGTGTACTGATCTAGCAGTACAACGAGCGAAGGGCGAAGTGTTGACAGGTTTGCCATAGCTCAGGGGGCACCGGGGGGCTGTCATACATATAGCATAGGCGAAGTAGACACAAATGATTACCGATGGCCAAGTGAAAGTTCCAAAGAGTAGATGGTAACGAGGATCTCGAAAGGTTGCTACTATTGTCTATGGTGGTATAGTAGCTCTTTCTTCTTCTTTGGAAAACCGGGTGAAGGGAATAGGGTTTGAAGGGAATTGGGGGGGAACCCCAGAAATTACTCGGAGGAAAGGTGGGGAGAGATGTCAAAGCCTCTGCGGAGAACTCGTTTGCTACTCCAGAACACACCGCCTCCCTCGGCATGTGACGAGGGTCGAGTTTAAGCCAGTCCGACCCGTGCTTTCCCAATGACATCAACTCGCTCTATCCCTAAAGAGTAGAAAAATATCAACTCTTGGATCACTCGCTTAGGTCATTCACTCCCCCTATAAATTCACCGTTTTAGGTTATTTTCCCTAATCGGACATTTTAGCCTCCGCACAATAGTTCTCATACCCGCTGACCGTCCGAAATTTTACCGCGAACCCGTCAAATCATCGTCACCATCTTCGAAACGCTTCTAACCACTCCTCATTACCTCACCCTCTCCCCTCAGTCGCTATCATGCAGACATCCCTCCTCCGTTCATCGACGATCCGCCAATTAACCTCTCGTCGATTTGCTTCAACAGCCACCCAATCCGCATCTCAGGCTGCCTCTCAAACTGCATCAAAAGCACAGGATGTCGCAAAACAAGCTGGTGCGAAGGCACAAGACGCAGCAAAAGCTGCTGCTTCTAAACTCATGTCTGCCGCCAGTGGGCTGGGGAATTCGCTCGGAAAGATCGGTGGAAGGACCGGGCAATTGATCAAAGGCGCAGAATGTGAGCATTGGTTTTCCATCTCGTATATTTTGTTTTTCCGTTCAGTGGACAAGTGGTCTTCCGGGAGTGGGAAAGCGAATCAGTTGAACGACACCTGCCTGCCCACGTCCCTCGCCATAGGACATCAACACATGAAGCTTGATTGAACCGCGTTACATCTCCCGCCATTCAAAATTGACGTTCTGCACTGCGGACCGAACTTTCACAAGTACTAACAATCTTCCACCGATGAGCAGCACTCATCCCTCAAACTATCTACTACGCAAAAGTCGCGGGGGAGCTTTCCAAACTGGTATTTTATGGACAAAAGATGTCCCCTCCGTACTTCCCCAGCCTCCCCCATCACGTACCCCGCCATCACTAGTCCCCGTGCTGACGCCCACAAGCAACATCGAATCATTTCAGCAGACATTCTCTCTCATCATAAATAAGTTCAAATACCATAGAGCCCTTATAAATTTAGCATCGACCTCCCCTACCCCCCAGCCCGCCTCCATCCTGGCCCAGCTCAGGGATTTTACCCCAGAGCAATACGCTCAGGCTGGTGTTTTAACCGCTGAGGTCAGTCCACCCCTCTGCGCTGATAACCACCCACAATCCTGATCGCAATATATCAATATAGGTCATCGGCTTCTACACTATCGGAAAGATGATTGGTCGCAGAAAGATCGTTGGATACCGCGGTGGGAATAACGACCACCACTAAACCTCTCTTCTTTTTATCGTTGCAGCGCTAGAGCGGTGGTGTGGAGAGGAATGTTCGAGGAGGGGTGGTTACTATAAAAAAATCTGAGGCAGGGTTGGGATCTTTGTATAATCCTTTCTAGAATTGCATATCCTAAGTTCTTTTTTCTTGTTGTTTAGCTTCTTGAGGGAGGTATACAACCAATCATAGGGGTCATTATATTGGGTCTAAAAAGTTTTTACAATCATGGAAAATATTTACTAAGGCCCTATTCTGCACACCACAAACATCTAGATTAGCGCAAGCGCGTGGCGAATAGGGCCTTAATCGAAGATAGGTTTAGTTTGACAAGTTGACAGAGTTGCTAATACCAGTTAACGAGATCCGAGCTGATCTCATACTTTATCAAGAAAACACCAAGCCAGGCCCCTTCTTGGGGGCTTTTACCTCCAAGCCTAGAGATTATAGGGCTGACGGAGATAGCGGACTTCACAAGATTTTAGGGCACTTAGCTTTCGGATTATCCCAAGCTTCCCCGCAGATACGTCAGTTGGCGGATGTCTCGCAGGATATATTTACCCAGGCACCAGCCGCATTGTATGAGTTTTTATTTTTAATTCCCATTCTTGCCAGCCGCAGTAGTCGAGGACTTATACAGTTGTGGTGCTACTGTATGGCACGCAGTTCATTGTGCAACATTCCTCATTGGATCCCGGAGTAGGAGCAGCTGGTAGGATACTGAACAGTACCGTACAGTGCCAGTACCGTACTAGTACACAGCCTTGCAAAGGTACCCAGTACCGGTACTATATATCGCGCAGTTCGGCCGACTCGGACTATATAAGTCAAAACCAATGAATGCGCCCTGTTAGGATGTTAGGATACTGTTAGGATGTTAGGATACTGTTAGGATGTTAGGATACTGTTAGGATGTTAGGATAACATAGCCTCATTCACTACCTCCGGATTCCCAATCAACACTTTTACTACGGCACCCCGCCATTCCTATCCTTTCCTATACCGTAAACCAGGTCCGATGTTGCGGTTCTCATAAGTGGTGCGAAACCCTAACGAGGTAGAGAAAGACAAAAGTAGTGATATTCTATTAGCTTTACTGAAGGCGACCTAACCGTCGATGAATTTCCCAAAGAAGATTGTTATTTTCTTCTTCCCGTCTTTTAACACGACTAGATATGTCTAAGACAATAGGATTTTTGTCTTCAAAAATCGGCCAGCCTCGCACAGCTTGTGAAAGTCTCAACGCAAGGACTTTGGACTCGGATACCGGTAGCTCACGCCACTCGACTCGACAATACCGGCTAGCCTCCCCAAAAACAGTCGTAGCAAGTACTATACTAGTACTAGTACAGTAACAAGCATGGGTACCCGATACTCCCCTAAGAAAGCGCAGCCGCACTGCCTAGACAAAAAAAACTTCCCGAGCCCCCGCCGCAGTGCGAGTGCTTGTACTTGTATGATAGACATTGTATCACCAACTGGAAACCATTTCGTAGGAAAACCCATAATAACCCTAACAAACCGCGAACTAACTAACCACACACAGCCAACCAAACCCTCCCCGTTGCACATTACAACTCGGCGCCCCCTTCCTTCCCCTCCTCTCTTTTCACCAACAAATTCACCCACTACCCCGATGCGCAGGGAAAGGGGCAAGTCACGGGGGAAAAGAAAAAGAAAGATAACCGAGTGAGGCTCTTCCTTCCTTGTTTCAGCTTAAGTTTCCAACCCCCCGGCGCATTCCAGTAATGTGACTTTTCCATAGGGCAGAGGTTTCATCGCACTTAAGTTACTCTCCTATCACTACCCTTTTTGCGTAGCACCTACCGGTATCGTACTTGGCAGCGAGCGGGGGTGTCGTGCTGCGCTGAAGCATCATTTGCCCAATAACGCGAGGTAGGGAGCATGCAGTGTAGTACTCGAGTAAGTAAAAGATGGTGCAGGGTAGCAGCACGACATGGTATGGTATGGGAGTAAAGTGCGCTTTGACCCGGTCCATATCGATGGAGATCTTTGGCGCTGAGCGCAGCGGCTGAAGATCTGCGTTGGTATGATACGCGGCAGTTACTGTGCTATGCTGATGCTTCACTGTAGGTTATGGTTATTCGTGGTTAAGGTTTCCATTCTTTTTGTTAGTTCCTGGGCAGTGCTACTGTGCTGTTTACATGGTTGATATTAGTAGCAAGGTAGGAACCCTACCGGTATCTGCGCAGTACTGTACCCCAGCACAAGTAACCTCTATGAAGAGTAGGTAGGGAATATATAGTTGGTTGGCGCTAGGCAATATTCGAACAGCCGCTCCGCGCGCCGGTACTGTGTGAGTAGGGAGTGAGAGGCAGGTGATATTGAAGTGCAAAATCGCTGTGAGGGAGGATTGAATTCTCAAGCTTTTCTTCCCTCTTTCTTGCTTTCTTTTTTTTCCTCCCAGACCACGATAGCTGAGTTTGTGTCACTTCTCCTCCAATCGGATGGATAGTTGCGCCTGGAATTTCAGGTCTCACATCAGATGCTCGCTATTTGTATATGCTCTACTATACCACTGAGCTTTCGATACTTGTAGCATTATCCTGTAGTGGATGCAGCTCTATCGTTTCCAGCTGGATCATGATCGACAGTATCGAGTGATGACAGGTTTTCTCTGTAAGCATCTACTAATTCCAGGGGAAATTTTCCATCACAGCTTCTTTCTTCCCCCCCCCCTTGACCAGGGAAGCTTGTTAGCTTCCCAATGTGGGGAAGGAGCTACTCGCGGCGAGATCAAATTCTAGCACTGCGGCGCAACCACAATTCCTCAACTATCGCAATACCACTACGATTCAAGTCAATGCCACAGTCGGGATGAGGCCCCGTTACCGGATCCCGCGCTCCTGGAGAGAGGGAGGGACACATATATGCAGGCCTTAGTATTAATAGTCCTTATACTTATGGTTGCAATTGTAATCGCCATTGTGGCTACCATGATGGTTGAATTTTGCGGGGGATTGTGGCAGCTCCTGTTCCCCGAGGACTTAATCCCGCCGGGAGTACAAGGCGTGGGAAGCTCACCCTAACCTCCTACAAATAGACTGCTACCGTTCCCCTCTACTTACCGCATCTACCTATCCCATAGTACCATCCGTCTGGCACCACACTCGCTCCTCACCCCCCCCGCTCCTGCTATCGTTGCTTCATGGCCATGATGGGGAAAAGGTTTAAGGTTGAAACAATTATTTTCTTCATGACACTCGACAACCCGTAAACGCCTATTGCGCGGGTGTGGCGCTCAAGGTTGAGTTGTTTTTTCTTTACTGTTTTTCATGTCCTCCCAATCCACTTTTACACAAATTCACCACGATAGCTAACTTGTTTTTTTGTTTTTTTTCTGTCGTGCTCCCTTCTCCATTCATCCATTCTTTCCTTCTACTTCCTCCCTAAATGTGGAACACCCTCTCACTCCCACCACAAAATCAAATACCGGTAGATCACCTCACCCTCCATTCTCACTTCTACACTGCACAGTGACATGCATACTCGAGCACATAATATCATACCTGCGTAACATTAGATATGGAATATTAGCCGCCACTCGGCCTCGGCAACAAAAGTGATGGAAAAGTAGGGGAAGGAAAGGAAAGAGAGAAAAAGAAATCATTCCATGATCTCCATCTCATGTTGCAGTTGCTCTTTCACCGGAATAGGTCCTATCCTTGTATATCCAGGAACCAGCCCAGTAGAGTAATCACAGTAGCCCCCCTGTCGTAACCTCCCCTCCACCCCCCTCCCCCCGGCCCCTCCGTGGCTAGCTAGACGGATAGGTTTATTCACCCCACCCACCCCCAAAACACGTCCAGACCATGTCGACGGTACGTGGGGACAACTCTCGAGAGCTCATTCTCCTCTTCACTCTCTCTTCTTCCTTCCTTTTCCATCCTTTTTCCCCCCATCCCTAATTTCTTCTCCCACTCTGCCCATCTGGATTCATACATACTTATACCTGCTCTACCCGGTAGAGTGGTGAGTAAGTGAGCGACCGCCGTACAGGATGGGGGGCCACGGACGTATCGGAGTCAACGGCGTACTGGGCATACTCATCGTTGCGGGAGTAACGATTCCTGCGCTCACGGCTATGCGCCTGTACATTAACCTGCGCGGGGAGAAGAGGAGGGGGAGGAGGGCTGCAGTGACAAAGTGGGGAGTTAAGGCTATTGGGGAGGGTTTTCTGGTGGTTGTTGCGCTGTTGAGTACTGTTCAGGTTGTGCTCTGGGGGTGGAATGCCGCTGAGGAGCTTATGGAGAAGGTGGAGGAGGGGAAACCAGAGGACTGGGTTATGGTGCCGGGGATTCCGTATTTGAAGGTTGGTCTCTTTTTTTTATTTCCCCACCCTTCTCTCTTGTTCCCAAATTTTGGGGCTATTCACAAGATTATTCAACCATCTACCGGGGGCTCTGGGGAGCTCATTTCTCGTGATACCTTTATCTTCATTTTCCCAGAGGAATTGGGCCTGAGGGTATCATTCTGATACCTCCAATCCTTAAAAGCACATGCCTCCCCCCCCCACTTCTTTAAACGAGAAAACGAAAGGGTACTAATCCTCCTGCGTGCGCTCGCTTTCCGTCCGCCTAAATACTATTTAGAGAAGCTTCTGGGCATCAATATCGTACACGCTTCATCTCTGGGAACTCAAAGGTGCATTCCTATGTCTCTACTACGACCTCCTGCCCACCCTGAACCAAGGGTCTCGGAGACTGCTCTGCGCTGCAACAGCGACCACACTAGTATCATTGGCAGGGATTCTAGTGACCCAGATGATGTGGTGTAGACCCATTGGTCGGAATTGGTGCGCTTTCATTTATTGATTTATTTATACACTTTCCCCTACCCCCTGACTTCCTTCCTTCTCCAAAACCCGGCAGTCGGAATTGCTTTTGGATGCCGAGGTTGCTGACGGGCTTTTGCGGAAATGTTTTTTTCTTCTTCTTTCCGTATTTATGGGAAATATTTAGGTCTACTGAAGATAACTTTTGTTCTCCGCTTACGGAGCGGGATTGGATCATTGCTGCTTCTTGGGTTAATATTGGGACGGACTTACTCAGTATGCCTATCTAATCTACCTCCCCCTACCATCTTTCTATATATATACCTTCAACCCGCCCCGCCCCCTTCCATAACTCACGTGCACTAACCCCACCAAACCCCAGTATCATTCATCCCCCTCTCCATAATCTCCACCCTAAAACTCACCCCGCGCGAAAAGTACGGCTTCATAACAATCTATCTCCTCGGATTTCTCAGTATCTTCGCCAGCTTCCTCCGCTTCCTAGCTCTCTTCACCTACACCTCACGACACACATCCAGCACGCCCGAAACCTGGGTCCGCTCGCTGCACCGAGTGATCCTGTGGTCTGCGATCGAGACGCTCGTAGCTCACATATGCTTCTGCATCCCGGCCTTCCGCGCCTTCCTCCGCCGCAAGAAGTCGCGCGCCGATTCCACGCTTACGTCCCGTAATGTCGAGAGCAGGAACACCATACGCTCTGCCACGCCCGGCGGCGACAACTGGTTCGACAACTTCAGCTCGAACCCGAACTCCCCACTCACGGGTTTGAGAAGGCAGGAGCCCACGTTCCCGAGCCTTGCGCATGATAGGGGGCCCCATGGCACGTGGACGCCCGTGCCTCCCAGGGACAGTGCCGAGTCGAGCGGTGATGATGATGAGGATGGGGGATTGGTCGCTGTGAGGGATAGTGATGAGGAGGAGGAGGAGGAGGAGGAGGAGGAGGAGGAGGGAACCGGCGGGAGTAGGCATGCTGCCGACGTGGAGGAAAACTCGGCTCAACGTTTTAATCTCACATAACCCTACCTCTTTATACCTTATCTTTAATCCACCCCCCCAGCCGGACCCACATGCCATGGGTCCTCTTGTGCATTATGTATACAGCTTTCCTTCTCTCTCCCCCCCGGCTCCCTCCACTACCAGTGATCCCATCCATCCATCCATCACCGGGTGATCCCCCATGACCGATCACCGGGGGAAATATGTATCATACAATACTTTTCACATCTCCTTCCTGCCCTTTGCTTACTTTACTACTCATTGCGCATGGCGGAGTCATTTCATTTCATTTTCCTTTATTTCCATCATCATCATCCGGGCGGCGTCCTCTGCTTTTTTTCTCCTCTTTCTTTTCCCCCCTTCGCAACTCACAACACGCATGTATCATATATTATACAGTACTAGAGGGTTCTCCCCCTCTTTCCCCCTCACACACTAACAAACCCAGGAGGAGAATCGGCCCCGCAGAAATTCCAAATTCCCCCAGAATTTCTGGCCCCTCAAAATTTAATGACATTATTACCCGCCGGCTTTCGATGACGGAGGTGGGGGATGGGGGGGAGGGGTGGTTATATAAAAAAAACAAGGCTTCGTTCCTTCCTCCCTCGGCATACCCCCCCCCCCCCCCGTTTGGTGC
>Ga0307510_10009996_pt1 | contig 11275 bp, 9 predicted proteins | sample 12_EM_MG_FD_207224 | JGI IMG/M metagenome (GOLD analysis project Ga0307510, IMG submission 207224) | Populus trichocarpa ectomycorrhiza microbial communities from riparian zone in the Pacific Northwest, United States - 12_EM | ecosystem: Host-associated > Plants > Roots > Unclassified | place... | reverse complement strand
GATCTCAATGGCTCGACTATCAGTTTCTCCATCTGCCTGTAGAGCGACTCGTGCACAACATCCGGATTTGATTGAAGGAGGGGAACGAGAACTGATCGGAAGTTCGGGTATTTGTGAGCTAGCTGGAAGGCGAGGGTGGGGAAGATCAAGTGCAGGTCGCTACGGTCCTCGAAATCGCGCGAACAGAAGAAGGACGCTCCGAGTTGACCATCGGCAAAGATCCGCTCGCTGACCGTCTGGGCAATCGTCGACTTGCCCGTCCCGGCGAGCCCGTTCAGCCAGAAGACAGGAGACTGCTTGAAGTCTTTGGCCCATAACTCGATCTCGCTCAGCACTGTCTCTCGTGTCCCCTTGAGACAACCGCGGCGGTTACCATGACAATGCTCCGCTCTTTGTGCGCGACGACAGCTGTTCAGCACTGACAGGTCGGCTACAACACGCGTTAGTCAACCAACGCAAAACAGTGACACGAAGTCTAACCTGCGTCCTAGAAGATGTTTGCATCAGGTTTGCCTCCAGAACACTGAATCTAAGACTCACAATCAATCTACAACTCTGATCATACATCGCCCGTTGCTGCCCCATCTATCCAAGCACCCCAGTTTCAGCAACCCTGCGGCCGTGTCGGCCCTTCTGGATGATGCTCACCTGGTACTCTAGGAGGACATCCCGGAGATCTTCTGCCAGTCCAGAGGCAGCCGTGGTGTCTCCCTCGTGCTCAACGTATCTCTCGGCTGAAATCCGGTCGTGTAGCGCCCTTGCCTTGTCCCTGATGAGTTCGAGATCGCTAGGAGGGAATTAGTGCTTGTTTGTCGGGGTTCATTCCGGCTGCTCACTCAAACAACTTTGCCCATCGCTCGTGCTGGAGCTCTTTCCAGGAGGCACCCCACAGTCTATCCAACCGTTCCATGACGGATTTCAATTTCTCCCTCACTGCTGGGGGTTTCTGTCCGATCGTAAGCGAGTGTTGCGACAAGCGCATTACAGCGGATTACCTCTTGCAGCTTCAAGAGCGTATCGAACGACGTCTTAAGAAACGGGTTGGTCGCCGTCGATTTCAGAGATAACGAGAAAACCTACTGTGAGGTGTGTGATTTGACGGTGGATTGCCTGTTGCTGCGATATCTACTCCCCTGTCAATAATACTCGACGCGGAGACACAGTAGTTGCCCACCTGGTAACAGACGATTGCCTCTCGAAGCCGCTCGATAAGCCTTACCACCATCTTGGAGTCCTCTCCCTTGTCCGTGAACCGAGTCATGGCACTCTTTGCCAACAATTTCTGGGATATTTCTTCGATTCTTTGGAACGTGCTGTAACGACGGTTGGGGGTGGACGGTTTTGTAATTGATCGGTGCACGTACGCAGTCAATCCCCTGCGTCGGTTCGTTTCCTCTGGGTCTCCATCGACCGGTTTCGTGGTGATGTTTTGCTTGAACCTATCCAACTGGGGTAAGAGTTCTTCGACTTTCTCCTTGACATCCTCAAATTGCTGCGGACAACCGTGTCAGTTCTGGAGAATGGCCACCCGTCTGACCAATACCTCGAAATGCTTGATGAGCGCGTTTACTCCACCGAGAGCGGATTTTAGGGGAGGGAACCAATCGGCAGACTCTTTCGCGACGTCGAGGAGGATCTTTGCGCCGTCGACGACTCTCTGCTTCTTCGCTAGGATAACTCAAGTTGTCAACGGGCTAGCCTGATAGAGGGTGAACGAATATACCCACAACGGCCTGGATCAGGGTTACTCTCGGGGGTGCCGGGATCCGTCGGGCGTCGCCTTCGGAACATGGCTTTGAGGCTTTGGGGAGCTTTCGTGGACGTAGTTGGGTAAGAGACCTGGGGTTATCGCCCATGACGCCCGTGCACTCGGGCACATGACAGTCATGACGCTGAAAAGTACAGCCACAACGGTGGTAATCTGCCGCCGTATTATCATCGTTCCGAACAATGGATGAATATCGATGGACGGTGGTGTAGCCGAAAAGACTCTGGGTTGAGGGGTGGGTATTGGTTGAATAGCAAGCCGTTGTCGATGACGAGACCAAGTTAGAGAGCAGTGATGATGTACTGCAGCTTAACCCTGCCACATGGCCCTCCCGCGGAAGCGAGCGCTCAACTGGACAATATTAACGCCAGACAGCGCCCCACAAATTCTACCTCGATCGAGCCCAAGCTCTGAGCTCTGCTACTCGATAACTATGTGCACACAAGACAATAGATCATAAACGCGTATTTTAAGTCTGGGTACGAGACTACACAAGTTTAAGTTTCAACCGTGGCGGTTGTGGTTTTAATCACTTCGAGCAGAAGGGCTTTCACCTCCGCAAACCCGTCTCCTGAAACGCGTTCCCCCAATAATTCCTACACCGTCGTGATAAATAGCCTCATCGGACCCTACCAACATCTGGATCGGCCAGTCTTGGTGTGGCGTATACTTCATGGCTTGTAAAGACTCACGAAGGTCAGCCGAGTACCTAACCCTTTTGACGTAGACGTGATAATAGTCAGAGACCCTGTTTACTGCCATATACCGAGTGGAAATATCGCTTCGACGACACGTGCTTGCCGTCATCTCTGAACTAGATACTGATTCTTAGTGGATAAATCTCAATTGTGTGAAGTTTGTACCTTGATTCTGGCGACGGCGATATAGTACCCAGCTGAGTCGATATAGTCGGGAGGTGCGACCGCCAAGCCTACTGTCAAGTATGCCGATAGTCATGGACAGAATGGTGCCGGTCCAATCGATATTCATGGTGGGATGGTCGACCCAGATAGCGAGGTCAAGGTAGTTGAGTACGCCCGCGGGGTCGCCGGTCTCTGCGGAGGTGTCGTACTTTAGGTAGTTAAAACAGACATCACGGTGGATCCGTTCACCCAGAGCCGTGATAACTTGGGGGACAATGTCAGCAGAAGTTGGGAGACGCGACAGGGAGCACATACGCCACGTAACGCACTGTCAAATGTATCCCAAAACCGAGTTCCATTCAGGCCATAGATGGGGCGAAGGCATTTCGTAACGGTCAGGTATAGGGTCTGGGTTCCGCCTTTTTCGCCTTTCGTCTACTTGATTCCGGAGAAGTCTGCGACGCGGCGAATGGAATACCGGGTGAAGTCCCAAGCGTAGTGGACCATTGGGGTGTGACCGCACTCTTCCGGTCTGGGTGTGTCAGGCCATAATACCTTCAGGACCGTGTTATATGCTTTGACGATGTCATCATGGGTCGCTCGATAGGCATCGCGAGCCTGATGATAAACACCATGCCTTTCGAGACTTGAGGTGAGCCTGAAGCTTCTCGAAATCCTGGGAGAGAGTGGTCTGTATGTGGTGAGCAAAAACCCAGTGACTGTGGGGAGGTGCACTTACCGGATGTCCGGTTTTATACGAGTAGAGCGAACGAGGATGGTGAACGCAGGCGGAGACGTGGCGATCAGAAACCGGAGCCAAACTGCCCCGGTCTCCGACCTCGACGTTCAATCTAACACACAGCGCCGTGTTCTCTCATCGGCGGTTTTATCATCGTCAGACGCATACGATACTCGTCCGAGAACATCACTCGCTCACTCGGCGAACGACCTGAAGCATCGCAACCGCGAACAAAGTCCATCAAGCATCGGCCCGCCATTTTCAAACACATGGGAGATATGTCGTTCAAGAAGTTGACAGTCTGTAGCCAATCCTCAGAAACCGTGCACACGACGAACTTACGCCGTCATCGGTCATCGCGTACTGAATATTTGAGACCCTCACAGCCTCCGCAAGAACCCTGAAATCGCTCACGGGAAAGCAGTTGGGAGCACGATTTACATCGCTTGGGCGGGAAGTCGGCCACACTGTGAAGGGCGTGATTCAACGCAAACCGCCCGTTCAAGCAGGACAACATTTTCGGCGGGGTACCTAAACCAATATCTTACAGACACGGGCCCGATGACAGGTGGTGAACGGTGCTTTCCAATCGTTCCATCTGTTACATCTGGAGAACGAAATGAATATCTATCTCGAGTCTCGGTGCCGTCGCGGGTTCTGAGAGCTTTGGCCGACCATTTGCCTCCGTCCGCATTAGATTCGATGTCGGGATCAGACCCGAGGGTCGAGGCCCGCATTCTACTGACCACTTCATCGAGGTTCTGGCCGACCCAGCGATGACGAAGTGACCACTCAAGCCAACGACCACCGGTCCCCTCGTTCAGAAGCGCAATCGGTGTGAATATGCGTTGGGGCTCATCCAAAACCTTCATACGTCCAGGCTACAAAGGACCGGCCGGTTTTGGAGAAAGGGTGGATCAACTGCACATTCTCTAACGATGAAACATTTCCGCGCCTCAAATTGTTGGACATTTACATTATTGTCAAATCCCGAAGGCCCCAGCACACAGAGAACCGGAGTACCGTCTAATACTCCTCCACACTGCACAGGGCAGAGGACCTTTGGGGTGGGAAACTTGAGCTGGCCCCCCGGTTGCAGGGTAATTCGCACTGACGATTTCCCCAACATTCCTTCCGATACGTCGTATATTGGTAGTCCGATGGGTGCTGCAGAGATAGTGGCTCATGTAATAAAAGTGCGGTGGTCCGTGTGAGAGAACTAGTACAATCTGTCAGAACAGTCAACATGATCCCAGAAACGCTCCGGTTTCCTTTCTCAAGAGAGGTTCTCGAGTACGTGCATCCCCATATCCTCCAGCATACCACCTCTAAAGCCGCAAGCATCAGTGTTACCTCGGGGTTGGTGTCGCCCTTTAGTGACTTGATGACCTCGAGCACGGTCTCTGCGTTGGCCGAGTGCTCAGCCCTCTCAGCCTCTCAAAAGACATTCATCTCCTGTTGAAAATCGAGCGTGCCAAGTGGTGAGAAAATGACGCGTCACATACGAGTGCTTGCACGGCCCCTGATGCTTTCAAGTCCTCGACGGTCCTCTCGTACCGCGTCCGGGAGAAAACGTATGGCTCGGCATTCGCTTTAAACCGTTTAGGATTGGCCATTCTGGTGATTAGGGACATAGTGATTCCCACCAGGATCCGAGCTACCATATACCGTTCGTCTTTACATCAACCGCCAGCTGGTGACATATTCATGAGGACGTACCGCGAGAAGTCCTATTCTCTCCTCTCAGCCTCTTTCTGTCTACTGGACGTTTCTGGAGTGGCGGAACTCACGGTCTCGTGATGGAAGCATCGGGTGAGAGGTGCTTTGAAGGATGACCAGGCGTGGTATGATGGCGAGCCGGAGGTAAGAGACGGAGTTGGACGGAGCCAGACTGTGGGGGACTAATCGAGCGCGTTGCAAGACGCTTCGCTGGTACCTGTATCGCTCGACGGGATAGTATCAAGACAGTTTCAAGATTCCTTCATTTTAGATGTCCTGGATCATTTCGGGGCAGGGTCTCGCATCTCCCTTGTGACCTCCTACGTTTCCCTTCGCCAGTGAACTGGTAGCACTGTCGCTCCCCAAACCACCTCCCCGCAGGTGGTAGATGGTGCAAAACCGGTGAGATCTACTTCCCCCGACCCACGATCTGCCTCTAATGCTCCCCGTCGAGTGCGTTTGCCCATCCCTCCACTCCCTGCTGGTTGTCATCCGACCGCCGTTGCACTGCGTCGCGAGTTTGTGTTATCCCATGCACTGCTCGCTCAACCCATAATTTTCTGGAAAAACGCGTCAGCGCCGATATCGATACCCGGGCGTAGCGATGGAAGCTTTCAAAAAAATTACTGTCCTGCATCATCCACGTACTGGATCTCGGCGGCGTTCCCGCTTGGGGAGGAACATGTTCGCCACTCCGTCCCTTTAAATGGATTAGCACAAACAGGCTATCCGGTTGTCCAAGAACCTTCTCCCTATTATAGAAGAAGACGATGCTTCCCGGGATGCTCAAGGTCACTACGAGAGCGCATCGACCGAGCTCTTCGAGTCAATTGTCCGGTAGGTTTCATTTCACTTCCCAGAATTCCTTGCCCAGATTTCTGTAGATCTCAGCTCTATCTCGTCAGAGATAGCGTTCCACGTGCCACGCCACTGATGCAACTGGGTGACTGCGGTTTACAGAAGCTCACGGATTGCGCTCGCAAAGTTCGGGGATGAGACCACACAGCATCAACAGTGACGAATGGGGGCCTAATCACCCCGAGCAGAAGAGTTTCTACCCCGCGAACCCTCCACCTGCGCTACCCTTCCCCAACGCAGTCCTCAACGCTGTAACAAATCTCCCCAGTGAACCGAGAATGAAAAGAAGATTCGTGAAGAAACCGAAGCCCAACGCAAAGATCGCAGCAGGGTCGCAATGAGGCCTTTCCCATGTCAGTGAGTGGAAAACGGACCCTCAGAGAGTCACCTTGCAGTGTAATCCGAAGATCGTGCGCGGATGGGCTATTTATGGAGTAGATTCACCCCCCTGATGCAAACTGGGGGACTCGGGTGGAACACGACTTAAGGTATCCAACTACTGCCCATCTCGCCTGAGTGGGCTACCAGGACCCCCGTTGTGCGTATCATAGCAAAGTTGTGCTTGCGAAACCCTTGCGTTGTCGAATCGGTCACCTGGCGGTACCTCACAGTATTGCTCAAGTACCAAATAGATAAATATAATAACACTATCTTACGGTACAGGCACGATACAAACAGAGCGGCGCGACCTAAGAGGAATATAATTAAATGAGAGCATGCTAATGGGAGGGTACGAGAGGCCAACGTTCAACGTTGTCAACATTCGCCACAAGTTGCGTTTCGAAGATAGAGGGACTCCAACTAGAACTTGACGAGAACTGGTCTGCCTCCTAAATGGCTTAACTGTATCGTAACGTCGTGGAGCCAATCCTCGGGATCCCAGTAGGTCCTCCACTCGGCAGGAATCCATAATCGGTGTCTCCCTTCAGCGTCCTTTACCCACCCCTCTTGTACCGTGTCTGGTGAAGTTTTCCACCTGCCTTCGAGTGAAGTATTATACCGAGACAAATTGTGGAAGTGGAGATGGTTCCGACACAAGGAATTCCGGTTGAAGCGATCCATAACACGGTGAGAGCTGTCCCAAACACCGGGAGGGTTGTCGTAAATACTGTGAGGTGCTTGAGTAGGATGGAGAATCTCCCCAGTGTCTGTGCGGTAGACCTGCAGCTCACGCTTATTCCAATATCCTGTCTGGACAACCCCAATTTGACCTTCAACCCCAATCTTCCAATAGGAGGGAAATGGTACGGTCCAAATGCTATCTCCACGACCAACCCTTCTGTCGCCAATAACACCATCCACCAACCCCTCCTCTGTGAGCAACCAAGCTACGACTTGTCCTGAACCCACCACCAAAAGTACATTGCCAGTGAGGGCCAATCCCTCTATTGCCACACCCGCGTCGATGATCTGGGGAGGGGTTTGTGCGAGGATGTCGGTGGTTGTGACGGTGCTTTCCATCTCGCGGGCAGTCGCGACACGAGTGCCAGAGTGAGAGAGTCCCACATACTGACGACGATGGGTCTCGGGGGTGGTGGGAAGTTTGTATAAACGCGACACCCTGAGAATGTTTTCGAAATGGCTCAGGATTGATGACGATGGAGTTGGTGGGAATTGAATATAGAATTGAAGAGAATACCACAGCAGGCACTGAAACCCGAATTTCCCACACAAGGCGTAGTGACCGGAATCATACTTCCAGACATATACAATATTATCCTGGGAAGCTGCAAAGAGACTCCCATCCGAAGAGAAATATTGGGAATCGAACTCGCCCTGTCCCGTTATATGTAGCAAATACTCTGAGCTCCGAACGTCGAAGATAGAAAGTTCATTGTGCTTCAAAATGGAAATATGATAAGTGGTTGGGGAGAAGGACGTGTCGCCTGTGGCGCTGAGCGAGCGAGGGGAAAACGATTGGATCCTGGTGAGCGTGGATCCGACCTCGAAGATGTCCACGGTTTCGATGATGTATCCAATACACACTATCGTCATAATCCAGAAAGATTCGTCGACTGTCCAGAGGTGAGGGTTACATATCGACTCGAGTGTGCCGGGGGATGACGCCGTGCCCGAGGAAACATCGTGCGTATTCACAGTGAAGGTCCGCAAGTACTCGGAATTGAGGGTACAGATTGACCCTCCGTTCGACGACCACACCAGTGAGGTAGTTTTGGCGCTACATGTGATTTCTTTGGCCACTCCACCCGTCTGGATATCCCAGATTATGATGGCAGTATCGGAGGTGCAGGCGATGGAACGTCCGTCTGGTGAATAGGCAAGCAGATCCGTGAGATGAGGGATCGTTTCGGGGGGCTGAAGGATGGTAATTAATTCGAGGGTGAGTTGGTTCCGGATCTCCACAGTTCGTCTCGTCCGAGCCGCAACAAATCGACCACATGGTGACCAAATGCAGGATCCGATGTAATCGTCCTTGCTAGAAATGGCTATACTCTGTGCCCATGATTCTGGGGTTCCAACGACCACCGTTGGCGAGGGAATGATGCGGTGGTGGTAATATAGCTTTCGAATAATTGACGACGTGGGGCATAGTTCTAGCGCAGAATGATAAATATGGGCAGCGGAGGCTTTGATGACCTCGAAAAAATTGGTCACAAACTGGAAATGGTCTTTGGTGATGTTGAGAAGCTGCTCGTGTTTGACAACCTGATTCACAGTATGTTATCATAGAGTGATGGCACAGAGAAAGACAAAAACGAACCTCCTGCAACCAGCGCACCAGCTTTTCGAGCCCAACAGCAGCTCCCCCTACAGCCCCAATGGCACTAACCACCTCCAACCATGCTAGAAATTTCTCCTCCAGGAAAATCCTTAGATAGGAGACAACACCACTGACATCTCCCTTCGTCTCGGCGAGGTGGTTGTGCCAGGACAGACAGGCATATCGAAGGGCGATGCTGATCCGATCATTGATCCTCGTCTCGAGATCCTCGACCTCCGAGTTCAAAGCGTAATCGGGGAGCGATAGGAGGTTCTGTTCCAACCCGTCATTCATCATTCTCAGGCAGTTCATGACGAGTTCGAGGTGCAGGCTTTTGGGTGAGATGTAGAATCTCGCATCGATGCAGCGGGATGGATCGGTGATGAAGTCGGGGAATGACTTGTGGAAGGATTTCACGGGCTGGTTGGAATCCTCGCCAAGAGCGAGCAGCGATTGGACCAACGTGAGGAACAGTATAACCTCCCTAGGGTCCAGGCTGACAAGTCTGGCGATCGCAGACGATGGAAGGGGGTTGACGAGAAGGACGACGGCGCCAATGGTAGACCTGACCCTCGAATATACCTCGGGGTCTTCTTCCCCGAACGCTGTCCGGAGGATCGATGTGTATAAGGAGTCGAGAGTCGTCTTGGGATTAAATCGTGTCTTCCCTTCGGGAGCTGTGCATTCCGGAAGCTTTACGATCACATCCAATCGGTGTTCGAGGAGGTGAGTATTGCTATCCAGAAACTTGACAGTTGCAACGGCATAGACAAACAGTCCAGCTGCTCTCCTGCACAGTAAATCGACATGCTCTTCACTCGGCCACCTCTCTAACTGACGCCGTGCTGCGAGTTCGGAAAGTTCGTGTTTCAGGAACAGCCGGATGTCGCTATTGATTAGAGGGGGGTCGACATCGTGTAAAATGAAGACCGAGGTCAAGTCCACGAGTATCGGGAGACGAAATCCGGTCCTGATCCGTGGCTCGGGTCTCCCCGTGATGAAAAACTTCACCTTCGGGATCAGTTCGACGAGCCGGCCCAACACGGAGAGGATCGCCGACGATGGTTCTTCATCCTTGCACTCGTCGAGAGCATCGATCACGATGATCGTTGAAACATTTGCCGATCTCAATGGTTCGACTATCAGTTTCTCCATCTGCCTGTAGAGCGACTCGTGCACGACATCCGGATTTGATTGAAGGAGGGGAACGAGGACGGATCGGAATTTCGGGAATTTGTGAGCCAGCTGGAAGGTGAGGGTGGGGAAGATCAAGTGCAGGTCGCTGCGGTCCTCAAAATCGCGCGAACAGAAGAAGGACGCTCCGAGCTGACCGTCAGCAAAGATCCGCTCGCTGACCGTCTGGGCGATCGTCGATTTGCCCGTCCCGGCGAGCCCGTTCAGCCAGAAGACAGGAGACTGCTTGAAGTCTTTGGCCCATAACTCGATCTCGCTCAGCACTGTCTCTCGTGTCCCTCTGAGACAACCACGGCGGTTACCATGACAATGCTGCGCTTTTTGTGCACGACGACAGCTGTTCAGCACTGACAGGTCGGCTGCAACACACGTCAGTCAGCCGGCGCAAAACAGTGACACGAAGTCTAACCTGCGTCCTAGAAGATGTTTGCGTCAGGTGCGCTCTAGAGCACTGAATCTAAGACTCACAATCAATCTACAACTCTGATCATACATCGCCCGTTGCTGCCCCATCTATCCAAGCACCCCAGTTTCAGCAACCCTGCGGCCGTGTCGGCCCTTCTGGATGATGCTCACCTGGTACTCTAGGAGGACATCCCGGAGATCTTCTGCCAGTCCAGAGGCAGCCGCAATGTCTCCCTCGTGCTCAACGTATCTCTCGGCTGCAATCCGGTCGTGTAGCGCCCTTGCCTTGTCCCTGATGAGTTCGAGATCGCTAGGAGGGAATTAGTGTTTGTTTGTCGGGGTTCATTCCGGCTGCTCACTCAAACAACTTTGCCCACCGCTCGTGCTGGAGCTCTTTCCAGGAGGCACCCCACAGTCTATCCAACCGAGCCATCACGGATTTCAGTTTCTCCCTCACTGCTGGGGGTTTCTGTCCAATCGTAAGCGAGTGCCGCGACGACAACGCTACAGCAGATTACCTCCTGCAGCTTCAAGAGCGCATCAAATGATGTCTTGAGAAACGGGTCGGTCACCGTTGATCTCAGAGACAACACGAGAAGACCTACCGTGAGATGAGTGATTTGACGATGGATTGCCTGTTGTTGCGATATCTACCCTCCTCGTGTCAATGATACTCGACGTTGAGGCACAATGATTGCCTACCTGATAGCAGACGATTGCCTCTCGAAGCCGCTCGATAAGCCTTGCCACTGTTTTGGAATCCTCTCCCTTGTCCGTGAACCGATTCATGGCATTCTTTGCCAACAATTTCTGGGATATTTCTTCGATCCTTTTGAATGTGCTGTAATGATGGTTGGGACCGGTCGGCACTGTGATTAATCGTGCACGTACGCAGTCAACCCCTTGCGTCGATCCGTCTCCTCGGAGTCTCCATCGACCGGTGTCGTGATGATGTTTTGCTTGAACCTATCCAACTGGGGCAAGAGCTCCCTGACCTTCTCCTTGAC